>SKEF01000011.1_pt1 | contig 174883 bp, 180 predicted proteins | sample 4826691 | NCBI WGS metagenome assembly SKEF01 (sample SAMN11008816, study PRJNA524170) | human gut metagenome | biome: Human fecal sample; material: Feces; isolation source: fecal sample from pouch patient p23, p27 | host: Homo sapiens | place: Israel: Tel-Aviv | collected 2016-08-24
GTTCATAGCCGCGCACGGTGCAGATGCTTTCAAGGAGGTTTTGGACGGGGCTGTTCCTCTTATCAAATTCGGTATTGATCGCCGCCTTTCTCGTTATGACCTTTCTACCCCTGAGGGTCGTGCTCGTGCCACCAATGAGTCGTTGGCTGTTTTGGCTCCAATCAAAGATTCCCTTCTGGCAAAAGATTATGCAGTCTACATATCGAGTCGCGTTCATGCTCGTGAGCAAGATATTCTTTTGCGTCTCTCAGATCTAAAAACTTCGATGCCCGTGGATTACTCCGATCGTTCTGTTGCTAATCGGCCACGTAAGTCTGCTGCGAGATCATTGAGTCCTGTCGAGAAGAACCGACTTCGTACTGAGCGCGAGTTCCTGAGTCTTTGTGCCCACAATCCCGCTATGATTTCTGATTTTATGAACGAATTGGGTCAGACCGAATGGCACGAGAAGGTCCACAGGGAGCTAAGTGGAATCATAATGGAATTAATTTCCGCGGATCCTGCCCTCACTGCTGCCGACTTGATAATGCGCGCTCAGGAGAAATGTAAATATGCGGCTCGAATTTTAACTGCATTAACAATTCAGAGTGAAGTACCCGCGCATGATATGTTGCGTTATCTTGCCGACGAGTTGGCTATTGGCGATATGGAATCTGCCATTTCTTCTATGCGAGATCAAATGAGCCAAACACAAAACGATGAAGAGCGCGATATGGTGTTTCAAGCTATTTATATGCTTCAGACCGAGCTTAACTCTTTACGTGCTAACCATGTGAAAACCGAGTAATCGGTAAACCGCTGTTATACTAACTAGTTGGTAAATTATGCGCTCGAAACAATAGGTGAAGCGTTTTTGACAAGAGAGGGTTGCTCTATGAGGACCATGAATATCGTTCTTTCGCCTGATCCGGGTTTGCGTCAGGTTTGCGAACCGTGCCAGGTTGGCGATAAATCATTAAAGAAGCTCGCTAAGCAAATGCTCAATACCATGTATGCCAATAATGGCTGCGGACTTGCTGCGCCACAAGTTGGCCTTAATAAGCGCATGGTGGTTATTGATTGCTACGATGGCCCAAACGAAACCTCCAATCCTCTTGTGCTTATTAATCCTGAGGTTATAGAAGTGAAGGGCGAAAAGGTAACCGCTGAGGAAGGCTGCCTTTCTCTTCCTGGCATTTCCGTTCCGATAACGCGCAACGAGATTTCGCGTGTTCGTTTTTATGACCTTGATGGCAAAGTGTGCGAGTTGGAAAGCGATGGTCTTTTGGGTCGTTGCTTCCAGCATGAAATCGACCACCTGAACGGCATTACTTTGTTGGAGTCGTGCTCTCCCATGGACAAGGTCAAGGCCCTTCATGATTATCATGTTGCTCTAGCGAATGGCGCCAAGCCGGGAGAAACGGAATAGTATGCGCATTGTTTTTATGGGCACCCCGGCATTCGCTGCTGATATTCTTCAGGGGCTCATCGAGTCACATCATAAGGTTGTTGGGTGTTTTACCAGGCCTGATGCTGTTCGAGGCCGAGGGAAAAAACTGGTTTATTCTCCGGTTAAGGAGCGAGCCGTTCAAGCTGGGATTCCCGTATATGAATTCTCGTCTATGAAGAGTGACGAGGCCTTTGGGGCATTGGCTTCACTCCGTCCCGATGCTGTATGCGTTGCTGCGTATGGAGCGATCCTCCCCAAACGCGTATTGGAGTTGCCCCGATTTGGCTGCCTCAATGTTCATGGCTCTCTTCTTCCTCGCTGGAGGGGGGCGGCTCCTATAGAGCGTGCCATTCTTGCTGGGGATGAACTCACTGGCATTGGCATTATGCAAATGGAGGAAGGCCTGGACACGGGTGATGTCGCTGAGGAGCGATCGATTTCGGTGTTTGGCAAAAGCTCTGATCAGCTCTATTCCGAGCTTGCGGTCCTAGGCGGCGAGGCTCTGGTAAAGGTCCTGGATATGCTTGAAAGCGGCGAGTCTGTTAGTTGGCATCAGCAACCTGAGTGCGGAGTAACGTATGCCGAAAAAATCGAGAAGGGCGAACTTGATATCTCCCCGTCTCTTTCGGCCAGCGATGCTTGGCGCAGGGTGCTCTCGTCAAGTGATAGTCATGCATGCCGCTGCGTAATCGCGGGCAAATCGCTATCGGTATTAGAGGCGCATCCCGTATTAGCCGATGATTGTCCCGCATCGGTCTCTCGTGGTGAGGTTGCCTTTGCGGCAAAACGTTTATTTTTGGGATGCAATGATTCGATTTTGGAAGTAGTTACCGTCAAACCTGATGGAAAGAAGCCCATGGAAGCAAAAGCTTTTGCGGCGGGCATTCAGGGTATAAAACAGGGCGGTATTGAATGGCAGGAGATCCATGGATAACAATAACGGCGAACATAAGCAGAGAAGCAGTGCTCCTCGTGGGGGTAGGCCAGCTAGTAAGGGTGGCTATCGCGGGGGGAAGCCTGGTTCCAGTAAGGGCAATTTCCGTGGGTCTAAACCCTCTGGAAAGGGTCGTGGCGGAAAACCTGGCTTTTCACCTAAGGGTGAAGACCGTGGTGGCTCTGATTTCAAGAAGCGTAACGGGCATGGTTCTAAGCCTCGCTATGGTAAGGGTGATAAGCCCTTCAATAAGGATGAGCACCGTTCTAAGCGGAACTTTAGCGATGATAGGCGCTCGGGGGATCGTGCTGCTGATGGCAGCTACAAAGGCAGCTATCGTGGGGGCGATCGCAATCGGCGCTCCGAAAAGCGAGGTTTCGAGGGACGCAATCGTTCTGACCGTGGCTACAAAGGCGGCAATCGTTCGTTTGAGGACCGTCGTCAATCTCCGCGAGCCAAAGAAGGTACTGGTTCCGATCAGCGCACGCCCAATGGGTTTGCGGGTTTCGATCGTGGCAGTCTGGGCGGTACTAAAAGCTTGGGTTATCGAGCTGGTCAAGGCAAGAAAAAGCGTTCCTTTACCAAGGCTACGCCTGCGCGTTTGTTGACCCATGAGGTTCTTACTTACATCCGTGAAGAAGGCTGTTATCTCAGCGAGGGCGTAGACAAGTTCATCACCTATTCTGACAAACCGGTAAAGGAACGTGCGTTTGCGCGATTGCTTGCAACAGAGGTTGTTGCCCGCAAGGGGTCCCTCGACGAGATGATTGATTCCGTTCTTACCAACCCAGAAGAGCTTGAACCTGATGTTCGAGATGCGCTCCGTATGGCATTTTGTGAGATCTTCTATTTGAAGAAGCCTGATCATGTAACCGTCGACCAGGGTGTTGAGGTGGTTCGCTCGTTTGCTCCGCAAGCAAAGGGTCTTGCTAATTTTGCCCTGCATCGTGCAGTTGAAATGAAGGACCAGTTCCCATTCGGCGATATCGAGACAAGCCCTAAAGCAGCGGCTTTGTCTGAGGGTTTCCCCTTGTGGCTTGCTGAGCGTCTTATTAAAGAGCTTGGGCATGATGAAGCACTGCGCTTTATGCAGCGGTCCAATAATCCTGCGCCACTGTTTTTCATGTTGAATCTTGCTTGCGTTGATGGCCCGAAGGCTCTTTCGGAAATGGTTCAGCGCCAGGTTAAGATTGTGCCCGTTTCGAAATCGATTGATCTCCCTCTGGCTTTTCCTGTGTTCGGCTTTGCCGAGCGTACCGCTGTAACCGACGAGTATATTGCAAAGCTATTGGCTGATGGCGGATTGGTGATCAGCGACGTTGCCGCTCAGTGCATTGCTTCGCTTGCGATGCCTGAAAACAAACCTGAGCGATTCCTTGAAATCGGTGCGGGTCGAGGGACAAAAACTATCTTGCTCCAGAATGCTGCTCTTACTCGTTTTGGCGAGCAGATTCAGCTTGACACGCTTGATATGGACGTGCAACGTACAGAAGAGCGTAAAGTGCAACTGGCTAAGGCGAACATTAACCAGAGCGAGGTATTCGTCAAAGACGCAACTAATCTGTCTTCTTTTGATTCGAATTCCTACGATGCGGTATTTGTAGATGCTCCTTGCTCTGGTATTGGCACGTTGCGACGCCATCCTGACATTCGCTGGCGCATGAATGAAGACGATGTTGCATCTTTGGCTGCTATGGGCGAAAAGATGATTTTGGAAGCTGCTCGTCTTGTTAAAGTGGGAGGCCAGCTTACCTTTGCTACCTGCACGGTTTTGAGCCAGGAAAACCAGCAGGTCATTGATTCGTTCCTTGAGAGCGAGGTTGGTTCTGGGTTTGAGGTGGTTCGCACGGTTTCCACCGATGCGCTGTCTCGAGAAAAGGTCACGGGTCCTATTTATGATGCCCATTTTGCATGCGTTTTAGAACGTGTTAAATAGAGAGTGTTCAGCAGGCCGCCATTATGGCGGCCTGCTTCTTTTCCCTAGACCTAATGGGCATATCGCCGTATAATCATCAAGACCTTTAATGGCGGTACAGAGAGACCGATAAGGTGCAAACATACGCTTCGCAAGTTTTGCGAAGTCTGACTGATTGCCCCTCTCTTGCTTGGGCATTTTTTGTATACGGGCAGGGGAGCGTCAAGGGTGACGTTCTTTAGGTACGTCTTTCTTGATTGCACGGCTTCTGCTGTACGCACTTCGATTTATAACGAAAGGAGCGTGCATGCAAGAAACGGAACTTGAGGAATCGGTGGTAATGGACGAATCCGAAATCGATCGGACGCTCGTTCGCATGGCCCATCAGATTCTCGAGCAAAACAAAGGGTGCCAAAATCTGGCGCTTGTTGGCATTGTGACGCGCGGTGATGTTCTCGCGCATCGCTTGGCAAAACTGATTGAAGGAATCGAGGGAACTCAGCTTCCCGTTGGTTCTCTTGACATTAGCTTTTATCGTGATGACTCAATCCTGAACATTGCTCCTGTTGTTCAGGGCACGAACATCCTCTTTTCCCTTGATGGCAAAACCATCGTGTTGGTGGATGATGTCTTGTACACCGGTCGAACCATTCGGGCTGCTCTCGATGCTTTGATGGATTTTGGCCGTCCCGCTCGCATTCAGTTGGCTACGCTGGTAGACCGTGGCCATCGCGAGCTTCCCATCAGGGCTGATTTTGTTGGCAAAAACGTTCCTTCTGCATCAAACGAAAGTGTGCGTTTGTTCCTTAACGAAGTTGATGGAGAGTCCTGCGTTCGAATTTCGCGTGTTGCTCCTGGTCAGCATGTTGGCTCTGCGCCACTGAAAGGAGAGGCTGATGTTCGCTCATAAGCATTTGCTTTCTATTGATGACCTGTCTCCCGAAGACATCATGACTATTTTGAAGCAGGCACGCACGTTCGAGGAAATCAACGAACGTCCCATAAAAAAAGTTCCTGCACTCCGCGGGAAAACGGTATGCAACCTGTTTCTTGAGCCCTCCACACGTACGCGAGGCTCGTTTGAGCTGGCTGAAAAGCGCTTGTCTTGCGATTCTTTAAATGCGGGCGGTAGCACATCTTCTACCGTGAAGGGTGAAAGTCTTGTTGATACGGTGCGCACTCTCGACTCAATGAAAGTCGATATGTTCATCGTGCGTCATAAGTGCGCTGGAGCTCCGTATATCGTATCTCAGAACACTAATGCAGCAGTTATTGACGCCGGCGACGGCAAGCATCAGCATCCTACCCAGGCTTTGCTTGACCTTTATACCATCTGGAAGGAAAAGGGCTCTTTTGAGGGTTTGAAGGTTGGCATTGTGGGCGACATCGCTCATTCGCGTGTGTGCGGGTCCCTTGTTCCTGCGCTTCATCGCATGGGTGCGCACGTTACGTTAATTGCGCCTGCCACGCTTCTGCCTGCTCGTCCCGATGTACTGGGCGCCGATGCGGTTACCCCGTATCTCGATGAGGCATTGCCGGATCTCGATGTGGTTTACATGCTTCGTATTCAAATGGAACGCTTGGAAAGCGCTCCATTTCCCAGCCTTCGTGAGTACAACCTTTTGTACGGGTTGACTCGCGAGCGTGAGCGTCTGATGAAGGATGATGCCATTATCTGTCATCCTGGCCCTATCAATCGAGGTGTTGAGCTGGATAGCTACATGGCTGATGGATCTCATTCGGTCATTGTTGATCAGGTATTTTCCGGTGTTTGCGTTCGTATGGCGCTAATTTATCTCTTGTTGGGAGGCTCCGATGAAAACGCTCGTTAAGAATATTCGTGCTATCGATCCCGCTCTTGGCCTTGATGAGGTTTGCGACATCCTCATTGATGGCGATCGGATTGCCGAAGTGGGACAAGATTTGAGTGCCGATGGTGCCGAGATCCTTGATCGCGCTGGTTGTATTGCGGTCCCCGGTCTTGTTGATATACATGTGCATCTTCGTGATCCAGGCCAAGAGTACAAGGAGACTATCGAGACAGGCACGGCTGCGGCAGCTCATGGTGGTTTTACTGGTATCTGCTCTATGCCCAATACTATTCCTACTACCGATAATGCCGCCACGATCGATTACGTTCTTGACCGTGCTCGGAGCGCAGGCCATTGTCGAGTGTATCCTTCGGGCGCATGCACTATGGGACTTAAGGGTGAATCGCTTGCCGAGATTGGTGACATGGCTGCCCATGGTGCGGTAGCTTTTACCGATGATGGTCGAGGTGTTCAGAGCGCTGGCATGATGCGTCGTGTTATGGACTACGCGAAGATGTTCAACTGCGTGGTTATGAGCCATTGTCAGGATGAAGAGCTGGTCGGCCCCGGTCAGGTAAATGAAGGCGTGGTCTCCACTCGTCTAGGCGTGGCGGGTTGGCCCGGTGCAGGCGAAGAACTTCAGATACAGCGCGACATTGCTCTTTCTGAGCTTACCGGTTGCCCTATTCATATTCAGCACATCACAACTGCTCGTGGCGTTGATATTGTTCGTCAAGGTAAGTCTCGTGGAATCAAGGTGACTTGCGAGGCTACGCCCCATCATATTGTTTTGAATGAAGATAATCTTACTTCTACGTACAATACTAATTTGAAGATGAATCCACCGTTGCGTACTAAGGCCGACAATAAGGCTATCATCGAGGGGATCAAAGACGGCACTATCGATTGCATCGTTACGGATCATGCCCCCCATGCAGCTCATGAAAAAGCTCGTGAATTTGAGCTGGCCCCATTTGGCATGACGGGACTCGAAACCTCTCTTGGCGCTGTGCTGACCTACTTGGTTCGACCTGGACATATTGATTATGACCGTATGGTTGAGCTTATGGCTATTCGCCCTCGTGAGATTCTCCGTGTTGATCAAGTGCAGATCAAACCTGGCGATGTGGCCGATCTCACTATCTTTGATCCTGAAAAGAAGTGGGTCGTTAATGCGGATGATATGTGCTCTAAATCAAAAAACAGCGGTTTTTTGGGTTATGAATTGATTGGACGTACCAGCGATGTGTTTGTCGGCGGTACTTTGACTTGTAAGGATGGTGACATCGTTGAGTAAGCTTCTTGGCAATACCAGCGTTGGCAGCAGGCCTAAGGCGCTGCTGGTTTTGGAAGATGGCTCAGTGTTCGAGGGCTTTTCGTGCGCTGCGGAGGGCGAGGTTTTCGGTGAAGTGTGCTTTAATACCTCACTTGAAGGCTATCTTGAGATCATTTCTGACCCTTCGTATGCTGGTCAGATCATCACCATGACCTATCCTCAGATCGGAAATTACGGTGTGAATCTCGACGACCTGCAGGCTGATTCCCTGGCTCTTCGCGGACTTGTAGTACACGAAATGTGTTTTACCCCGTCTAACTGGCGCAGCACGCAGAGTTTGCCTGAATACCTCAAGGGCCAGAATGTTGTAGCTATTGGCGGCATTGACACTCGTGCACTTACATCTCACCTTCGAGATAAGGGCGCTCAACGTGGTGTGATTTCCACTGTCGATCTTGATCCCGCAAGCCTGCTTGCCAAAGTCCGTGAGTCGGAGAGCATTGTTGGGGTAAACCTTGCTAAAACGGTAAGTCGAAATGCTGCCCAGGGTTTCGATGAGCTCCCTGCAAGTCATTCCTTCGCGGTTGCTGGTCCTGCTGAAGAACGCTACAACGTGGTTGCTTACGATTGCGGTGTTAAGAAGTCAATCCTTCAGGGTCTTGTTCGCGTAGGTTGCAAGCTTACGGTTGTGCCTTGGGATACGCCTGCCGAAGAAGTTCTTGCGATGAATCCCGATGGCGTTTTCCTGAGTAATGGTCCGGGAGACCCCGATGCGGTGAGTGAAACATATCATCAGGTCGAAAAGCTCATTGGCAAGGTGCCCGTCTTCGGTATCTGTCTTGGACATCAAATGATCTCCTTGGCAAGTGGCGCTCAGATGGAAAAGCTTAAGTTCGGTCATCGTGGTGGCAACCAGCCGGTTATGAATCTGCGTACGGGTCGCGTTGAAATCACTGCGCAGAATCATGGTTTCGGTCTTTTGTTCGATACTTTAGGTCCCCTCGTGCCAGAGCTTTCCGATGGTGTTGGCGAACATGTGTCCGACTTGCGTTTCTGGGCGGAGCGCAAGGTGGCTCCCGTTGTCGAAAATGATCGTTTTGGCAAGATACAGCTCACCCATGTGAATTTGAACGACGGTACAGCAGAGGGTATTGCGTTCCTTGATCAGCCGGTATTTTCTGTTCAGTATCACCCTGAAGCAAGCCCGGGTCCGACCGATGCCCACTATCTTTTCACGGCTTTCGCTCGTCTTATGGACGGCGATTCCGATTATCTAAACATCGATATCGCCTCCGACCGTCTTTCCGGTTGGGTTTTTGGCGCAGAGGAAGGAGAGGCACATGCCTAAGCGTACCGACATCAAGCGCATTCTCGTAATTGGGTCGGGTCCGATCGTGATTGGCCAGGCGTGCGAGTTCGACTATTCCGGTGCCCAGGCGTGCAAGGTGCTGAAAGAAGATGGCTACGAGGTTGTTTTGGTTAATTCCAATCCTGCAACCATCATGACCGATCCCCAGCTGGTTGATCGCACCTATGTTGAGCCAATTACCAAGGAATTCATCGAGAAGATTATCGAAAAGGAACGCCCTGACGCCCTGTTGCCTACCCTCGGTGGTCAAACTGCTCTTAACGCTGCTGTTGAACTTGCCAAGAGCGGCGTTCTGGATAAATTTGGCGTCGAGATGATTGGCTGTGACCTTGCGGCTATTGAACGCGGCGAGGACCGCAAGCAGTTTAATGAGGCGATGGCCGAAATCGGCTTGGAAGTTGCCCGAAGTGGCTACGCCTACTCCGTTGATGATGCTCTTGGGCTTGCCGACATGCTCGGTTACCCCATGGTGATTCGCCCCTCCTTCACACTTGGTGGCGCTGGTGGTGGTATTGCTCATAACGAGGAAGAGCTTAAGCTCATCGTTTCCCAGGGTCTTGACCTTTCTCCTGTTACCGAGGTTCTTGTTGAAGAGAGCATCGAGGGTTGGAAAGAGTACGAGATGGAGGTTATGCGCGATCGTGCGGGTAATGGCATCATTATTTGCTCGATTGAAAACCTCGATCCTATGGGTGTTCATACGGGCGACTCCATTACTGTTGCGCCTGCCCAGACTCTTTCCGATGTTGAATACCAGCGTATGCGCGTTGCTTCGTTGGCGATTCTTGAGAAGATCGGCGTCGAAACGGGCGGTTCTAACGTTCAGTTTGCGTTGAATCCTGAAGATGGTCGCCTTATTGTTATTGAGATGAATCCACGCGTTTCGCGCTCATCTGCATTGGCTTCTAAGGCAACTGGATTCCCTATCGCTAAGGCTGCCGCAAAGCTTGCCGTAGGGTATACGCTTGACGAGATTACCAATGACATCACAAAGGCAACCCCTGCTTGCTTTGAGCCCACTATCGACTATTGCGTAGTCAAGGTCCCTCGTTTTGCGTTCGAGAAATTCAAGGGCACTGATACCACGCTTTCCACTCGTATGAAGGCCGTTGGCGAGATTATGGCAATCGGCCGTACGTTCGAAGAGGCATTTGGCAAGGCAATGCGCTCCCTTGAGAATGGTCGCTACGGCCTGGGCGGCGACGGCAAGGACTCCTTCGATGAGGACCATTTTGCTGAATTGGTCGGTCGTCCTACTGAAGACCGCGTTTTTTATGTTGCTGAGGCGTTCCGACGTGGCTGGACGGTAGATCAGGTTTTTGAAGCGAATAAGATCGATCGCTGGTTCTTGAATCGTATCCGAGACATTGTCATGGTTGAGCGCGCGGTTGCCGAGTGCGCGCTTGATGAGCTTTCGGCTGAAGATATGCTTACGGCCAAACAGTTCGGTCTTTCCGATGACCAGATTGCTTACTTGACTGGGTCTGACGAGCTCACGGTACGCGCTCGTCGTAAAGAACTGGGTGTTGTCCCCGTTTTTAAGACAGTTGACACTTGCGCTGCCGAGTTCGAGAGCCTTACTGAGTATCACTATAAGACGTACGAGTTGGGCAATTCTGAGGTCCGCCCCTCTGATAAGAAGCGAGCTATGATTTTGGGCGCTGGTCCCAATCGCATCGGTCAGGGTATTGAGTTTGACTATTGCTGCGTGCATGCAAGCTACGCATTGCACGATGCTGGCTATGAAACCATCATGGTCAATTGCAACCCTGAAACGGTATCAACTGACTACGACACGTCTGATCGTCTTTATTTTGAGCCTTTGACTTACGAAGACGTAATGGACATTGTTGATGTCGAGCAGCCTGATGGGGTAGTGGTTACCCTTGGTGGGCAAACGCCGTTGAAGCTCGCTCGCGCTCTTCAAGATTCTGGTGTTCACATCATGGGCACTAAGCCCGAGGCCATCGATCTTGCTGAAGATCGCGATCGCTTCTCCGAGATTCTGGATGAGCTTTCTATTACGTATCCTGCTGCGGGTATGGCTTCTTCGTTTGAGGAAGCCTGCCAGGTTGCCGATCGCATCGGCTTCCCTCTGCTTGTTCGTCCTAGCTACGTTCTTGGCGGTCGTGGCATGGTTATTGCATATGATGCTCAGTACCTTGAGAAGTACATGGCAGAAGCTGCTCGCATTACTCCTGATCATCCGGTCTATCTCGACTGCTTCCTTGAAGGTGCTATCGAAAGTGACGTTGATGCTCTGTGTGATGGCGAGGATGTTTACATTGGCGGTGTTCTAGAGCACATCGAAGAAGCTGGTGTTCATTCCGGCGACTCTGCTTGCTGCATCCCTCCTTTTACGCTTTCCGAGGCTCAGGTATCTCAGCTCCGCAACATTACGCGTCGGTTGGCTAAACGCTTGGGAGTAGTGGGTCTTATCAATATCCAGTTCGCCATCAAGGACGCCGTTGTTTACGTTATCGAGGCCAATCCCCGCGCATCTCGCACCGTGCCTTTTGTTTCAAAGGCTACGGGTGTTCCTTTGGCTAAGCTTGCTGCTCGAATTATGGCCGGCGAAAAGATTGCCTCTTTCGGTCTTCCCGACGATGAGCGCCGTCAAACGCATTTCTGTGTAAAAGAAGCCGTTATGCCCTTTGGCCGCTTCCCCGGGGCTGACGTAATTCTCGGACCTGAGATGAAGTCGACGGGTGAGGTAATGGGTATTGCCAATAACTTCCCGTCGGCATACGCGAAAACTCAGGCAGCTGCTTCGATGGAGCTTCCCACGGGCGGGACTTGCTTCGTTTCGGTTTGCGATCGCGATAAGCGCGCAATACTACCCTTGGCTCGTGATCTCTCCCGCATGGGCTTCAAGCTTCTGTGCACCGAGGGCACCTGTCGTGCCCTTACTGCTGCAAGCATTCCTTGCGAGGTTATTGGCCGTATTGGTTCCGAGGAGCCGAATATTGGCACTAAGATCATGGACGGTGAGATTGATTTGGTTATCAATACGCCGTTTGGTCAGGAAACACGTGGCGACGGGTATCAGCTTCGTACCATGTGTGTCCGTCAGAACCTTTGCTATGTGACCACGTTGGCTGGAGCTCAGGCATTTGTTTCTGCCATTGAAAACCTGCGCGAGCAGAACCTGCCTGTGATTGCCCTGCAGGATCTCGAGCAGTGGGAAGAAAGGTAGCCTTTATGGCTCACATCTTAGACAAGACTGGGGTAGTGATATCCAATAGGCAGCTGTCTGATAGGCTTTGGATTATCGATATTAAGGTCGACGCTCTTGGCGCCGACCTTATGCCTGGGCAGTTTGTCCATATGCTCATTCCTGGGATGGAGGGCCATATTCTCCGTCGTCCTTTTTCGGTTTTCTATGTGAGCGAGGACGGCAGCGTTATCACTATCTTGTATCAGGTTGTTGGTTTCGGCAGCAAGCATCTGACAACGGTCGAAGCCGGTATGGCTGTTAGCCTGATGGGTCCTATTGGACATGGTTGGAATGCCCCTGAAGGCGTTTCTTCGGCGCTTTTGGTGGCTGGAGGTGTAGGGGCTGCGCCTCTGTTCCTTCATGCGCAGGAACTTGTTGCCTCTGGTGTTGACGTTGAGGTTGTTATGGGCGCTCAAAGCGATAAAGCTTTGGTTTGCGAGCCGAAATATTCAGAACTTCTTGGGCACGAGCCTCACTTGGCTACCGATGATGGTTCGCGTGGGCATGCTGGTTTTGTGACTGACGTAGTTGCAGGGCGGATTGCTGAGAAGCAATTCGATTATGTTGCTTGTTGCGGCCCCGAACCTATGATGCGCATTGTTTCAGAGCTAACACGTAATGCTGGTATTCCAACGTATGTCTCTCTCGAGAAGCGTATGGCATGCGGTATCGGTGCTTGTCTTTCATGCATAGTCGAAACCAAGCAGGGCAGAAAGCGATCGTGCGTTGATGGTCCCGTTTTCGATGCGAGCGAGGTGATTTGGTAATGGCTGTTTCTCTTTCTGTTAACCTCGGTGGGTTGCATATGAAAAACCCTGTAACCACCGCCTCAGGAACATATGCATCGGGACGCGAATACTCTGCATTTGTGGATCCTGCCTTACTTGGCGCTGTAACCACAAAGGGCGTTTCTCTTGATGGGTGGGCTGGGAATGACGCTCCTCGAATCGCCGAGACTCCGAGCGGGATGTTGAACTCCATCGGCCTTCAGAACCCCGGTGTTGAAGTTCTGAAAGATCGTGATTTGCCTTGGCTGCGCCAAAACCATGCAACCATCATCGTAAACGTTTCTGGTCATAGCGTTCCGGAGTACGTTTCGGTTATCGAGTCGCTCGAAGAAACCTCTGATGTCGATGCTTACGAGGTAAATATTTCATGTCCCAATGTGGATTCTGGTGGTTTGACCTTTGGCACCGACCCAAAGATGGTTGAAGAGGTTGTTTCTGCATGCCGCGCGAAAACCAAGCGTCCAATGTTTGTAAAATTGACGCCAAACGTAACCGATATCGTTGAAATCGCCAAAGCAGCTGAATCTTCTGGCGCCGATGCTATTTCGCTTATCAATACTTTACTCGGCATGGCAATTGACGCACGTCGCAAGAAGCCCGTTCTTGCCCGTGTCGTTGGTGGACTTTCGGGTCCTGCGGTAAAGCCTGTTGCATTGCGTATGGTTTGGCAGGTGCACAATGCCGTTGATATTCCTATTTTGGGAATGGGTGGAATTTCCTCAGGCACCGATGCGGTTGAATTTATGCTTGCAGGTGCCACTGCCGTAGCGGTTGGCACTGCGAATTTCACCAATCCTAAATCTACGCTCGATGTGATTTCTGGTATTGAACAGTACTGTATCGACATGGGCGTTTCCGATGTTAATGAGTTGATAGGAGCACTCGAATGCTAGATTTCAACAGCGTGCCTCGCAAGGATCGCATTATCGTTGCACTTGATTGCGATCGTAGTCGAGCTCTTGAGTTGGCTGATATGCTTGCCGGTAAGGCTAAATGGATTAAGATCGGCATGACCTTGTTTTATCAAGAAGGCCCCTATTTCATCAATGCGCTGCAAAAGCGCGGATTCAAAGTCTTTCTTGATTTGAAGTTCCACGATATCCCTCATCAGGTTAAGGGCGCTGCTAAAGCAGCCGCGGAAGCTGGTGCCGATATGCTCACCATGCATGCGGTAGGCGGAATCAAGATGATGGCAGCTGCTAAGGAAGGCTTGGCGGATGCTCGCTGGGTCGAAGATGAGCCTGTCTCTCTTGGTATTACCGTTCTCACAAGTATGAGCGCGGATGACCTCAGTGCTACAGGTGTTACCCGACCTGTAGTTGACCAGGTTGTTGAGCTTGCTCGTCAGGCCCAGCAAGCTGGATTGTCTGGTGTTGTAGCTTCGCCTCAAGAAGCGGCTATGCTGCGTGAGATTTTGGGCCCAGATTCATTTATTGTTACTCCAGGTGTTCGTCCGGCTGGTTCTGCTATGGGTGATCAAACGCGTGTAACCACTCCGCGTCAGGCTTTCGATAATGGTGCGTCGCACATTGTTGTTGGTCGTCCTATTACGGAAAGCAACGATCCTGCAGCAGCATTTGAGGCGATTGCAAAGGAGCTTTAGACTATGGAAATTGCTGAGATCAAAGATCTATTGAACAAGATGAATGCCTTCGCCGAAGATGGCGATTCGCTCGATTCTACTGTGTTGATGCAAGATCCTATTGTATTGAATCGCCTTGCGGTAGAGCTGTTGCAACAGATTGACCGTGATGCTAAGCCTGAGTTGGTTATTGCTCCTGAAGGCATCGAATCATATTTCGGATATTCGGTTGCGCTTGCTGCATGGATGCGTTTCGTTAGCGCTCAGGTCGGTAAAGATGGCGTATTCGAACTCCCTGCCGGTGTCGAAGTCAAGAAGAACGAAAAAACGATTCTAGTGCTCGATACTTATTCGGAAGAAAAGGCAAATGCGCTTATGTCTCTTGCTTTGGCAGAGGGCGCAAAGGTTGTTGCTGTGCTTTCATTGACTGGTTCCGATGCCCATGCTGATCATGGTTGTGTTTTCCATAGCCTTCTGTAGCGTTCCGATACGTTATTTCTCTTAAGCCACCCAAAACCAGGGTGGCTTCTTTTTTTGATACGCACTATTTTCAAATGGTATTTGAAAATAGTGCGTATTTTGTGTCTGCACTAGGTTAAAATCACAGTATCTCGTAGTATTAATGCAGTTCATGACGTTGTATTACGAATTTTAGTGTTTTGGACAAATACTAAAATCTGGGTAGTTTGTGACATATGAACATGTTGCAATCAAGGAGGCAAGACAAGTAATTGTCTTGAAATGGAAGAGAAAAAGGAGCATTACGATGGCAGTTCCCGAGTTGACGCCCGAAGAGCGACAGCAGGCGTTGGAAAAAGCGAAGGCTGCTCGCATTAAAAGAGCACAGGTTCGTGAAGACCTGAAAAATGGCACGCTTACGCTCAAGGATGTTTTGGCAATGAAGGACGACCCCATTGTGGGCCGCATGAAGGCTTCTACGCTTATCGAAACGCTCCCTGGTTATGGTAAAGCCAAGGCAGAAAAAATTATGAAAGAACTCGACATTGCCGAGTCCCGTCGTTTGAAGGGTTTGGGCGAACGTCAGCAGAAAGCCTTGCTTGAGCGTCTTGGTTAGTATGCGAAAAGGCAATCTATTCGTTCTATCAGGGCCTTCTGGCGCAGGTAAGGGAACTTTGGTGAAGCAGGTGCTTCAGCAAGTTCCCGATGCCTGGGTTTCTGTTTCTGCGACAACGAGACAACCGCGTCCTGGTGAGGTTGATGGGAAGGATTACTACTTTCTTGATCAACCTCATTTTGATGAGCTGGTTTCACAAGGTGGCTTTCTAGAATGGGCTCATGTTCATGGCAATTCTTACGGAACACTCAGGTCTCGTGTTCAGGAGCGCATTGATAGGGGATCGCAAGTAATCTTAGAGATTGATGTGCAAGGTGCTTTTCAGGTAAAAAAGGCAATGCCTGAAGCGCATTTGATTTTCATCGAACCGCCTTCCCTTGAGGAACTTGAAAGAAGGCTTCGAGGTCGTGGCACTGAAACCGAAGAGGTCATTTGCAGTCGTATGAAAACTGCAGAGGTGGAGCTTGCACGCAAAATGGAGTATGATGTTCAGGTTGTCAATGATGAACTTGAACGTGCCACTGAGGAGCTCGTATCCTATATCGGCTCGTTTGCAGAAGATATGAGAGGAACTACCGAATAATGAGTCTTATTGATCCCAAGATCGATGTACTGCTCGATCAGACTGATAATGATCGTTTTTTGCTCTGCGCTCTTGCTTCTAAGCGTGCGCATGACATCAACGACATGATGCGTGGTCAGCGCAATCGAGCAATTCAGCTTCAGACCGCTGTCGATATCGCTCGAGCTGCCAAGCGTCGTCCTCTCTCTATCGCCTTTGATGAGATTGCAAAAGGTGATGTGTCATACAGCCCTGACACGATCGATATCCATAATCACTAATTCCCATGCATAATAACGAGCTCGAAGAAAAACAGGCTCTTCGTCGTGTCTGTTTGGTTCATTATCATGAAATTGGCCTAAAGGGTCATAACCGAGCCCAATTCGAAAAGCGCCTTGTTTCCAATATCAAGGCGCTTTTGAATGATGGGGTTAAGATTAAACGCATTTCAGGTCGTGTTGCGTTGTTTCTTGAAGAGGATGCAACGTTTGAGGATGCCTGCCGAATTGCCGACCAGATAGCTGGCGTACCTGGCATTGCTCGCGTTTCAAGCGGTTATCGCTGTGCCCAGGAGCTGGAATGCATGTACGATACCGCCATCAAGGCATTGTCAGACGCTGGTGAATTTGGCACATTCAAGGTTTCTGCACGTCGCAATCACACTGATTTCCCTATTGACTCTATGCAGCTGAACCAATTGGTTGGTGCTGCTCTTTGCCGCGCCTTTCCCGAGAAGTCGGTGCGTATGAAGAACCCCGACGTTGAGGTTCGAGTTGAGGTTATCCAGGGTTATACCTACATTTACGGGCGGAGTATTCCCGGTATTGGCGGTTTGCCAGTAGGAAGTGCTGGCAAGGCAGTGTGCCTTCTTTCTTCTGGCATTGATTCGCCTGTTGCTACATGGCGTATCGCGCGTCGTGGCGCTACCTGCATCGGAGTACATTTTTCTGGACGTCCCGAAACCTCTGCAACAAGCGAGTACCTTCTCGAGGATATCGCCGAAGTTCTTGAGCGGACTGGTTGTTTTGCGCGTTTGTATGTTGTGCCGATTGGAACATATCAGCGAGAGATTTCTGCCGTAGTTCCGCCTGAACTGCGCGTTATCATGTACCGCCGATTTATGTTTAAAGTTGCCGAGACTATTGCGCGTAAAGAAGGCGCAAAAGCATTGGTCACAGGCGAAAGCCTGGGACAGGTTGCATCGCAGACGATGGATAACATGCTGGTGACCAATGCCGCTGTTTCTCTTCCTGTGTATCGTCCTCTTGTTGGGTTTGATAAGCTCGAAATTATCGCCGAGGCTGAGAAGCTTGGTACTTTTGAAATCTCTTCGCAAGATGCTCCCGATTGCTGCACTTTGTTCATGCCTCGCAATCCTGAGACGCATGCTAAGCTTGAACGCGTTCTTGAGGTCGAAAAGGGTCTTCCTTTCGATGAGTGGATTAATGAGGCGGTTGCCTCGGTTGAGGTTAAGGACTATCGCTGCCCTTCGTATCGACCTCCCAAGGAACGAAAAAAGCAGGATGCTAAGAAAACTGAATAGCCTATGAAACGGGCCGATGATGGGCCCGTTTTTTATGTTTATTGCCTTTGAGTGAGCCCCTCTTTCGCTTTGCTTTAGCTGATTTTCGTCATCGAATTCAGATTAGGTCTATAGGCTTGTTTTAGAGGAGGTGGCTTCCATGACGTTTCTGGATGACGTGGATAGCTTAAAAGCAAAAGTCGGAATCGGTAGTACTAGTCCACTTGTTCTGTTTGGCCTTTCTGCCGTGATTATTGCCGTGGTGCTATCGATTGGCTTTATGGCTTGGGGGAGTTTTACTTCATCCGGAATTGTGGTTGAGCATTCAGAAAAATCGCCGCAATCTCAAGAATATGAAAGTTCATCTTCGCAGTTAATCTATGTTCATATTGCAGGTGAAGTTTCGAATCCTGGCATGTATGAGCTCAAACATGATGCTCGGGTGTCTGATGCGATCGATGCAGCTGGCGGACTAACCGAAAGCGCCGATCAGTTATCGATTAATCTTGCTCGCCAGGTCACAGATGGCGAGCAGATCGTTGTGCAGGCCTATATCGAAGCCGAGCCAGGAAATAGCAAGTCGACCGACGCTTCTGATAGCGGGCTTCCTTCATCATCGAATACTGAGGTTTTATCGAGCAAGGTAAATATCAACACCGCAAGTGCATCTGAATTGATTACTTTGGATGGAATAGGCGAGTCTACTGCCGCAAAGATTATTGCATATCGTCAGGCTAACGGTTCCTTTGCCTCAATTGAGGAAATTAAAAAGGTGTCAGGTATTGGCGATAGGAAATACGAAGCAATTAAAGATCGTATTACGGTTTAACTATGGTTTTGTCGCATGAACGTCCATTTCCACGTCCTGCGATTCCTTTGTTGCTTCAATGCGGTGTGGTGTTCTGGTTTGGTTGTTTGCTGTCTTGGTTACTGGATTACGATGTCGCTCTCAGCGCAGGGCTAAGCTTGGTATCGCTGGCCTTTCTTTTTGCGACCTATCGTATTTCCTGCAACAGTAGGAGCGGTTTCAAGCTTTTGCTTGCTTGGGCACTTTTCTTCTTTCTAGGTGCAACTCTGATGTCAGTTTCAATTAACGGGCTTCACCATAAAAGGGAGGTGTTAGCTGGTTCGGATGGAGCGTTATTTGCCGTTCGAATCCTTGAAGATCCCACAAGAGGGTCTTTTGGCTATTCGGTTCCCGCATTGATTGTTGAACCAAATTCGGATTTCATTCGAAAACAGCTTTACTCGTACAAGGTTGTGCTGAACTATGAAAGTGGATCTTTTGAATACGGTGATGAATTCCTTGCGAAGGTGGATATCTCCTCGATCGACGAGCATTATCTAGATTACTTCGATAGGAAGGGGATTGTTGCTCGCTGCAGTGTTTCTGATTTGCGTCCTGTGCATTCTTCTCAGTTTGGGCAGCTTTCTGAATTAAGATTAAATTTTGCTTCTTCGGTAAGTGAATATCTTGATTTTGATACCGTTAATCACGATGCTGTTGCGCTAATTAAGGCATTGGTCGTTGGAAACCGTCAGGAATTGTTTGAGAGCGATTTCTATAATCAAGTTAAGACTGTTGGACTTGCCCATCTTGTTGCGGTTTCGGGCGCTCATCTGGTCATCGTAATGGGACTAATTTCTTCTTGCATGCGAGCAATTGGGCTGCCTCGATATCTTTCGGTTATTATTCAGCTAGGTTTCTTGTTTGCGTATTTGGTAATGGTTGGACTACCTGTTTCCTGTGTCAGGGCAGCTGTCATGGCTGGCGTAGGATTGCTTTCATTTGCATCGCATAAGCGTTCTTATGCTCTTTCTTCGCTTGGTGCCGCGATTATCTCATTATTGGTATTAGACCCAAGTGCTTCAAATTCGGTTTCATTTGGACTGTCTGCTCTTTCGACTTTGGGCATAGTATTATTTTCACCGCTATTATGCAGCTGGATTCCTGATGTTGGTAAGCGCGTAAAATCTTATGTTGCAGAGCCATTTGTAATGACCCTCTCTGCTTTGCTCTTGACGTTCCCTTTGAGCATGTCGTCCTTTTCCCAGTTCGCGATCATATCTCCGATTAGCAATATTGTTGCTGTTCCTTTTGTAACCGTTATCTGCTCTGTAGGGGGTATTGTCATTTCTCGTTCTTCCAATCGCTCCTGTTTTTCACTTGCTTATACAGATTACGTATTTCTTTGCCGAAGCGTTGGTTCGCGTAATTGATGCTCTTTCGTCAGCTCCCCTCGTTGCGTTGCCTGTCGACGCATCAATAGAATGGTTGACGCTGTTGTCTGTTCTGCTTTGCATTGTTCTCTGGCTAGCGTGGCCTAGAGCTTTTCCGACAAGGGCAATCGTCTCGATATGTGTAGCATTAGTGCTCTGTATCGTTCCTATGAGGATGCTCGATGCGAATAGCACTTCAATTGCGATGCTGGATGTGGGGCAGGGCGATTCCTTTTTAGTTAAAAGCAGGGGATTAACTTTGCTTATAGACACCGGCAATAACCCTAGGAAGTTACTTGCAGGCTTGGCCCGACATGGGGTGAACCGTCTTGATGGGGTAGTGATAAGCCATGCGGACGACGATCATTGTGGTTGTCTTGCTGATTTGCGTGGGGTGGTGTCTGTCGATTCGGTTTTTGTTGCTAAGGGATTAAGTTCTGTGGGCACAGACAAAGTCGACGATATGCGTCAAAGACGCAGAAAGGCTCTCTAGCGCATCTGGTATCCGTGAATTGGCGGTAGGTGACATGATCACTATTGGATCGGTGTGCTTCAAGGTGATTAGTCCTGAAGGTCTTACCGATAAGGGAGAAAATGACGATAGCATCTGCTTGATAGCGACAACTGACCTTAACGATGACGGGATGGGCGAGTGGCGTGCTCTATTTACAGGAGATGCAGAGTCGGAAGTGCTGGATTCGCTTAATAGAGAAGGGGCATTAGAAGACATAGATATTCTCAAAGTGGGTCATCATGGGGCGAAGTCCGCGCTCGATGAAGAGTTAATGGATGTGCTAAAGCCAGAAATAGCCCTAATTAGTGTTGGTGAGCGAAATCGTTATGGGCATCCGGCTGCAAACACCGTTTCCTTGCTTGAGTCTAGTGATGTTGAGGTGTTTCGTACTGATCTTCAGGGGGATGTGGTGTGTAGTTTGAGCCAAACCAGCATCTCGATTCGCACTATGAAGTAAACTGCGTCTATGGCTATTCAATCAAAACAATCTAGTCTTTTGCCGGTGTATCTCATCGCTGGTGAAGATGAGCTTAAGCGCGAAACGGTTATGAAGCGCTTGTTTGCCCGCTTATCGAAAATGGGCGACATGTCTTTTAATTCTGAAACTTTTTCTGGTCTTACTTGTACCGGCGAAGAAGTCATTACTGCAGCTAATACGCTTCCTTTTGCCAGCGAGGTGCGTCTCGTGCTGGTTAATGATGTGGATAAGCTTAAAAAGGCTGATTCAGAGCTTCTTATTGCATATTTGAAGGAGCCGTGTGAAACTACCGTTCTAGCGTTAGAGGGGCAGAAGGTTGCAAAAAATACCCGACTATATAAGGCTGTTTCAGCGTTTGGGAGTAAAGCGATAATCGATTGCGCTCCTTTTGCACGTAAGGATCTTGGCAATGCTGTTCGGTCTATTGCGGTTGGTCACGGAATAACGCTAACACAAGGTGCCGCCGCAACGCTGATCGATTTAGTTGGCACAAACACTGTTGCTCTTGATGCAGAGCTCAAGAAGCTTTCCCTTTCGCACAGAGGCACTGATCCAGTAAATGAGAATGAGGTTTTATCTCTTGTTTCCCGTACTGCTGAGATCAAGCCATGGGAATTTGTGGATGCATTTGCCTGCCGCAACGGAAAACGATGCATCTATTTAATGAACCGCATGGATGTGTCGCCGTTTGCATTACTTGCCATGTGCACTACGCGCATTCGCGAGCTTATCACCGTTAAAGCGCTCTCTGAGCGTGGCCAGAAGGCGCTTTGCTCTAAGGTGCTTAAGATGCCCGATTGGCGTCTCAAGAATCATTATTCATGTGCCCGTGGTTTCACTATGGATGAGTTGATCTGCGCTCTTTCCTCTGCGCGCGATGTAGAGCAGGAGATGAAAAGCGGATCGGACCAGATGCAATCATTTATTTCATGGTTCCTTGGGGTCTGCAAAAAAGGATCATTGTAGGTCTCGTTGCTCTAAAGAGCGTTTGATTTACTCATTCATACAAGGCAGGGTGTTGTGCAATCGATTTGATTTCTCTGGTTTTTGGTTGGATGACGTTTTTAGGCAATATCTTGACAACAAAAAGAGCCCGCTGAATAGCAGGCTCTTTTTTCTTGATATGCGAATGGGATCCGAGCGGATTCCAAGAAACGCTGATGTTATTCAGCAGCCTCTTCGGCCTCTTCTGCCTCTGCTGCGGCAGCCTCAGCAGCCTTTTTGTCGGCGGCAGCCTTTTCAGCCTTCAGGGTTGCCTCGCGGCGCTTAGCCTTTTCAGCAGATGCGGCAGCCATGGCTTCCTTGCGAGCAGCCTTAGCAGCAGCCTTCTTGTTGCCGTTGGAAGGAGCAACCTTCTTTTCAGCGGGTTTGTATGCTGCGATGTCTTCAGCAGTAACAACCGTGTTAGCAAGCTTCATAACGCCGCTCTTACGATTTGCAGCCTGGCGCTTATGGATAATGCCCTTGGATGCAGCCTTGTCGAGCAGACGGCATGCCTTAAGAGCTGCCGCATAAGCCGTAGCACCGTCCTTGGCCTCTACGGCCTCACGGACAACGCGGATGGCGGTCTTAAGCTCAGAACGAACAGCGCGATTACGCATGCGTGCCTTTTCGTTGGTGATGATTCGCTTTTTCTGACTTTTAATGTTCGCCACGTTTTATCCTCCGTATAAATATTTTTCTGTAGACGAAAACTCTAGGATCTTACCACAAATTATAAATCATGCCCAGATAACAGTTGCTTTATTATTGCGAAGAAAGCTCCGCAATGCAACAGGTAGGGTAGAATCATTGCAATGCCGACATTTACGGCACTTCTTATTTTACGTGATTACAGGCGCTTTATGCGCACGTTTGGTTAGGAAACTATGGCACTCGATCCGCGCTTTATTCGAAATTTTTCCATTATTGCCCATATCGATCATGGCAAATCTACGCTTTCCGACCGTATTCTTGAGTTGACCGAGACGGTTTCAAAACGCGATATGAAAGAACAGGTGCTCGATTCGATGGACATCGAGCGCGAACGCGGTATCACCATCAAAAGTCAGGCGGTTCGTGTTGACTATCGCGCCGACGATGGTCAGCTTTACCATTTCAACCTTATTGACACCCCGGGTCATGTTGACTTCACGTACGAGGTCTCCCGCTCCCTTGCTGCTTGCGAGGGCGCAGTGCTTGTGGTGGACGCTACTCAGGGTATTGAAGCCCAGACAGTCGCAAATGCGATGATGGCTATGAATGCGAACCTCGAAATTGTTCCTCTTATCAATAAGATTGACCTTCCTGCGGCGGAACCCGAGCGCGTTCGTGCAGAAATCGAAGATGGACTTGCTATTCCGGCGGACGATGCGGTGTTGGCCAGTGGCAAAACGGGAGTAGGTGTGCATGATTTGCTCGAGTCCATCGTGTATAACGTTCCTCATCCCGTAGGCGATCCCGATGCGCCTCTTTCCGCTTTAATCTTTGACTCGTATTTTGATGCATATCGTGGTGTTGTGGCTTTGGTCCGCATCATCGATGGCTCCATGAAGAAGGGGCAAAACATTCGTATGATGGCAACTGATACCCGTGCATTGGTTGAAGAGGTTGGCGTTCGTCGCCCCACTGAAATTCCTTGCGATGAACTTGGTGTGGGCGAAGTCGGCTATTTGGTGACGGGCTTGAAGGATCCGTCAAAGGTAAAAGTTGGCGATACGGTCACTTTGGTTGATGGTGGTTGCGATGAGCCTCTTCCCGGCTATCGTGATGTCAAGCCTATGGTCTATACCGGTTTATTTCCTATTGAGGCCGATCAATACGAAGAGTTGAAGGATGCGTTGGCAAAGCTCTCTTTGAACGACCCCGCTCTCGTATATGAAGCAGAAAACAGCCATGCGCTTGGTTTCGGCTTTCGTGTGGGTTTTTTGGGATTGCTCCACATGGAAGTTGTGAAGGAGCGCCTGGAGCGCGAATTCGGGCTTGACCTTTTGGCTACGGCGCCGTCTGTTGAGTACCATGTCTTCAAGACGGATGGTGAGATGCTTTCCCTGCACTCGCCCCAAGATATGCCAGATGCAAGCGAGATTGACCATATCGAAGAACCTTACTTGAAGTCGAAGATTCTTATTCCGCCTGATTATGTTGGTGCGGTAATGGAGCTTACTGTTGCTCGCCGTGGCGAGTTCAAAACAATGAACTACTTGAATACCAACACGGTTGAAATGCTGTGGGAAATGCCTCTCTCCGAGCTCATCATGGACTATTTCGATCAGCTCAAGAGTCGCACTAAAGGCTATGCTTCGCTTGACTACGATTTTGATACCTACAAGCCTTCAAAATTGGTCAAGCTTGATATCCTTCTTTCCGGGAAACCTATTGATGCACTTTCGTTTATTGTCCATACCGACAAGGCTTACGATCGTGGTCGCATTCTTACGGAAAAGCTGAAGGAGATTATTCCCCGTCAAATGTTCGAAGTGCCTATCCAGGCAGCGGTTGGATCCCGTGTGCTTTCTCGTCAAACCGTTCGTGCGATGCGCAAGGACGTTTTAGCAAAGTGCTATGGCGGCGATATCTCGCGTAAGCGCAAGCTCCTCGAAAAGCAGAAGAAGGGCAAGAAGCGCATGAAGAACATCGGCAACGTCGAGGTTCCCCAGGAAGCATTCATGGCTATCCTCAAGGTCGATGAATAGGGGTGCAGCATGGCTTTTGGTCGTAACAAAGAAGAATACGATTGGCTGAATGATCCTTTTGACGAGAAAAAGGCTGCTCGCGATCGCGAGCAGGCACGTATGTCTGGCGGCACCAAAGCTGCACTGGGCTGCGGCTGCTTGCTTGTCGTTATCGTTTTTATAGCAATGCTGATATTCGCTTTCGTTCAATTTGTCTCAATTGCTTCTGTGTAAGGATTGGCATGACAGAAAATATGTTCACCGATCGCAGGGTGGTCCTTGCGCCTATGGCTGGCGTTGGCGACGAGGTGTTTCGCCAGCTGTGTATTGAGCAGGGCGCTCAGCTTACCTATACGGAAATGGTTTCAGCTAAGGCGTTGAGCTATGCCAATGAAAAGACGGCCCACTTGCTTGATTTGGCTCCAAACGAAGATAAAGTCTCGGTTCAGCTTTTTGGGCATGAGCCCGCCACAATGGCCGAGCAGGCTAAATGGGTGGAAGATTCTCTCGGAAGCCGCTTGTTTGCCATAGACATCAATATGGGCTGTCCCGCTCGAAAGATTGCAGGTAAGGGCGATGGATCCGCGTTGATGCGCGATCCTCTGCTTGCGTCACGAATCATCGGGTCGGTTTCAAATGCTATTAGTTGCCCCCTTACGGTCAAGTTCCGTCGCGGGTATGAAGAGGGCAATGAAACCGCTGTGGAATTTGCCCGCATGGCAGAAGAATCGGGTGCAGCTGCTATTGCGGTGCATGGTCGTTATGCCCAGCAGTTCTATCGCGGTAAAGCCGATTGGGACATTGTTGCCCGTGTTAAGCGGTCGGTGTCTATTCCTGTTATCGGAAATGGCGACGTGGTAGATGGCGATAGCGCCATTGCCCTTCTAGGGGCAACTGGTTGCGACGCTATTATGGTAGGGCGAGGAGCTCAGGGGAATCCATGGGTCTTTCGCGACATCGCTTCAAAACTCGCTGGCGGTCCTGGCTATGCCGGCCCTACCCCTGCTGAAAAAATGGCCCTTGCAACTCGTCATGCTAAGCTGCTGTCCGAACGCTCTGGCAAAAATATCGTGCGTATGCGTAAGCACGCCATGTGGTATGTGGCGGGGATGAAAGACGCTGCCGCAGTGCGTAGGCAGATCAATGATGCGGTTACTTACGACGACTTTGCCACGATTTTCGAAGAGGCTCGTCGTCACACCGAAGAAGATAGGTAATGGCAATGGTTTGGGATCCGTACCGGGCTCTCTACGTGCACGTTCCTTTTTGTAAGCGCAGATGCGCTTATTGCGATTTCGCGACGTGCGCTGTCCCTCCAGATAGTCCGCAGCTCGACAGCTATGTTGAGGGGGTGATCGCCGCTATTCGCGGTGCCTCACGCTCTGAGCAGCTTGGAGCTATTGAAACGGTGTATTTTGGCGGCGGAACGCCAACCTATTTAGGAAACAAACGCCTCTCCTCATTGCTATATACACTTTCGCTTTCTATGCATCTTACGCCCGAAGTCGAATGCACCATCGAGGCTAACCCAGACAGCCTTAGCGAATCCATGGTGAAGGATATGTTCGCCTTGGGTGCAACCCGCATATCTATTGGTGTTCAGAGTTTCGATGACGGGCTTCTTTCGTTTCTGGGCCGCGTCCATTCATCCAGTCAGGCAAAGCGGGCTGTAGAGCTTGCTCAAATCCGGTTTGATAATGTTAGCATCGACCTTATGTGCGGTTTACCTGGTCAAACAGAAGAAGGGTTCCGAAAGGATTTGGAACTTGCTCTTCAGCTTGGCGTTAAACATGTGAGCGTATACCCTCTAATGGTCGAAGAGGGAACACCGCTCTTCTGGCGCGTAGAAAAAGGGATTGTTCACATCGATGAAGACCTGGGGGCTGATCTTATGCAGGTTGCCGCTGAGGTACTGAGTGATGCAGGCATGCATAGGTATGAAGTTGCTAGCTACGCATTTGACGGTTTCGAGTCGCGCCACAACACTGCTTACTGGACTGGAAAACCTTATCTTGGACTTGGTGAGGGCGCGGTTTCGATGCGTCAAAACGCTCTCGAGCGAGAACGTCTTAAGGATGGTTTGGTGGTGGAATCTCTCGATCCTTTCGAAATGGCTGCTGAAGATCTGATGTTGGGGATGCGTATGAGCCGAGGAGTATCCGATTCGATGCTTGAAGATGCGTCTTTGCTTCTTCCCGATGCTCCCCTTGCTTTTTTTGGTCTAGAATCTGATGGCTTGGTTGAGCATTGCGGCTCACGATGGATTCCTACTGAAAAAGGATGGTTGTTTGGCAACCTCTTATATGGAAGGCTCCTTGACCTTGCTCCGTAACGGTTGGGATACGCAGGTTGTTTCAGCATACTTAGCGTGTGGGAATGACGTATCTTTAGGTTGTTGTTAGCACTCTAGTTGCTTCGCTGCTAAAATGCTTTCACATTGGTGAGGAAAATCATTGCTAAGGAGGCAAGCGATGCTATCAGATAGGCGCCAGATTGTGCTTCGGGCGCTCATCGAAGAATACATTGCTCGTGCGCTTCCTGTAGGGTCGCGTACGCTAGTTGAGCGCTACAACCTGGGAATCAGCTCTGCTACGGTGCGAAATGAACTCTCGCTTCTTGAGGAAATGGGCTATCTGGCCCAGCCGCATACTTCTGCGGGACGTATTCCCACTGATTTCGGTTATCGGGCGTTTGTCGATGAGCTTCTTTCTGAAAGCGATCCCGATAATGGGGAAGATGCCCTTGCTCGTGAGTTGCGCGAAAGCGCGAGTGATTTAGACGATCTAATGGATCGAACTTCTCAGGCGCTCGCTCGCTTTACCGATTGCATGACGCTTCTTGTGCCTCCGCGGATTCTTTCGGTGGATATTCGTTTGGTAAATCTGGTTTTGCTGACGCCTCAACGTCTATTAACCGTGATCGTTACCGAGGATGGTCAGGTTTTCGATAGGCAGATGGATCTGCCTCGTGACTACTCTCAAGACGAAATTGGCAAAACGCAAGAAGCACTCAACAACATTTTGGTCGGAACGTCTTTGTCTTCGACGTCGGGTGAACTGCCGCTTGGCGCTAGTGGGGTTCATGATGATTTGTTCAGAATGGTTATGGCTGAGATTTTGGCTTGCCTGAAAGATCAGAACGCCATAAAGGCCCACCCGTTGGGCATTTCCCATCTTCTGGGCAAACCTGAATTCAGTGATTCTTCTTGTCTTATGCCTGTCCTCGAAGAGCTCGAAGGTGATACGATGCTTCTTCGTGTGTTCAATGATGCGGCTGCCTCTGAAGAGCCCGTTGTCCGCATTGGGCACGAAAATGATTCCGAAGCGCTTTCGAGTGTTTCGCTCATTGCCAACCGTTTCGGCGAGGCCGAGCACAGCGGTCTTATATTGATCGTGGGTCCCACACGGATGGATTATTCGCAGGTACTCAAAGCTGTTCGCGCAGCCCGTAACGTTTTGAAAGATTTGTAATCCCGAAAAGGAGATTCGCAACTTATGGCCAACGATTTATACGAGGTGCTTGGCGTTGACAAGACGGCAAGCGACGATGAGATCAAGAAAGCTTTCCGAAAGAAGGCCCGCCAGCTTCATCCTGATGTGAACAAGGATCCTGATGCCGAGGATCGCTTCAAAGAACTTAATGAGGCTTATGACGTTCTGAGCGATCCTAATAAACGAGCTCAATATGATCGTTTTGGTACTATTCCTGGCGCTTCCGGCGGTGGCGGATCCCAATACGTAGATCTCGAAGATTTGTTTGGCGGCGGTTTCGGCGGTATGGGTGACCTCTTCAGCTCATTTTTCGGCGGCGGGGGAGCTCGCGCCAACGTGCGAAAAGAAGGCCGCGATATGGGCGTAGGGTTGCGCATCACGCTTGAAGAAGCAGCATCGGGTGTAAAGAAGGAAATCGTATACGATCGCCTTGCTCCGTGTCCCGATTGCGAAGGTTCGGGGTTATCTGAAGGCGGAAGCGAAGTTACCTGTCCTGATTGCAATGGCCAGGGTCGCGTCGTCACGGTTCAGCATACATTCCTAGGCGATATGCAGTCTGCATCTACCTGTCCTCGATGCTCTGGCTCAGGCAAGATTATCGAAAATCCGTGCCCCGAATGCGAGGGGCAGGGACGCGTTCCCGATCGTCAGCGCATATCTGTTGATATCCCTGTGGGCATTCGCGATGGCCAACAGCTTCGTTTGTCGGGTTATGGTGAAGCTGGTATTCGTGGTGCAGAAGCGGGAGACCTTATAGTTACTTGCCGCATCGAAGAGCATGAGTTCTTCGAACGTCAGGGTGATGATCTGCACTGCTCTGCGGCGATCAGCATGGTTCAAGCGGCGCTTGGTGCCAAGATCGAGCTTGATGGCATTTTCGAGAATGAAAAGGTCTCTGTCGCTATTCCCGAAGGATGCCAGTATGGTCAGGTTGTGCGCGTTAAGGGTGCTGGCATGCCTAAGTTCCGTAGCGAATCGCGTGGTGACTTGCATGTTCATGTTGAGGTTAAGATCCCTACGCGTGTTTCCAAGGGCGAACGGGCTATTCTGGAGCGTTTGGCCGACGAAATGGGAGAGAATGTCTCCGAACAGCGTAGCCCTCTTCAGAAACTTCGAGACGCTTTCAACAATTAATCGGGAGAGATATGTCGCTTCCTCATTTCTTCTTACGTGAACAGGTGCTGGCATTTGAGTCGGCGCCTGTTTTTGCGCTTCATCTTGATGCTGATGACACGAAGCATGCAAAAGTCTTGCGCCTTGCTGTAGGTGAGCATATAGCCGTTGTGGATGCCGTCTCTGATTATTTTGAATGCGAGGTTGTTTCTTTCGAGGGTGATGAGTTTTCCGTATCCATTGCTCAGAAGCTTTCTTCGTATGCGCGTCCTGAGGTTGTTCTAGTTCAGGGTCTGGCCAAGGGCGAGAAGATGGACACTATTGTTAGGCATGCAACCGAAGTTGGTATCGCGGAGTTTGTCCCTATGACTACCTCGCGCAGCGTTGTGAAGCTTGATGCGAAGAAGTCAAAAGCCCGGTTTGAAAGATGGGCTTCTATCGCTAAGAGTGCTGCGATGCAGAGTGGGCGTTCCTCCAAGCCCGTCGTTCACGCGCCCTGTTCTGTCGCAGGGGCGGTTGATATTGCCAAAGATTGCGATGCTGTGCTGATTTGCTGGGAGGAAGCTGAGCTGTCCAGTACTTTGGCTGAGGCTGTGTCGTGCTGCATTGCGGCTACCGGGAAAGATCCTCGCAGCCTGCGTATTGCATTGGTGGTGGGCCCGGAGGGCGGTCTAACTGCCCAAGAGGTTGATCTTTTTCTTGCATTGCCTTATGCGTATTCGATCAGTTTGGGCCCAAGTATTCTTCGCACGGAAACGGCTGGGATCGTTGCTCCGGCTTTGGCGTTATATGAGCTTGAGGTGCGTTCATGAGGGTATCGGTAGTAAACCTTGGCTGCAAAGTAAATAGAGTCGAATCCGACACTATCGCCAAAGCTTATGAAACCAGGGGTGCTCAACTGTGCTCGGTACCGGATGCGGATATTGTTGTCGTGAACACTTGCACGGTAACCGAGGAAGCCGACAAAAAGACCCGTAAAAGCATCAGACGCGTTCTTCGTCAAAATCCGACTGCGCAAGTTGTGGTTACTGGTTGCGCAGCTGCTATCGAACCCGAGTTTTACCGTGGCCTTGATTCCCGCATCTGCGTGGTGGATAAAATTGATTTGCTCGAAGAGGTGGGTGACGGCTCGGCTGCTTCTTCGGCAAATCTTATTCGTGTGGGAGAAGAATTCCCTACACGTGTTTCATTGAAGGTCCAGGATGGATGCAATCATTCGTGCACTTACTGTATTGTCCATGTTGCTCGGGGCAAGGCTTGGTCGCGTCCGATTTACGCTGTTTTGGAGGAAGCCTTGGCGTTGGCCGATGCGGGCGTCAAAGAGCTTGTCCTTACCGGAATCGATCTTGGATCCTATTGCTGCACCGAAGGCGAGAAACGAATCCGCCTTGGCGCTCTGGTCCGCAGGATGCTTGATGAATTGAGCAAGGCTGGTCATGATGACGTCCGTTTGCGCGTTGGGTCCGTAGAACCAAGGTCGCTTGATCCTGAATTCGTGAAAGTCATGGCGGAGTCTGAGGGGCGCGTGTGCCGTCATTTACACTTGCCTTTGCAATCAGGCTCTGACAAAGTTCTACATGAGATGAATCGGCCTTATTCTGCCCATGAGTTCTTAGAGGTTGTTGCCATGCTGAAACGGCAAGTTGGCGATATTTCCCTTACCACAGACGTCATTGTGGGTTTTCCCGGAGAAACAGAGCAAGATTTTGCCGATACCTGCACGCTGGTGCGCGAGGTTGGCTTCACGAAGATTCATGTATTTCGGTATTCTCGCCGAGAGGGTACGCCGGCGGCAAGTCGCACCGATCAGATTCCAGCTGAAATAAAAGAACGTCGTGCGCATGAATTAAGTGTTTTGGGCGATCGGTTGCGTATTCAATACGCCCAGCGCCATATCGGCTCCCATGAGCTTGTTGCTGTCGAGCAAGAAGGGTGGGGCATGACGGAATCGTATTATAAGGTTCGTGTGGATGGATTCCCCCAGGGTGCTTTGGTCGATGTATGCTTAACGGGCGTTGACGATGCTGCTATTATGAGGGCATGACTGATCTAGAGAACATCACACTCGTCATCCCATCCCCAATTGAGCCCTCTGCATTATTGGGACCCCAAGACGAGTTTCTTCACCTAATCGAAGACTCCACTGCTGCGAGAATTTCCTTGCATGAGAATTCGCTTCGCATTCAGGGCAACGCTCTTGAGGTGCAATCGCTTACCACGCTTTTTGCGGGTCTGATAAAAACGCTTGAGGCGGGCGAGGTTCTTACGGCCGACGAGGTAAAGCGCTCTTTGAATCTCATGAGGGCCGGCGAATTGGCACCGCCTCCAATGAAGAACGATGTGATTCTTTCTTATCGCGGTCGGGCGATTCGTCCTAAAACACCCACGCAGAAACAATACGTGGATGCCATCCGAAAGAACACGGTCACGTTTGGCATTGGTCCAGCGGGTACTGGCAAAACATACCTTGCTATGGCTATGGCGGTAGCAGCTTTCAACAACAAACAAGTTAGTCGCATTATCCTCACGCGACCAGTTGTCGAGGCTGGTGAGAACCTCGGTTTTCTTCCCGGTTCTCTTACCGAGAAAATCGACCCTTACATCCGTCCTTTGTATGATGCACTGTTCGAGATGATGGAACCCGGTCGTGCGAACAAGTACCTTGCTGACGGAACCATTGAAATTGCTCCCCTGGCGTTTATGCGGGGCCGTACGCTCAATGATGCATTCATTGTTCTTGACGAAGCTCAGAACACTACTCCTGGGCAAATGAAGATGTTCCTTACTCGTTTGGGCATAGGTTCGAAAATGGTTATTACCGGCGACATTACTCAGGCTGATCTTCCTAAGGGCATATCAGGCTTAAAGACTGTGCGTCAGGTTCTTGATGGTTTGGAAGATATAGCTTTTTGCGAGTTCAAGAATGCCGATGTCGTGCGCCATTCTCTGGTTGCGAGGATTGTTGCTGCCTATGCGCGCGCCGAAGAGATGAATCTCCGTCTGTAAAGAGGTTGCCAATGCAAGTCAATGTACTTATTGAGCATGGGGAAGAGCTCGTTGGTGGCTTTCCTATTGAAGAGCTGTGCACGTTTGTTATGAAAAAGATGAACTTGCCGGAGTGCACCGATGTTACCGTAACGTTCGTTTCCAACGAACGTATCCATGAGCTCAATCGTGAGTATCGAGGAATCGATCGTCCAACCGATGTCTTGTCGTTTGAGTGCGACAATGTTCCATTTGAGGATGAGGTTCTGGATGACGTTGAAGAATATGAATTGGGCGATACCATTATTGCTACAGATGTAGCTCTTGCCCAAACCGAAGAATACGGAACCACGCTAGAAGAGGAAGTGACGATCCTCACCATCCATAGCTTGCTGCATCTTTGCGGATACGATCATATCGAGGATGATGATTACGAGATAATGCATGCTCTGGAAGAAAAGCTGATGCGTGAATGGAACGAGAGCCGCGCATGACGCGTGAAGGCTTTTCTCTTTTTGCCGCGTTCCGTTGTGCGGGGCGCGGAATAATCGACACAGCTCACGAGCGCAATTTTCATATTGAGTTTGCTTGCATGCTGCTTTGCATTGCTCTCGGTTTTGGTTTTGGTATTAACCCTTATGAGTGGCTTGCCGTTGTAGTTTGCTTTGGCTTGGTTTTGGGCGGCGAGTGTTTAAACTCATCGATTGAAGCAATAGTTGATTTGGCAAGCCCTGAGTATCATGAGCTTGCTCGTAAATCAAAAGACGCCGCCGCTGGCGGTGTACTGCTATTTTCTTTGGCCTCATTGGTTGTTGGCTTGATTATTTTTGCGCCGCGAATTCTTTGCCTGCTTGGCCTGATGTAGGGCGCGTTTGTAAAGGAATTATATGGAAATCAATCAAAGCACTATTGATCCAAAGACGTTTAGATCGGGATTTGTGACTCTTGTTGGTCGGCCAAGTTCGGGTAAATCAACTTTGCTCAATGCTCTTATGGGAAAAAAACTTGCCATTGCGTCGCCCACGGCCCAAACAACGCGCCATCGTTTCCGTGCTGTTCATACTACCGAAGATCACCAGATGGTTATTGTTGACACTCCGGGTGTGCATAAACCCCATGATGCCCTTGGAGAAGAGCTGAATACCACGGCACTAAAGTCACTTGACGGCATAGATGTTGCAGCATTCTTACTGGATGCATCGGCTCTCTTTGGCCGCGGTGACGAATGGGTCATTTCCGAGCTTTCCAAGAACAGGGTTCCGAAGATTCTTGTTCTTTCAAAAATTGACCTGGTGAATGATGAGCTTCTCGACGAACAGCGTCATAAGGCGGTTTCTTTAGGTGATTGGGATGAAGTTGTAGAGGTTTCGTCACTTACAGGTGCTGGCATCGACGATTTCATCGATGCTGTTGTTCGTCGCTTGCCCACCGGCCCACTTTGGTTTCCCGCAGACATGGAAACCGATCAGCCTCTCGAAGTTATCATTGCCGAATTCATTCGTGAGAAGATCCTGCTTACCGCACATGATGAAGTGCCTCATGCTGTTGGCGTGGTTGTTGATGCCATGGAATACAATCGACGAAAGAATCTTCAGAAGATTTATGCCACTGTCTATGTGGAGCGTGATAGCCAGAAAGGCATCATAATCGGCAAGGGCGGGCATGCTATCAAGGAAGTTGGCACCCAGGCGCGCGAGGACCTCGAAACCCTTCTGGGCAAAAAGGTATTTCTCGATCTCAATGTTAAGGTTCGTAAAAACTGGAGGCGGGATCTAAACCAGATTCGTCGTTTTGGCTATGGTGAGGGTGCATAGGATCAATGGCTTCGCGTTCATATAGCGTGAGGGCTTTGGTGCTTCGTCGCACGAAGCTGGGGGAGAGCGATGTGATTTGCACTTTGCTCTCATGTGATGGATCGCAAATACGAGCGGTCGCGAAGGGGGCTCGAAAGCCCTCTTCTTCTTTCGCCTCCCGCTTAGAGGTTTTTTCTGTTTGCGATTTGCTTCTCTGCCAAGGGAAAACTCTCGACATCGTCAAAGAGGCGCGCCTACTGGAGGGAAATGAGCATCTTCGTAGGGACTATACCTTGATGGAGGCAGCTTCGCCTATGGTTGAAATTCTTGACAAAACTACTCAAGTAGGGTTGGAAGATGAACGATTGTTTCCTATGACATGTGTTGCGCTGAAAGCATTAAAGGCTGCCAATTTGGAAAACGCTGTTGCATCCCCTGAGTGTTATACGGCTGGTTATCTGCTTAAAACGCTTGCTGTTTTGGGCTTTCGTCCTCGTTTTGATACCTGTGTTGAGTGCGGAAATTCAATTTCACCAGAAAGGCTTCCCTCTCGTGCCCCCTTTTCGCTTGTTGATGGTGGTATGGTTTGTCCGTCTTGCAGTAATGCGAGCGAAACAATTACCCTTTCTCGCGATACCGTGCTGTGGGCTCAGGCTTTGCTGTTCAGCACTTTCGAGGAGATTTCTCATTTTGAAGTAGAAGTTGACGAACGTTTGCGCGTTATGCGATTCCTTCAGCTGTGGATTCGCCAACATTTGGGTATTTCATTGAAATCTTTGGATTATTTAATATCGCCTAGATAGCTCCATCAACTTTAAACGCTCTCTTTTTCAGACTGGCATTAGCCATGTTAGTTACTCCTTGGCGCTATTACGCTACACTAGGTTTTATGAACTTGTTCACTGTGAATGATCTGCTGCAATGTTGAGGGATATTGCAGCAAGTCCTTCAGGTATGGGGATGCCTGAAGGAGGAAAGAGGGGTGTATTATGGCTGCTCCCGCAACCGAACATGTACGTAACATTGTGCTGGTAGGCCAAGACGGTGCCGGCAAAACATCACTTGCCGAAGCGATGCTGCACGTTTCTGGGAAAACTCCGCGCATGGGAACAACTCATGACGGCAAGTCATACCTCGACTATGACGAAGAGGAGATTCGTCGTCATTTCACCTTAGGCACGTCAATTGCGCCCATTCCTTATAAGGATTACAAGATCAATTTGCTTGATACCTCGGGTCAGCCTGATTTTCTTGGAGATACGCTTGCAACTATGCAGGCGGCTGAGATGGCCATGTTCGTTGTCGATGCCGTTGACGGTCCTCAGGTTATGACCACGCGTTTGTGGCATGAGGCTGAAACTATGAGGTTATGCCGCTGCGTTTTCATCAATCATATCGACCGTGAGCATGCCAATTTTGATGTAGCAATGGCCACTCTCCATGCTCGTTTTGGTTCTCGTTTGGGCGCAGTAACTATACCTATGGGCGTTGATAAAGACTTTAAGGGCGTGATCGACGTTCTTCGTATGAAAGCTCGTTACTTTGAGGGAGAAGACGAACGCGTTGAGGAGATTCCTGAGGATTATCTTGATGTTGCCCAAGTTGCTCGCGATAAGTTGTGCGATTTAGTCGCGGAAGCTGACGAAGACTTGATGATGAAATATCTTGATGGCGAAGAGCAGTTAACCCAAGAAGAACTTGAGCAGCTGCTTGATAAAGCGATTGCGCAAGAGATTTTTATACCCGTCTTCGTCGGCTCTACGATTATCAAGCAGGGCATCAAAGGTCTAATGGAGGATATTGCAAGCTATTTTCCCCATCCTCGTGCACACGGGCCCTTCTATTTGGCTAATGGTGAAGAGCTCTATGTTGACGAAACGGGCGAACCTGCTGGGTTCGTTTTCAAGACGCTCTCCGATCCGTATGTTGGCCGCATGAGCTTTATCAAAGTGCTTTCCGGATACCTTGAGCCCGGAATGGAGCTTACGAACGCGCGTAGTAAGAAGAAAGAACGTCTTTCTCATCTTTACGTGATGATGGGCAAGGAGCCTATGGATGTTAAGAGCGCCAAAGCCGGCGATATCATCGTGGTCCCCAAGATGAATGAAACGAAAACCGGTGATACGCTCTCGCTTTCTGGCGATATCGAGGTTGATCCGCTGCCAAGTCCCGTTCCGCTTTACCCCATCGCCCTTGAAGCTGAAAACAAGAAGGATGAGGATAAGCTGGGAACATTCCTTTCCAAGCAAGCGGAAATTGATCCAACCCTGCGTTTGGTCCGATACGAAGAAACTCATCAACAAGTTGCATTTACGATGGGCGACATGCATGTAGATGTGCTGTTGAACAAGTTAAAAAATCAGGCGAAGATCGAAGCGCATCTTGTTCCTGTTCGAATTCCTTATCGCGAGACAATTCAAAAAACCGCAGAAGCAGAGGGTCGTCATAAGAAACAGACTGGCGGCTCTGGACAGTTTGGCGATTGTTGGCTTCGTCTTTCTCCTAACCCAGGTGAAGGTTACGCATTTGAGAGTGAAGTGGTTGGCGGCAGAATTCCGAAGAATCTCATTCCGGCTGTGGCCAAAGGTGTCCAGGAAACCATGGCGGAGGGATTCCTGGCTGGCTATCCCATGGTTGATATCAAATGCGTAGTGTTCGATGGTTCCTACCATGCGGTAGATTCCAACGAGATGGCTTTCAAGACCGCTGCTCGACTTGCATTCAGGGCTGCCTGTCAGCAAGCCGACCCCATAATTTTGGAGCCTATGGCAGATATGGATATCACTGTTGGCGAGGCGTATGCGGGGGCTGTTATGGGTGATATCTCTACACGTCGAGGTCGAATTGTTGGTACCGATTCCAACGACGAGGGTGAAACCATAATTGTTGTACGGGTTCCGTATGCTGAAGTCCTCTCGTATACGAAGGATTTGCGAGCCCTTTCTCGTGGTAGCGGAACTTATTCTGTGCGTCTTAATGGATATGAGCCAGCTCCTTACGATGTCCAGAAGAAACTTGTCGAATTATATGAAGCATCCCGGAAGTAGCCAGTCTTCTTTTCTGAAGGCTAAATTTCCTTATTTTCGGCTGCACTTCTTAATTAACGTTGATTGCTCGATGTGAGCCGAAATGCTGTTTGGACTTGTTATGAAACCCTAGGGTATTTTTGCCCTGGGGTTTCATAAGCTTTAGCATTGGGGGATTCTTGTTGTAGGCTCATGGAAGAGGATTGTGAGATGTGTCTTGGTGGTGCTTTGAGGCGTAAGTTTGATGTTGTTGGCAAATGGGCCCTTTTGCGCCGCTGAAGGCGAACTTTTTTGGAGCTCTTCGACGTTGCAGCCATGACCGACAATGCCCTTCTCTGGGCATGAATCGAGCTGATTGGCTTTGCTCTCTGGGGCGTTGCGACGGCAATTCCGTTAATTTCTTCACTGAATGTCGTTGATTAATTAGTGGCATTTTGACTATCTTCACATGTCGAACACAACCTCAGAAAGCTGTTGAGCCTGAAAAGACGCTCGCTTATACTAGATAAGCTGCATTTTGCAGTAAGTAGGCTTCACGCCTAGCTCGCATGCACCACCCGCTTGCTTGCTCGGCATGGAGGGAATTAGATGTAGAAAGGTGGACAGATGCCTAACAAGCTTAGCATCTCCAAAGAACGCACTGCAGAGCTCATGGCTGAGTTCGGCAAGAACCCCCAGGACTCTGGTAGCGCAGAGGTACAGGTTGCTATCCTGTCCGAGCGCATCAAGAACCTGACCGAGCACCTGAAGGAACACCCCAAGGATCACCACACCCGTCGTGGCCTGCTCATGCTCGTAGGTAAGCGCCGTCGTCTTCTCGTTTACATCAAGAACCGCGACGTTCTTGAGTACCGTGAACTCATCAAGAAGCTCGGCATTCGCGACAACATCTAAGCATTAAGCCCGCGCTAGCGGGCTTTTTGTATATTCGGCGGTCGGCAATGGAGGCCATTGCTGCTCGCGCACCTGAAAAGCGGGTGCAAAGAGGCTTTGCGCAATAGGGCGCAAGGGAAGTGAAAGAAAAAAGATGGACATTATTACTGAATCGTTCGACCTCTACGGAAAGCACTACACCCTTTCCACCGGCGAGCTTGCAAAGCAGGCTTCTGGTGCCGTGAAGGTCACCTGCGGTGACACCACCGTATTGGTTACTGCTGTGATTTCCGAGCAGGAGAAGGATTATGACTTTTTCCCGCTGACTGTTGATTTCATGGAAAAGATGTATGCGGTAGGTCGTATTCCCGGTGGCTACCTGAAGCGCGAAGCAAAGCCTTCCGACAAGGGTATCCTGACGGCTCGTATGATCGACCGTCCAATCCGCCCTGGTTTCGTTGATGGTTTTAAGCAGGAAGTTCACGTGGTTGCCACTACGTTGGTTGTTGATGGCGAGCATCAGCCCGACACCATCTCTGTAGCAGGTGCTTCTGCGGCTCTCATGGTGGCTAGCGCGCCTTTTGATGGCCCTGCTGCGTGCGTTCGCATCGGTCGCAATATCGATACCGGCGAGTTCATCGTTAACCCGACCTATGAGGAAGAAGAGAATTCCGATCTCGAGCTGACCATTGCAGGTACCAAGGATTATATCTCCATGGTTGAGGCTGGTGCTCAGGAGATTACCGAAGAGGACATGCTTGCAGCCATGACTTTTGGCCAGGAAGCAATTGCGGCGTTCTGTGAAAAGCAAGCCGAATTCTTGGCTAAGGTCGATCCGCAGCCTAAGGAATGGCCTATTCATGTTGCCGATCCTTCTATCGCAGAGCGTGTCGACACTCATTTCGATGAAATGTCGGCCGCATTGAAGGATGTAGACAAGCTTGCTCGTATGGCGAAGGTCGAAGAAGTGAAGAATTCCGTTAAGGAAAACGACTTCACCGAGGAAGAACGTGCTGCTTGGGGTTCTGATATTGCTGCTGCATTGAAGTCACTCGAAAAGCATGCAATGCGTAAGATGGTTATTGAAACGGGCGAGCGTGCTGACGGTCGTTCTAGCACCGAAATTCGTCCTTTGTACATTAAGGCTGGCTATCTCCCTCGTGTTCACGGTTCTGGTCTTTTCCAGCGTGGTCAAACCCAGGCTCTCTCTATTGCGACGCTTGGCATGCTCAACGAATGGCAGCGCCTCGATACCATCGATCCTGCAGAGGGTAAGCGTTATATGCATCAATACAACTTCCCGCCGTACTGCACTGGCGAGGTTGGTCGTATGGGTGCACCTAAGCGTCGTGAAATCGGTCATGGTGCCTTGGCTGAGCGCGCGCTCCTGCCTGTTCTTCCTGATGAGGAAGAATTTCCTTACGCTATTCGCGTAGTTTCCGAGATCATGGAATCCAACGGTTCTTCTTCCATGGCTTCTACCTGTGGCTCTACCCTCGCTTTGATGGATGCTGGCGTGCCTATCAAGGCTCCCGTCGCTGGCATTGCAATGGGTCTTATCAAGGAAGGCGATGACATCGTCATCCTCTCCGACATTCAGGGTCTTGAAGACTTCCTTGGCGACATGGACTTTAAAGTTTGCGGTACGGAGCATGGCATCACTGCACTCCAGATGGACAACAAGGCCAAGGGTCTTTCTGTTGATATTTTGGCACGTGCTTTGGCTCAGGCTAAGGAGGGTCGCGCCTTTATCATGAAGGCGATGCTCGAGGCAATCGATGCTCCTCGTGCGGAGCTTTCTCCTTACGCTCCTCACATTGAGACCATCCATATTCCTTCCGATAAGATTCGTGATGTTATCGGTTCTGGTGGCAAGGTTATTCGAGGTCTTCAGGATGAGACGAATACCACTATCGAGATCGAAGAAGACGGCACCGTCCGTATTGCTTCCGTCGATGCCGAAGGCGGCGCTGCTGCCAAGGCAGCTATCTTGGGTATCGTCAAGGTTCCCGAGGTCGGAGAAGTGTATGACGGCGAAGTCGTTGGCATTAAGGATTTTGGCGCATTTGTTCGTCTTACTCCCGGCAAGGATGGTTTGCTCCATATCTCTCGTATGGCTAACGGCCGTGTGGGCAAGGTTGAAGATGTTCTTAACATCGGAGACATCGTTAAGGTTGAGGTCATTGAGGTTAGCGATAGCGGTAAGATCAGCCTCGATCGTGTTGATAAGCCCGATGTGGTTAGCTCCGAGCGCCCTTCTCGCCACCACGATGATGGTGACCGACGCGGTAAGCGTGAAGGCAGCAATGGCGGTCGCAAACCCCGTCGTCGTCACAATGGTGACCATGCCGAGCACTAGGATATAATCATCTCCTGATTGCTCTACTGGGCGTTTGTCTACCCTGTGAGAGCGATAGAATGGTTATTGATAAGCGGATCTGAGAGCCCTCTGACCCTGTAATGGGGCAGAGGGCTCTCTTTCGAAGAAGAGGTTTATTGTATGTCTACGTTTATTACTCGTGGTACCTGTTCTAAGGCCATTAATTTTGACATTGAAGATGGCAAGGTTGCCAATGTGTCTTTTCAAGGCGGCTGCAATGGCAACACTAAGGGCATTTCCATGCTTGTAGAGGGTATGCCTGTCGAGGAAGTTATCGACAAGCTCGAAGGTATTACCTGCGGTCCCCGTAAAACGAGTTGTCCCGATCAGCTTGCAAAAGCCCTGAAGGAAAGCATTGAGTCATAGATTTAGATTGGAAGGGTTGGCGCGCGTATGAGCCAGCAATGTAAAACTGTTTTGGATAATGGCATGACGGTCATTAGCCGAACGATGCCCGATGTCCGCTCGGTTTCTTTGGGCCTCTGGTTCAACGTTGGCTCACGTGATGAGCGTCCCGATCAGGCGGGTCTTACTCATTTTATGGAGCACATGATGTTCAAGGGAACGCCTACTAAAGGCCCCTTGGATATTTCGATGCATTTTGATCGCCTAGGGGCAGAGCTTAACGCTTTTACGTCAAAAGAATACACCTGTTACTATGCTCGCTTTGTTGATGACAAGCTTGAGGACGCCCTTTCTGTTTTGGCGGAGATGGTGATTGAGTCAAATTTTTCTCAGGATGCCATTGATACTGAACGTGAAGTAGTGATTGAAGAGATTGCGCGTTCCGAAGACACCCCCGATGATTATGTCTATGAGCTATATTCTCAGAGCAACTTGCCTAATCATCCTTGCGGCTTGCCTGTTTTGGGAACTCGAGATCGGGTTGGCAGTTATCGACATGCCGATTGCGTCGATTTCCATGCTGAGCATTACCATGCCGGAAACCTCACTCTAGCTGCTGCGGGCAACGTGGACCATGATCAGTTGGTGACATTGGCAAAGCGATACTTTGCTTCCATGAAACCCGGTAAAAAGGAGCATCGAAAGCTTCTTCAGCCTCAATTCTCCTCAGGTTTATTTAGCCAGAAGCGCGATATCGAGCAAGCCCATATTGTGTATGGTGTACCCTGGCTGCCCCTGGGAAACGAACGGCGATATATCGCCACGGTGCTCACCACCATTCTTGGCGGTTCTATGTCTTCACGTTTGTTTCAGGAGGTACGCGAAAAGCGCGGTCTTGTATATTCGATTTATGCGATGCAAGCTGGCTATCAGGGTGTTGGGCAGTGGTGTATTTATGCTGGCACACGACCTTCCAACACTCAGGAAGTTATGCGGCTTATCCGTTCTGAGCTTGACGCGATTGCTCAAGACTATGTTTCTGAGGATGAGCTTTCTCGCAATATTGACCTTATCTGCGGACAGCTCCTTCTTGGCTTGGAGTCGACCAATTCTCATATGGTTCGATTGGGAAAACGCGAGACTCTCGGTTTGGAGCAAACTACCCCCGAACAGCAAACGGAAGGATACCGGTCCGTTACTAAGCAGCAGGTGCTCGATATGGCTCAAGAGCTCCTCTCGGCAGAGCCGGCTATCGCTGTTATATCGCCATATAGTCAAGAAGAGCTTTCGGATCTTGTTTTTGGCTAATTCCCTAATCCGTTAAGTTGTTGGTAGCTCTAGTCTTGCATGGTGGCATTTAAGTCGCCTACGGGTGCTTAACATATTTGAATCATTTAAGTCGTATAGTTGCGATTAGTTGCCTGAAATGGGTATTTGAATAGGAGTACGTATGATTTCTGTTGCTGTTGCTGGTTATGCCGGCCGCATGGGTTCCGCTGTCGTGGATGCGGTCACCGCTGCTAAGGACATGGAAGTGGTATGCGGGATTGACCCGTTTGGTGGAGAAGCATCTTTCGCTACCTATAAAAGCATTGATGAGGCACTTCAGGGTTCATCCTTTGATGTTTTAGTCGATTTTACCCAGCCTAGCGTTGTTGCCAAGACTTTGGAAAAGGCCTTGCCGGCAGGCGTGGATTGCGTTGTGGGAACAACGGGGATGAGCGATGATACCCTCAATGCTCTTGCTGCGAGCGCTAAACCTGGCACATGCTTATTTTATGCTCCAAATTTCACCACTGGTGCGGTGCTTATGATGGAATTCGCCAAAGCTGCCGCTCCTTACTTCCCTGAATCGGAGGTTATTGAATTCCATCACTGCAATAAGAAAGATGCGCCAAGCGGCACTGCGGTGCGCACTGCTCAGATAATCTCTCGTTCCAGAGATTTCACCAGCGTTGCTCCTGGCTCTGAAACCGAGATTGATGGATGTGAAGGTGCGCGCGGGGCATTGGTGGAAGGTGTCCCAGTGCATTCTGTACGTTCAATGGGGTACGTTGCAAGTCAAGAAGTGATTTTCGGATCGATGGGGCAGACGCTGACTGTTCGTCACGATTCATGGGATCGTACTTCCTATATGCCAGGTGTTCTTCTTGGTATCCGTTCGGTAGGCAAATGCAGCGGCTTAGTCGTTGGTTTGGAAAACTTCATGGCATAGCGCCGTACAACATGCAATAATGAGCCACGTTGAATTAGCGAATGAAGGAGTTACACATGACCGCTGCAAATGAGCCACGCTTTGGTCGCATGATTCCCGCAATGGTTACCCCATTTGACGAGAATCTTGAGCTCGACCTAGATCAGGTACGTGCTTTGGCTCGCCGCCTTGTAGACGGCGGAAGCGATGCTCTTATCGTTAATGGCACCACAGGTGAAAGCCCTACGGTGTTCTATCCTCAGAAGATGAAGCTGTTTGAAGCAGTTCTTTCTGAAGTTAAGGGTGAAGTGCCGGTTATCGCCAATGTTGGAGATAATTGCACCGCTGATACGGTTGATTTTGCCCGTGATGTTCAGAAACTCGGCGTTGATGCGTTTATGTTGGTGGTTCCTTACTATAACAAGCCCCCGCAAGAAGGCCTCTATCAGCACTTTAAGACTATTGCAGATGCCGTCGACCTTCCTATTATTCTGTACAACATCCCCGGTCGTACTGGTATCAATATGACGCCTGAAACAACGTTACGACTTGCCAACGATTGCGATAATATCGTTGCTATCAAGGAAGCTTCTGGCGATCTTGACCAGGTTGCAGAGATTATCGCTAATGCGCCCGAAGGATTCGACGTGTATTCTGGCGATGATTCCCTTACTTACGACATGATGAAATTAGGTGCCGCTGGCGTAATTTCCACAACAGGCAATGTTGCGCCTGATCGCATGAAGGAAATTACCACCCTTTGTGCCGAGGGGAAATTTGATGAGGCTGCGGTTGCCAATGAAAAGCTCCTGCCCTTGATGAATGAGCTTTTTGTTACGGCTAATCCGATCATGGTCAAGGAGGCACTGAATCTTTCCGGCTTCCACGTTGGCGGAGTTCGTCTTCCTTTGGTGGACGCTACTCCTGAGCAATCTGATCATTTGGCTCAGGTAATGCGCGAAGTTGGCGTTTTGAAGTAAGCTTCGGCATTTGTCATACGTTTCCAAAAGCGAGGTTTCGACCTCGCTTTTTTGTATATTTTTCACTTTGCGTTTGTTTCGAATTCGGCTAATTCTGTTGGATTCTTTTCAGGGAAGATAGGGAAGAATTCATGGATGATTAACATATTTGAGTTGGGAACGTTATTATAAATTAGTTAATCTATGCGTTATTTGCGCACTGCTTTGGTCTGCAGATGGGCCTGACTTGCTAGGTATTAGAGGGCCTCATCTTATATATGAAGTACAAATACAGAATGAAAAGGAATCTAATGGCTGAAGAAATCAATGAGCCTAAAAATATTCAGGGTAAACCCCAAGCAACAGAATCGGTGAAGCATGTTCACCTTGAGCGGAAGCGTCCAAAATTATCGAAATTCGACGACGAGAATTCGAAGAGTGCTAAAGATAAAAGCTCCGAGGCAGGTAAAAAACATCATTCCCAAAATTCAAATCGCGGAAAAAAATCTGTCCAGCATAACCACGCGGGCAAGCGCGATCCTAAGGCTAAGCTTCGCATAATCCCCTTAGGCGGTCTGGACGCTATCGGCAAGAACATGACCGCTTTCGAATGTGCTAACGATATGGTGCTTGATGATGCTGGCCTTATGTTCCCCGATGACAATCATCCAGGTGTTGACCTGATTCTGCCTGATTATTCATATGTTCTTGAGCATGCTGATAAGTTGCGCGGAATAGTAATTACCCACGGGCACGAGGACCACACGGGCTCTTTGCCGTATTTGCTTAAAGATCTTGATCGCAAGGTTCCTATTTACGCAACCAAGCTTACTCTTGGCCTTATCGAGGGCAAGCTTAAGGAACATAAGATCAAGAATGCCAAGTTATGCGAAATAAAGCCCGGCCAGTCTATTAAGCTTGGGTGTATCACTGCCGAGTTTTTCTCCGTCAACCATTCTATTCCCGGTGCAGTTGGTGTATTTTTCCGCACTCCTGCTGGCAATGTGCTTCATACAGGCGACTTTAAACTGGATCAAAGTCCTATTGATGGGGTTCGTACTGACTTCGCCGCTCTCTCCCGCTTTAGCGAAGAGGGCGTTGACTTGATGATGTCTGATTCTACCAATGCCACCAATCCGAATTTCACCCCCTCCGAAGCGGAAGTCGGCAAAGTTCTCGACTCTATCATTTCTCGGGCCAAGGGTCGTGTTATCGTTGCTTCCTTTGCTTCTCATATTCATCGCATGCAGCAGATCTGCGATGCGGCGGTGCGTAATGGGCGTAAGGTTGCTGTCACTGGTCGCTCTATGGTTCAGAATACCGACATTGCGCGTCGCCTAGGGTATTTAAAGATCGCTGATAAGGACATTATCGATGCGTACGATCTGAAAGGCTGTCCTCCTGATTCGTATGTAGTTATGTGCACGGGCTCGCAGGGCGAACCGCTTTCTGCACTTGCTCGAATTGCAAGTGATAACCATAAGACTATTTCGGTTGATGAAGGCGATACGGTTATTATTTCGGCTACGCCCGTGCCCGGTAATGAAAAAGCCGTAACTAAGGTAACGAATGACTTGGCTAAGATTGGAGCGGATGTTTACGACAAAAGCCGTGCCCGTGTTCACGTTTCCGGCCATGCTTCAGCGGAGGAACTGAAGCTTGTTCTTTCTATCGTTCAGCCTAAGCACTTTATGCCAGTCCATGGCGAGGCCACTCACTTACGGGCTCACGCTGCGTTGGCTGAAGCTACAGGCGTTCAGAAAAAGAATATCTTCATTTGCGAAAACGGCGAATCTCTTGAGTTGACCCCAAAGGGGGTTCGTCGAGGAAAGCCCGTTCCGAGCGGTATTATCTTGGTCGATGGATTAAGCGTTGGCGATACCTCCGAGTTTGTTTTGAACGAAAGAACGAATCTTGGTTCACAAGGCGTTGCAGTTATTGCCTGCGCCGTCAAAGCGGAATCACACGATTTGCTCAGTGGCGTTCAGGTGGAAATGCATGGTATTCCTGGCGGTGATGAGCCCCAATTTGTTGAAGCTGTAACGAATGCTGTTTCGAGCGCATTGAAGCGATCTCTTTCAAAGAACGAAGAGTCTCGTGCCGTAAAGCGTGCCGCTCGAAGCGCTTTGCTTTCAATTCTTTGGGAGCGCACCAATCAGCGCCCTCTAGTGGTAATCAACATCCTCGAGGTCTAGAGATCCAGGCCTCAGGGCCTCATGCGAAGCTAAACTCACACTAAACGCACGAAAGGTTTCGAATGGCATCTCAGCAAACAGGGCGCCGAAACAAACACCAGTCAAGTAAGGCGGGCTCCCAGCCGGGGGTCCGCAAGCTTGCTTCGCGTGAAAAAAAATCACAGCATCGTGATTCTGCGCCCAGTTACGGCCATATTTTTGATGAGCGTACCAAGCGCGATATATCTGCGGTTGCCTTAATAGTGCTTTCCATTGCTCTATTCGCCATGGTGTTTATGGGGTCTGAGGGTGTTGTAACGGGCGCGATATCTCTCGGACTTCGTTTCTGCTTCGGCATTGGCGCATACGTGCTTCCCTTTTTGCTTATTGGTTTGGCAGCTACGTTGCTAATTCGTTTTGAACGAGAGATGGTGCCAGCACGTGTGGCAATTGGGTTCGGTCTTTTGTTCCTTGCGTTCTTAACTATTGTGTCTCTTTTCACGCCAGGTGCTGATGTTGATCCAAATTGTTTGTTTATCCAGGTGTTACTTGTCGACCATGGTGGCTATGTGGGTGGCGCTATCGCCTGGGCAGGTCTCGAGCTGTTCGGTTTGACCGTTTCCATGATTTTGATGATTGGTTTGATCATCATTGCGCTAATCGTAATTGGCTTCTCTCTGTCGTCTCTCATCGAAAACATTCGCGCTCATGCGGCAGGTCGCTCCGATGCATCTGGAGACGAAGAAGACGGATTTGATCACTTGCCTCGTATGTCCTTCGCTCGCGTTAGGAAGGGCAAGAATTCCGTTGATGCAGGTTACACTGATCCAACGAAAGTCGATGTTCATGGAAGTATGCCCACACAGGCCATCGACGCGAATAAAGCTGCTTTTGCTGCTGGTAAAACTCAGGTAATTTCCGAGATGCCATCTAAATCATTGAAAAAAAGCCAACGCACGAATGGCCAGCGCGCTCGTGAAGCTGCAGTGCAAACCACCATGGCATTTGACGCGGCTTCCCCGAAAGCTGCAGGGGAGGCGCCCAAGCAACTTACCCGAAAGCTTGGGTCGCGTCCTAAAGCTGACAAGAAGGACGAGCTGTCACTTCCTCAGGATCAGGCCGCTAGGCCTGTCCGCAAAAAGGCGTCAGATGTTGCTACACCAGAGCCATTGGAGGGTTTTGACCTCCCCGAAATGAGCTTGCTTAATACTTCCGAAAAAACTCCAGTCACCAAGGAGAGCGAGGCTTCCCTTCGCGCCACTGGTTTGTTGCTCCAGGAGACGCTTTCCGACTTTGGCGTAGGTGCTGATGTTGTTGGTTGGGTTCACGGGCCTACCGTTACCCTGTTTAAGGTCGATCTTCCTTCAGGTGTTCGAGTAAATCGTGTCTCTAATTTGACTGACGATATAGCCCTCGCTCTTGCTGCGCCTGGTGTTCGCATCTTTGCTCCTATTCCAGGCACTAATTACGTTGGTATTGAAGTGCCCAACAAAAAACGCGAGACAGTATTTTTGGGTGATGTCCTGAAAGATGCTCCTGCCGGACCTCTTCAAATTGCCATTGGCAAGGATGTGGAAGGTGAAAGCATCGTTAGCAATTTGGCAACTATGCCCCATTTGCTAATTGGTGGTACGACGGGCTCTGGTAAATCGGTCGCCATCAACGGCATGATTATGTCGATTCTTATGCGTGCTACGCCTTCCGAAGTACGTATGATCATGATTGACCCTAAGCGTGTTGAGTTTACTCCCTATAATGGCATCCCTCATTTGTACGTTCCTGTTGTTACCGAAGCGAGGGAAGCGGCCAGCGCTCTCTCCTGGGCCGTAGCCGAGATGGAGCGTAGGCTGAAGGTTTTTAGTGGCATTGGCGCTAGAAATATTGGTCAATACAATGCCAAGGTTCAAAAGGGGCTCGAAATCAACGATGCTCCCGCGGCTGAGATGCCGTATATCGTCATCATCATCGATGAGCTCGCAGACCTTATGATGAATGTAGGCAAAGAGGTGGAGTTTTCGATTTCGCGTCTAGCTCAGCTTGCGCGTGCAGCGGGAATCCATCTCATCGTAGCAACGCAGCGCCCCTCTACGAATGTAGTTACAGGTCTTATCAAGGCTAACATCACCAATCGTATCGCGTTTAATGTTGCTTCCGGTATCGATTCACGTGTCATCCTGGACACTCCCGGCGCTGAAAATCTTATTGGTCTAGGAGACCTGCTGCTTTCCAAGCCCGAGTTGGCCAAACCTCAGCGAATTCAGGGCTGCTTTGTTTCCGAGGATGAGATATCTGCTGTCGTGGAGAAATTGAAGTCGCAAGGAGAGCCCGAATATCACAATGATATTCTTAAAACCAATCTCATTACTCTAGGGGATTCTATGCCCGATGGTTCCGGTGGAACTGCCTCTGGCTCTGATGATCCCTTGGTGTGGGATGCCGCTGAGATAGTGGTTTCTTCAGGTATGGGCTCTACGTCGAACCTGCAGCGCAGGCTTAGCGTAGGATACTCGCGTGCTGGCAGGATTATGGACCTGCTTGAAGAGAAGGGCATCGTTGGTCCACCAAACGGGTCAAAGCCTCGCGAGGTTTTGGTTGACCCGATGGAACTCGAAACTATCAAAGCCTTTGAAGCTAATGATTCGCAGTAAGTAAGAAGAGGTAGGAACGTCATGTACCAGATCAGCTTCGGCAGCGTGCTTAAGGAAGCGCGATTGGCCCAAGGGCGAGACCTGGCTTCGGTATCTCGCGATCTGCGTATTCGCCAGGATATTATCGTCGCGATCGAAAATAGTGATTTTAAGCGCATGCCCTCTCGTGGATATGCGCGCAATATGATCATTGCTTATTCTCGGCTCCTTGGCCTTAACGCTCAGGATGTCAGCAGAATGTACTTAGATCAGGAATATGCCTATCAGGTAGAGCAGGCTCATCAAAGCGTTGGTGACTCTATTCGAATGCATCGCGATCCGCATGGACGCGAAACCAACGGATACGCTACTTCGTCATTTGAAAAAGTTGGTGGGCGGGTTGCTCGTAAATCTCGTTCATCTTTTTCTCAGCCCGATGAAAAAGATCTGTATGATGGCAGTTCTAATGGGTTTGGTCGAGCCGTGTATTCTCAAAACGCCGATGTATACCCTTCGCATCACAACCCTCAGGTCGCTCATCGCGCCCGTAGATCTGCTATGCCTTCGGGGAAATATGGAAATATGTATGCAGCTCCGCAGAATATCCCGAACCCAAATAGAAGTCGGAATATCCTTGTTGCTATTATCGCTGTTGTTGTCATCGTTGTTGTTCTCGTTGTGGCTATGATGCTGTCGCATCAAACTGCGCCTCAGACCAATATCCCTGTTACCGGCGCTCAGTCTACGCAAAATGCAGAAAGCGAATCTTCGTCAGATCAGCAGCAAACAGATTCCTCTCCTGGCCAAACTGCTCCAACTGAATTCACCTTGAAATATTCCGTTGATAAGGGCAGTGAGTCTTATATCGAAGTTTATGTTGACGACAAGGCCCAAGAGTCGGGTACAGTGTCTGGGCCAGCGGAAAAAACCTACACTAGCTCGTCTAAAATTCGCTTTGTTTCTACTGAAACAAAGGGCGTATCGGTGACGATCAATGATGAAGCTGTTGATCTTAAGGCCAACAGCTCAGGTATCGTAAACCAAACTTTTTCCTTTAGCGAAATCCTAGATCAGTGGTATAACGATCATCCGAATGTGAAGCGGGATACGTCTGCTGCTGCATCGTCGAGCTCTCAAAGCTCGTCGGACAGTTCGACCGACTCTGCTAAGACGTCATCTGCGAGTTCCAGGTCGTCGTCATCTGAATAGGACGCATTTTGCCTACGTAGATGTTTTTGGGTTAGCACGATTTTCAGATGAATCGTGCTAACCTATTTTTCTATATGGCCTAACATGATGGCTTTATTAAATTCGATTTTGAGAGGATTAACCATGGCTAAAGATTCTAGCTTCGACGTTGTATCCCAGATTGATATGCAGGAAGTCGATAATGCTTTCGGGCAAGCGAAGAAGGAGATTTCTCAGCGTTATGACCTTAAAGATTCTGGTGCTGACATTGCATTAGACAAGTCCGGTAAAACCCTTACGGTATCTGCGCCGAGCGATTTTGTTAATAATCAGATAAAGGATGTTCTTACCTCTAAGCTTATTAAGCGCGGAATCGCTCTGAATGCTCTTGATTGGGGCAAGCTTGAGTCTGCTACCGGTGGATCGGTTCGCCAAACCGCTAAGATTATTGAGGGTATCGATCGTGACACGGCAGGAAAAATCAACAAGGACATCAAGGCTACTAAGCTCAAGGTGAAGGTCACCATCGAGGGAGATAAGCTTCGCGTATCAGGGCCCAAGCTCGATACCCTTCAAGAGGTTATTGCCTTTTTGAAAGAGAAGGATTACGGTCAGCCTTTGCAATTTACTAATTATCGCTAGGAATTCGTTGCATCATGTCAAAAAACGTATCCTTTTTAACGCTTGGTTGTGCAAAGAACGAATCGGATAGCGCCCGAATGCAGGAAGACCTTATTCGAGCTGGCTATTCTATTGTCGATATCGCCGATTCTGCTGATGTTATCGTCGTCAATACATGCTCGTTTATTCAGTCGGCTATCGAAGAAAGCCTTGATGCCGTATTTGAAATAGCTGGTTATGATTCGGTTGCTTCAGGGGATACCAAACTTGTGGTGTGTGGGTGCATGCCTTCTCGATTTGGTGATGATCTCGAAGAAGAGCTAACCGAGGCAGACAAATTTGTTACCTGCAGAGAAGAAGATAATATCGTTGAAATAATCGACGATCTTTTGGGCGTATCAAGCGTACGTAATTCCGTTGAAGTTGATTTCGATTATGCACCTAGCGAGTATGTGAAGATCTCTGACGGATGCAATCGCTTTTGCTCGTTTTGTACCATCCCGTTCATTCGTGGTCGATATCACAGCTTTTCTTATGATGAAATCGCTTCTGACGTTAAGGCTAAGGTTGAATCTGGCACCAAAGAAATCGTGCTCATAGCTCAGGATTCTGGTATTTGGGGTCTTGACTTGAAACCTCGCGAGAACCTTGCTTCGCTGCTTAAGCGATTGTCTGAAGCGTATCCTGATACCTGGTTCCGAGTTATGTATCTACAGCCCGCCGGGATGACAGATGAGCTGCTTGACGTCATGGCTACTCATGACAACATCTGCAATTATTTTGATATACCTTTGCAGCATTGCGATTCGGAGATTTTGAAGTCGATGAATCGTTCTGGCTCGCGCGCCGAATACGAACAGATGGTTGCGCGTATTCGTCGGCGTATTCCTGGTATTGCTTTGCGTACGACGTTAATAGTTGGTTATCCAGGCGAAACAGAAGAGCAATTTGATGATCTTTGTGATTTTGTTTCGGAGACCGAATTTGATTATGTGGGTATTTTTGCCTATTCGCCCGAAGACGGTACCCCTGCTGCCGAATTGCCTAATCAGGTTGATGAAGACACCAAACAGGCACGTCTTCAAGAGCTCCGCGACATTGCCGACGCCGTTTCTTCTCATGTCGTTTCTCAGCGCATAGGAACGAGCATGGACGTTCTCGTCCTTGGTTGCGAGGAAGACGGTCAATTGTATGGCCGTGCACAATGCCAGGCCCCCGATGTTGACGGTGTGACCTATTTGGAAAACGGTGCTGTTGGCGAGGTTCATACCGTATCAATCAGCGACACGCTTCTTTACGAGATGGAGGCCCTGGGTGACTGAAAAGGAATTTGACGAAACTACGCTGTGGACTCCGGCCAATATTGTCACCCTTGTCCGGATCCTGCTTGTCCCTGTCTTTGTCGTGGCAATAATTTCCCCTTGGCCGACTTATATACCGGATTGGCATAATGCCGAGCTCTGTAAGCCCTGGGTTGCTGCACTGATTTTCGCAATTTTATCGTGCACTGACGCGTTGGATGGATATTTGGCGCGAAGCAGGGGAGAGGTAACGAACTTCGGAAAGTTCATAGATCCCTTGGCCGACAAGATCTTGGTGGCGGCGGCGTTATTGGCGCTTATCGAACTTCAGGTTCTTCCTTCATGGGTTGCGTTGCTCATAATCGCTCGTGAGTTCATTGTTTCGGGTCTTCGAATGCTTGTGGCGACGCATGGAGTTGTTGTTGCGGCAAGTTGGTATGGAAAATTCAAGACGGTGTTCCAGATCATTGCGATCTTACTCTTTATTGTTAAGGGTTCCGACGCGTTGCTCGCACTGCATCCTGATATGGAACTTGCTTTGTACGTGATCTCGTGGTTCTTCATGATAGTTGCGCTAGTGCTCACCGTCGTTTCTATGGTTGACTATTTTATGAAGTGCGCTCCCATTCTTGGGTTTGGGAATGCGGGTTCGAAAGAGGGGCCCGATGATTTCTCGTGCTCTCCAAAAGCCGTTATTGATCGCGCTATTAAAGAAGGAAAGCATCTTTCGACTGCTGAGAGCTGTACAGGTGGCCTTATTGGTGGCGCTCTCACCGGCGTGCCTGGTAGTTCAGCTGTTGTCGAGGGCGGAATTATCAGCTATTCCAACGATGTCAAAATTAATGTGTTGGGCGTTTCTGCAGCCGATCTTGAGAGAGTTGGCGCAGTAAGCTCCGAGGTTGCTGCCTCAATGGCGGAGGGTTCTCTTCGCGTTGCAAAATCCGATATAGCCGTAGCTGTTACCGGGATCGCGGGACCTGGCGGGGCTGTTCCTGGCAAGCCTGTCGGTACTGTTTGGTTTGGCTTGGCAACTAAGAACCATACTAAAACCTTTATTCGTCATTTTGACGGCAATCGTAATGCCATACGCAGTGCTACTGTGGATTTTGCGCTTGAGTTATTCGCTTACGCTCTCGACGATAGCCGACCCGAGCCAGTTTCCGATTAGCTCCTGATTTGAATATATTTCGCATCACTTTAGTACCGCGTTCTCATGTATTTGAGAACGCGGTTTTACTATTAGCTTTGCTTAAGCGAAAAGTATTGCAATCGAACGCATGTTCGGATATTCTCGTTTAGGTCCAATCGCAATACCTTCGGCTAGGAGAAGAAATGAGCCAGGACAAAGCAAAAACCCTCAAGATCACCACTGATCAGATTGAACAGAAATTTGGCAAGGGTGCCATTATGAAACTGGGGGAGAACACTAACATGCAAGTTGGCGTAATTCCAACCGGAGCCCTTCCATTAGATATCGCTTTAGGCATCGGTGGCGTTCCTCGTGGTCGAATTGTTGAGGTGTATGGCCCTGAATCAAGCGGTAAAACGACCATTGCTCTTCATATCATTGCTGAGGCGCAGGCTGCAGGTGGTGTTGTTGCCTTTATCGACGCCGAGCATGCGCTGGATCCTGTCTATGCCGCTAAGCTTGGTGTAGATGTAGATGAAATGCTTATCTCTCAGCCCGACACTGGCGAGCAGGCGCTTGAGATCTGCGATATGCTCGTTCGTTCTGGCGCTATTGACTGCGTAGTTGTCGACTCGGTTGCAGCCTTGGTTCCTAGAGCCGAAATCGAAGGCGAAATTGGCGATACCACAGTTGGCCTTCAGGCTCGTCTGATGAGCCAAGCATTGCGTAAGCTTGCTGGATCTCTTTCTCGGTCCAATACCACTTGCGTTTTCATTAATCAGCTTCGTGAAAAAATCGGTGTCATGTTCGGTAATCCTGAAACAACTACAGGTGGCCGTGCATTGAAATTCTATTCGAGCGTTCGTCTTGATGTTCGTCGTTTTGACTCGGTTAAAAAAGATGGTGAGTTTATCGGTAATCGAGTTCGAGTCAAAGTGGTAAAGAACAAGGTTGCCCCACCGTTTAGGCAGGCCGAGTTTGACATCATGTATGGTGAGGGAATTTCAAAAGAGGGCTGCGTTCTCGACATGGGCGTTGAGGCCGGTTTTGTTAAGAAGAGTGGTTCATGGTTCAACTATGGTGATGAACGCTTGGGCCAGGGCCGCGAAGCCGCTAAACGTACCCTGAAGGAGCATCCTGATATTCGAAATGAAATTGAAAACAAGGTGCGTGCGGAATACAATCTTCCTGCCATCGGCGAGGAGCCTATTGCAACTGATCTTTCTGCAAATTCCAGCGAGGCTTAAATCGGATGGTTTTCATTGATGCCAAGACGCTTGCGGAGCGGTTTCCGCAAGCGTCTTTTTCTTCACCTAAAAGTCAGGTGCTCCAGGAGAATTATAAATCCGATGAGTTGAAGGAAGCTTTTAAAAAGATCGAGCGATTGGTTAGGGTCAGAGATCGATCGGTCCTTGAAGTGCGAAACCGTCTCCACCGTGACGGGTTTGTCGCTGATGTTGTTGACGCAGCTATTGACCGAGCGTTATCCGTGGGATATTTAGACGATACACGTTTTGCCGATGTTCTTGTGCGTTCGCGGCTTCGCTCCGGAAAAGGTTTATCTGGCATACTTCGTGAACTTCGAAATCACGCTATCGATCCCTTTGAGCAGCTTGAAGGCTTCCCGGAAGATTATTTACGGGAAAATCCGAGCCAGGAAGAAGCAGCTATTGCCCTGCTGTGTCGTAAGCCACCACGGTCTAAGAACGAAAAACAGGCAGCATATGCGAAGTTGATCCGCTCAGGATATTCTGCTGATGTTGCCGCTAATGCAACTAAGCGATGGTATAAGGCCAAAAACAACGAGTGATCGTTCATTCTTCTGAAATATTCTCGGGAAAAACGGCGTATCTCTTTGCGGGACATGCTGTTCTCGGCGCATTTTCTGCAATTTTAGGCTATTATCAAATAGCTTGAGCTTACGCACCGGGTTTGGTGCTTTTAGATATTTTCTACAATGTAATAGTGTCGTTTTTCCTCGGCGTGTGCTCTTGCCCCGGTATTCCAGGGCATTTATGTTGCCCTTTTGCCTTCCTAGTTAATACGCAACATGAACGAAAGGGAGTTTCATGGTTGAAATCATAATCGCCGCCGTGGTAGCGATTGTTGTTGGCTTTTTAATTGGTTATTTTCTGATGCAGAAGGTGCTCAAGGAGCGCAATGACGCTACGGCTCTTGAAGCCCAGAATGCACTCGCCGATGCCCAGCGCGAGGCTGAAAGCATGAAGCGCGAGGCTCTTGTTGAAGCGAAGGATGAAGTCCTCAAGATGAAGCAGGATGCCGAGCGAGAGAGCAAGGAACGTATGAAGGCTGTGCGTTCCAGCGAAAATCACCTCAATCAACGTGAGCAGAGTCTTGATAAGCGCACTGAAGCCCTCGATCATCGTGAGCATCAGATTTCCTCTTTGCAGGGTCAGGTTGACCGTCGTGCAAAAGATGTTGAGCGCGCAGAGGCTGAAGTTGCAACCCGTCTTGAAGAGGTTGCCGGTTTGACCGCAGAAGAAGCCAAGACCGAATTGTTGGATGGCCTGAAAGAAGAGTGCGTTCATGAGTCGGCTTCCATCATTCGCGACTCTGAAGCACGAACTCGAGCCGAAGCTGATAAGAAAGCCCGCGAAATCCTAAGTGTGGCAATTCAACGTTTGGCTGCGGACCATACTTCACAGATTACGGTATCTACAATCCATATTCCTTCTGACGATTTGAAGGGTCGCATTATTGGTCGCGAGGGTCGTAATATTCGTTCTTTTGAGCAGATTACGGGCACTAACCTTATTATCGATGACACTCCTGAATGCGTAACGGTTTCGACCCACGATCCCGTTCGTCGTGAAATTGCCAGCGTTACTATGCAGAATCTTATTAGTGACGGACGTATTCATCCTGCACGTATTGAAGAGATGTTCCACAAAGCTGAGAAGTACGTTAATCAGCAGATTAAAGAAGCTGCTTCTCAGGCAACCTTCGATACCGGCATCCATGATCTAAATCCCGAATTGGAAAAGATTCTTGGTCGATTGCGCTACCGTACTTCCTATGGTCAGAATGTCCTGAATCACTCTCTCGAAGTTGCCTATCTCTGCGGGATGATGGCTTCGGAGCTCGGCCTTGATCCGGTTCCCGCAAAACGCGCAGGCCTTTTGCACGATATCGGCAAAGCAGTAGATCATGAGATCGAAGGCTCCCATGCTGTGATTGGTGCAGATCTTGCACGTAGGTATGGTGAAGAGCCCATGATCGTTCACGCCATCGAGGCTCATCATAACGATGTTGAACCCAATAGCGTTATTGATGTATTGGTTCAGGCCGCCGATGCTGTTTCTGCGGCACGACCCGGTGCGCGTAAGGAAAATATCGAATCCTATATTAAGCGCCTTGAGAAATTGGAGGAAATCGCCAATTCTTACCCTGGCGTTGAACGTACTCATGCTATCCAGGCCGGACGTGAGGTGCGTGTTATCGTTTCTCCTGAGAAGGTCGATGAGGCGCATTCTACGGTTTTGGCGCACGATATCGCACATCAAATCCAAAGTGAAACCAAGTACCCTGGCCAGGTTAAGGTTGTCGTAATTCGTGAAACCCGCGCTGTTGATTTTGCCAAATAACGAGTATAGGCCCGCGCATTTTGTGCGGGCCTCTTTTCTTTATGCCTAACACTTCACTCCAACAATTCATTCAGAACATTTCTGGCGAAGATCACACCCGTGTTCAAGATGATCTTGGTAATGGGTTTGTGCGTCTTCGCGCAGCAGAGGCACAGCGACGTCAGGCAAAGCAGGATATACGGTCGTTTGAAGATGTAGTAATTGAAATGCTTCGCAACGCCCGTGATGCCAACGCGAAGGCTATATTTATTGCGACCTGGTCCACAAAAGAACAGCGCTTCCTTACCATGCTTGACGACGGTGATGGCGTACCGCTTCAGCTGCAAGATACCATCTTTGAGCCCTTTGTTACCTCTAAGCTCGACAGCTTCCATGCTGATAGGTGGGGAGTGCATGGACGTGGCATGGCCTTATATTCAATACGACAGAACACTGATTCTGCTCGGATTATTGCTTCTGGTCCTGGTTTGGGCTCCATCTTTTCGGTAGTGAGTTCCTTCTCCCGATTGAGCGAAAAGCGTGACCAGTCAAGCGCTCCTTCGGTTACAGTCAATGAAGACGGCAAGCCGGTTCTTCGCGGTCCTCACAATATTATGCGCACCGTTCTTGAATTTGCGATCGACGAACGAGATGGCGTTGCGGTGTATTTGGGAAGTCCCGCTGAGATAGTTTCGACTCTGTATTGGTTGGGTAATTCAGCGGTGTCTAATACCGCTGAAGAGTATTCTTACGAAACTGGGGGGCTGCCTTATATTCAGCGTTTTGGTCTTTGTCCAGACGCTTCCGCTCTTGCGCAGCTTGCCAATGATTTCTGTTTGCCTATGTCTGCTCGGACTGCATATCGAATTTTTAATAACGAGATTAAACCCCTGTCGGTTCATTTACAGACAATGCTTGGTGATCAAGTTTCTTCTTCTGCAAAAGTAAAGCCTGAGCGAAAAACTTTATCCGATAGCTCAATTCGCATTTCTAAAGAAGACCTCGAAATGTTTTCCAACCAGGTAATGGGGGATTATGCTCAGCTTGCGCAATCCTATTACCTAAATGCTGACGTTGCGCCAAGCATTCGTTGCTTGGGTGGCGAGCTGGTCTTGCGCATTCCCCTGAGGCGTGATGAATAGTTCGTTTAGGTATGTTCTCAGCTTCCAGAAGCTAAATTGGTATAGCATTCCCTTGTAGTCAAGTTTGCCGTTTGCCTGTTTACTAGCTAATGAGTAAAATATATCGGCGTGAATCTGCTTGATTTACTGTTTAAAACACACTACAACCACACCACAAACTAATTGAAAGTAACGCAATATGAGTGATATTTCAGCTAAGGCTTCTAATGTTCTTCAGACTAATGGGTGCCTGAAGGTCTCCTCGAAGTCTTCTCCTGCATCAGTTGCTGGTGCTATTGCCGGCATGATGAAAGACGGTGTTCCTGTTGAGATTCAGTCTGTTGGTGCTGGTGCGGTTAATCAAGCGGTTAAAGCTATTGCCATTTCTCGTGGCTTTCTTTCGCCTGTTGGCATAGAAATTGTATGCGTTCCTTCGTTTGCGGATATCGTTATTGATGGAGAATACCGTACGGCTATTCGCTTCTCGGTGGAACCGCGTGTTCCTGTTACATCTCATGACATCGCGCAGAGCCAGTCCTCTGAATTTGAGTAGAGGTAAATATGACGAACCAACTTTCTAACGTTGAGCCTGATGTGTCCACTGAGGGCTCTTCTCATCTAATGAATATATTGGATTGGGAAGATCTATCTGATGGTCCCATCTCGGGCAAGACATTTTCAGTTGTCACCTTTGGTTGTCAAATGAATAAACATGATTCTGAGCGCATCGTAGGTATGCTCACCGCACTCGGTGCAACTGAGGTTAAAACTGTTGAAGAATCAGACATTATTATCTTTGTAACCTGCTGTGTGCGTGAGGCTGCTGATGTTCGCCTAATGGGTCAGGTTGCTTCGTTGAAGAATGTTCCGCTTCGAGAAAACGCTCCGGTAAAGAAGCGTGTTGTAGTTATTGGCGGATGCATTGGCCAACGCGATGGGGAAGATTTGATAAAAAAGCTTTCTCATGTTGACGTGGTCTTTGGTACGTTCAATTTAGCGAGCTTGCCCCGCCTCATCGAGCAGGCGCTTTTGACTGGCGATCACGAAGTTGAAGTCCTTTCTGAGGCAACCGATTTCCCTACCGATTTGCCAACTGAACGCGAATCGAAATGGTCTGCCTGGCTTCCTATTTCAATCGGATGCAATAATTTTTGCTCCTACTGCATCGTTCCCTACGTTCGCGGTAGAGAGAAGTCTCGTCCTATGGAAGACATTGTTGCCGATGCCGAATCGCTGAAAGCCGATGGTGTTAAGGAGATCACGCTACTTGGCCAAAACGTTAACTCCTATGGTCGAGATCTGTATGGTGAACCTCGTTTTGCTGACCTGCTTCGCTCAATAGCTGCAACGGGGGTCGAGCGTATTCGTTTTGCTACTTCACACCCCAAAGATCTCAATGACGATGTTATCAAGGCTTTTGGCGAACTTGATAATTTGATGCCGGCACTTCATTTGCCTGTACAGTCTGGCTCAAATAGTATTTTGAAGGCAATGCATCGACGCTACACGCGGGAACATTACTTGGACACAATCAAGAAGCTCCGCGAAGTTCGTCCTGATATTGCACTATCAACTGATATTATCGTTGGCTTCCCGGGTGAGACCGAGGAAGATTTTCAACAGACCTACGACCTCGTTAAGGAAGTGGGCTACACCCAGGTGTTTACGTTTATCTACTCCAAGCGCGAAGGAACTCCTGCCGCACGCATTGAAGACGACACTCCCAAAGAAGTTATCCAGGAGCGTTTCGAGCGTCTGGTTAATCTTGTTCAGGACCGTGCGCTTGAGGTAAATCAAGCCGAGGTAGGCAAAGTAGTGTCTGTGCTTGTTGAGGGAGCTTCTAAGCGCGATGAAACTGTTTTAATGGGACGTAGCCCGAAGAATCTGACTGTTCATGCCCCAATCCCAAAAGGCGTTTCCATCGATGATCTTCAAGGCACTTTCGTCAACGTCCGTGTTGATGTTGCTCGTGCATGGTATCTACGTGGTCAGGTAATTTCGTGATTCGTCCTGTCGTAGCAATTCTTGGGCCTACAGCATCAGGTAAGTCGGAACTTGCCCAACACGTTGCATTGCGCCTGAATGGGGAAGTGGTTTCGGCCGATTCCATGCAAGTATATAAAGGCATGGATATAGGCACGGCTAAAATTCCTCGGTCGAAAATGCTTGTTCCTCATCACTTGATTGACATTCTTGATCCTGGTGAGGCTTTTTCGGCTCAGCTGTTCCAAAGCTTATCTCGTTCTTGTTTTTCTGATATCCAGGATCGTGGCAAAGTACCGGTCTTATGTGGTGGAACCGGCCTGTATGTGCAGTCTGCGCTTGAGGATATGCGTTTTCCGAAAGGTGATCAGGAGCATAATCCTGTTAGGGTTAAATACGAAACCGTTGCAAGGCGGTTTGGAAATCAAGTTGTTTGGGATCGACTAAACGAAGTTGACTCTGCTTCTGCCGCTCTCCTTCATCCCAATAACGTTCGACGTGTTATTCGGGCGCTAGAAATGCATGAACAGGGCGTTTCTTATGCTACTCAAGTCAAAGGAATGAAAGAGCTTCCAGAAGTGGTTCCTTCGGTTCGTTTTGCTCTTAAGAGAGATCCCGGTCTCTTGGCAGCACGTATCGACAAACGCGTTGATAACATGTTTGAAGAGGGGCTGGTTAACGAAGTTGAGCTTCTTCTTAATGACGGATGGCGTGCTGCTCTAACGGCTCCACAAGCTATCGGCTACAAGGAAGTTGTTTCCGCTCTTGATGGTGACATATCGATGAGCGATGCCGTCGAGCTCATCAAGACCGCTACCCGTCGATATGCCAAACGGCAGCGTACTTGGCTAAGGCGTGATGGCCGCTTGGCGTGGCTTGATGCGGATTCTCTAAGTCTTTCCGAAATGGTAGATTGCGTGGTGGAAACCTATCTGCAACGCACAGCTCTAGAATAATTGCGAATGCACATGAGCTTTTCGCATAAAGGAGCCTTTCCATGGAACTGAATTTCACCAAAATGCACGGTCTCGGCAATGATTTCGTTTTTGTCGATGATTTCAACAAATCTATTGAGTTAAGTGCTGATCAGATTGCCTTCCTGTGCGATAGGCATTTTGGCATTGGGGCGGATGGTGTGATTCTTGTGCGTCCCTCCGATCGGCCTGAATGTGTTGCCTACATGCATTACATCAATTCAGATGGTTCTTTGGCTGAAATGTGCGGTAATGGCGTACGTTGTTTTACCAAGTATTTGGTTGATCACAACTACATTGACGCAGATGCCGGGTCGTACATCGCCGATACGAAACGTGGTCCGCTTCCTATTTCCTTCAAGCTTGATGCAAATGGTCTTATGAGCGTAGCTTCTGTCGATATGGATATGCCGATCCTGGATCCCGAAAAGATTCCAACACTTCTTCCTGCTAGTTGTACCACCAACGGCGAATCTTTTGTAAATGAAGAGGTTGTTCCTTCTCCTTGGGGCGATTTATCGTTTACTTGCGTTTCCATGGGAAACCCTCATGCGGTATGTTTCCTGGACAATCTTGATCAATTGCCAGCAGAGTGGTTTACGTCATCAGACAAAACGCTTAACTCTTTTGATCTGGAGCGTTTTGGTGCTTATTTCGAATCGCACGAAGCGTTTCCCGCTAAAACAAACGTTGAGTTTATAGTCCCCGCGGATGACGGACTGCATATGCGTGTATTTGAACGTGGATGCGGCGAAACGCTTGCTTGCGGCACTGGTGCTTGCGCTTCTTTGGTGGCTGCGGTTTTAACTGGTCGTTCTGCACGAACCAACAAAGTCTATCTCCGTGGTGGTACGCTTAACATTACTTGGCAAGAAAATAACCGTGTGCTTATGACGGGTCCTGCAAAGCAGGTTTTCACCGGCACGATTGAGATATAGGTTTGCATGATCGAATTTGACGAAGTAAAACAACATGGCCCAAAAACCGTTATCGAAAAACCTCGCGAACGTGCGATATTGGTTGGCGTTGAAAGGCCTAATCAGGAATGGAGTCTAGAATCTTCTCTAGCCGAACTTGAGCGCCTTGCTTGGACAGCAGGCGCGGACACGGTTGCCCGAACCTCGCAGAAGCTCGATTCTCCCAATCCTCGTACATTTGTAGGAAGCGGTAAGGCGGAGGAAATTGCCGGCCTTGCTCGTTCATATGCGGCCGATGTTGTTATCTTCGATGATGAGTTAACTCCTTCTCAGCAGTCGAATCTCGAAAAAGTTGTCGGGAAAGACGTCAAGGTTATTGACCGAACGGCCTTAATTCTTGATATCTTTGCTCTTCATGCCACAACCAAAGAGGGTAGGCTTCAAGTTCGCCTTGCTCAGAACCAGTACCTGTATCCCCGTTTGCGCGGTATGTGGGCTCATCTTGCGTCAAATCGTATGGGCGGTGGTGTTGGTTCACGCTTTGGCGAAGGCGAGAGTCAGTTGGAAGTTGACCGCCGTCTTATCCGTAATCGAATTACCTCTATTCGACGTGAGCTTGCTTTGCTTTCAAAAAAGCGTGATCTGCAGAGAAAGCAGCGTAAAGAGTCTGGCATCTATAAGGTGGCTTTAGCTGGTTACACCAATGCTGGTAAATCAAGTTTGCTTAATGCCATTACGGGCTCTGAAGTTCTTAGCTACGACAAATTGTTCGCAACGCTCGACTCGACCACTCGTCAACTAGTTTTACCTGAGGGTAGAGAAGTGACACTTACCGATACCGTTGGGTTCATTCAAAAGCTTCCTACAACTCTCGTTGAAGCCTTTAAATCAACATTGGACGAAATCAACGGTGCTGATCTTATTTTGCATGTTGTTGACTCTTCGGACCCTAATGCGGATAGGCAGATCGATACCGTTAATATGGTTCTAGAGCAGATTGGCGCTGAAGAGATTGGCCGCGTTGAGGTCTTTAATAAAAAAGACCTGTTGCTTCCTGAGCAGTACGAGGCAATGACTATTCGATATCCTAATGCTGTTTTTACTTCAACTGTTACGCGCGAGGGCATTAATGATCTCGTTTCCCGTATTGGATTAGTTGCTTCGTCCCAGGAAGAAATCCTTGAACTGCTGATTCCGTACAGCAGGGGAGACATGGTTTCATATGCTCATCAACGTTGTACCATCTTGAACGAAGAGTACAAGGACACAGGTACGTTGTTGATGGTTCGAGCTGGTGCTCAGGCCGTTGCTAAATTAAAAGCATTTTCCTGTGTTGCGGAATAGGGACTCGGATAAGTATTTCCCATATACCTTAGAAAACGAAAAGGGCTATCGGATTATGAACCGATAGCCCTTTTATTGTTAGTCGCCGATAAAGATTATCGTAAGCATTGGTGATTAATAAACCTTGCGAAGCACAGCAACCACTTTTCCAACAATAGCGCAATCACGCGTGATGATTGGGTCCATTGTTGAATTCTCGGGCTGTAAGCGAATATGGTCTTTCTCTTTAAAGAAACGCTTTACGGTTGCTCCATCATCAATCAGCGCAACGATGATTTCTCCATTACGAGCTACTTGTTGCTCTTTAACCACAACATAGTCTCCGTCGTTGATGCCGGCTTCGATCATTGATTCGCCATGCACGGCGAGAATGAACGAAGCAGAGTCACCTACGATTTCTGTGGGAAGTTGCAAAGTTGTCTCGACATTGTGCTCTGCAAGAATCGGCTCACCTGCCGCAACATTGCCAACAAGAGGCAATGACAAGGTATTACTAGAACCAGTGGATCCAAACGCCTCTTCCTGCTCGTGCTTGCCCGGTAAAGCGATTGATCGAGATTTCAGCGGATCTCGAACGATGTAGCCCTTCTCCTCAAGTGTTTTCAAGTGAACATGAACAGTGGAAGGGGAGGACAGATGCACTGCTTCTGCGATTTCACGCACCGTTGGACCATACCCCTTCTGCAATATATAGGATTCTATAAATTCATATACGCTTTTTTGACGCGTAGTTAGGGGTTTGGACATTGCGACTCCTAAATAGAACAAATGTTTGCATTTATATTGACAGGAACGTATGTTCGATTTACAGTATACACGAACAAAGGTTCTATGCAAGGAGGTATGCTATGAGCAAGGTATCAGTAACGTATCGTGCGGTTGGCTCTGCGGCTCTCAAGCCTGAATATACGTTTAAGCAAAACGCGTCAACGCCAATTATTAGCTTCGACCGATTGGTCTATTCAGACCCTCATCGCAAATTGCCTTTGAAAACGCGCCTTTTGAATATCTTTAAAAAGGTAGCGATTGCGATTTATACCGATCCACTTTTTGGCTCAATAGACAAGGCGTTTTTAAAGCCGGGTACGGTATCAAAAACGAGCTCTGAAACGTATATTCGAAGTGTTGCCGGAGCCTCTTTGGTGATGCTTGTTTTGATTCTCGTGGGAGCATAATTGAAGTTGATTAAGCAAAGCAACGGCTATATTTCAGTTATTTTGAGATTACTATCACACACTATAAGATGAAATATAGCCATCGTTTTGCTTAATGATATCTATATCTTGTATACTTGCTTGAGGTTATCCGTTCAAAGGAGATCTCATGCGTTGTCCCTCTTGTGGGCATCCTGAATCAAAGGTTGTCGACTCTCGATCCGCTGATGATGGTTATTCGATTCGCCGTCGTCGGGAATGCTTGTCGTGTGAGTCTCGCTTTACTACCTACGAGCGCACAAGTGAAAATCCCTTAGTAATTATCAAATCAGATGGTTCATCCGAGGCATATGATCGAGAAAAACTGTTTCGAGGTTTGTTGATTGCTTGCGCTAAAAGGCCAGTATCTGCAGAAAAAATCTCACAGCTTATCGATAGCATTGAAGTCGAACTACGTAATTCCTCTAAACAAGAAATAAGTTCAAAGAGTCTTGGCGATATGGCTCTTGAGCGTTTAGCCAATGTAGATGATGTAGCTTATATTCGCTTTGCAAGTGTTTATAAGGATTTCAAGACGATAGATGAATTTCGAGATGCGTTGAAGGGCCTGTACTGATATGAACACTCTGACCATTCCAACAAAGAGACTCTGCGAGCATGTATTGGTGCCTCAGAATGCCTATAAGGGTGATGCTGGGTATGATCTTTGCGCTACCCAAGACATCACGCTTAAACCCTTCGAACGCGGTCTTATCCCTACTGGCTTGGCAGTACAAATCCCAGAAGGATATGCTGGGTTCGTACTGCCTCGTAGCGGTCTTGCGCTAAAACAGGGGCTTTCGCTCGTTAATGCGCCTGGACTCATAGACAGCAATTACCGCGGCGAGCTAAAGGCTATCGCTATCAACCTTGATCCGCAGAATAATATTGAGATTCACATTGGCGACCGAATTGCACAGTTGGTAATCATGAAAGTTGAAGCTATTCACTTCAACGAAGTAGATGATCTTGAGCATTCTGATCGCGGTGAAGGCGGATTTGGCTCAAGTGGTGTTTCCCACAGCATCTAACGCATATAAATAGAAGCTTTTATCATCATTCCAGTTTATATGTGGAGCCTCGAATGAAGTTCTATCTTCTTGATGAAAGGCCCAACTAATGATCTTGGGCAGGAAACCTTGTGTTGCGGCTTGTATCAAGGGGTGAGCTGCAACAGCTCATCTTTTCTCTTTGTCCGATTCTCAGACCCTGCATCGATGCTCATTAGCTTTTTTATCAAATAACTGAGTCATGTAAATTGCTAGTTTGTGACTAGAGGTTACCAACCCGCCTTTTATTGTGCACAATAAGTTGATAATATATCTTATGTAACCTTATTAGTAATTCTCACGAGAGCGCCCGGCGTAAATCAGTGCTTCGTTGCGGTTCTTTTCGCTTAAGTATTTCGCCTTAGTAGCTATTGAGAAATCCGTCATTTGGGTTTAAGTGCCCGATGCTACTGCAATACTCCTTGTTCTCTTGAAATGAGAGCAAAACCGCAGTTGCTCTATCTGCTTATTGCTTCATTGCGCCTATACGTTTCGAGACTGTGAAATCGAGTTGCGTGAGTAGCTAGCTTCATTGCTTTGATTCTGTTATCTCTAATTGGTGTTACCATGTTTTATTGTGCTGTAGAGGAAATAGATCCCTACTTCCCTGCGGTTGCATAAAAGGGAAAGAAGATAAAGGGAGAACCAGATAATGGCTGAGGAAGAAGAAATTGTAGAAACTGACCCTTATTGTACGAGTGATCGCTTTGCGGCAAAAAATGGCATCAAAGCCATTGAGGTTGGAGACGATTACTCTGTCTGCATCATGCCTATCGACGAAACTTGTCTCAATGGTATTAGCATTCCTATGGGAGGTTGTTACTTTACCCTAGGTGATTTCTCCTTTGGTGTTGCAAGCCATTACATTAAGAACAACATGGTTACCATGAATTCCCAAATTGATTTTATTGCTTCAGCTCAAGTTGGAGACACCATTACGGCACGATGCGAATTGGTTCCCTGCACTTCTAAGAAGATCGCTCGCTACGAGATCACGATGAAAGATCAAAACGGTAAGCTTCTTGCGCTCATGCATGTTACGGGCTACCGCCGATCCCATCACTAGGATAAAGGCTCTTTAACAGAGTATTTTGAACGCCTATTTTTGCGGGCCCCTCGTCTAGTCATGCCGAGGGGCCCGCAATTGTGAACCAGCTATTCCGAATAGCAGACACGTTTATATGCTTCGAAAAGTTCTGGGAATAATTTCTTCTGGCTGACGGGTTTAAAAGTCTCCTTGTCGCATACGCAATGGGATGTTACGGCTGTGAAATGAGGTTTAACCTTTTCGGGATCTTCGCCTTTTAAATACATTTTACAGGTGTATTGAGTTCGAACCGGAGTTACCTTTGAGACATGCGTTTTAACAACCACGGTATCGCCATAGCGGAAGGGCAGACCGTATGAAAGGTCGACATGTACCACAGGCGAAAGATAGCCTGCTTTTTCGATATCAGCATAAGGAAATCCGAGTTTGTTTAAAAAATCAGTACGAGCTACTTCGAGATATACGAGGTAGTTAGCGTGATAAACCACTCCCATACCATCGGTTTCTGCATATCGTACTTCGATTTCCGTTGATGTCTCCATCGGCTTCCTTTCCATTTCTGGGATGCCTTTGCGAGACTCAATTATAATAAAGAGCTGAAATAATTAATTACTCCAGATAGGACAAGCACAAGTTATGCCCCAAAACAGCAGAAACCGACAGGGTAAACCATCAACTGCTTCGAAAAAGGTTTCCTACTCCCCTCTTACGCCCAGCCTTGCCTTTCAACTCGCTGCACCACATACCTGGGTAGCTGCAATCATGCCGGTGCTGTTTTCGATTGAATATTCTGCAATTACATATTCAGGCAAAGTGAGTATTTTGCTTGCTTTGATATTGCTTGCTATATGCATTCTTATGCAGTCTGCGGTTAACGTGCTAAATGATTATTTTGATTTTAAGAAGGGCACCGATTCGGTTGAGAACTCATCTGATGACGCTTTTGATGCGGTCTTGGTCTACAACAACCTCAACCCCAAATCAGTTTGCGCTTTGGCGATTGGATTTCTAATTGTAGCTGCAGGAATGGGTTTCTATCTGGTTTATCTAACTGGCTGGATTCTTCTCGTGATTGGCTTAATTGGGGCTCTTATAGTTTTCCTGTATTCAGGCGGTAAAACGCCGATATCCTATATGCCTATTGGAGAGCTTGTAAGCGGGCTTGTCATGGGCGGCTTGATTCCACTGGCATGCTGCTATACCCTCTCTGGAGTATTTGAGCCGTTGGTTCTTCTGGTTGCGCTTCCTTTTGTCTTCGGAATTGGAATGATCCTTTTTACCAACAACACATGCGATATAGAAAAAGACATCAATGCTCAACGCAAAACGATTTCGGTCGTTCTTGGTCGCGATATGGCACCGAATTGCTATCATGTCGCAATATTGGTTTGGATTGTTCTCATCGCTGTGCTTGTGGGCCTATTCTATCCAACAGGAATGCCGATTGTAATGATTATGGTTTTAGCGGCGTTTCCTGTATTGCGAGCAATTCTGAATAATCCCCTGAATCAAAAAACTAGAGATGCGGCAATGTCGCAAATCGTGATGCTCAACGTGATACTTGGTGCATTCTATTGCCTTTCGCTGACCTCAGGGTCGTTTATGAGCTGGGTTTAAAAAACAAAGGAATCCGGAATACGAAGTTCTTTTTTCATATTGAGTGCTTTGAGATTTGCATACTGTATTAACTCTTCAAGCGAGAAGCTTCTCATTTCATCGACGATTCCAGCCAAATAGGCTATCTTTCCAAGAAGGCATTCTGGCTTTATACGCTTTTCATTGAGCAGATAATCGATATCTGTACTTTCGTTTCTTTTCGCAAGGCGATGGCCATCAGAATCCACGAGTAGCGGAACGTGCCCATATGTTGGCGTTGCATATCCTAGGCATTTCTGCAGATACATTTGGCGTGGTGTTGAGGTGAGCAAATCCCTGCCTCGGACCACCGAAGTTACGCCCATCCATGCGTCATCGACGGTTACGGCAAGTTGATAGGCGAATACGCCGTCGGTGCGTTGAACAATGAAGTCTCCAGAACATTCAGTTAGGTTGAATGATTGGAGCCCTTGGAACAGATCATTAAACGAAAAAGGCTTGTCAGGTACAGCAATACGGGTAGCCGGGCTTCGTCGCTTTGCATTGGCTTCTTGTTCGAGTTTTGTCAAGGTTCGACAAGTACCCTGATAGAGAACCTCTTCTCCAAAATGGGGTGCATTTGCAGAATGTAGATCAGCACGAGTGCAAAAGCAGGGATATAAAAGCCCTTTTCGATCAAGCTCTTGATACGCTTCTTGATATGCTTCGGTTCGAGAGCTTTGGTATACGGGTTGGTTGTCCCATTCGAAGCCGAGCGCCTCAAGGCTCCGAAACACTCCATCGGCATAAAATTGCTTTGACCGCGCTGGGTCAAGATCCTCTATGCGCATAAGTACCGAGCCGCCGGCCCGACGTGCTACAAGATAAGCCACCATGAATGAGAAAAGATTGCCTAGGTGCAGCTTACCTGATGGCGTGGGGGCGAATCGACCAACAACAGCATTGTTCTGCTTTGGCTTGTTGTCTAAATTGGATTTTCGATCGTAGCTGCAATCCTCGTAGGAGACGTACGTATGATTGCTATACAAAGGAAGCCCTTCTTCCTTGTAGGAAGAAGGGCTTATTGAATCATTCTTTGACAATTGCGAACACATGTTATTTGCGATGGTCTATCACATGTTTTGTTTTGCCAAAGCTGCGCTCGATTCCACCAGGCTCGATGAGCTGCACCTCGGAAGCTACAAGCATGGTTTCCTTGAGTTTTGTGGCAATCATCTTGCGGAAACGATCCATTTCCTCATAAGAGTCGCTAAGAGCAGAGGGCTCAATTTCGACCTTGATCTTCATGCGATCGAGTCCAGTTTCATTGTCGACCTCGATGCGATAAAAAGGAGTAACTCCCTTGATTCCTGAAAGAATATCCTCCACCTGCGAGGGGAATACGTTGGTGCCACGAATAATCAACATATCGTCACTACGCTTACGAACCTTTTTCATACGAGCGTGACTGCGTCCGCATTCGCATTTCTCGGTAACAACATAAGTAAGGTCATGAGTACGGTAGCGAAGTACAGGAATGCCTTCTTTATCAAGAGGCGTGATGACAAGTTCGCCCTCTTCCCCTTCCGGAACAGGTTCGCCAGTTTCAGGGTTAACGACTTCCCACATGAAGTGATCTTCGGCAATATGCTGCATATCCCTCGAGCAAAGACATTCTCCCGATACGCCAGGGCCCATAACCTCAGTAAGGCCGTAATTATCTGTGCAGGTGATATGCATACGGCGTTCGATTTCTTCCTTCATTTTAGGAGGGCAAGGTTCGCCGCCGAAGAGTCCAATACGAAGGGAGCTTGACGCCCAATCAAAACCCTTCTTCTCGCCCACTTCACACATATGAAGCGCGTAAGAGGGGGTGGCAATGAGAACGGTGGTGCCATAATCGTTGATCATCTGAAGATGACGTTCCGTATTACCGGAACCCGCAGGGATCATCATGCAACCTAGCTTTTGAAGGCCATAATGTAGACCAAAGCCACCAGTGAACATGCCATAGCCAAAAGCCATCTGACAGCGATCGCCCGGCTTGACACCCGCCATCATTGCCAGTCGAGCAATGCAATCGCTCCAGACATCCATATCGTGATGGGTGTAGCCGACAACGATGGGCTTACCAGTTGTGCCGGAAGAGGCATGCAGCTCAATGATCTCATCGAGCGGAACTGCGAAAAGACCATAGGGAAACGTGTCGCGCAGAACAGTTTTATCGGTAAAAGGAAGCTTTTTGACATCTTCCAAGGTTTGAATGTTGGACGGGGATACACCCATTTCGTCCATTTTGTTGCGGTACCATTCAACCTTTTCGTATACCATGGCAACCTGTTTTTTCAGTTTTTCAAGCTGAACGGCATGAATATCATTGCGGCTCAAAGTTTCGATTTCAGGTTGGTATAGGGAAGTGCTGTTATGTTGAGTCATGGCGCAATACGCTTTCCTAGGCAAGATCGTTTTGATTGATCAGAGAAATACCCTGTTCGGTGAGATATTCTTCGGCCTTATCGGGGTCGTTTACCTTAAATGCAATATAGGTAGAGATCAGCGAATAGCTATAAGAGATATTAACGCCAGACTCCGCCATAAGACCAAACACTCGCTCCAGCTCACCTGGCTCGTCCTTTAATACCAGACAGATAACATCCGAAGAAGTAGCTGCAACGTCGCGTTCAGCAAGCACCGAAAGAGCCTTCTCGGGTTTATCTACGATAAAACGCGCTATGCCATAGTCGCCAGTGTCAGAGCAGCTGTAGCCGCGTACATTAATATCCTTTTCAGTGAAAAGGGCGAGGATACGCTGAAGGTGGCCCGGACGGTTCTCGACAAAAACACTGATTTGTTTAATGCTCATTATTTACTGCTCCCCTCGCGCATAACGTGCTCCGCGCCTAAATGCTTCGATATTGATATCAATGGTTTTCGGTGGGACTTTTCCTCGAATGACTTCTTCCCATAGTTCGGATTCGAAGGGAAGCGAAACGGAAAGAGCGCCAAGAAGAACAACATTGGCACACTTAGTGGTGCCTGCATCGCGAGCAATTTCGCTTGCGGGAATAAGAGTAGCATCCATGTCCTTTAGGCGTCCGCGCGCATTTTGAGGCATTGAAGCCATGCCCGTAAGGACCGGCAAGGGCTTAATTGATTCATCGTTAACAACAAGCGATCCGCCTTCCTTGAGGAAAGCAATGTTGCGAAGAGCTTCCACTACCTCGAAAGAAACAACGCTATCCGCACAGCCTTCATCGCAGACCATCGTTGCCACATCGTCGCCGAAGCGAACTACGGTAGTAACCGCCCCACCTCGCTGAGCCATGCCGTGGATCTCGGATACCTTGCAATCTTTTCCTGCAGCTGTTGCGACACGCGCTAAGAGATCAGCGGCAGTAATGGTGCCTTGACCGCCTACGCCACATAAAAGAATGGTATATACCGATTGGTCGCTCATCGCTGGCCTCCTTCGCGGGGCTGAATCGCATCAAAGTTACAGTACTGACGGCACTGATCGCAGCCAATGCACAAGTCGGGATCAATGGAGGAAATGCCTGTTTCAGGGTCGCAGGCAATTGCAGGGCATCCAATGGTCTTGCAGATTCCGCACGCATTGCAGTTGTCGGTTACGACGTAGTAGTCCTTTGGACTCTTGTCTAGCAAAACGCAAGGACCCTGGAACACGATTACGTCAAGCTCGTCGCGGCTTGTAGCTTCTTTAAGGGCTGCACGAACCGCTTTAACATTAAAGGAATCAACGGTTTGAACATGATCGACGCCGATTGCATTGAGGATGCTCGGAAGGTTAAGCTCCCGGCTTTCACGATGCTGCAGGGTTATCCCATTGAAGGGGTTGCCTTGCTGTCCGGTCATAGCCGTAGTGCGGTTATCGAGGATGCATACCGTTCCTGCGCCCTTGTTGTACACGGTATTGATGAGCGAAGTGAGACCTGAATGGGCAAACGTGGAATCACCAATCACACCCACTACGGGACGATGCTCGGTTCCCTCCAACGCAAGTTCAAAACCATGGGCCATTGATACTGATGCGCCCATATCAAGAGTTGTGTCCATGGCCGAAAGCGGAGGCAATGCGCCAAGCGTATAGCATCCGATATCTCCAGTAACGATCGCTTTCAAGCGCGAAAGCTCTTTGAAGATCACGCGATGAGGACATCCAGGGCACAATGCAGGTGGACGATTAGGGATATCGTTTTCGTTATCGCGATGCTGCGGGAGCTTTCTCCCAAGCGAACGAAGGATATCTGCGGGGTGGATTTCTCCATCAGCAGGAAGCGGCATCTGGAATGAATCGAGAATCACGCCAGTTGCCTTGACGGCATCAGAAAGATAAGTCGATGCCTCTTCAACAACGTGAAGCTCATCAACGCTATTGGCAAACTCATTTAGTGCCTTTGCAGGTAAAGGCCATGACACGCCTAGCTTAAAGATGTCTGCATCGGGGCATGCTTCTTTAACGTGTTGATACACCGCACCTGCGCAGATAATACCAATCCGCTTATTAGATCCTTCGGGGGTATTTCTTTCGATGGTATTGTAGGGACAAGTTTCAACCCATTCACGAATCTTGCTAATACGCTCAACAAGCACTTTGCGCCTTGGCTTAGCGAAAGCAGGCATCATTACCCACTTCGCACAATCCTTTTCATAAGGACGCTTAGCAACCTCAGTCCGTTCCCCCACTTCAACGGGAGTTTTGGTATGAGAAATGCGAACAGTAGACCTCATCATTACGGGAGTGTCAAATTGTTCGGATATGCCATAAGCGTCTTTCGCAAATCGGTGCGCTTCTGCAGAGTCTGCTGGTTCCATGATCGGAACCATAGAAGCCATTGCGTAGTAACGAGAGTCTTGTTCGTTTTGAGAGGAAAACATACCAGGATCATCGGCGGCAAGGATGACAAGGCCGCCATTAACGCCGGTATAGGCCGCCGTAAACAATGGGTCAGCGCAAACATTCACACCAACATGTTTCATGGTAACCAAGACACGCGCACCTGCAGCAGAAGCGCCAACAGCGACTTCAAGAGCGACTTTTTCGTTTGGACACCATTCAGCATATACGCCAGGCAGCTTCGCAAACGATTCCATCGTTTCCGTTGAGGGAGTACCTGGATACGCTGCACCAATATGGCAACCCGCTTCCCAGGCACCGCGGGCAATTGCCTCGTTGCCGGACAAAAGATTCATTACTACACCTCTTACTTGAAAAGCTTATTCTGCGTAGCGCAGCACAAAACAACCAATCTGGACGATGTCTCGATCGGATAGCATCACGTGGTCGATGTTGGTGTTATTGACCCATACACCGTTGAACGAATCGGTGTCTTGGATAGACCAACCGTCGGCAACTCGCTCCAATACTGCATGCTTACGCGATACCGTCATATCGTTTAGAAAGATCTCGCATTTAGGCGAACGACCGATAACTGCTTTGTCTCCATCAAGGCTATATACAATTCCCTTTTGCTTGCCCTGCAAAACGGTAAGCGTGGGGATTGTTGAGGTGACCTGTATGGTTTCCGGCTCCGAAGTCTCAAGCGACACTGCTTCGAATTTCTGAGTCGAACCTTGAAGATGATAGCCGCACGATGAACAGGATTGAGCCGAATCAAGCATGGGGCTATTGCAGATAGGACAAGTTTTCATTTATCCCTCCTTGGTTGTATTTATAGTTGCATTGCTGCCGTATATTAAAGGCGTAGTATTCACGACTGAACTGTCAGCTTGGGTTTTCTCGCCTGAGAAACCGGCAAATAAGCGATTCCACCAGATCCCGATGCCCTCAATGGGGTTTGGCGCCGGGCAATTTTCTGCGGCAACGAGATCCTGTTGGGCTATAACTTCGTTATGCTGATAAAACGTAACCGTACCGACTTTCTGACCAGGCTTCACATCGCCTGAAACTGTATCAAATTGAACGTCCTGGCTTACATTTCCATCAAGCGAAAAAACCTTAACGGAAGCAGTTGGGTCAGAGAGCGTTGCCTTGAAGGTTTTGTCCATCCACCCAGAATGACTTACATTTGCAACAACAGGAACCGTAGCGGTAGTGCTTTTGTTTGTGGTGTATGTAGCAGTTTCGTCGCTATGTACCAAAGGATAATCGATGGTGTTGTCATAAACCCAATCATCGAGAGTGGTCGCATCGGTAAAACGTTGGGCTTCTGTGCTTGAGCCGAGCACAATAGAATAAAGGATTTTGCCATCACGCTGAACGGCTCCGGCAAAACACTCCCCTGCCTTCTCGGTGAAACCGGTTTTAACACCGCAGGCGCCATCGTAGGTGCCCAAAAGAACATCAGTCGATTCAAGCTTGACATCAGCCTGCTGGCCATTGCGTAGCACTTGGATGGTAGTGGCTTCAGTGGAAACGGTGTTTCGGAAGGTTTCGTTCTTCATTGCTTCAGTGCACATCTTGGCAACATCACGCGCCGAACAATGCATGTCTGCAGAATACTGGTCAAAGTCGAGTCCATGAGGATTTGCGAATAACGAGTCATCCATGCCAAGACTTTTGGCCTTTTTGTTCATCGCGTACACAAAGGCATCGTATGCACCATCGGGTACATTGGGATCGCCCTTTTCTTTTAGGGTGTCCCGGATGGAGTCGCCCATGCATTCAGCGATAGCAGTTGCGGCATCGTTGCCTGAACAAATCATCATTGCTTTAAGGGCAGACTCAAGATTCATTGAATCGCCAGCTTGAAGCATTGCAGACGACTCGCCAATTGAAGCAGCATTTTGGCTAACCGTAATAGTAGTGTTCTGCAGATCGCCGTACTCCAAAGCAACGATTGCAGTCATTGTTTTTGTAACTGACGCAATCTGCACCTGCGAGTCAGCATCGCGCTCGAAATAAACCGTACCGTTCTCGTCAACAACAATTGAATGCTCGGCGACGATATTTGGGCAGCTTGATGCAGCAAGGCCACGATCTTGAACGCTCAAACTTGCAATAATATCCGAGGAGCGCACATCGGCAAAGGCGACTCCTGGAAAAAGCGATGCCGCAAGCGCTGCAGAGAACAGCGCAGCGGCACATCGCTTACCAAAAGACCCAGATGTGGAAACGCGGTAATTAGTCAATGGCATAAATATCTTCCGGTTTGCATACATCAAAGCCTGCCGCTGAAAGCTTCACGTCCAGAGAGGGGTCGGAAACCTTAAGCACATCGTAGGCGTACTCGCCCACGATAAAGCAATGGGCATACTCAACATTTACGTTGGTGTCATTCAGGTAATCCATCAAATTGGCAAGCTCACCAGGTTTATTTGAAACCTTCACCGCTACAACATCAATGAGCTTGGCACGATAACCAGCATCGATTAGTGCTGCGCATGCTTTCTTGGGGGTATCGCAGAAGATGCGAAGAATGCCAAAGTCGGCAGTATCCGCCAAGAATAATGCCTGCATGTTAATGCCGGCATTGGAAATGGTGCGAACGGCGCTTGCCAAGCGGCCTTCTTCGTTTTCCAGGAATACAGTCAGCTGTGAAATCATTAGTGCAAATTCTCCCTCATATCGATGATGCGCTTCGCTTTGCCCTCAGCGCGCTCAATGGTTTTCGGTTCGACGATCTTAACGTCAACGGCAATCTGGAGATTTTCCTTCAGAGCCTTCTGAAGGTCTTTCTTCAACTTTTCAAGACGCCGAATTTCATCGAATGGGAATTCGGGTACGGTTTCTACGCGAAGTTCAGCATGATCGAGCGTTCCCTTCGTGGTGAGTATGAGCTGGTACTGAGGAGCGATTTCGGGGAACGATACTATTTCCTCTTCGATCTGAGAGGGGAACACGTTTACGCCACGAAGAATCATCATGTCGTCAGTACGTCCGGCAATGCGGTCCATGCGGCGGAAGGTACGACCGCATTCGCACTCGCCTACAAGAATGCGTGAGATGTCTCGAGTGCGATAACGAACCAAAGGAGAACATTCCTTGCATAAAGTAGTGAATACCACTTCACCCCATTCGCCATCAGGAACAGGCTGGAGGGTTTTAGGATCAAGAATTTCAATGATGAACTGGTCTTCGCAAACATGGAGACCGTGCTGTTTTTCGCATTCGCAGGCAACACCAGGACCCATTACTTCAGAAAGTCCGTAGATATCGTAAACCTGAATACCCATTTTCTGCTCGATCTCAGCGCGCGTTGCCTCTGAGCACGGTTCCGCACCTAAAATTCCAGCATGGATCGGGAACTCGTGAACGTCATAGCCTTCTTCTTGCGCAACTTCGGCGATATTTAAAGCATAAGAGGGCGTGCAGCATAGGCAGTCAACGTCAAAATCTTTCATGAGCCGAACTTGGCGTTTGGTGTTGCCAGTAGACATAGGAAGAACAGTGCAGCCTGCTCGCTCTCCTCCATTGTGGGCGCCAAGACCGCCAGTAAACAAGCCATAGCCATAAGCAATTTGCAGAGTAGAATCAGGTCCGCATCCCGCACCATAAAGTGCTCGAGCAAAGCAGTCTCCCCAATTCTCAAGATCTTTTTGTGTGTAACCGACTACCGTGGCAGTACCCGTGGTGCCAGATGAGCAATGAACACGAACTACATCTTTGCGCGGAACAGCAAATAGGCCAAAAGGATAAGCGTCACGCATATCCTGTTTTACCGTAAACGGGAGTTTTGTGAGGTCGGCAAGTGACTTGATGTCTTCAGGGTTGATTCCCGCTTTATCAAAAGACTCCTTATAAAAAGGAATCTTTTGATAAACTCGCTTAACTAATGCCTGCAAACGCTCTAGCTGAAGAGCTTCCAGATCTTCGCGCGACATGGTCTCAATATCCGGCTGATAGTACACTAAAGGCTCCTTCCGCGCCATTAAGCTGTGCCTTTTACGACAACTTTATTCTTGGGGGCATACGTAGAGGTGAAACTGTCTTCGTGAAGGATCTTCCCCTCATGGTCTTTCACCGTACGAACAATAGTAATACTGCTCCCGTCGACACCCGTTGTTTTTACGTACTCTTTACCAGAGGCTAACGTATCATCGGTTTTATACGTCGTTGAATACGGCTCGCCCTTCTTCCACTCGCCGTACTCTGTGGAAACCTGATACCCGGGATCGACTCCCCATAGTGTAGCGGTTACCGATGTAGAGGTGTATGACATCATCAGCAAAACATCTGAAGAGGTGTCGTTTTTCCAGACCAGGTCAAGATCGGGATAAGCGATGGCGGCATCCCTGCCCTTAGGGTAGCTTTCAATATAAAGCGTATGGTTGTACCTTTTTTCTATCGGATAACCTGCAAGGTAAACTGAATTAAACACGGTTGTTGCAACTTGGCATATGCCACCACCTACCGCATCGGAATACTCGCCACCAACGATTGCACCAGCGGCTTGATAGCCTTTATCGGGGGTAGCTTCACCGGCGATATCGTTAAAGGACCATGATCCACCATTGGCTTTGGCAATAGAGCCCGAAAGTAAATCTGCGGCAGTATGTATGTTGTTCACGCGAGCTTCGTTGCCGGACGAATACTGAGTAGTAAACGAAGATATATCGGTAATCAATCCAAATGACTTTGCGTCTTCAAACGACAGAGAAGATGGTATATCGGCGGAAGGCACACAGATTTGCGGAGCTTGAGTACGCGTTTCCTGAACAAAAAATGCGGTATTCAACGTATCCATCACATCGCTCGCAACAGGTGCAGTTCCCTTTGCATTGGAGGAAACAGTTATTTGTCCGTTGCCGTCTTTGGCGAATGAAACCTGAAGCCCATCTGAGTCGATATTTGAATGGAGGGATGAAAGAAGGGCATTCTTCGTTTTTGATTCATCAAAAACGGGAGAAAGGGTCCAACGTCCCTCCCCTTCTTCCGACAAACTGGTAGTAATAAGGTTCCCTAAATCAGCAGAAGAAGCGTTCCATGTCTGATCTCCATAGACGAATGAAGCGCCAGCAGCAATTGATGCATTCACGGTGTCTGCCGCTTTTTTAGCATCATCCTCGTTTGCTTGCAGTGGCATGTATTGTGTTTCGAGAACGGTTTTGGTTGCTGGTTCAGTCCCCAAAAATGTTTCATTCAGACGGCTGGTAAGCCACTCGGCAGTTACTTCGTTGCCGTCGTTCCCGTTGGTAACTGACGCAACGCCATCGTTGATGGAAATTCCGAAATTGATTCGTTTATTGCCTACCGAGGAAGTCATCTGATCCGACAGAGAGGCGATCTTTTCATCGTTGTAGGAGCAGGTTAATGGGATATGTTTGCCGAAAATACCCGCACCAATACGACCGATAATACTGCCGTCGTTCCTGCCGACCTCGAAAGCTTGCTCGACAAGAGAGTCGATATCGAGTGTAGCTTCTACTTCATTGCTTGGGATCGTCCATTGGGTGCGATTCGATAAGGATTCTTCGTATGAGATTTGCTCCTCAATGTTCGCATCGGTGTCATTGGTTTTAGGGTTGTTTAAGTTATCTTGCGTAGTGAAGAAGGTTGCTACGTTGGAAGAAACGCGTTGAGAGTATTCGCCGGAAACGCAGTCCACTGCCTCGTCTTTCGTGAGGCCGCCAACGGCGACATCGCCAATCACAACACCTTCGTAAATTTTATTTCCGTTAATTAGTCCATCTACGCCACAAATAGCCAAAACTGCAAGCAGTGCAATGCAAGCGATAGCAACTTTGTTAGGTGAGGCTACTTTCTTGTGGTTTGACATGGCTTTGGCGCCAGCATTGGACGCACGACCAGAACCGCCCCTTGAAGAAGAGTGATTTCCACTAACCTCTTTTTGAGAATAGATTCCCTTGGCAAGATGAGATTGACCCAAGGTTGAAGCTGAATGCCTTGGAAGGTTTGATTTTCTTTGACGATGAGCTGTATTTGCACGATTGCGAGACAGGGCATCGCTTTGTCTGGATGCCGTTCGAGCGCCATTGCTTGTTTGCTGAAATGCTGTTTCAGAGTGCGAGGAAACAGCGCGCACTCTTCGAGTAGAAGCGTTTTGGCTACGTTCGGGTTTGGGGACAGGACGCATAGAAGCGGGCTGTGACTGCTTTTTTTTGGCCTGATTAACCGGTTGTCTTGGGGGTTGTACCTGGGTTCTCTTAGCACCTTGTTCGCGTATACGGTTAATTCGCTCAGAAGAGCGAAGCGTACGTTCGACGGGTTCAGGATTTGTTGGCCTGCGCTGTGGGTAAGCGTTTTGGCGCGATTGGCTTGCTGTCTTGCTACTGCGAGATTGCCTCTGGCTGGTTTTTTGCGAACGAAACTGACGATGCATTGCATCGGAATTGCGAGGAGTATTTCTTCTCTTATCAGTCATACGTTATTCGGAGTTATCGGTTGAGAGTCCATCTTTTTCTAACGCCTTAGCCGCTTTCATGCCGCTAACGCCTTTTGCAATGTAATAGGAGGTGGTGATGATACACAAGATTAGCCCTAAATAGGTAAACCAGAAGCCCCATGAGTATAAACCGGCACAAAGCCCGGGCAACCAGGGGACTCCGACTATACCTAGGCCGCTGAGCAAGGGTGCATTGAGCAGAATTCCGGCAAAACCGATATAGAGGCAAGTGGTGGAAAACTTGCCAAGATAAATAACGGGTACGCGAACCTTCCATCGAGAAAGAAGATAGCTTCCGCCAACAAGCATAATGAGATCGCGAGCAACAACAACGACAATAATCCAAAGAGGAAGACGACCGACAAAGAACAATCCCAATACGCCTGAAATCATAAGAAGGCGATCAACAAACGGGTCAAGAAGCTGACCAAGCTTGGAAACAGAATTGGTGCGACGGGCAACCTGACCGTCTACCCAGTCAGTCGAGGCGGCAACAGCAAATACAAGAGTGGCAGCCAGGTTGAAGTCGTTGAAAAGAAGAACCAAGAAGACGGGGATCATGCAGAGTCGAATTGCAGATAGCAGATTTGGGATAGTGAAAACCTTATCGCTAACTTTGTAGTCGGTGCTTTGTCCCATACAAGTCCCCCACGTAAGAACCGGGCCATGAGGCCCGGTTCTAAAATGTACCGTTATAAGCAAAGAAGCGGCTTGCTTATGCGTTTAGTCCTTTTGCGGCAGCAGCTTTAGCGGCTTTTGCTTCTTTTGCTGTCTTGATTCTAGCAGCTTTCTCGGCTTCTTTCTTTGCCAGTGCTTCTTTTTCCTCCTCGGTGGGTTCGGGCTTTTTAAAAGTTTCTACTTCTTTAACCGTAGATGGGTGTACCAGAACAGCATCCATCGAAAGACATCCTTTAGGGCATTCACGTACGCAAGTGTCGCATTGAATGCATTTAAAATGGTCGATTGACCAGGTACTATCTTTCTTGTTAACTGATATCGCACCAGTAGGACAGCGTTTTTCGCAGATACCGCAATAGATGCAGTTCTCTGGGCTAAAAACAACCTTTCCTCTCAGCGCAGCGGGATGCTCGGGCTCCTCAAACGGATACCGAACCGTTTCCGGTTTTCCAAAAAGAGACCGAAGGGTCATTTTACCAAGCTTGAAACCACCCATAGGTCTTACCTTTCTGTGCAGCTGATGCAGGGGTCGATAGTGAGGACGATCATGTTGACATCAGATATTTCGCATCCCTTTAGAGCCATGGTCATGCCTGCGATGTTCTGAGAAGTAGGGGTTCTGATGCGCATGCGCTCGAGATATTTGGTGCCGTTACCAGCAGCGTAGTAATACACCTCACCTCGGGGTTGCTCCAAAATGCTCGAAGCCTCAGCACCATCTTCTGGAGCTCCCTTAACAGGATTCAAGATAGGTCCATCTGGAATCTTATCGATAAGCTCGTTAACAATATCTATGGATTGAAGAACTTCATTCGCACGTACTTTTATACGAGCGTAACAATCACCTTGAGTGTCGAGAATTGGCTCAAATGAAGAGAGATTGCCATAAGCACCGATTCCCAAGCAACGAACATCGTTGTTGAAATTGCTAGCGCGAGCAAAGGGGCCAACCATGCCATATTCTCGCGCATGTTCTTCGTCAATGAAGCCAACGCCAACGGTGCGATTCTTTACAGAGGAATCTTTCAGGAAAGCGTTACAAATTTCAGCGTATTCCTTCTTAAGAGAATTGAGGGTGTCTTTGATTGCTGCAAGAGTAGGCGCCTCGATATCCTTAGCAACACCACCAAGTAACGTGTATGAAAGGATGACGCGACCACCTGCAACAGTTTCGAAAATGTCAAGAATACGCTCGCGCAGACGCCAACAATGCATGAAAAGCGCCTCATAGCCGAACGCATCCGCTGCCAAGCCCATCCAAAGTAAATGGGAGTGAATTCGAGAAAGTTCATGCATGATCACACGGAGAAACTCGGCGCGTTCAGGCACTTCAACGTTCATCATGTTTTCAATGGTCTGCGCATATCCATAGCTATGACCAAAAGCACAAATGCCGCAAATTCGCTCAGCAACATAAATGTATTGATGAATGTCCCGTGTTTCAACAAGCTTTTCAAGCCCGCGATGAACAAAACCGATCTGAGGAAGAACATCCACTACGGTTTCATCTTGGACTACGAGATCAAGATGAAGCGGTTCTGGCAGCACCGGATGTTGAGGGCCAAAGGGAATTACTTGAGCTTTACCCATTGCTACTCACCTTCCTTGGCTGCAGTTTCAGCCTGTCGTTTTGCTTTTGCCTCCATTGCCGCACGAACTTTAGCGGCTTTTTCGGGATCCATACCAGCGAGCTTGTCTTCAAGATCGTTAGCACTCGAAGAAGCTGCAGTCTTTGCCGCCTTTGCAGCTTTAGCTTTCATGGCAGCACGAACCTTTGCGGCTTTTTCGGGGTCCATCTTTGACAGTTTAGCTTCTAGCTCTTCATCGCTTTGCGCAGAAGGCTTAGCATCCTTCTGCTTCGCCTTCGCTGCACGTGCAGCCTTTGCAGCGGCAAGTTTAGCCGCTTTTTCACGAGCAGCAAGTTGAGCTGGCGTGACGATGGTCATAGGCGCTTCAACTCCCTCAGCGAAGGAATAGAACTTGCCTTGAAAATCAATAAGGTTTCCAACGACGTTAACGCCAAACAGATCATGTGCTTCGTTTTCAAAAACGAAAGCTGCAATGAATAATTCAGTTACTGAGGGAACCTCGGTAACGCCTTTCTTGATACCAGAGACCTTGTAGTTAATCATTTCGGACTCTTTGACAAAGGTATAGATAAGCGTAATCGAATCATCGCGTTCAAGCTTGGGACATAATTGAGCGAGACGGTAACCTTCGTTTTTACGCTCTTTGCAGGTATCGATGAGCTTGTCGAGCGGAATTGAGCGGAAATCTTGCGTAATCGCCATGAGCTATGCACCCCTTTTCTGCTCTTTAATCTTTTTCGCTTTTTCTTCAAGAACGGCAACGCCTTCAACAACAGCATCGATGATAGCCTCGGGACGAACCGCGCAGCCAGGAGCATAAACGTCAACCGGAATTGCTTTATCCACTCCCCCAATTACGTTATAGCAATCGTGGAAAATACCGCCAGAGCATGCGCATATTCCGCAAGCAACCACAACCTTAGGCTCTACCATCTGGTCATAGATTTCTTTGACAACATCAATATTTCGCTCATTGACGCTTCCGGTGACTAAGAAAATATCAGCATGCTTGGGATTGCCCGTATTCACCACACCAAATCGCTCTGCATCGTAGAGCGGTGTCAGGGCAGCAAGGACTTCGATATCGCAACCGTTGCAGCTGGATGCATCGTAATGGATGATCCAAGGAGATTTCGAGATATGAGACATTGATTCTCCTTACAGGTATACAAGAAGGGCAATATTGATGCCTGCGAAAACCAGAGTAACGATCCAGGCTGACTTAAGCATCAGCTGCCATTTGACTCGTGCAAAGTTGTTGTCGATCCAGATTTCCAGGAAATAGACCAACGCTAACGCTACGATCACGACGAATATGCAAACGGGGCTGCTCCATACAAAGAATAAGGCAATCCAAGCCATGAACAGGACATTTTCACACCAGTGCATAATGTCAACCATGCCAAGAACCCTACCAGACATTTCTGTTGTAACGCCCTTTACCAGATCCTGATGCGCGTGATGCGAATAGGAAAGATCGAACGGGGATTTACGCAGTTTGATAGTCAATATGAAAAGCATGCCAATGAATACGCCAACGGTAGACCCAATGATTGGTGCTGGTACATGAATAATGGCTTCGACATCAAAACTTCCTGTTGCCAAGAAATATGCTACAGCAAGCAGAAGCACCATGGGCTCATATGCCATGACCTGGAGGGTTTCACGGTGTGCGCCAACTTCAGCAAATGGTGAACGAGCAGCGTAGGCGGCCATGATAAAGAGCATCTCGCCAAGAGTGATGATGAAAATGCATAAAAGCAAGTTTCCGCCACTAAAGAAAATGCCACCTGCGACAAAGGTGAAAATCAAAGCCCAGAAGACGTAAGTGCCGATTGCGGAGTTAACGCCGGCATTCTCCTTCATGAACAGTTTCCGTACGTCGTAGTAAGGCTGCAGGATCGGGGGTCCTACCCTTCCTTGCATACGAGCGGTAATTTTTCGGTCAAGGCCTGCAAGCAAACAACCCAGCACGGATGCCACGATGGCAAATGCCACCGAAGCAAGAAGGGTTGTAAGGATGGTAATGATAGTATCCATTCAAATTTCCCTTCTCTTTACAAGATTCCCGTTACAACCAGCGAAGAATACGCTGCCCAACCAAATGCTGCAATTAGAAGTAGATAGCAAGCAATGGTTCCAATTGGCCTGATCTTTTCCTCACCGAAAATCGGCTCAAGATACCAATTTCGAGCAGTTGCTTCCATCGGCTGAGAAAGGGAATTAATAAATACCCTCTGCTCGTTATCAACGGAAACGCCCGAGAGATATACATCCTGTTTACGTATATTCTTGCGGAATTTGCGCAAACCACCCAAAAGCACAATCGCGAGCACAATGACAATAATTGCTGATAGGTAAAGATCGTCATCAAGAACAGGCTGAATAGCAATGCCAAGCACTGATCCAATGTAGGGCTCCACCAGGTAATCGGAAATCAATGGAATCATTGCACAGGCGGCAAGCGCCATAACGGTGAACGTCATTGTTGCAACCCATTCACTCCAATGAACCGTTTGTTCGATGCTGTCAGAAGTACCGGTTATTCCAGCAAGCTTGCCGATCCATTTTGCCCAAAACATAAACGTAGCTGCAGAGCCGAATGCGAGCATCAGCAAAAGCGCAAATTGACGAGTATCAACAAACGTTACCAGTGTTGCCCATTTTGCAACCAACATGCCGAAGGGAGCTAAGAACATAATCATGATGCCGACAATCATCATGCGGGAAAGACGAGGCATTCGCTCGAACAGCAGATCCATGTCTTCGATGTCACGTGAACCAATATGATGCTCTGCCGTGCCTACGCAAAGGAACAAGAGGCTCTTGGCAATAGCGTGGAAGATAACCAAGAAAATCGCTGCCCAAATAGCTTCCGCCGTTCCAACGCCAGCACATGCGGTAATTAAGCCAAGGTTCGCAATGGTTGAATAGGCTAAAACGCGCTTACCGTTAGATTGCGAAATTGCCATAAACGAACACAGCAAGAAGGTGATACCGCCAACAAGGATGACCAGAATAGAAGGGGCAAAAGAAACTGCATAGATTGGCGCACATTTAATGAGCATAAAAACGCCAGCTTTAACCATGGTTGACGAATGCAACAAAGCCGAGGTAGGCGTAGGAGCAACCATAGCTCCCAGCAGCCATGTATGGAAGGGCATTTGTGCAGCCTTCGTGATACCAGCCAAGCTAAAGCAAGTAAGCGGCAAGACAACAAGGGCAGGTGCAACTGTTCCGAAGACAATGAAGTCAGTGAAATCGATGCACTGGAAGTTGATGGCCAGATAGTAGAGCGCGCCCAAGAAAGCAATACCACCGACAAGATTCATAATAATCTGACGGAATGAATTGGCAATCGCCTCGTCAGTTTTGGTAAATCCGATTAGCAAGAAGGAACAAAGCGTGGTTACTTCCCAGGCGGTGAACAGCCAAATCAAATTGTTAAAGAAGATGATGCCGTACATTGCGGAAAGAAACACAAACATCAAAGCAAAGAAGGTAGGCCTACGATCCGGCTGTTCGGTATCGGGGTGATGGATGCCGAAATAGAAATCATGCATATAGCCGATGGAATACACGCAAATTCCCGTGCCAATTATGCCAATGATCAAAGCCATAATTAACGACAGAGAGTCAATGTATAGAGCCTTGTAACACATGAGATCGTGCGCAAAATAGAACTCATATACCAGTGAGCCAGCAAGCTGAACAATGGCCAATACAAGGGCGGGAATGTTCTTGTACTTTACGCCGAAGCAGATGACGACGATACCGATAAGCACACTGATGCCAAGGCATGCATAATTAACAATGTCCGACTGGAAAGTAAAATATGTACCAGTTGTTCCAATATTCATTACAACCAAGGCAATAGATGCTATGGCAATAGCAGCGGAACCGACGCATACGATTATGTTGCGTGGCTTCGTCTTGCGTATCACCACCAGCAAGCCCGCAATTATTAGCGGGAACAGGATCAGAAATCCTATCATCTCCATGGGCAGTCCCCCTTATCTGGGTTCTAATAAATAAAAGCGACATGACGTCGCGTTACAATTACTTTAGTACGAAATAGTAAGGCGAAGCCGATGCTTCGCCTTACTTGACACTATGATCGGTAAGCGGGAACGCCTTATTTGTCAGCAAGCAGCTTTTCAAGCGTACGCCATGCCAATTCGGCACATTTTACTCGAGCTGGCATACGAGAGATCGATTCCAGCTCAGCGGCTTCATCCAGATCTTCCTTATCTTCCTCAGAAAGGGCTTCGCCCTTGATCATCCCGAGGAACAAGCCAACCAAGCGTTTAGCCTCTTTTACAGTTTCACCAGTAATGAGATCGGCCATCATATCGGCAGAAGCCTGAGATACTGCACAACCGCTCCCGACAAAAGATGCCTCTTCGATAACACCGTCTTCAATACGAAGCTGCAAAGTGAGCTCATCGCCACAGCTGGGGTTAACGCCCTCGTGCGAACAGGTACACCCCTCCATCTCATATTTATAGTCAGGATGAGAATTGTGCTGCATCAACGCAGCTGTATAAATGTTTCCTACAGGGGCATTAGCCATTGAATATGCTCCAAACAGTGTTGAGACCAGAAATTAATGCATCAATATCATTCGTATCGTTATAAAAAGCAATCGAAGCACGGCAACACGATTCTACGCCAAGCCATGTAAGCAGTGGCTGAGCGCAATGATGTCCGGCACGAATCGCAACATTACAGCCGTCAAGAATGCTGGAAACATCATGGGGATGAATGCCTTTCACATTAAAGCTCAACGCGCCATGATGCTTCGATGCATCTTTGTGGCCGATAATCTCGATAAAGGGAAGTTCCCTCATTCGATCCATTAGATACTCCATGAGAAGCATCTCGCGCTCCTGAAGCGTTCGCATACCGAGAGTATTAACATATTCAAGAGCCTTAGCAGTAGCGTAAATACCTGCCGCGTCTTGGGTTCCTGCTTCGAATTTTTCAGGAACGGGCGCCCAGACCGCATCGGTCTCCGAAACGCTATCAATCATTTCACCGCCAGTAAGGAAAGGCGGCATGCTGTCGAGCAATTCGTGTCTTCCCCACAAAACACCGATGCCAAAAGGGCCAAATACTTTATGGCCTGAAAATGCGAAGAAATCACAATCGATTTGGCTTATATCGACTGGGATATGCGGCACGCTCTGCGCGCCATCGACAACAAGGTATCCACCGACTGCATGAACTCGTTTACCAAGCTCAGCAACAGGGTTCTCGATGCCTAACACATTGGAAACGTGAGTCGCAGAAACGATCTTGGTGCGTTCATTGATTTTCCTGTCCATTTCCTGCGGCGTGATAATACCCTGATCATCAGGACGAAGATACACCAAAGTAGCACCAGTGGCGCGACATACCTGTTGCCAGGGTATAAGGTTTGAATGATGCTCCATGATAGTAATGCATACTTCATCGCCCGGCTCAAGAACAGAGGGGCCAAAGGATTTTGCAACAATGTTCAGAGCTTCACTGGTATTGCGGCAGAACACAACATCTTGCGGTTGGGTCGCTCCAATAAACGACGCAACAGTAGACCGCGCCTCATTGATTGCTTCAGTTGCCTCGACAGACAAGCGATACAAGCCACGCAGCGCATTAGCATTCATAGTTTCGTAGAACGAACGTTGCGCCTCGAGTACGCAGTTGGGACGCTGTGCGGTTGCCGCGCTATCAAGAAATGCCAAATCGGTGTTTCTCGACAACAAAGGAAAATCCTCCTTGTAAGGATTCGTCCTAATTTCATTAATCTGATCGGGAGTCACTAGCAACACACCCCTTCAGCATCATCAAAGTCGTTCGCGTCGATACCCTTCGCCAAAGCAAGCTGTGCAATTCCATGCTTGATGCGGTCATCTTTAAATGCCATATGCGCTTCTTCGAGAGCTGCAACAGCAAACAGAGATTCGATGGCTTTGTCGGACAAGCCGCGGCATGAAAGGTAGAAGTGCTGTTCGGGACGCACATGGCCTATAGTAGCCCCATGATTGCCCATGACATCATCTTCATCGCATAGAATTACCGGGACTGTTTTATTTACGACATTCTTATCGGCAAGAAGAACCGTTTCTCGCTCGTTGCCCGTAGAGCCTTTACAGCCATGAACAAAATCAATGGTACCGCGTAAGGTTTTTTTCGATTCACCTGCCAGAACGCCATTGGCATCAAGGTTGCTTTCCGTTAAGCAGCCACGTTGTTTGATTGAATAATTGAAATCCCTCTTTTGCTTCTCAGCTCCGAGGTAACGCGTTAGCACATCAATGCGAGACTGATTGCCGCGCAAGTCTGCGGAAAGACCGGTCGATGCAGAATCGGCACCAAGAACGCGATGCGTGACTGCTACATGCGCATCGTCATCGAGCACATAACCCGAGTCATCGAAAACAGTCCAGCACCCGTCAAGTGCTTGAATAGAGCTAACTTCGACTTCTGCGCCGACGCCAGCAAAAACACGCAGACCGCATCCCGCGAAACCGGACCCTCTCGAAGAACCCTCGAAGGAGATCGTGAGCGAGACATTAGAATGAGGAGCAGCAACAACATCAACACATGCCACATTGGCCATCCCGTCTTTAGCAGAGATGCGAACCGTAGCACTGCCTACAGCCTTTTCAGGCGCAACAAGAACCAAATGGCCATCAGAAACGGATTCAAGATAGGCGAATGCTTCGGTTCCCATACCTGTTTCGAACGCTTTGGAAACACTATTTTCGATTTCTTCAAGAACGGCTTTACGCTGATATGAGGAAAGAGCGGGAATGTCCAAATTCTCCGGGTTCTCATTACCAGCAGCAGCAACAATTACAGCGCGGGTATCGACCGTGCCTTCATTTCGCGCATCAAGCTTCTGCTGGAAGGTGGATAGCGCAGAATCAAAAGCACCTGATTCGCCAAGCTCGATGTTGTCGATTGATAATTCAATATCAGAGCTTGGCTCAAGACCACTCGGCAAAGCGATTTTTTCGTTGTTCACGCGCAGGCGATGCCACGTCGGAGCAGGCATTGCGTTAACCGCCTCCATTGCAGCAGCATTGAAAGATTCAATGTTAGAAGCGTCCATTAACCAATCGCCCCTTCCATTTCGAGCTTGATGAGATTATTCATCTCAACTGCGTATTCAAGCGGCAATTCCTTTGAAACAGGATCCGCAAAACCATTAACGATCATGCCACGCGCCTCTTCTTCGGAGATGCCACGGCTCATCAAATAAAACACCTTGTCATCACCGATTCGACCGATGGTGGCTTCATGCCCGATGTCTACATTTTTGCAACGAATATCCATGGTGGGGATGGTGTCAGAGCGACTCATGTCGTCCAGCATAAGTGATTGGCAAGAGACACTCGCGGCAGAGCCCTCAGCTTTTTTCGTGGCAACAACGGAACTGCGGAATGTGGAAATACCACCACCCTTAGAAATAGATTTCGTTTCAATGGCAGCAGAAGTATCGGGTGCGTTGAGAACTACCTTGCAGCCAGTGTCAAGATTCTGTCCTGCACCTGCAAAAGTAATACCAGTAAAAGTGCACGAGCTCTTCTTGCCGGAAAGAATAGACATTGGGTAGAGGTAGCCGACGTGGCTTCCGAAGGAACCACTGATCCATTCAATGGCACCGCCCTCGTCGACGATTGCGCGCTTAGTGTTCAGGTTGTACATGTTTTTCGACCAGTTTTCGATAGTCGAATAACGCAATTTCGCGCGCTTACCCACAAAAAGCTCTACGGCGCCAGCGTGGAGGTTGGCAACGTTGTATTTGGGTGCACTGCATCCTTCGATAAAGTGCAGATCGGCATCGTCTTCAACAATGATAAGGGTATGTTCAAACTGGCCCGCACCCTTAGCATTCAGACGAAAATAGCTCTGCAGCGGAAAATCAAGTTTTGTTCCCTTGGGTACATATACAAAACTGCCACCCGACCACACAGCGCCATGCAAAGCGGCGAATTTATGATCGGTTGGAGGGATAAGCGTCATGAACTTCTCATGAATAAGCGCTTCCCATTTTGGCTCTTTAAGAGCCTCTTCGATCCCCGAATACACAATACCCATTTTGGCAGCGGTGTCCTGCATGTTGTGGTACACCAACTCGGAATCGTATTGGGCACCAACGCCCGCTAAGTACGAACGCTCCGCCTCTGGGATGCCTAAACGATCAAAAGTACTCTTCACATCGTCCGGGAGGCTATCCCAATCGCTTTTTTGATCGGTTGCCGGTTTGACATACGTAACAATATTGTCCATGTCCAAACCATCGATAGCAGGGCCCCAATTAGGCTTGCTCATGAGGTGGTAGGTTTCGAGGGACTTTAGACGGAAGTCGAGCATCCACTCGGGTTCGTCTTTTTTTGCAGATATCTCACGAACAATATCAGGAGTAAGACCCGCAGCGAGTTTTTCCGCGTCAGCATCACTGAAACGAAAATCGTACAGGCTCCTATCAACATCCGCTATTTCAGAACGCTTCTTTGCCACAGATGCCTCCTATTCAGCGGTCGCTTCGGACTCAAAACGTTCGAAGCCCTGTTCGTTGATCTGGTCGATAAGAGAAGCATCGCCTTCCGCTACCACCTTGCCATTGACGACAACATGAACCCGATCGACAGTTAAATGTTCAAGAATTCGAGTATTGTGCGTAATGACAACAAGCGCACCGCCGGTGTTCTTCTTGTACGTTTCTATGCCGCGCGAAACAACGCCTAAGGCATCAACATCAAGACCGGAATCGGTTTCATCAAGAATAGCCAACTTGGGCTCAAGAAGAAGCAGTTGAAGCATTTCGAGTTTTTTCTTTTCGCCGCCCGAAAAGCCTACGCCTAACTCGCGGTCAAGATATGAATCGTCGAAACTCAGCTCCTTAGCCAAAGCGCGAACATGCTTACGGAACTGCTTGCCTTTCATGTCGAAACCTTCGCGGTCTGCCACCATAGCGCGTAAGAAGCTAGACACTGGTACGCCAGGAATTTCAGTTGGAGCCTGAAAACTCAAAAACAAACCGGCGCGAGAACGTTTATCGGGGGAAAGATCGGTGATGTCCTGCCCATCAAAGATGATGGAACCAGAATCAACAGTATATTCGGGGTCTCCCATGACAACACGACCGAGGGTCGATTTACCAGCGCCATTCGGACCCATTACCACATGGGTCTCTCCTGCCCCAACAGTAAGATCGATACCACGAAGAATTGGCTTTTCGTCAACCGAGACCGTGATCCCCTGAACAGCAAGAAGTGAATTCGCGTCAGTCATCATGTTTGCCTTTCGTTAATCATACTAGTTTGCTAGGATTAAAATAATCGCTTCGGGGGTAATGTCAAGGCGTTGCAACCCATTTGCAATAAACGCAAAGGAATTATCGATTGACGGTACATCGTCAGCTCAGGAAAGGACTCGCATGCTGATTTCCACTAAAGGCCGTTACGCAATGCGCTTCATGATCGATCTTGCCCTTCGCGGACCCGAAGAGAAGGTTTCCCTCCGTGAAATCGCGGAATTTGAGGGCATTTCCCTTAAATATCTTGAACAATTGGTGCGTCCGCTCACACAAGCTGGACTTATCAAGGGAATGCGAGGCAAAAACGGTGGCTACTGCCTTGCGAAACCCACAAGCGAAATTAAAGCCGGTGATGTGCTACGTGCTGTGGAAGGCACCACGATCCCTGTTGCCTGCAGCGCTTTAGAAACTGGATGTGAACGCGGATTCGAATGCAACGCGGTACGCTTCTGGGCAGGCCTCGATAAAGTCATCGAAGATTACGTCGATGGCGTAACACTTGCCGACTTGGCTCACCACTAGCCCGAAAAACCACGCCGTGGAGCAATAGCGGAATCGATGCGCCTTTTAACGCGAGACCAATCGTTGCTGATATGCGCATACAACTGCGGCAGGATGGCTTTCCTGCAGCACCACCCCACGAAGGCATTCCACAGGCATACGGTAGGTGTTGTTGTTCTCTGAGATATGCATCGCAATCACCTCTTCTAAACCGGGATGCAGAAGGCTTTTTAGCTCTTCAGAAGCCTGCCCGTTGCTCAGATGACCGTGCTCAGAGGAAACACGTTCCTGTAAGGCACGTGGATAAGGACCGTTTTTGAGCATTGTAGGATCATGGTTAGCCTCGATGGCCAAAATCCTACAGCCCTGCAAAGCCTCATGCGCCGCTCCCGTGACCACACCGGTATCAGTCATATAACCAAGTACATCGTCTTTAGCCCAGAGGCGGAACCCAAAAGAAGACGCAGCGTCATGCGATGTAGCGAAAGCGAGCACTTGCATACCAGCCAGAGATAGCTGGTCTTCGGCGTTAAAGCCAATAACCTCAGTTAGCAGAGCTGCCTCTTGGATAGGCTTGCTGTTTGCATACGTAGCCTGATTTACAAATAAGGGAACCTCCAAACCCCGTTTTGCCAACTCGCGATAAAGCACCTTAAGGCCCTTCGTGTGGTCGGAATGCTCATGCGTGACAAGAACCGCCTTGAGCTTGTCCAGATCGAAACCTGCTTCAGCCGATCGTGAAAGCACATCGCGCTTGCAGATACCGCAGTCGATCAATATGCCTTCCCCGGTTGCGGTGTTCTCGACAAGGGAGGCGTTTCCCTTACTGCCGCTGGCAAGGACGTGTATGCGAAGCCGCACGTTGTCGCTTGGCGCCGTTCGACAAGCCCCCTGAAGGGAAATTCTATTGTTCCGCGCCTCTTCTATTTGTTCACGGCTTAAGCCCTGCTCGTTTGTTACTTCCATGGTTCTCAAATAGTTCCCAACATTCCCTGTCAGCGTAAACCAACTATTGTGCACTAACAGCACGGAGGTGCTGTACCGCTTCGCGGAGGACCTCGCATGCTTTTTCAACTTCAGCCTCGGTGGTTAGGGCCGAAAAGGAGAAACGCACCGTACCACGAAGCCATTCAGGCTGAACGCCCATTGCGGTAAGTACGTGGCTTGGCTCAAGTGAGCCTGATGCACATGCGGAGCCCGCCGAAGCGCACACCCCCTGTTGATCTAGAAGCGCGAGTAGTGCTTCGCCGGAAACTCCCTTGAAGGAAACGCTCAAGATGCCGGGCAGGCAACGATTTCTGCAGCTATTAACCTGCACATTTGGGATATTAGCGCAGATAAACTGTTGCATTTTGTTGCGCAAGGTGCGCACGTGGGCTGACGCGGCTTCCATTGCGAAAAGTGATTCCGCCTCCGTTGGTTCAAGCCCTTTTGCACCAAACGCCAATTGAGCTGCAGCCGTCATACCGATGATGCCTGCCAGGTTTTCCGTGCCCGCACGATAGCCTCGTTCCTGCGCTCCACCGCTGATAAGCGGCTCGGTTTTCAGCCCGCGCTTGCAATACAGGAAGCCCACGCCTTTAGGCCCGTGGAACTTGTGTGCCGATACAGAAAGAGCATCAACACCCAGATTTTTAACGTTTAAAGGAATATGGGCATACGCTTGAACCGCATCAGTATGGAAAGGCACATTATGCTCGTGGGCTAGCGCCGTAAGCTCTTTGATGGGTTGGACGGTTCCCACTTCGTTATTGGCGGTCATAACGGAAACCAAAACAGTGTCAGGTCGAAGCGCTAATGCAAGACTTTCAGGGGACACCGCGCCTTCGGCATTTACCGGAAGGTAAGTCACTTCAAAGCCTCTACGCTCTAGCCAATGCGCCGATTCAAGAACCGCATGGTGCTCAACCGCGGAAACGATGAGGTGTTTACCTTTTTCCTGATTTGCGAGCGCAATACCCTTGAGCGCAGCATTATCGGCTTCGCTCCCACCAGAGGTAAAGCGAATCTCCGAAGGACGCGCATTAATAGTGCCAGCAAGATACGTGCGCGCCTTCTCAAGATGCATCTTTTCCTGCTGAGCTGGGCCGTAGAGAGAAGAGGGGTTGAAGTAGTTGCCTAGCAGGTACGGCTCCATGGCGTGGAACACAGAAGGGTGCATCCGCGTAGTTGCCGCGTTGTCCAAGTAGATAAGATTGGCGTTACGCATAGGCACTCTATCGCGTCGATTCAATGGTGCCGCCACCCACAACCACATCGCCCTGGTACAAAACCATGGCTTGCCCTGGTGCAACCGCACGAACCGGTTCTTCGAAGGTGACGATGAGCTTTTCGCCCTTCATACGCACAACCGCCTTACGCGGTGTTGCACGGTAGTTCACCTTAGCCTCAACAGTAAGAGGCTCGGCAATTTCCGCTACCGAGATAAGATTCACATCGTTGGCAACGACCTCGTGCACGCCTGCGGAAGTGGCGGGCCCCACAACCAGCGTGTTGGTTTTCGCGTCCTTCTTCAGAACGAACAACGGATGGCCCGCGGCAACGCCCAAACCCTTGCGTTGCCCAATGGTGTAATGAACTAGACCATTATGCTTGCCCAATACGGTACCTGCTTCATCCACGATAGGACCAGATACAAACGTTGCGCCCGTGTGCTCCTCGATAAACGTGGCATAGTCGCCATCAGGCACGAAGCAGATATCCTGGCTTTCCAGCTTATCAGCATTGCCTAAACCTGCTTCATGCGCCACCGCGCGTACCTGCGGTTTTTCAAGCTCACCTACAGGAAACAGCATGTGTTTCAAATGCTCCTGTGTAAGGTGGTACAGAACGTACGACTGATCTTTCTTCGGGTCGCGTCCGCGAAGCAGCAGGTAGCGCCCCGTTTCCTCGTCGTAAGCGCGACGAGCATAATGGCCCGTTGCAACATAATCAAAGCCAAGCTCGCGCCTGCGTCGCTGCAGGGCACCGAACTTCAAGAAGCGATTGCAATCGATGCAGGGGTTGGGCGTGTGCCCCTCCAAGTACGCCTGGCAAAATCTATCAATCACACACGTACCGAACGTGTCGGTATAGTTGAACACCTGGTAGGGAATGCCCAAGCCAAAAGCCACCGCACGGGCATCTTCCACATCCTCCAAAGAACAGCAGGTGCGGCTTCCCTCTTCCAGGATAACGCCGTCGCTATCGAACAACTTCATGGTTACGCCCATGACGTCGTAGCCTGCATCCACCAAAAGCTTTGCGGCGACAGAGCTATCAACCCCGCCGCTCATAGCGCAGATAACGCGTTCCTGCTCGTTGCTCACCTAGAATTCCGTCCTATGCGTTGAAAGGCACCGTGCCTAGTTTTTCGTTCATACTGCCGGTTCTGTAACCAGCCAAATCGAGCGTAACATAAGCAAAGCCCAGTTCCTTTAAAGCATCAACAATAGATGTGCGGTTTTCATCGCGCAACAGCGTTTCTATTTGTTCGGCCGGCACTTCGATGCGCGCAATATCATTGTGCACTCGAACGCGAAGCTGGGTGAAACCCATGCCCGAAAGAGCACTCTCCGCTTTGTCTACTAAAGAAAGCTTTTCGGCTGTGATTTCGGTCCCGTACGGGAAACGTGTTGCCAAGCACGCGTTCGACTGCTTGCTCCACGTGGGTAAGCCCAATTCACGGGAAAGCGCACGGATATCGGCCTTGGTGAAGCCCGCTTCGCGCAGGGGGCTTTTCACCTGCAGTTCCTCCAGCGCTTTCAAGCCAGGACGGTAGTCGCCCAGATCATCAAGGTTAGAGCCATCAGCAATGGTTTCAACGCCCAGTTTTGCGGCTTCCTCGAACAAACTGACGAATATCACTTTCTTGCATACATAGCAACGGTTCGGCGCATTGAAACGCACCTCTTCCATCATGATGGGATTAGGGTGACATATCACCTGGCGAATGCCGTAACGCTTGCAAAAAGCCTGCGAATCGGCGAATTCGCTGCGCGGCACTACCGGTGCGTCGGCGGTAAGGGAAACCGCATTATCCCCCAATGCTTCATGAGCAACATAGCTCAGCAGACTGGAATCAACTCCGCCAGAATAAGCTATAGCAACATTGCCATATGAACGTAGCAGATCTTGAAGAAGTCGATATTTATTATGAAGCGCAGACATCAACCATCAGCCTTTCGAAGCAAAGCAATACCGCTAAAACAATATCAAGCATCATTCTTTAGCAACATCACGTCACATAATCTATGCAATGGTCAAAATATCAAGCACGAATCAACGTTATCTCTCGTTTTTTAAAACGCAACAAACGCATCTAATATGAAGAAGAATTCGCATGAAGTCAAAATTGCTAGGTACGTTCGCCAGCCAAATTCATACCGTTCGGAAATGCAAACCACAATTGAAACGCACCGCGAACATACTTGACGCATTCGAATTCGTTTTCTCTCCGCGGAGTAAACAACGCTTTCAAGCCCAACGAAAGGTTTACCAATGAATATCAAAAACGTGGTAGTTGCAGGCGGCGGCGTATTGGGAAGCCAGATTGCTTTCCAGGCAGCCTACAAAGGGTTCAATGTAAAGGTTTGGCTTCGCATGGAATCCTCCATCGGCCGAGCAAAACCAAAGTTTGAACGCGTAGAAAAAATATATCTCGAAACACTTCAGGCTATGAAAACAAAACCTCAAGCGTATTGCCGCGGTCTCGCCGACAATCCCAAGCTTACGGAAGCCCAGATTGATGATCTCATTGAAAACGCAGCGCATGCTATGGATCAAATCGAATTTACCTTAAGCCATGAAGAAGCAGCCAAAGATGCCGATTTGGTTATTGAAGCCATTGCAGAAAACCCAACCGAAAAGGTCGAGTTTTACCAGGCTATGGCTAAATATCTTCCCAAATCGGCAATTATTGTCACTAATTCCTCTACCATGCTTCCCAGTGCATTTGCTGAGAGCACCGGACGCCCTGGAAAGTACCTAGCGCTTCACTTTGCTAACGAAATCTGGCGAAACAACACTGCCGAAGTAATGGGACACGCAGGAACCAGCCCTGAGGCATACAAGGAAGTGGTTGAGTTCGCTGAAGCCCTCGGCATGATCCCCCTTCAACTGAAGAAGGAGCAGCCTGGGTACATTCTGAACAGCCTTCTGGTCCCGTTCCTAAATTCGGCGCAAGCCCTACTCGCAACGGGAGTAACTGACCCAGAAACCATTGACAAAACGTGGCAGCTTGGCACCGGTGCTCCGCTTGGTCCTTTCCGCATCCTAGACATTGTTGGACTCACCACGGCTTACAACATCGTAATCATGAATCCCGAAGCAAAAGACCCCGAAACTGTTCCTGGCAAGATTGCTGCCTTGCTAAAGGAATACATCGATGCGGGGAAAACAGGCATCAACGCCGGTGAAGGATTCTATAAATACTAATTCTAGTTTCCGGCTCCGCGCCAACATATAAGTTGGAAGCAATAAGTGAACCACCTCCCATTTCTTGAGAACGAGAAATGGGAGGTTTTTTATAAAGGCTTGCTCAAGGGCGGAGCCAGCAAATCGGCAAATACAAAATTGTTTTCTTGAGAAGCTCAAAATTGGCCAATCACCAGCTCATAAGCTTCATTGCGGCTGATACCGAATTCGGCTCGCAAGGTTTTCACGATATCTTTCTTCGAAAGAGCGCCTTCGGCGATGAGTTCTCGAGCGCGAACGGCGGCACCGTTAGCTTGCTCATCATGAGCAGCGTTACACTCTTCATCGGTAGGCGCATCGATCACGATAACGATTTCACCTTTGATGGATCCTGTTTCGGCACGTAGAGCAAATTCATCGCGTACAGCAGGAGCAAAATCGCGATAGACCTCTTCGTGCACTTTAGTGAGCTCGCGACATACTGCAACCCTACGCAACGGAAAAGCTTCAGCGATACAACCCAGCGCTGAAACAATACGCTGGGGGCTTTCGTAGAATATCAAGGCAGCGTCGAGTTGCTTCAAGCCTTCAAGCACACGCTTCCGCTCTCCGTCTTTCCGCGGAAAAAATGCCCCGAAATAAAACGTCTGCGTCGGAAAGCCGCTAGCCACATAGGCAGTAGCAACCGCCGTACCGCCTGGTAGCACCTCTACCGCAGCGCCCTGATTACGCGCTTCGTCAATCAAGCGCTGTCCAGGGTCCGAAACCCCCGGCATACCCGCATCTGAGGCGAAGCCAATCACTTCCCCATTAAGAACCCTACGAACAATCTCGCCAGCACGCCTGGAAACCGTAGCTTCGTCCAAACGCTCTAAGCGCTTCTCGATACCAAGTGCAGCTAGCAGTTTGCCCGTAACACGCGTATCTTCACAGCACATTGTGTCGCACAACTCAACCGCCTGAAGCGTACGCGTAGTAACATCCCCCAGATTGCCCAACGGCGTAGGGATGATAATGAGTTTTCCAGTTTCGCGGGACAAAGTTCCTCCTACAGAAACAAACAAAGCCATACCCCAACCTACGCCCAGCTTAAAAGCCAGAAAATTAAATCAAACTAGTAGCGTTCCTGGGGTTACCTAGATGTTTGCGAATGACACTCCGAAAACAATTCCTGAAACGATTTTGCGAAAAAAATCTTAATCAGAAACATGAAGCAGCGACCGCATGAAAATAAAAGCCTGCTTAATGCAAGCCTTTATTTAGGCAGGGTAGCAGGCGCCTTGAGCGAACACCCGGACAACCCCAAGAGCGCGGACGACCCGAATTAGTCTTCTACGGAAGCGATAACCTCGACTTCGATCAAAGCACCCTTAGGAAGTTTGTCGATACCGACTGCGGAACGAGCGGGAAGCTTTTCGCCAAACGATTTTGCATATACCGCATTAAACTTAGCGAAATCAGCGATGTCCTCAAGGAAGCAGGTGGTCTTCACCACATGGTCGAAATCGGTACCAGCAGCAGTAAGCAATGCACCAACGTTCTTCATGACCTGTTCAGCCTGCTCTTCGATGGTAGAACCCACCAATTCGCCCGTTTCGGGGCTCAGAGCAATCTGGCCAGAGGCAAACAGCAAGCCGTTTACCACAACGCCCTGGGAATAGGGGCCAATAGCTGCAGGTGCTTTTTCGGTGCTAATAGAATGCATAGTTTCCTCCTAGGAAAAGGTGGCGCATAATATACGTCATGCAACAGGTACGTTATCCATAGTAACCTTTTGCTTATTGAAAGGCTCTTATTGATGCCGCAAAACCGTAAAGATCAAAGGACGCCCATGCTGACGCTAAGCACATTCGAAGAAGCTGCCAAGAAGGTTAAAGAAGTCACCCAAGACACAAAACTGATTTATAGCCCTAACTTCAGCAAGGAAACTGGCAACGAGGTTTACCTCAAGCCTGAAAACATGCAGCGTACGGGCGCTTACAAGGTACGTGGAGCTTATTACAAAATCAGCACACTCACCGATGATGAGCGTCAGCGAGGTTTAATCACCGCTTCGGCGGGAAACCATGCACAAGGCGTCGCCTATGCCGCCAGCAAATACGGAGTTAATGCAACTATTGTAATGCCCACCACAACGCCCCTCATCAAGGTTGAGCGCACAAAGGAACTGGGTGCTGAGGTTATTCTTGCAGGCGATGTGTACGATGAATCGTATGCTCATGCCATGGAAGTTGCCGAAGAACGAGGGTTAACGTTCATCCACCCCTTCAATGATCCCATTGTGGCAGCAGGCCAAGGCTCGATTACCATGGAAATCGTACAGGAGCTTCCTCTTGTAGACGCTATCCTGGTGCCAATCGGAGGCGGCGGACTCGCAACAGGCGTCTCCACTTTGGCGAAAATGCTCAATCCACGAATCAAAGTTATCGGCGTTGAGCCCGAAGGGGCAGCTTGCATGAAAGCTTCACTTGAAGCGGGTCATGTGGTAAAACTCCCCCGCGTTAGCACTATCGCTGACGGTACTGCTGTGCAGGAACCAGGTGACCAAATCTTCCCCTACATACAGGAAAACCTCGATGAAATCATCACCATCAAAGATGACGAACTTATCGTTGCGTTCCTTGACATGGTAGAAAACCATAAAATGATTGTCGAAAACTCCGGCTTGCTGACTGTTGCTGCATTAAAACATCTTGATTTTGAGGGTCAAAAAGTTGTTTCCATTCTTTCTGGTGGCAACATGGACGTAATTACTATGGCTTCCGTGGTACAGCATGGCCTGATTCAGCGCGACCGCATCTTCACTGTTTCCGTGCTGCTCCCCGACCGCCCCGGCGAATTGGTGCGTGTTGCGCAAACCATAGCCGACTGCAACGGTAATGTTGTACGCCTCGATCATAACCAGTTTGTTACCGCAAACCGCAACGCTGCCGTAGAGCTACGTGTGACCATCGAAGCATTTGGTAGTGAACACAAGCAGCGAATTGTCAAAGCACTTGAAGACAACGGTTTCCGCCCCAAGCTCATTCAGGTTCATCTATAAGCTGGCTTCAATAACGTCAAAACCCTTTAGAAAACGAAGGCCCCTCCATTTCTTATGTAATGGAAATGGAGGGGCCTTTAAGTTGAATCTGGTTTAGTCGAGAAATCACATCGAAAAACAATCCGAATATTTACACCTAATGGCAGAGTATGCCGAATCAGCAAATCAAAAGAAGCTCATGCTATACCGCTAGATCAAAATTCCCTCGCAATGATCAATCTCATGTTGAATAATCTGAGCGGTAAATCCAGCAAAACGCTCCTTATGCTCAACAAAATCTCTATCGCGAAACATAACAGTTATACGTTGATAACGAAGAGCTTTTCTTGCGCCTTCAAGGGATAAACAGCCTTCTTCGGCTTCATATTCACCTTCACTTTCAACTATTACAGGATTCAGCATCACACGATGCTTGCCCGAATCATCAAACACTATGATGCGTTTACGAACGCCTATCATATTCGCAGCCAAGCCCACACATCGATCCCTATGGAACTCAAGCGTATCAAGCAAGTCGTCACAAACAGCGTCATCTGCGATCGAAGCGAGATCGGAAGATTGAGAAAGAAAAAACTCGTTTGCCATTATGGGTCGTATCATGACATCAGACCTTTCTAGCAACCTAGTTATACAAAGTGACTGCAAGAATGGGGGCTTATTTGGGCAAAACTTTCTTCGCAACGACGTAGCCCAACGTCATATCGATAGCGAACAACGCCAAATAAACGGTACAGCATAACTTTGCGTGTTTCTTATAATTCCAGCCTTTGAAATAGTTGGTAACCTTATCCACCGAGCGGCCCTCCTAAAATGGTTATCTCAAAACCATGATAACGACTATTCCGACCTTACAATGCCTTGATAAGAAACGGAAGAAAGGCCGCACCACTGTCGCACCCTCAAAAGCATTCCCTCAACATCAAGCACCCCACATGCAAAGCCTTTTCGAATGAGCTCCTTCGGCAAAAGAAGATCATACTTTTCGAAATAAGGCACTTCCCCTTGATACAAGAGCTCCATTGGAGCAATAGGAATTTGCGCTTCGCGGGCCAGCACCTCATAAAACTGCTTTTCTTCGGCATCCATACGAAACTGAAGATAATAAGGTTTGCAAGATTTCATTGAGCGCAAACCCAATGATTCGCCACATCGAAGTTTCAAAAAACGTTCCAACGCCATAAAAGCATAGCTTCCTAACCACGGAAACAGCGCCCAGGTATCACCGCCAAGATTAATAAGTGGCTTTTCGATAATCCCAGCATTTTTAGCGACTCTGCGAGCAAGAGAAAGGCGTGCTCTGGCATTAGTCATTAGATAAGGATAGTAATGAGATTCGCATAGAGCCAGTCGCATACGTTCCAGTATCTTGGTATTGATGTCACCTGCACATTCGCCAAAATAAGCAGGCACTTTGCCTTTCACTTTGCTCACATAAACCAAATGACGTTTTCGATCAATCTCTTCAACCAGCCAGACATGGCCAGCGATGGCCAAGCGTTCGCCGGGCGGTGGTGGCAATACAACCGTGCCCAATTCCTGCGATTCGCAACGCACGGAAAACTCTTCATCGTCTTGGAAAACGGCATAGAACTTGAATGAATTTGTTATGCGTTCACCAGCCAAACCAACGATAAGCCCGCCAGCTTCTGTTGCCTGTATTTGATCGGTGCCTAAAAGATGTCGTAGCAGAACACGATAGTCATCAAGGCTTATTCGATGAAAATACGCCAACGACAATACGCGTTCAGCAAGCTGGGCTGGAGAAAGCTCACCGCAACTTGCCAGTGTAGACATGGTCTGATGGTACAGCAAACTATAGGGCAGTCGATCTAGCCGAGGAGGCTCTACCCACTTTTCTTCGGTATATACCTGCACCAAAGCAATACCCTGTAACAATTTCCAAGGAATAGTGTCAGGCATAAGGCTACGAGGCTCGGGCTCTTCTTCACGCATAACAAACCACATCTCGGGAGGAAGATCGCGCCTACCGGTACGACCCATGCGTTGCAAAAACGAAGAAACCGTAAAAGGAGCATCAACCTGAAATGCACGTTCAAGCTTCCCGATATCGATGCCAAGCTCCAAGGTCGCGGTTGTAACGGTAGTTAAGTCGAAGGAATCATCCTTCATAAGCTCTTCTGCGGTTTCACGATACGTCGAAGACAGATTGCCATGATGAATAAGAAACCTGTCGGGCTCGTGCCTGAGCTCACAATAAGAGCGTAACGAAGTAGTAATTCCCTCAGCTTCTTCACGGCTATTTGCAAATATTAAGCATTTCTTACCGCGCGAATATTCAAAAAGATACCCGTACCCTGGATCGGCAAAACGAGGAGCCACGTCAGAGGGGATATCAAGCGCGTGACTTTTTGAGCCATCTATGGGGAGAATTCGCCCACCCTGCCCATCGGAAGAATATGTTTCTCCCGTTTTTCCGGCAGTCGGCAATGCTCGTGACGCTACAGTTTCAACCCCTACCAACTCCACATCATCAGCATTTGCTACCGCATAATCCCGTTCGGGGGCCTGAGGACCAGTCGTATAAAAATGCTCCATGGAAATTCGCCAAGTACGTTTTGGTTCGTTAAACCGAGGAATGATTGTTGTGCGGTTAGTTCCCGCAGAAAGCAATGCGCCTACAGTATTCGGATCTCCAATGGTGGCAGAAAGGCCAATTCGCCTTGGATTCGAGCCCGATAAACGAGAAAGGCGCTCTATCAGGCATAGCGTTTGCCCACCTCTGTCGCCGCGTAACAGAGAATGAACTTCATCGACCACGATATAGCGCAGATCGGCAAACATCTTCCCAATCGCAGCATGCTTATGTATCAGCAAACTCTCCAGGGATTCTGGCGTGATCTGCAAAACCCCTGAAGGCTGCTTTGCTAATCGGGCCTTTTGGGAGGCTGATACATCACCATGCCATCGCCATACAGGTATATCAGTTTGCTCGCAAAGCTCGCTTAAACGAGCAAACTGGTCATTGATTAAGGCTTTTAAAGGAGCGATATACAAAGCGCCAATAGACAAAGGGGGATTTTCATAAAACTCTGTAAGAATAGGAAAAAAGGCTGCCTCGGTTTTACCTGAAGCGGTAGAAGCGGTTAACAGCACATTGCAGTCAGTATTAAACACTGCATCGGCTGCAGCTACCTGAATGCCACGCAAGCTTTCCCAATCATGAGCATAAATATAGTCCTGAATAAAAGGGGCAAATCTATCGAAAGCACTCACGGTATTCCATCCCTAGATTTTGAACTCCGCATACAAGGGCGCTACTTCCTGTTCTTGCAAAGCTGGTTTAGCAAACGAAAAATCTCTTGAACCCAAAAGCGATGAAACTGAAGCGTCAGGATTCTGATAAACAATATCTAGCAGTTCAATGAAATCGCGAATTACCTCACGCGGGGTTAGATGGGAATCCGAGCCGACACGACCAAATTCAATCTGTAAGAAAGATACAAGATCATCTTCCGTCAATGAACGCTGATACTCAAAGTAGCCTGCATGTATGTCGGCAAGCTTTTCTATCAAAACCAACAGCTCTTCATAGGTTAGAGGATTCAGGCGTATAACAGGAGCAAGCATATCGGAAAGCCCCTCACTGGCGAAACGACCTTGGGTCAATCGACTCCGAAGAGCCTCATAGCTGTATACCCCCCTTCTGCGATCCTCAATCGACTGAGGGGTACCACCCATAATAATGCCCAAATGATGCGCTTTACCCTGCAGCGTGTCATTGTACATAGTCAAGATCTTCTCATAATTGTTTTGGCGAGTAACCGAATTGGGTATTTTGTAAAGGTTTACCAATTCATCAATCATTACAACCAAGCCCTTATAGCCTGCTCCTGTCAAGAACTCAGCCAACAACTTCAGATAGTCGTACCATGAATCGTCTGCAATGCAAGCATTAACGCCAAGCTCTCTGCGCGCTTCCGTTTTGGTGCGATATTCACCACGGAGCCATTTCACAACGCAAGCCTTAGCCTCCATATCCTCTTCTGCGAACGCAAATGCATATATTTTAAGCACAGCAGAAAAATCGTACCCATGCACCAATTCACAAAGAGGTTCCAAAAAAGCCTCTAAGACGCTGTGAAACGCCTGATCATATACCGTTCCTGAAGAGCTGCCGCATTCTTCGGCGGCTTTACGCTGAATGTTTATCACCCAGCGATCGAGAACTAAAGCCAGGGCTCCACCTTCAGGACGTGTTTTGGTAGAAAGGTTGCGAATAAGCTCGCGGTATGTAGAAAGACCTTGACCCTGGCCTCCCTGCAAACGACGCTCAGGCGACAGATCGGCATCGGCAACAACAAAATTCTCACCCATAGAATGAGTTCTAATGGTTTGAATTAGAAAGCTCTTTCCGGAACCATAACGTCCAACAAGAAAGCGAAAGGAAGCTCCACCATCCGCAATCAGGTCAAGATCATGAAGAAGAGCCTGAATTTCAACCTCACGGCCTACGGTAATATATGGCAGACCGATTCGAGGAACAACACCGCCTTTAAGTGAATTGAGAATAACAGCTGCAATGCGGCGCGGAACTTTTACTTCTTTGCTCATAGCCCTAAGGCCCCTTTCAAGTCATCTCGATAATCCTCGATTACCACTGGACCGTTATCGGCGTACTCTATGGCAATATCACCAAGCAATTCAAATAGCTTTTCGTTGATAGAATCAACAATAATATCCTCGGACTCTACAGGCGAGGAACATTCAACACGCTTATCAGCATCGATCAAAACGCGCAGAAAAGATAATTCAGTAGAGGAAAGGCCATATGGCAAGTTGCAGGAAGATACCGTTTCGTCGGCGACCACACGCAAAGCAGGATTCTGGCGAATGACCGGAACGACGTCGGCGCTGAAGGCTTCCGTGATGATGGTATCTTCGAAATCGTTTTCCTTCACGGACTCGCTTTGCCCTAAGCTACGATCCTCTCGTCTGGACAAGAACAGCTCGCCTTTATCTAACCGATCGCTGTCAAATCGTTCTTCTTCAATGAGAAGCTGATCACGCGTAACAGCAGAACGGCTCCTAATACCAGCAAGTTGCGATCGATCGATCGAAACCAATCTTGATTCTGCCTTATGACGAGATGCAAGCCATGCCGAGATATTTGCATTGACGATTTTCAAAAGATATTTTGGGAGTTCGTACTCTTTGATTGGATGGCCATAGTCGATAGACAATCGCATAAGGCGATCGATCGTTGCAAGCATTGACCCCAATTCTGAGTTACGGTCGGCAGTACGGTAATTACGTAATCCCGACCAGCGCCCATTTCTGCATGAGTAGGCATGGACATCGTTTACCCGATACAAGCAATCACTGTGCATTTCGGATTCATAAAATACAGCTGCGGGGAACATCACATGCGACGAAACACTGCGAAACCCGAACCAAGAATCCACCAAGCCTTTTTTTCTGCGCTTAGCGCAATGAAGGCACAGATCGAAAAAACAATCACATACAACTCGAAGTAACTCTTCATGGTGATCCCGGGCAAAGCACGACTTGTCGATGCGATAAGAAGAAAGACGGCACAGAGCGTCAAACAGCTCTTCCTCGGACAATTGATTCTGAGCAGGGGTTCCTGCAACGCTTTCAGCGCGTTGCGCAACAATCAAAGCCAGCTCAAATGAAGTATCCACGATGCTTTCAATAAGAGCAGGAGAAAGATCATGATATATGACAAAGTCGCGTAGCCAGGATTTAACGTAACGATCGATCTCAGGATCAAGTTCACGATATTTTATCCAGAAAGCATAAAGAAGATCGAAACATTCTTGGGGCGTTGAAGCCCCTACGCAGTTTATGAGTTCATATATATACACAAACGCAAATGAAAGCGAAGTCTTTTCTATCTGGCCTTCTCGAACATGGGTACGCCACGAAAAATAGCCTCGCAATTGAGAATCGTTCATCATGGAATAAGTTGGGTAGTAACGCTCAAATGAACCGTTAAAAGGGAAATCGTCCTCCCAGCTTTCCATAAAACGAGCCTGCAAGACAAACAGCTCTGTCTCGGAAGGCCTACGGTAATCAAAGCCATCGTAAACCGGTCTCGCGAGCGCCTTCATGTCGCGATAGCGCTGAGGAAGATAGTTCTTTATCTGAGATCCGGTGCGCAATATCGGCTCATCTTCGTACATCTTTCCTGAAAAAGCACGGCTATTAGCAAGGCGAGGATCGGACAAAATGCTATCGATAAGCTTATGAACGTCCGTCATTACGCCTCCCTACCTTGGCTCTTCGACTAGACATAATATCACGATAAACAAACATTTGTTCGCTTATACAAAGCCTTATATAAAAAGGAGCCGGAAGACGGCTCCTTTTTTTGCACTGGACGAAATCTACTTTAGGCCTGCGAAATCCATATCTACCGACTCTTCCAAATATTCTTTCATCGGGCCAGAGCCAAAGTCTTTAAGATGCTCTTCATGCCAGCAATCTGTTTCGGGAAGTCCAGGAATAGAAGAGGCAAGGAACACGGGATCGAGTCCTCTGTTCCTCTGCTTCGAATAATCGTCAAGAGCAAGAAGTGCCCATTTGCCCAAAATCAGAATTGCAATGAGGTTAACAATGGCCATAAAGCCCATAAATATGTCAGCCAGATTCCATGCAAGATCAAAGCTGTTAACAGCTCCGTACAAAATCGCAGCAAGGCAGGCAATTCGGAATGCGAACAGTCCCTTTTTGCTCTCTGGGAAAATGAAACGGAAATTGCTTTCCGCATAAAAATAGTTGCCAATAAGGCTTGAGTAAGCGAATGCAAAGATCGCAAAAGTAATGAAATGGATTCCAGCTACGCCCACGGAATTGTTAACGGCCATCTGGATAAGGGGCATGCCATTGAGGCCTACGGCAACAGCAGGATCCTGAACATAGAAAATCAAAACCATAATTGCAGAACAAGTGCAAATCAAAATAGTGTCAATGTACACAGAGAGGCTCTGTACAAGACCCTGTTTAACAGGATGAGAAACACTAGCAGTTGCTGCGGCATTAGGAGCAGAACCCATACCAGCTTCGTTTGAATACAAGCCGCGCTTGATTCCAAGCATAACTACCGAACCGGCAAAACCTCCAAATATCGATTCAAAATCAAAGGCAGATTCAAACAACACCGCAAAAGCAGCTGGAAGCCAAGCAATATTACTAATGGTGGTCCACAGTGCAATAGCTATATAAGCAAGTGCCATGACAGGAACAACAATAGAAGTAATTACGCTAATACGCTTTTGGCCACCAAAGATCACGGTTGCAGTCATGAGGACCAAAAGAAGACCCACGATCATAGCCAAACCGTTTTCGTTATAGTCGGGAACGTAATACTCAAGAGCACTGCAGGCATTGTAAGCCTGAAGGCCGTTGAAGCCAAAGGCATAGCAGAGGATCAGAAGTACAGCAAATAGAATGCCTAGCCAACGATGGCCAAGAGCCTTTTCGATGTAATAAGCAGGACCGCCGCGAAATTCGCCTTCCTTACCTCGTATTTTCCAAATTTGCGCCAAGGTAGATTCGATAAATGCGGAGGCGGCACCTACGATAGCCATGAGCCACATCCAGAAAACTGCGCCCGGACCGCCCAAGGCAATTGCGGTAGCAACGCCCGCGATATTTCCAGTGCCAACACGGCTCGCGGTAGAAACCATAAGCGCTTGAAAAGAAGAAATGGACTTTTCACCATCCACATGCTTCTTTTCCGTAACCTGCCTAAACATGTCTTTCAAGTAACGAATTTGCACGCACTTGGTTCGGATCGTGAAATAAACACCGGTAACGACAAGCAAAATGAGCAGAATATAGGTGTACATAAAGCCATCGATATTTCCCGTTAACTCGATAAGCCACTCATTAATGTCCATGTAATCCCCGTTCTAACGTAAAGAAACGGCAAAAGCGCAAGCTTTTGCCGCATGTCATTTGATAATACCCCAACAGATCGGATATTCATTCGCGATGTCTTTAAACGCTTAACACATTAGCAATTATTGATCATTAAGCTAATTAGTTGGAGTAAACAGTGTTACGAAGCCGCGAAGGAGAATTACATGCGCACCTTTATCGCACTTGAATTGCCGAGCGATTTCATAACGAACATTGCCCAAATCGAGCAAGATCTACAGTCTTCGATTCAGGGTCATTTCGTCACAGAAAATTCCCTTCACCTTTCACTCGCCTTTATGGGAGAACTCAAAACCAATGCTCAGCTGTCAGCAACCCAGGCAGCACTCGAACTTGCAACGCGCAATTTCGCTCCCATATCGCTGCATCCTGAAGGACTGGGTATATTTGGTCGCCCTTCTGATGCAACACTCTGGATGGGCATCTCCCCCACCCCGGCACTCATGCATTTAGCAAAAAATATTAGAACCGAACTAACCATAAAAGGGCTGCCCTATGACCAGGTGCAGTTCAAGCCGCATATCACACTAGCGCGACATGCCCATTTGACCCTTCAGCAAATAAAAGATTACCCAATGCCCGACACTACTCGAGCAACAAACGTTACCATCTTTAGGAGTGACCTGATGCCCAACGGCGCACAGTACACTCCGCTTCATTCCGTAACGCTATAAGGCCAGGAGATCAATGAACATCTGCGTATTCTGCTCATCCTCCAACCAAATCGACCGCTGCTATATCGCAGCCGCCCAAGAGCTCGGCAGAACAATAGCAGAATGTGGACATACCTTAGTTTTCGGCGGATACGATATGGGACTGATGGGTGAAACAGCCAAAGCTACCGTCTCAGCTGGCGGAAAAGTAATCGGTGTAACTACAACGGGGCTTTCAGCCAAAGGCCGTTCCGTGGTAACTGGAATTCAGGAACTTCAAACCGAGAACCTTTCAAAACGCAAAGAAACCATGGTGTCCCTTTCCGACGCATTTATTACCATGCCTGGCGGCATAGGCACCTTCGATGAGTTTTTCAGTGTTATCTCGCAAGCAAAAGTTGGCGAGATTCGAGGCAAAAGCGCATTGTTCAATGTCGAAGGGTATTTCGATCCACTGGTGCAAATGCTTGACGACTCTTGCGAAAAGGGGCTGAATTCAACCGACTGGCACGAATACGGCAGTGCGTTTTCCGATTGTGAGGCGCTATTGAAGTGGCTCGAATCATAGTGTCTTTAAAGCAATTAGGCCCGACCGTTGATTCAGCTCATCCGCAGGTCGGGCCTAATTTATTGCAAAAAATATGATTACTGCTCTTTTTTATGGTAAGCAATCCAATAGGCCATACCAACGAATAGAGCGCCACCAATGATGTTCCCTGGAACTGAAGCGCTCCAATTCCATAGCGCACCAGCCCAAGAAACCGTAGAAGGATCAATTCCCGCTGGCGCTATACCGGCAGAAGCCAGCAGAATGCCAAATGGCAGGAAAAACATGTTGGCGACACAGTGCTCGAAACCGCAAGCAACGAATGCGGCAATGGGCAAAAGGATACCAAGCATTTTATCAGCAACGGTTTTAGACCCATAGGCAATCCAGACCGCAAGGCAAACTAGGAAATTGCACATGATGCCTTTCGCAAACAAGGTAAGCCAATCAGGGCTCATCTTACCAGCCGCAACACTTACGATTGCAGTTCCTACAGCTCCGCCATTCATTCCTTGGTAGTTAGAAAGAAATACCAAACCAACCATGATAAGCGAGCCAACTAAATTACCAAGGAATACCACTACCCAGTTCTTCAAAACAGCTGACCAAGATATTTTTTTACTTGCAGCGCTCATAACAATCATGGTGTTTCCGGTAAACAACTCGGCGCCGCATACCACAACGAGAAGAAGTCCAAGGGAGAACAAGCAACCACCTATCAATCGTTGCGCAGCAAATGGGAGGGCCGAGTCGCTAACAATAAGAAGAAAGAACATGGCACCCATAGATATAAAGGCGCCTGCCATAATTGACAGCATGAATGATTGCTTAAAACTCATCTTGGTTTTCGAAACGCCTAGCGCCTCCGCCTTCGCCTCGATATCGGCTGGCGCAAGCTGATCGGGCTTGGGGAAAGCAGCCTTCAATTCGTCAATCGACATGAATCCTCCTTTAATTCCAATGACGTGAAAAAGCTAGCATGCTCAAGTCACCATCATGAGCAAACCCCAAACGGTATCGGGAGAAGGCTTATGCAATCCGTATTCGGCACTAGCAATCGTTAGCCGACGAACTACATAGATGAATCCGACATTACCGCTGATAATCTGATTCTTTTATTAATACGCAACGATCGACAACCAAATGGGGATATATTATTTAGTCCGTCTAACTAATAATCTACCTTTAAACGGAGTTGCTCATGCCAAACACGCCGCAACCAAAACGAGGGATCGTAACGCGGCACACACATCCCCAGCGTTCATTAATCAAGCGAACATACGTTGCCGCTTTGCTGATTCTTCTGCCATTGCTTATGACTCTTTTTTCCATGCTTTCAAAAAAAGCAAAGAGCGAAACGCAGTACCTAAGAAAAGGATTTGCGCTGAAAATAGCAATCACAGGCTGGAGTCGCTCGAAAACCGTCCGATGCTCGACACAATCATGGAAATCGGGCAAGAACGCAACACCAACACTCACTATTGAGTTTCGCGATTTAGATTACGCTTTCGAGGTATTCAGCGGATCAATAACGCTTCAAGACGCACTTGCAGCTCGCTATTTCACGACACACGGACCTAACGACAAGGGCGTCGCAGTAACGTATCTATTCACCGTCATACTGAAAGCCTTTTTCGGCTGGCGAAAATCGTATCGGAGATAACAATGAATGCTTTTGAATTCCACTGCCCCACTAAAATCGTCTGTGGTGAGGGAGCTCTCCATAAGCTTCCGGTCAAAATAGCCGACCGTGGCGTAACTAAACCTTTAATTGTCACGGATGCCAACCTGATAAAGCTCGGCATAGCCGAACAAGTATTTGCCCCATTGAGAGAAGCCGATGTGAACTATTCTCTGTACGATCATGTTCCACCGGATTCATCGCTCAATGTTGTGAATGAAGTAGCAACACTTTATAGAGAAGAGAAATGCGACGGCTGGATAGCGCTTGGAGGCGGTTCGGTTATCGACACCGCGAAGGGAGCTGCCGCATCGGTGTCTGTTGGAGAAAAAGACTTCACCGACCTTCAAGGCTCTGAAATACTCCAAGACGAGCTTGATCCCCTAATTGCCATACCCACCACTGCGGGAACGGGATCAGAGGTCACTTTGGTTGCGGTCGTGGCAGACACCGAGCATCATGCAAAACTGAGTTATACATCCTATCGCTTAGTCCCGCATATAACTTTCCTCGATCCAAAACTTACTGCGTCATTGCCACCTAGGCTCACTGCAACCACGGGGATAGATGCGCTAACCCACGCCATAGAGGCATACACTTCAATTCAGAAGAACCCCATTAGCGACGCACTGGCGCAACAGGCCATTTCCCTCATCAGCAAGAACCTGGCTCTATCCTGTGCAGAACCGGGAAACCTTGAAGCGCGTACAAACCTGGCTTTGGGGAGCTTGTTGGCGGGCGCATCGTTTTCAAACGCCATGGTGGGGCTCATTCATGCAATTGGCCATTCCCTAGGGGGCTTATGCCATATCCCCCATGGTCAAGCAATGATGCTCCTTCTTCCCCATTGCGTACATTTCAACCGCACGCACGGATACCATCAAGGTTTGTATGGGGAACTGCTTGGCGCACTAAAACCCGACCTTGACACCGCACGTCTAACCGCAGCAGAAAAAGATGCCCTGTTCGAAACAGAGCTTTTTTCATTGAATGATTTCTTCCGCCGCATTTATGGAGTACCAACCAAGCTATCCGAAATGGGAATTTCCCGCAAAGAGCTTGCCGCTGTCGCAAAACAGGCGCGTTATGACGGTGCTGCCCTATACAATAAACAGGAAATAACCGAAGAAGTAGCATTCACAATCCTGGAGGCAGCATACTGATGGCACCCGAGAACACCTCAGCCACCCCCACTACTAAAACTAAAGAGCAACCAAAGCAGAGAGTATCAGTTAGCGACGAGCGAAAGGCTCACCCCTCGAGTGCGAACGCAAGGCGTATGAGCAGTGCGACCAAAACGGACGCCTCGAATCAGCCCCAGTCGCTTCAGGCGTACCACCCCACGCAAAACGCAGCAGCACAGCGCAAGAATGATAAGGCAGCGACAAACAACTGCTCAAAAAGTAGAGAAACGAAACATGCCCCGAAGGCACCAATAATCGCAACCAAGACAAGCTTCCTCCCCTCCCACGAATACCGTAGCGCCGAAGATGTACAAGCGGCAGTCGATGAGATGCGTGAGTTTTTCCAAACCGGAGCAACTATGCCCTTGCATTACCGACGAGGCGTTCTTGTGAAATTACGTGCTTATTTGAAAAAGCACGAGAAAGAAGCGCTTCAGGCACTTACCGATGATTTAGGTAAGTCTAGTTTCGAGGGTTACGCCACCGAACTTGGCATCGTGTATGACGAAATCCGTTTTTGCCTATCGAAAATGTATGGATGGGCAAAACCCAAGCGCGTCTCGACACCCTTGGCCCACTTTCCTTCTTCCTCGAAAATCTACGCCTCACCCTATGGGGTAGCTGCCGTACTATCACCGTGGAATTATCCTCTTCAGCTTGCGCTAGTCCCAATGATCGATGCCCTCACAGCAGGCAACTGTGTAGTGCTCAAGCCTTCACGCACTTCGCAGTCGACAAGCGCCTTCCTCCAAAAACTTTGCGAAGAGGTTTTCGACGAGCGTTTGGTGCGCTGCCTTCCCGGAAGCAGCGAAATGAATGGCTGGATCTTAAGTATCCATTTCGACAAAATCTTCTTCACCGGAAGCCCAACCATTGGCAGACAGATTATGCATGCTGCCGCAGAAAATCTGACCGATGTCACACTCGAGCTGGGCGGGAAAAGTCCCTGCATTATCGCCTCGGACGCCAACATCAAACGAGCCGCACAACGAGTTGCTTGGGGGAAATGCATCAACTCTGGACAGACCTGCGTGGCGCCCGACTACTTCCTCGTGCATGAGAGCGTTGCAGACGCTTTCGCCGACGAACTAGCAACGTATTTGCTGCAATACTACGGAAAGCGCATTCTGCAATGCGATTACTATCCCCATATGATTAACGAACATCACTTTAATCGAGTATGCGGTCTTATTGACAACCACGGACCGAAAACACGTATTGCATTTGGTGGCGGACGAGATCGCTCGACTCTTCGAATCGAGCCAACTATCCTCACGGGCGTTACGCTCGAAGACCCTGTCATGAAAGAGGAAATATTTGGACCGATAATCCCCATCATCACATGGAGTGACCTTGATGAAGTGTTCTCGTATGTGAGAAATTTTGGCCATCCGCTAGCATGCTACCTATTCTCAGAAAGCAAAGTGCTGCAGGAGCAAATAATCCAAGCCATCCCGTTTGGCGGAGCAACTATCAACGATATTGTAATTCACCTTGCCAACAACCATATGGGCTTTGGAGGCTTCGGCGATAGTGGAATGGGCGCATACCATGGCAAGCAGGGATTCGACTGTTTCACCCATTACAAGTCAACACTGAAAAAATCTACCAAGATCGAAATCCCGGTTCGAGTTCCTCCGTTCACCAAAGCGAAGAGCATTATTTTAAAACTAATGATGCGATAAGAAAATGTTCATATCAAACTTCAAGGCATCGTAAAAAAGAGGGCTGGCGCAATGCCAACCCTCGTTCATATCATTAAGCTAAAACTCAAATACGTCTCGTTTTGAAGTATGCACCCCGATAGCGCGATATCTGACAAATCAAGATATTGCTGACAGGCCTTACTTGAAGATCAAATTAAACAAGTACTTCGTAATGGCGGATCGACGAATTACGCCCACGAGCGTTCCTTTGTCGTCAACAACGGGAAGCTTCTTAAACTTCTTCTTAGACAACAATGCGGCAACACGCGCAATGCTCTGATCAGGACGAGCGCAAACTACTTTTCGTGTGGCGAATTCCATAACACTACGGTTCTTCAGCCCATCCATGCGCTGCTCAAGGCTCTGATCATCAAAATACAGCATCGATGCCTCTCCGCCAGTGAAGATAGTATGAGCACGATGCTGCGCAATAGCACCCATAATATCGCCGTCAGATATGAATCCAACCACCTGGTAATTGCTATCAACCACCGGCAAGCTGCTTACCCCATGCTCTGCCATGATTCGAACCACGTCAGAAATAGTACAGTTCTCCGTGCAGATATACGGCTTTTTAATCATGATGTCGCAAACCGGAGTCCCCTCAACCTCAAGGGGAATACGCTCGGAAATAATCTCAGACATTTCTTATGCCTCCTTCGGGTTGGAGAGTGTTTGCTTTGAGGGCCGTATACTAAATACGGCATAAATAAGGGAAACCAAGCCGATAGCTGCACATACTTTATAAGCAACACTTGCCCCAACAGCTGTTGCTACCTGAAGGCTCGCATCGGCTCCCACGGTTGAAGTTACGCTGGTCATCACCGTAATAATGAGCGCAGTGCATAGGCCACCTGCAACCTGGCGACCGGTATTCGCAATAGCGTTGCCGTGCGCAATCATATCGTTTTTCAGCGCATTTACGCCCCAAGTGTTTACAGGCATATTCGCCAATGCCTGGCCAGCGGCCTGAAGCATGCAGAACAGCGCAACAACAGCGATCGGTGTAGCAACAGTCGAAAGAGACAGAAGAAACAGGGATACAGTCATAAGGGCTAAGCCGAAAATGGAGATGGCACGAGGACCAAACTTGTCAAAAACGACACCAGAGATTGGGCTGATGATAATACCAACCGCAGCAGCAGGAAGCATGGCCATGCCCGTTTCGAACGCGGAAGCCCCAAGTGCAGTCTGCAGCAAGAGAGGTAACAACGTATTGGTTACCAGGCATGCAGCATTTATTAGAGTGACAATGATTGCAGCAACTCGAAATTGGGGCGTTTTGAGCGTTCCGAGCTGAAGCAGGGGATCCTCGATACGGTCTTGACGAACGACGAACAAAACCAAGCATGTAATTCCTGCAAAAATGGAACCGAGCACAACAGCGCTCCCCCAACCAAGCGTCGAAGCGCTGGAGAAACCATACAAAAGCCCACCGAATGCGATGGTAGAAAGCGCAACCGAAAGAATATCAAGCTTAGGGTTTTTCAATTCCCCAACATTCCTAAGCATAAAAACGCCCAGCAGCAAAACAACAAGCGAAAGCGGGACGATAGACCCAATCATTGCACGCCAACCATAAGCGTCAATCACCGCACCACCCACAACTGGGCCTACAGCAGGACCGGCAGACATAACAATGCCCGCCATGCCCATTGCCGTTCCGCGTTTTTCAACAGGGAACACCAGCATAGGCACAACGGAAACCAAAGGCATAAGCACACCAGATCCGGCAGCCTGCAGAACACGACCGACGATAAGGAGCACAAAATCGGGAGCTACAGCGCACAGCAATGTACCCAATGCAAACACTATGGTCGACCCAAAAAACAAAGCTCGCGTGCTGAATTTATCAATCAAGTATGCCGAGACAGGAACCATGATGCCGCTTACTAGCGGATAAATAGACATGATCCACTGAGCGGTTGACGCATCGATTGCAAAATCGGCCATAATGACAGGCAAAGCAGGCGACATAACCGTTTGATTAAGTAGCGCAAGAAACGCACCAAGCACCACAACGGAAACAATACGAATCTGAGCACCAGTAACGTGCCCACTTACTGGAGCAGCAATAGAATTATTTAACATAAACTTCCTTCGAACCGACTACAAGCCCGTCAGAACGCGATAACGATCCGATGAGCACCTTCACATTCGACAGAAGGCATCAGTTTCGGCATGAAGAAAGAGGTTGAGGTAGATATACACGTGCTACGGCAAATGGAAGCCCGAAAACAACAGGCCTGCGCAGGGATATATATGTCTTATTCGGATTATTCATTGCGGTGAGGTATCCTAACAGCCGTATAGATCCAATTCAAGACCTGTAAGACAGGCGTTAACATCTCCCCAAAATCGACCGTGCTTGACATCTCATCACGCTTGCCAAGATCGTCGCCAATTTGCGTATACAGCTAAAAGGAAAGACACAGCTATGACTGACTCAAACAAAACGAAGTTTCAGCAAAATGTTCGCTTCAACGCAATCACACCTGGAGGAATGCTCGTTGAATGCGAAACCCTCTTCACCTTTGAAAACACCGAAACTGGACGCTCGTATATCGTCTACACCGACAACAAAATCGATGAGGATGGAAATACTACGGTATATGCCTCTATCTACGATCCTGCTGCCGTCGAATTCAATGAGAACAGTGGACTAGCGGCTCTCTCCCTTATCCCCATCGAGACGGAGGGAGAATGGAACCTTGTAGAACAGCTTCTTCAAGATGCAGCCGAATAACCAAGCTCAGAAGAAATTATCAAAATAGCTCTTGCGTACTTACTTGGTTTTGGTAATATATCTATCGCTGCATTGCGAAAGCAAATGACATAACCACGTCGGAGTGGTGGAACGGCAGACACGCTAGCTTGAGGTGCTAGTGCCCACTTTACCGGGCGTGCGGGTTCAAATCCCGCCTCCGACACCAGTTAAGTTTCTAAACGCTCTTATGAGCGTTTTTTTTATTGCAATAAAACTTGTTCGTTAATGGGTGATAAACCGAAACTAGCTGCACTCCCCTTATCACGCAATACGCGAAGGGAAAGCAAGATTAAAGAACCTTCAAACGAATACGAGTAAGTCAAACAAAACAATGCATTAAATATAAGATCAGATCACGCATATCGCGCAATCTCAATCCAGAATTGAACACGAGTCAGATCAGCAAACAAGACAATCCGAAGGCATACGCCGCCGAAGCATGGACCCTTAGAGCTGATAGCGTTTCTCTCTGCAGATATTTGTTTTCAAAGAAAAAAGGCGACGCAGTAGCGTCGCCTTTTAAAGATCCGTTAGATAAATACTATCCGATAGTACCCTGCGGGTATACCACCATAAGCACAATCAAAGAGATAAGGAATACAGCCGCCAAAATAATAGTAATGCGGTTGAGGTTCTTTTCCATGATGCTTGAGCCACTCTGGTTGTTGTAAACAGAACTTGCGATCATGTCAGAAACGCCCGTGCCCTTGCCAGAATGAAGCAGAACAAAAACAATAAGCCCAATGCCAGATACAACTAGCAGAACAGAAAAGATAATTGCAACGATAGACAACGTAACATCCTTACCTAAATAGTCTCACGAATCACTAATTATAAGAATCAGAGAACCGCTTGACAAGAGAATTCATACCAGAACTACTGAGCCTCAGAAGCTGCTTCGATAAGCTGACGGAACGAATCAGCCTTAAGGGACGCACCGCCGACTAAACCGCCATCGATATCCGACTGAGCAAGAAGCGCCTCAACATTGCCAGCGTTCATCGAGCCACCATACAGAATACGAGTTGCGTTAGCGACATCGCCGCCGAATTCAGCGTTAAGCGTGGCGCGAATAGCAGCGCACACCTCTTCAGCCTGCTCTGGAGTAGCAGTGCGACCGGTTCCTATAGCCCAGATAGGCTCGTAAGCAACTACAACGTTCTTCATGTCGATAGCGTCGAGCCCAGCAAGGCCAGCTCGAACCTGAGCGGTGATGAACTCCACGTAATCGCCAGAGTCGCGCATTGCGAGAGACTCGCCCACGCAAACAATTGGAGCAATACCAGCAGAAACCAATGCCTTAACCTTAAGATTGACAGTAGTATCGGTTTCATTGAACATCTCACGACGCTCAGAGTGACCAACGATGCAATACTCGCAGCCAGCATCTTTGATCATAGGGATAGAGATTTCTCCAGTGAAAGCACCAGATTCCTCCCAGTGCACATTCTGAGCACCAAGAGAGATGTTTGTCTTGTCGAAATCAAGAACCGTATAAGCAGCCTTAATATCAATTGCCGGCGGGCAAAGAACGATATCGACATTATCCCACTTGCGATTGTACTGATTGCAGAGTTGCTGAGTCAGTACAACGGTTTCGGGGATGGTTTTGTTCATCTTCCAATTACCCGCCATAAGATAAGTACGCATGAAGAGCCTCCTTATTTGAGCGCCTCAACGCCAGGCAGGGCTTCACCCTGCACCAGCTCCATCGATGCTCCGCCGCCCGTGGAAATAAAAGTCATCTGGTCGGCAAGATTGAATTTGTTAACAGCGGCAACACTATCGCCACCACCAATGATAGTATCAGCTTCCTTGTTTGCCGCCACAGCAAGAGCTACGCCCTTGGTACCCGCCTCAAAGGAAGACATTTCAAATACACCCATGGGGCCATTCCAAAATACTGTCTTTGCGCCAGCAATAGCCTCAGCATAAGCTTTGGTGGTAGCGGGGCCGATATCAAGACCCATCATATCGGAAGGAATTGCATCAACACCGCATGTTACCGTGTTGGCATCATTCGCAAACGCATCAGCGCAGACAACATCAGAAGGAAGCAGGATGCTCACACCTTGATCCTTAGCCTTTTCAAGCATTTGAGCAGCTCGTTCGACCCAGTCCTGCTCCATAAGGGATGTTCCAACGGTGTAACCTTGCGCAACCAGGAAGGTAAAACACATACCGCCACCGATGATCAATGTGTCGCATTTGTCGATCAACGCATCGATAACAGCAACCTTGTCGGAAACCTTAGAGCCGCCAAGAATAGCAACAAAAGGATGATTGGGCTTATCAAGCATAGAGGTAAGCGTTGTGACCTCTTTGGTCATAAGTGCACCAGCATAAGCAGGAAGGAAGGCAGCGACGCCAGCCGTTGATGCATGAGCACGATGGGCAGCGCCAAACGCATCGTTTACATAGATGTCGCCCAGGCTTGCAAGCTCCTTCGCAAACTCGGGATCGTTCTTCTTTTCACGCTTATCGAAACGAAGGTTCTCAAGCAAACAAACATCCCCATTGCCCAGAGAAGCAACAGTTGCCTTAGCAGATTCGCCGATGGTATCCTCGGCAAAAGCAACTGGTTTGCCAAGAACCTTTGAAAGATACTCAGCAACGGGCTTCAGGGAAAATTCGGCTTGATACCCAGTTCCCTCAGGGCGGCCCAAGTGGCTGCACAAAACCACTTTAGCGCCACGCTTCATCAAAGACTCAATGGTGGGAAGTGCGGCCCTGATACGCGTATCGTCGGTTACAGTAGTTCCATCAAGCGGTACGTTGAAATCTACGCGACACAATACACGCTTCCCTGCAACATCAGCATCAGTAAACGTTTTTACATTGCTCATAATTAGCCTCTCTTTTCACATTAAAAAGAGAGCTTCCCTTTCAGAAAGCTCTCTTAACAGTCCGCATTCAGCGCGTTGGCCTATGCCTGCATCATGATCTTCGCAAGATCTTTTACTCGGTTGGAATAACCCCACTCGTTGTCATACCAAGAAACGCATTTTACAAGATTGCCCTTACCACCAAGAACCATGGTGAGCTTGCTATCGAAGAGAGAAGAATGGTCGTCGCCCACGATGTCAGAGGAAACAATGGGATCCTCGACGTACTCAAGAATACCCTTCAGGGGGCCTTCAGCAGCAGCCTTCATAGCAGCATTAACCTCTTCAATGGTAACTTCCTGCTCGAGCTCTACCGTGAGGTCAACCATGGACCCATCAGGTGTAGGAACGCGCGTTGCAAAACCATCGAGCTTGCCCTTGAGCTCAGGGAGAACCAGGGAAACCGCGCGAGCAGCACCGGTAGTGGTGGGAATCATGGACAGGTTTGCAGCACGAGCACGACGAAGGTCCTTGTGAGCCTGGTCGAGAATCTTCTGATCATTCGTGTATGAATGAATAGTGTTCATGAAGCCACGCTTAATGCCGAAGGTATCCATGAGAACCTTTGCAAAAGGAGCAAGGCAGTTCGTGGTACAAGACGCATTAGAGACGATATTATGCTTCTCGTAATCGTACTTATCATCGTTCACGCCAACAACGATGGTGATGTCTTCGTTCTTAGCAGGTGCCGTAATAAGAACCTTCTTGGCACCAGCCTCAATGTGCTTCTTAGCCAAGTTAGCATCGGTGAAGAAACCAGTAGATTCGATAACAAGCTCTACGCCCATTTCGCCCCAAGGAATATTGAGCGGTTCGCGGTCGCCAAAAACGCGTACCTTGTGACCGTCAACGATGATGTTGTCTCCCTCGACTTTAACATCATCGTAAACACGCCCGTGGATAGAATCGTACTTAAGCAAATGAGCATTTGCCTCGGTGCTGCCGGGATCGTTGATAGCAACGATATCGAAGGCAGGATCCTTCTCCATCGCGCGGAAAACAAGTCGGCCGATACGACCGAAGCCGTTGATACCAACCTTGGTTGCCATGAGGCTCCCCTTTCATGCCTGATTTAAAAACAATGCGACGTATGTGAACACGTGCTGTTTTATTGTACCTGAAAAAGAAACTGCCGAAATAGAGCAAGACGCACGAGAAGTAAGCGAACGAATAGCAGCCGCAAGCGGCATTCAGCAAGCGGTGGTCGGTCTATGATTTGCCAATATCGTTAGCCATTTGCTCAATACGACGCACCCGATGATAAATCGCCGATTTGGAGAGCGGTGGATTAGCCTTTTCGCCGAGTTCTTTTAACGTTGCATCAGGATACGTCACGCGCAAGCGAATGTAATCCTGCAAAGCATGAGGCAGCGACTTGATATCCTGGTGCTCCAGAACTGTACGGATCGCCTGAATTTGATCAACAGAAGCCTCAGCGGTTTTAGCCTGATTTGCGATTTCGGCGTTTACCCGACGATTTACATCATTGCGCACACTTTTTAGTACACGTTCGTTTTCCATCTTCAATGCACTTTGATGAGCACCAACATAAGCAAGGAAAGCCGATATCGAAGCGCCGCTTTTAAGGTAAACCGTATGGGAATTACGACGCTCAACAACCTTCGCGTGAATCCCCTTGGCCTCCATCAACTCGACAATGTCGTTAGCCATGGTCTGCGACTCAACAGTAAGCTCGAAATGAAAATCGCCACGTGGATTGGAGATAAACCCGCTCCCTAAAAAAACCCCCCGCAGATACGCCGAAGCACAGCATTCTTTCTTAATGAGGTCATGATCGATCCCACGCTGCAGGCCGCTTTCGCCGACAATGCCTAATTCGGAAAGCGCCTCATTCAAGCCAGGCTGGGCGGGCACGTCAATAAGCCAGTTGGGTGTCTTGTGCAAAACGCTACGACGCATAGTAAGATCTGTTTTCAGCGAATACATGCTATGAAGCGCACTGATGATGAAACGGGCAACCTGCGGAACGTCTGTCGAAATCTCTAGACGAAAATGACCAGGACCGTTAAGAAAGATCGTGCCTTCAATGCGAATCAGTGCAGCAAGCGTCGCAGCATCACAATGCGAACACGTTGGCTCCACATGAGAAAGCTCCTCTTTTACCTCCGTGGTGAACGACATAGCTTGAACACCCCCATAAATGCATCAGCAAGCGCCTGCGGATCATGCCATGTAGGACGCTGAGGATCCGCCATATTGCGTAAAAGAACAACCGGGCCACGAGCCTGGATAGCATCGATGTCGTCCTTCGACACTCTAACTGGTCGAACGCGGGATTCGAGCGAAGTGCCATCCCGGCGCTCTGCCATTGCACTTTTGTGCGATCCAAGACCAGCCAAAGCATGAAAAGCACCCGTTGCGTGACGTGGGCTCTCGACCGGCTGAGCAGAATGGATCAAAACGTAATCGAGGCACCCTTCCATGCCATGACGCAACAAAGCTTCTACATGCTCACGTGCGGAAAGGCCCCAAGTTTCACCTTGCTGATCTGCCAGGCTGCAGACAAACACCGTACGAGCATTTGATTGACGAATGGCATCGACAATACCAGGAACAAGGAGATTCGGGATAATAGAGGTGAAGAGCGAACCAGGACCCAGTACGACCACATCGGCTTGGCGAATGGCACGCAATGCTTCCATATAGGGGAGACAAAGCTCGGGAGATTCAAGCCACACACGTTCAAGCGCAGTGGACGACTTCCCCGCCACCGATTGTCCGCGAAGAATGCGACCGTCGCGCGTTTCCGCACAAAGTGTCACATTGTTCAATGTCGATGGGTAAACATGCCCGCGAGCTCCAAGAAGCTGACCACAAATTTTTATAGCTTCAGGAAAAGATCCCGTGGCATTTTCAAGAGCTGAAAGCATAAGGTTTCCAAGCGTATGGTTTCGGGCAAAATCAAAACGATACTTGAAAGCCTTGGTAAGAGGATCTTCCGGATTCGCCGCAAATGCAGCTAAGCACTTACGAACATCACCAGGGGGAGTCACATGAGCCTCTTCGCGCAATATGCCGGTAGAACCGCCGTCATCGGCCATGGCAACAACAGCAGATGTGTTAACCCCTAAAGCCAGCAAGGTGCGAATCGACATAGGGGCACCAGTGCCTCCACCAATAACAACCGCACGCAGCTCAGTCGGATCCACATTGCCTTTAAGGGGATTGGGCAGATGAAGTGAGCCTATTGCCTTGAATGCCTGGGTGGATGATGCATCGAGGCGAAAGCCATGCCCCGCCAAACGAGGTTCGCCCTGACTCATTTTTCCACCTCTTTGTTGGTATCTGCCAAAGCGATATCGCGATGATACACATTAACGTTGTAATCCTGCGCCGCCAACAGCTCAGCAGTTTTATTGGCAAGCACAACGCTTCGATGCTGACCACCCGTACATCCTACGCCAATGGCGAGCTGCTGTTTGCCCTCGGCAACATAGCCGGGCATCACACAGTTCAACAAGTTTTCCCAGGCATTTAAAAATTTATGAGTTTCCTCGTTGCCCAAAACATAATCTGCCACCTTACTATCGAGACCGGTTAAATTACGCAGATCAGGGATATAGAACGGATTCGGAAGAAAACGCACATCGATAACGATATCGGCATCTGTCGGAGCACCATGTTTAAAGCCGAACGAATATACCGTTACGTTCATTCCTTCTTTTGCAGTTTGCTTAGAGTACAAACGACGAAGTTCTTCGCGCAGTTCACGGGGGCTCATATTGGAGGTATCGATATAAGAATCAGCCAACGATCGCAACTCTTGAGTAAGACTACGCTCATACGAAATTGCCTGCCCAATGGAACGTTTGTTATTGATGCATAAAGGATGGCGACGGCGCGAAGCCTTGTAACGTGCAATAAGAATGCTGTCAGCGGCGTCAAGGAAGATCACCCTAAAAGTCACCCCTGCAGCTTCCATGTTTGCCAGCTCGCCTACCAACTGTTTGAAATATTCTCTGTTGCGCGCATCGCATACGATTGCAAGTTTTCTGCCGATCTCGTTTTGCCCCGGAAGACTTGCAAGACTGATCATGTTCATAATCAACGAAGGCGGCAGATTATCGATGCAGAAATAGCCCAAATCCTCAAACGTGTGCATTGCCTCAGTTCTGCCAGCACCACTCATGCCCGTAATGATAACCACATCAGGCGCAGTGCTCGAAGTCTCCGAATGATCTTGCGGCGTGTCCCCATTGGAAAATGTCTGGGTCATCGAAACCTCTCCCCCTGTATTGCTTCGCAGGGTCTACTTATGTTGCTCCTGCGGATGCGTTTCTGATTTTGAGTTATATTGCACAAGAACAGCATACACGTCCTCGGCGACCTGTTCAGGCACGGTATGCGTTTGCTTTATCTCTTCAAGGGTTGCATTGCGCAATGCGCCAAATGAACCAAACGCCTTCAAAAGCGCTTTTTTCCGCTTTGGACCCATGCCTATTACATCGTCAAGGATGCTCGTAGTCATGCCTTTTCCGCGAAGTTCACGATGAAAGGTAATAGCAAAGCGATGAGCCTCGTCTCGAACCTGCTTAACCAAATAAAGACTGGGGCTCCCTCCTGGCAAAACCACAGGACCACTTTCCTGCCAGGGCACAAAGAGTTCTTCGTCTCGTTTTGCAAGACCGCATACAGGAATATCGCCCGCCCCAAGCTCATTGAGCTGCTTAATAGCGGCTGAAAGCTGGGGCTTACCGCCATCGAGGATAATAAGATCGGGGCGTTTCCCAAACCGCTCGTCATCTAGACGTTCCTTGCAGTAACGACGAGCAATAACCTCGCTCATCATAGCGAAGTCGTTGGCCTCATCTGATTCCATCCGAATCTTAAAACGGCGATATTGCCCCTTATCGGGCCGCCCATTCGTAAACACCACCATAGAAGCAACTGAGTAGCGACCATGGATCGTGGAGATATCGAAGCATTCAATGCGCAGCGGAGGCGCATCGAGGGCAAGAGCGCTCTCCAGTTGCAACAATGCATCGTTGATACGGTCATCGTCGTAGCTACTTCGGGCTTTATAGCGCATAAGAACATGACGAGCATTCTTCGAAGCCATGTCCATAAGCGCTGCTTTTTCGCCCCTCTGGGGTACGGTAAAAAACACCTTGGCACCATGAACGCTTGCAAGTTTTTCGGTAAGCCATTCGCAAATGACGTCATTGTCTTCTGGAACCTTTTCGACAATAAGCTCATGCGGAATCGATTCGGTGGAACCGTAATAGCGCAGCACAAACATGCGAAGCAGTTCAGATGCAGGAATATCCTTGCCTTTGTTGAAAACGAATTCGTTGGTATTCATGATGCGGCCTTCGCGCAACATAAGCACCGTTATGCCAGCAATGGTCTCCTCGCGAAAAATGCCAATCACGTCGGCGTTAAGCCTATGGGATGATACAGCGTGCTGGGTTTGAGCAAGCGATTCAATTGTATCGATACGCGCTTTAATACGTCCGGCGCGCTCAAAGTCGAGGTTCTGAGCAGCAATTGCCATTTCGGATTTGAGCTCATCAATGAATTCTTTATGGGAGCCAGAAAGGAATCGCTCAACCTTACGAACTTGCTCTTGGTACTCATCTGGGGAAATATCGCCGCAACATGCACCAGGTCCAAGCCCAACATGACAGTCGAAACACGGGCGCTCATCCAGCTCGAGCTCATCATAGGGAAACTGATCGAGCTTGCGATTAAGACGTCGCCACTCAGTGCATGACGATGAACAGATGGGGACGATCCTGCGCACAATATCAACCAGGTTGCGCGCAGCACGGCTATCCGTGTAGGGACCAAAATAACGCGTTGTGGCTTTATGAGATTCACGCGTGTACTTGATTGCAGGAAAAACATCGCCTTTAGTAAGAGCGATAAATGGATAACTTTTATCGTCTTTGAAATCGGCATTGAAATACGGCGAATATTGTTCGATAAGATTGCGCTCTAGAACTAAGCTCTCATGCTCATTGGCGGTAACAACATATTCAAAGGAATCTATCTGCGACACCAAGAGGGGGATTTTCGCACGGTCGTCTTGGAAATTTACATACTGGCGCATACGGGCACGAAGCTGTTTTGCCTTGCCGACATAAATAACCGTGCCCGACTTATCTTTCCAAAGATATACACCAGGCTCGGCTGGAACACTTTTGAGCTGTTCCTTGATTTGTTGGAGTTTGTCCTGATCCACCTAAAATCCCTTAAAGCGATTCTTCCAAATCAAGAAGCATCAACGACACGTTATCGCGCATATCCTTCGCCTGCTCACGCGTTAGACTGCCTGATGCATAGAAGTCTTGAATTACCTCAAGTTCGAGATGGAGGCCACGACGCTGAATCTCATCGATGCTCACGGTAGCGTCTTGAACAGCCTCCGAAGTCATAGTGGCTTCAGACTTGTCAAACACCGAAAGGGCGCGCTCGTGATTAATCATGAGTTTTGCAACTACCTCACTGGGATAATCTGGATTATTTACGAGCCTCTGAAGGTACTCAATTGCAAAACGTTCAGCAAGCTCACGAACCTTATCCATCGCTTCGTGGTCTTCGTCGCTTCCGGAAGAGAAGATGCTCTTAACGCTACGAATCAACATTGAGGTCATAATGCGAAGGCGGCCTACGCGCAAACTTGTTGCATACGAAGCCTTTTCATTGGAATGAGCAATTAGATTTTTTTGCTTGGAAAGCCGATTCAGATGCTCAAATGTCTCAAATGCCTCGACCTCATGCCGTTCAACAGCACGAATAAGCTGTTCAATCTGATAGTCAATGACCTCGATACGTAGCTTGGCAACCGCAGGCTCTTCGATATCCGCAATAGAGCGAATACTGCGAATACGGTTGTTGTAAGAAGAGACAACGATTTTCGTCTCACGGTCGTTCGTCTCAGTAGAATCCGCCATAAGACGCTCAATGACAGTGCGCATGATCTCAATTTTGGTGCGCATTAATTCTTCTGTTTCCTCCTCGTCATCCTCGGCTTCTTCTTTAGGAGCAAGGACGGGAAGGAGGAAATTAGCAAGGAGCAGCGTGCACACAATTACGCCCGAGGCCAAGAAAATAATGAGCGATCGCTGCGGGAAGGTTGATCCATCGGCGAGAAGAAATGGAATGGTGAAGGCAATAGAAAGAGTGATAGCGCCCTTAGGGCCACCAACAGTGGTGACAAGCGAATCTTTTACCATGCTCAAGCTGAACCTATCGCGCTTTCCCGTATCAGGATTTTTGATGAGACGCGTCATGATAAGCGCCCAAACAAAACGAAGCACAACAATCAGAACGGTCAATAAAAGAACGTACCCGATTAAAACGAAATTATCGATATATAAGTTATCCCAGGTGCTTTGCATGGCATTGGGGAGCTGAATACCCAAGAGAACGAACACGACACCATTGAGCACGAAGCCGATTACCTTCCACACACTGGTAAGGGCAATGTTCAAGCGAGACTGATAGGGAGAGATTTTGCGATCGCGGTACATCGACCACATAATGCCGCAAGCAACAACAGCCAAAATGCCTGAGACGCCAACAAGCTCAGAGAACAGAAATACGACAAGGGGCATTGAGACTTCAAAGAGCACATGAAATGTGACGTTGTCCAATCCCATTTCGCGAATACGTTTGTTGATGTAAAGGAAAGCGACAGCAAGCAGGATGCCAAGCGCTATGCCCCCAATGAATCCAATAGCGAACGAAGTCGCTGCGTTGGCAAGAGAAAATGCACCGGTAACAGCTGCGGCAACCGCAAACTGAAATGAAACAACACCCGATGCGTCATTAATAAGAGCCTCACCCTGGAGAATAGCTCCTTCACGTTTACCCAGTTTGGCTTCCTTCTTCAAAGCCTGAACCGCAACCGCATCGGTGGGACCAAGTGCCGCACCCAACGCAAATGCAGCCGCAAGAGGAATAGAGGGAACAAGCCAGTGAAGAACAAATCCAACGCACAAGGTGATAACAATAACCAGACCTATAGCAAATGAAACAATAGTAGTCTTGTTTTCCCATAGGTTGCGTTTATCCGCTTCGAGCGCATCGCTGAAAAGCAAAGGGGCAATAAACAGAACCAAGAACAGCTCTGGGTCGATATTCACCTCAATCGGAGAAATAGCAAGCATAGCAATGCCAATACCCAGAGCAATCTGAATAAGCGGTGACGAAATGCGAGGAACCACCTGATCGAGAATGGAAGAGAGCAGCACGGCCAATAACAGCATCAAAATCAGCTCAAAAACTTCCACATGCATCCCCTAACTGTCACAAAAAAGGTACCTATTAAAAGTAACGTACGGCGTTAGCGTCAAAAACGCGAGTGGGCAATCGACAGAAAAATCCAACATGACATATTCCGCGCTATTCCCTTGAATAGGAGAAAGCTAACACGCGTCATCTCATAGTGAAGAGATGTTCAAGGAAGCAGAGCGGAGTATAGCCAAATAGATACTTACTTGAAAAGGAAACGAGGCGTTACGTATTTGTGCATAAAAAAAAGCCCCTAAGGGGCTTAACAATTAAATGGTGGACCGTCGGGGACTCGAACCCCGGACCTTGGGATTAAGAGTCCCCTGCTCTACCAACTAAGCTAACGGTCCATGAGAAATGCCGTGTGTTTCAACGGCTATCTATTATGCATCATAGATGCGAATTATCAAGGTTGCGCTGGGGTGGGTAATCGGACTCGAACCGACGACCTCCAGAGCCACAATCTGGCATTCTAGCCAACTGAACTATACCCACCGTAGGCGCAGGTAAGTACTATACAGGATTCCGGAAAACGTGCAACCCCTTTTTGAAAAAAAATTGGAGTAGTGTTAATCCTGATCTATCGGGTCTAGCTTTTAGCGCAGATAAGAGTAGTGGTTCATAATGCTATTGAAGCAAAAGGAGGCATGATGTTCGGAAGAACGCTTGTCATAGTAAATCCAGCAGCACGCAGCGGTAAAGCTGCCGAAGTCGCAGCGCATGCAGCACTCATCTTCGATCGGATTCAAAAACGTCAGTCTCAACCTATGAGACTGACGTTCCGCTACACCGTGGGACCCAAAGACGCAACGCAAATCGCACAACACGAAGGCCCAAATTACGACACCGTAGTTGCGCTCGGAGGAGACGGGCTAATAAACGAAGTGGCAAATGGACTCATGAGTCTTCCGATCAATCAACGCCCAACGCTCGCCCTTATCCCCTGTGGCAATGGTGACGACTTCGCTCGAACCATAGGAATGAGCCGAAAACCAAACGAATCGCTCAAGCAAATAGAATCATTAGCACTGACTCCAATAACGATCGATGTAGGGCGCGCTAACGATATCTGGTTCCTGGAGACCCTTTCATTCGGCCTTGATGCCGCCATCGCCTTAGGAACTGCAGATCTACGAAAGAAAACCAAGCGCACAGGCACGAGCCTTTACCTTCAGTGCGGAATCGATCAACTCGTCAATCACCGCGAAATCAGGCAGGCCACACTGACCCTTGACGACGATAAGCCCCAACAGCTCGGTTTCTACCTCTTGGCCATACAAAACGGCATTAGTTACGGTGGAGGGTTCAAAATCTGTCCCAAAGCAAGCCTTACCGACGGGTTTCTTGATATCTGCTTCGCTACTCCAACGCTCTCCGCTTCAGAAGCCATAAGGCTGCTTCTGAAGGCTAAGAATGGAAGCCACACTAAGCACCCCAACCTAACCTTTTCAAAGGCGCGCAGAGCTCATTTGACGCTTCCTTCAGAAATCCCAACCCAGATTGACGGCGAAGAGCTTCTATCCACGGAATACGATATTGCTCTCCACCCAAAACAATTAACAATCCTCGCTCCAAATTGCTGCAAATAAAAAAGGAAGCTCGATTGAGCTTCCTTTTTTCAATATATAAGACCCTGAATCGAGGAAACGGGCAGAGCTTAAACGATACCCTGAGCGAGCATTGCGTCAGCAAGCTTCTTGAAGCCAGCGATATTTGCGCCAGCTACATAATCGCCTTCTACGCCGTATTCGCGAGCAGCATCATCGGCAGCATGGAAGATGTTAACCATGATTCCCTGAAGCTTGGCGTCTACCTCATCGAAGGACCAGGAAAGGCGCTCGGAATTCTGAGACATCTCAAGACCGGAAGTTGCAACGCCACCAGCATTTGCCGCCTTACCAGGCATAAATACCACACCATTTTCCTGGAGATATTGGGTTGCATCCATAGTGGTAGGCATGTTTGCACCCTCAGCGACGATCTGGCAGCCATTGGCGGCAAGCATCTTTGCATCCTCAATAAACAGCTCATTCTGAGTTGCACAAGGAAGGGCGATATCAACCTTAATGGTCCAAACGCCACGACCCTCATGATATTCAACGCCTTCGCGACGCTTGGCGTATTCGGAGATGCGGCCGCGCTCAACCTCTTTGATCTGCTTTACCAGATCAAGATCGATACCATTGGCGTCGTAGATCCAACCCGTGGAGTCAGAAAGCGTAACAACCTTAGCACCGAGCTGCTGGGCTTTTTCGGTTGCGTAGATAGCAACATTACCGGAACCAGAAACCGCAACAGTCTTGCCCTCGAAAGAGTCACCCTTGCCCTTGAGGTATTCCTGCACAAAATAAATCAGGCCATAGCCAGTAGCCTCGGTACGAGCCAAGGAACCGCCATAGGACAGGCCCTTGCCAGTGAGAACGCCTTCCCAAACATTGCGAATACGCTTGTACTGGCCGAACATATAGCCAATCTCGCGAGCACCGGTTCCAATATCGCCAGCAGGAACGTCGGTGTCGGCGCCAACGTGCTTGCAAAGTTCAGTCATGAAAGACTGGCAGAAACGCATAACCTCTGCATCGGACTTGCCCTTGGGATCGAAGTCGGATCCACCCTTGCCGCCGCCCATAGGAAGCGTGGTGAGGCTGTTCTTGAAAATCTGCTCAAAGCCAAGGAACTTGATAATGCCCAGGTTTACAGAGGGATGGAGGCGAAGACCGCCCTTGTAAGGTCCAAGACAGCTATTGAACTGCACGCGGAAGCCGCGGTTAACCTGCACCTTGCCCGAATCATCAACCCAAGGAACACGGAACATAATAACGCGCTCGGGCTCTACAATTCGCTCAAGCAGACCTGCCTTCTCATACTCGGGATTCGCGTCGATGACGGGCTTCAAAGACGCAAGAACCTCGGTAACAGCCTGAATAAACTCAGGCTCGTTTGCGTTCTTGGCCTTTACCTGCTCGATGACGGAGTCAACGTAGCTCATGGGACCTCCTTTATAGAAACTCAACGTGATCAATAATAGTTCCGAAACAACGATACAAACCTATCGCAATACTTCTGTAACACGGTAGAAACATACTGAATGGGGAAGCTGACGAAAACTACGGCAAGCGGCTCCGAAAACCACTACAAAAAAGAAACGCCCCGAAGGACGTCTCGTGAAAAGATGTAAATCGTTAGCCTCTACATTCGTTCGGGAGCAGATACTCCCAGAAGATCCAAAGACAAAGCCAAAACGATACGAGTCGAATCAACCAAGGCAAGGCGAGCCTTCTCTACGGACTCCTCTTCGCCCAATACATGGCAATTACCGTAGAACGAATGGAAAAGACCCGCCAGCTCTTGAGCGTAGTGAGTAAGGCGGAATGGAGCTCGATCTCGGGCAGCACCAGCAACCAAGTCCGAGAAATCAGCCATCTTGCGCATGAGTGCAAGTTCAGATTCATGCGCAAGCGGCGAAAGATCAATATCATCCAAGCCCAACTCAGCAACGATTTCTTCGATGCCAGCGCTCTCAACATTCATGCCACGAGCCTCGCCGGCCTTACGCAAGATTGAGCAAATACGAGCATGCGCATACTGTACATAGTAAACAGGATTAGACGAATCCTGCTTCTTAGCCACCTCTATATCGAAGTCAATTGCCTGATCGGCGGACTTCGAAAGCATCAAATAACGGGTGGCATCTACGCCAACCTCGTCGATAAGCTCCTGGAAAGTGACCATTTCTCCAGTTCGTTTAGACATACGGACAGGTTCGCCATCACGCAAAAGATTGACCAACTGACCAAGAACCACCTCTAGGGCATCAGGGTACCCCCAAGCAGCCATCATGGCCTTGCAGCGTTGAATGTAACCATGATGATCAGCGCCCCAGATATCAATCAGGTGATCGTAGCCGCGCTGCATTTTGTCGTAATGGTAGGCAACATCGCTCATGAAATAGGTAAGATCACCGTTGGCTTTCACCAGAACGCGGTCCTTATCATCTCCATAATCGGTAGAACGGAAGAACGTTGCGCCCTCAGCCTCAAATAGCAAACCCTTTTCATTCATCACATCAAAGGCACGCTGTTGCTTGGTTTCACCGTTTTCATCGGCAACAAACAAAGAACGTTCACTGAACCACGTGTCAAAGTTATTCCCAAAAGTAGAAAGCGTATCCTTAACAGAATCAAGCATCATGGCATAGCCACGCTCACGGAAAGCGACAAGACGTTCGTCCTCATTCGCATCAAGCCATTTGTCGCCATCCGCATCGATAATTGCCTGGGCAATATCTTTAATGTAGGCACCGCCATAGCAAGCCTCCGGCATTTCAACATTCTGCCCCAGCAGCTGCTGATAGCGAACGACAACAGAGTTACCAAATACATTCATCTGGTTGCCCTGGTCATTGATGTAGAATTCCTCGTCGACAGAATAGCCAGCATGGCGCATAACACGAGCAATAGCGTCACCAAGAGCAGCCCAGCGACCATGGCCAACATGCATAGGACCGGTAGGATTGGCAGAAACGTACTCGAGATTCACCTTGCAGGGCTCAGAGAGCTCAGATTTACCGAAATCAGAACCTTGTTGACGAGCCTCGGAAACAACCGCTTGAAACGATGCATTCGTTAAGGTCAGGTTAATGAATCCAGGACCTGCTATCTCGAACGATTCGACAAGGTTATTTTCGGGCAGATGATCAACAATTGCTTGAGCGATGGCGCGAGGATTCATATGGGCAGCCTTCGCCAATCGCATGGCAATAGTGCAGGCCCAGTCTCCATGACCCTCTTCGCGAGGACGCTCAAGAGAGGGCTGTGGAATTTCGTTCAAGGGTAACTCCCCTGCCTCAACGGCTGCCTTAAGGGCCTGATACAACACCGACTCAAGCGATTCGCGAATGGTCATGGAACCTTACCTTCCTTATGCACTATGCCAAAGGAGCGCTGTGCTCCTAGGAAAAACAAAAGCACGCCACCAACAAATAGGCAGCGTGCTTTATTGTACCATCGTTATGCTCGACGCGCTTCAACGTACGCTTCGAACTCACGCACCGCTTCGTTTTGTATCTGATTGAACAACTCTGCAGCGCGTCCACCAACGGGAATAGCATCAATCCTATTTGCTAATACCCCACCGGGCTCAGACGATGCAGAGACAATAACCTCATCAGCGTCCATAAGCTCTGCTTTAGTAAAGGGACGCTCTTCAACCAACACGCCAAGTCTTTCGCAAGCCGAGATAATATGCTTGCGTGCTATGCCTGGAAGAATGAGATTGTCCGCCTGGTGCGTTACGAAAACCCCATCCTTCAGGATATGGACATTGCTATGGGCGCATTCCGTCACAAACCCATCGCGAATGAACACCGCTTCCTCACATCCAGCTTCCTTGGCATGCTGCGCCGCAACTACATTAGGTAGAAGGTTAAGCGTTTTGGTATTGCAGTGGAAAAAACGCGTATCTTCAACCGTTAGAAGCTGAATCGGTGCAGGCTGGAGGTTCTTTTCCTCTGGTTCTACCATCACCCATAAATTAGCATTTCCCTCTGGAAATGGATGGCTGCGATGGGCAGTACCGCGTGTTACCTGCCAATAGACGAAATGATACGAGCCATCAACTTTCGCAACTAGGTCTGTTAGAAGATGCTGAAGCTCTTCCCGCCCAATACCAGGATTGATCTCCATGTTGGCGCAGCTATTGAAGAATCGATCTATATGATCTTCGGCAAATACCACAACCCCATCAAGGGCCATAGTGGCATCGTAGACTCCGTCGCCATAAAAGCTCACTCGATCAAGAAAAGGAACCTTCAGGTCTTCAAGCAGGCCAGTTTCCCCATTGTAGTAACCAATATTCTTCATGGTGCACCATTAACGAAGGGTGGCCAGAACAACGGCCTTAATAGAGTGCATGCGATTCTCGGCTTCGTCGAAAACACGAGACTGAGCACCCTCAAAGACCTCGTCGGTAACTTCCATTTCGGTAAGTCCGAACTTTTCTTCGATCTCCTGAGCTACCGTGGTTCTGGTGTCGTGGAATGCAGGCAGACAATGCATGAAGATGGCATTGTCTGCAGCGTTTGCCATAACCTTGGTATTCACCTGGTAAGGCGAAAGCTCTTTAATGCGCTGTTCCCACAAGCTGGCGGGCTCACCCATGGAAACCCAAATATCGGTATAGATAACATGAGCACCCTTAGTGCCTTCATCGACATCGCTTGTTACCGTAACGGTGCAATCGTTCTCTGCCGCAATAGCACGGCACTTCTCGACCAATTCGCTATCAGGCGCATCAGCTTCAGGACAACAGGCAACGTAATTCATGCCCAACTTAGCGCAGCCAACCATCAAAGAATTAGCAACGTTGTTTTTTGCATCGCCCATAAACACTACGGTAAGCCCGCGAACATCGCCGAAATTCTCCCTGATGGTCAGCGCGTCAGCAATGAACTGAGTAGGATGAGCCTCGGTAGTCAAGCCATTCCAAACAGGAACACCCGCATATTCAGCTAACGTTTCAACGATTTCCTGACCATAGCCACGATATTCGATGCCATCAAACATGCGACCGAGAACGCGGGCTGTATCCTCAATGGATTCCTTATTACCCATTTGTGAACCCGCAGGGTCAAGATATGTCACGCCCATGCCCAAATCATGACCTGCAATCTCAAACGAGCAACGGGTTCGCGTGGAGGTTTTCTCGAACAGAAGGACGATATTCTTGCCCTCGAGCTCCTTATGCAACACGCCAGCATGTTTCTTTTCCTTCAAATCCTGCGCAAGATCAACAAGCGATACGATTTCCTCGGAAGAAAAATCGAGCAGTTTCAGAAAATGGCGCCCTGAAAGCGATTGAGTCATACGTTCCTCCTGAAGTTATAGCCAGACGAGCTGGCGCGACCGATGCCCGCGCACCAAAGTATGCGGACACCCTATTATCGCACTACTACTCCCCTTCGGCGATATTCACTCCTTTGTGATTGCCTGTAATGGCATATTCGACCCACTCTGCAATATTGACCGCATGATCGCCGATACGTTCAAGGTATTTAGCAATCATCAATACATCGAGCGCATAGGTTTCATCGGGTTCATGCTCGATGATATGACGAGTAATGCTTCGTTTTGCCTCTTCAAACAAGGCATTAACTTCCTTGTCCCCCTCGATGCACGACTGGCCTTATCTAAGTCGAGGTCAACATAGGCCTGAATTGCGGAATCCAGCTGATCGTAATCAGCTTGAGCCATAGCACCAATCAGAACCTTGTTCCTTACTGTACTCACTTTCAAATTCCTTCTTTCTCCTAGGTAACGATGCCCTCGTAAACGAAAGCATCAGATTGCATGACCAATAGTGAACAAACCCCTATTGCCGTTGGTTACACAGACTTGAAAGCAAGTAAGCATTTAGTTAACTGAATAGCTATTGAAAAAAAGTTGTTAAACGAGGGAGCGCATGCTGAATTTGCCACGATAATTTAACAATACGAGGAAAGGAACATGCGTTGACTACCATCTTGCTTATCGAGGACGATCCCACCATTCGCCTTACCACAGAGTTTTCCCTAACCAAACACGGATACGCGGTGAGTTCATGCGATGATGGTCAATCGGGCTACGAAACAGCACTCTCCATTGAGCCTGACTTAGTACTTCTAGATGTTATGCTTCCAGGAATGAACGGATTCGAGGTTGCACGCAACTTGCGCAATGAAGGATTCAAATCCCCTATCCTCATGCTTACCGCACTCGACTCAGACGAAGACAAGATCAAGGGCCTCGATGCCGGTGCAGACGACTATGTAACAAAGCCCTTTTCTACAGAGGTTCTCCTTGCACGCATTCGAGCGAATCTCCGCCGAACTGAGCTTGACGGAGTAAACACTTCAACGCCCCAAACGTTTGGCGATCTTACTCTTGACATGGAAAACAGCTCAGCCACCATCAACGGCACAACGCTAAAGCTCCGAAGCAAAGAGCTTCAACTCCTATTTGCGTTGGCGGAACGCGAAGGGATGCTCTGTCGTCGCACCTGGTTGACTCAAAAAGTATGGAAAGAAGACTACCTCAGCACTTCACGCACCATTGATGTTCATATACGTCGGCTCCGTTCGGTTCTTGATGAGTACAGCGACTATCGCTTCATCCATACCGTACATGGCATGGGATACCGCTTTGAGCCGATCAAGAAAACGCAAGAATAATGAACGACGCTCGATTTCGGGGAAAATGGGCCAGCGATTCTCCAACAAAACGCTGGCAAAAGCGATTTGCTCTTGTGTATCTCATAGTGGCAATCGTGTTCGCCGCATGCTTTGCCGCATTCGCCCTTAACCCTATAAACAACAAGGTCGTAGAGCGACAAAGCTCGAACCTCACCTCGACCGCCCAAGCAGAGGCAAATGCTCTTGAATATGTCGATGACGCTCAAGAGTTTACAGAAAAAGCTGCTGAGGGGTCAGATTTGCGCATTACGCTCATCGCGCAAGATGGAACAGTAATAGCGGATTCTGAGGTTGATCCCGCAACACTCGAAAATCACCTAGGCAGAGAAGAAGTTGACGATGCACTTCAGGGCGAAAACGGAGAAGCCCAACGAATGAGCTCCACTGACGACACCAACAGGCTTTACGTTGCCGTTCCAGCAACGTATCAAGGCGAACGGACGGCATTGCGCATCAGCGAGCCATCCACTGTTATCACGACAGCAGCCGATGCAACACGCAACACTGCCCTCATCATATGCGGATTAGGAATCATCGCCTTTGTCGCCATCGCCCTATTCACCTATCGCGAATCAAAAGCCCCTTTAAAGAGGTTCGACCAAGTTAGATCTGATTTTGTGGCAAACGCAAGCCATGAACTGAAAACTCCCGTTGCAGGCATTCGATTGCTGTCGGAAGCAATCCGCGACGCATCTGATGTAGGCGATGAAAAGAGCCTGCATCTATTCATTGATCGCTTAGACAACGAAGCGGAGCGCCTTCAGCGCCTAGTGATCGATCTGCTTGATTTATCTCGCCTCGAAGAGCAACAGAACTCGGATCGTACACCTCGCGCCGACTTGCATAGCACTCTAACCACAAGCTACCTTGCACACAAAGGAGAAGCGGAAGACAAGGGCATTGACCTCGTGCTAGACGATCGATCAACCCCAAACGACAATTGCTACACCAATATGGAGCCTTCCGATGCGTCTCTGATTTTTGACAACCTCATAGAAAACGCAATTATGTATACCGACGAAGGAAGCATCCTCGTATCTCTCGAACCTAGATCACATGAAACGGTTATTTCGGTAAAAGACACCGGAATCGGCATCCCCCAAGCGGATCAATCGCGCATTTTTGAGCGTTTTTACCGCGTAGACAAAGCGAGAAGCCGCGAAGTCGGCGGAACTGGATTAGGTTTATCGCTGGTACGCCACGCTATAGAACGTGGTAATGGCTCTATCGAAGTAGATAGCACAGTTGGCCAAGGCACCGAATTCACCGTCCACCTGCCAAAATCCAAATAGGAATTAAGCCTCATTGACCCATTAGAGGACAAATCCTGAACAAGCACAAACCGCCTCCCTCATTTCTCTTGTCGCAGAAATGAGGGAGGGCGGATCAAATATCCGTGAATCAATCTCTTCGCGCATATCGCGGAATAGTATTAGCAATACTAAAAAGAGCAGGTTTACGCCATTTTCGCCATCAACACTATGAATGCGGTATTTGTGAAGGGATCTTGGAACTGAACTCCAGGGTGCATGTTCGACGAAAAGCAAACATGCCCTTTCCCCATACAAAAAAACGGCCAAGAACAGTATTCTTGGCCGCAATAAATCTGGAGCGGGTGACGGGAATCGAACCCGCCTCATCAGCTTGGAAGGCTGAGGTTCTACCAATGAACTACACCCGCAAAATGGTCGGGATGACAGGATTCGAACCTGCGACATCCTGCTCCCAAAGCAGGCGCGCTACCAAACTGCGCCACATCCCGAACGCAACGATTAATTACTATACCAGAACTAATCGCTTGGGTGTAGCTTCTTTCTTAATTCTCGCAAAGCATTTCCACGATGGGATATCGCATTTTTCTGGCTCTGGGTAAGCTCCGCCATTGTAACCTCTCCGTTATAGACGTCGGGGAAAAACAGAGGATCATATCCAAAACCATGCTCTCCACGCTCGACAAGGCCGATATGCCCCTCCACAAAGCCCTCAGCGACCGTTTCGAGACCGTCCTCATCAATAAACACCAATACGCTAGCAAAACGCGCCGTGCGCTTTGCTAGCGGCACAGCACTAAGTTCACGCAACAACTTGGCGTTGTTAGCGCTATCATCTCCATCGACGCCGCTGTAACGAGACGAATACACGCCTGGAGCGCCATCAAGAGCATCAACAATAAGCCCAGAATCATCCGCCAACACCGCAGCGCACGCTAGCTCATGCGCAGCACGAGCTTTTATACGCGCATTCTCGAGAAACGTAGTGCCGGATTCCTCAGGATCGGATACCAAACCCGCATCCTTAAGGCTTTTAAATTCCCAACCCTCAAAATTAAGGGCAGTTTCAATTTCTTCAACTTTATGAGCGTTGTTAGTCGCAATAACAACAGTCTTTGTCATGGCATCCTCCATCTCAATAAAGAGCTACAAAACAACGTGCTCAACAGAACCGAGCGGCATACGCAACACTCGCTCACCAAACGAGCAAAAATCATCGAGGTTATCAGACGATGTAGCAAAACGACGGATAGCTACATTTCCAGGTTTAACCAGCGATTCCTGCCTTGCAAGCAAATCTGCGCAATCAAGAGAAACCTCAGTAGCCGAAGAGATAAGTTTTACCTGAGACCCAACAACACCCCCGATAAGTGCTTTCAGCAGAGGAAAATGGGTGCATCCCAAAACCAACGTATCAATATCGCAACGGCGCAAAGGATCAAGATAGTCCTGAGCAATCTCCTGGAAAGCAGGACGAATGAATACCTTAGATGCGAGTGAAGTGTAGCTTTCAATAGGGCCCTTCGCCATCTGAATACCAAGTTCCGCAATCTCGACGAAACGAGGTGTTGCAGTGGAGAAAACGGTGATGCCGGCATCGATATTACGAATGGCACGAGTATACACGCCAGAATCGACGGTGCCTTGAGTAGCTATAACGCCAACACGGCGATTGTGGGTTGCACGAGCGGCTGCACGAGCACCAGGCTCAACAACGCCGATAATAGGCACGTCAAATACCTTCTGAGCAGCTTCCAAGCCTGCTGCCGTGGCAGTATTACACGCAATGACGATCATTTTTACGTTCTGGCTAATCAACCATGAACAGATATTAAGAACGAACGAACGAACCTCTTCGGGGTCACGCGGGCCATACGGGCAATGAGCAGTGTCCCCGTAGTAAATAATATTTTCCTCCGGCAGGCGTTTCACCAATTCACGAGCTACCGTCAAGCCGCCGAAACCGGAATCGAACACTCCAATAGGTCGATTATCAAAATCCACAAAGCACTCCTTTAACGGCATATGAAACATGCCCAATATTCAGCATAACGCGTTGAAGAGACACTGGAACAGTCTATGGGCAATCCCAGAAAGTACGCATAACATGAAACAAAACAACCGCAGAGTTAAATCTAATCACAGGGAAATAGAGCATCCCAATTCCTAGACACCAACGGAACTAAAAATAATAGAACGAGGCATCACATTAAATCCAAACAAAAAGGCCATCGCGGAATCTTCCGCAATGGCCTGATGTTATCGTGGCGCGCCCAGTAGGATTCGAACCTACGACCTTCGGATTAGAAGAGCGTACCTACGTGTTTCCAACTGTGCTTAGGCGTTCATTGCTGCATTTCAGCGTACATAACCGTACCAGAGCGCGTCAGGGTATCGCGGTTGCCTGTGCAGAAGTTGCACAGTTATGCACAATTTTTCTGCACAGGCAAAAAAGCAACCCCAAGTTATCCACAGCGACAAGCAAGCGACAGTGTCGCTGAACTGTCGCGACAGTGTCGCATCTTTGTCGCACCGTGTCGCACCTTGTCGCACCGTGTCGCACCTTGTCGCACCGTGACGGATCAGCGCGGTCAGAACGCCTGGAAGCAACTACTAACGTAAAAACCGATGCAAACTAATGTAATTACATTATTCGTGATTAAGTTAAGACATGCCCTAAAACAAAAAAAGAGGGGCCACCCAGCAAACGCCAGGTGCCCCGTTCCATTGCCTGATTTACCGAAGATCGGACTCAGCTACTGCGCCTCCGCCGAGTCCACATCCAAGTCGGCGTAGAGCCTGTCGTCCTCGTCGTAGTACGCCGCCGCCAGCCCCTCGACCTCCGCGATGTCGGCCTCGTCGAAGAGGCCAGAATCCAGATGCGTGTAGGCCTTATCCAACCAGTACGCCACGTCGCGCCCCGCCTGAATCTCGCGCTTGATGCTGCGTAGCGTAAGGTCGTGACGGGCCTTGCTCTTAATTACCATGTTCGTCTCCTAACTGATTGATGCGATTGCTGATTCGATGTTCGCGACGACGATGTTCACATCGCGCACGTACCTGATGCCCGTGTTCGGCGTTGCTTCCGCGTCAGTCCACGCGTTGATGATGCTGTCTTGCGCCTTGGGCATCTCGATTTTGCCGAGCAGGTAGGTTTTAGGGGCCTCAAGCGCGTAGTAGACGGTCGCATTGTGCTTGTTGAGCCAGCCGTTTACTGCCTGAACAGCGGCATTTTGAGAGGCGTCAGCAAGCCCAGAGCCGACACATAAGTTCCTGTTATTCGCGAAGTGGATGTTGCCAAGCTCTTTAGCGCATTCATCGAACGGCACGTACTTTTCGGTAACATTGCGAAGATTGTCCGAAAAGAACTTTTCGGGGTTCATGAGCGTTGAAGCATCTGAAACCCGCCTGTACACGAGAGAGTATCCGTTGCTCTGGGCTTGCCAGTTCAAAAGCGGTGTCGAGTCTCCGTCAAGAACGAGCTTGCCGACCCTCGCCACCAGCTCGACGTTGCCGTCTCCATCCACCACAATCTCGTCCGCCGTGCCGTCTGGCAGCTTGGCGAGGTAGGGATGCTCTGCTGGGAGTGCGAAGGTTAGCGTTTGGGAGGTGTAAGGCTTGTAATCTGTCGCTACAGAGTCGCGCTCTAGCTGAATGTTTGAGATGGTTCCTATGTTGGAGTCTGCCGCGTTCGATACGAAGAAAACCGAGGTGATGGGCTCCGTGACGGTAAAGCTGTATTTTGGGTTTGTGACATTTCTAAGGATTCGGAAGAGCTGGATGCGCTTGCCTGTAGCCGTGTACCCGAACAGCGGTGCATCCGTGTTCCCGAGCGAGCCGACTGCCGAGAACGTGTATGCGCCAGAAAGAAGCGTGAATGGCGTTTTGTCTTTCACGAAAACGTTCTCATGCCCTTTGGTAGACGTATACGAGCTAGCGAATGGCCACAGGTTTCGCCCCACAACCTTCACGGCAGGATGCTCAATCACAGTGATTGGCTTCGGCGCGTCTGGACTTGGGATTCCGTCCTGCTTCACCGCTCCCTCGACCGTTATCTTGCGAAGAGCCGCGCCCGCGAAAGCATCGTCGACATGCGCGACCGCTCCAGTCTCGCTCCCGACGAGGATGTTCTCCGCCGCAGGGTAGAGCTTGGCTTCCGTTGCCTTCACCTCCGCGATTGCGGCCTGCGCGTCGGAGACGGCAGCTTCCGCAGCCGTGTTCGCCGCGTCTGCCGCATCGTTTGCCGCCTTCGCCGCAGCGTTTGCAGTTGCAGCCGCGTCGGCGGCTGGCTTCTGAAGCTCAGCCTTGTCGGCTTCCGTCAGGTCGGCGAAGGTGAGCTTTGGGCCTGGGTCGCCCTTCTCCCCTGGGTCGCCTTGCGCCCCAGGAACGCCTTGGATTCCCGGGATGCCCTGCTCGCCAGGGTCGCCCTTGTCGCCCTTCTCCCCCTTGAACTCGCCCGAGTCGGCGCGGCGCTTCACGTCGGCGGCGGCGTTGGCGGCTACCTGCGATGCAAGCTGCGCGGCTGCGGCCTGAGCGTCCGCGTTGCCTGCCGCAACGAGGGCATCCTCCGCAGCCTCCTTGGCATCGTCGGCGGCACCGTTGGCGGTGGCGGTTGCCAGCTTCACGTCCTCGTACACCTTGCGGTACTCGCTCACCGTGGGGTCCGTCGGGGAGGTGCCCGATGCCTCCTCGGACGGCAGCACCACCATGGGATGGCCGATGGTCGCGTGGCGCATCACCTTGCCGTCCTTGGTTCCCTCGACTGCAATGAGTACCTTGCCTGGTTGCTGGTTGCACTCCCATGGAACCTCATAGCCGCCCTCAACCTGCTTGGCGACTATGGAGGAGTCATGCTGCCACTTGAAGGCTACGGCGACCACAAGGCCGTCCCACTCCTCGTCCAAGTCGAGCGCCAACACGTCCTCGCCCACGGTGCCCTGAACGAGCATGCGGTCGTCGATCGAGGCGCGGCGGCTGCGTACCTTGATTGTATGCGTTCTCATTCTCTCACCTGCTCTCATGGGCGGGGCCGAGCGAGGCCCCGCCGCTTGTCTGTGGCCGTGCGTGTCCCGCTGATCGGCTTGCAGGGCACGAGGCCGTTTCCATTGCCCTCTAGGCCGCGTAGGACTTGCCGCCCACAACGCCGAGCGCGACATACCGTGTATGCCCGCTGTACGCCGTGTAAACGCCCCAACGGTATCCGCCAGCCGTGATCACGCGGCTGATCCTGACCGTGGAGCCAGCCTTGTACTGGCCGACGACCCTGTATCCGGTTCCAGCGCCCGTGCGGATGTTCACGTTGGTGCTGAACCGATACGTGCCTGCGCCGCTGTTCGATGCGGGCGCAACCGCCTTGCCGCCGCCGTAGGTGGTGTACTGCAAGCTGATCCACCCGCTAGGTGTGCGACCCCAGCCGTTCTTGACCTCATAGAGGTCGAAACGCGTCCCCTTGGCGTAGGTGCGGACAACGCGGTAGTTGGTTCCTGCACCGCTGCGCACGTTAAGCGCGGAAGCCGTGGAGGTGTACACTCCCATGGACTTGCTGGAAGTCTGCGCTGGTGCGGGTGTCTCGGTTGCTCCCTGCTCCACGGTGCCGCCGACCTGACCAGTCTTCATGTAGGCCGCAACCTCGGCCTTGAACTGCGTGAACGAACGTCCGTAGCTCGCGAAGTAGCTCAGCGGGTCGGTATGGTCGGTGCCGCCAAAGCGGATTCGAGCGTCGTTGTGGCTGATCATGCGATCGATTCCCCAGCCGCGTTTGTGCAAGTAGTCGCCGCACCACTTGACGGCCTCCGTCCACTGGCGGTCGAAGTCCTCCCTGTTGGTGGCGTGGCAAAGCTCGATGCTGACCACGCGGCTGTTCCCGTTGCCAACGCTCCACGACTTGCGGTTGTCAGCCATCGTGTGGTAGACCACGCTGCCGTCGAGCTCCATCACGTAATGCACCGCGTAGGCGTATCCGCGGGAGTAGAGCTTGTAGTGGTTCCATGCGCTCGCCCCAGGGTTAGCCGTCTCGTGGATCACCAGGTATTGCGGCGAGATGCTGCCGTGGCCGTTGTTGCAGATCGTCTCCTTCTGGGTGTAGGCATGAGCGGTGCCAGGCATTAGCGCAGCCGCCAGCACAAGCGCCAGCAGCAGACCGACAACCTCGACGAATGCTCTCTTCTGGTGCTTGCTCACTGGTCGCCACCGCCCTTCGCGGCGCTGATGCCGATGCACGCGCCGATGAAGGTTCCAGCGCCCGTGATGATGGTTGCCGCCGTTGCGGTGTCAGGCCATCCGACGGCGTTTCCCACGGTGAGCGTCAGCGTAGCCAGCGCAGGGCAGACCACGAGGCCGACCCACTTCAGGACGTTGTAGACCTTGTCCGGCATAACGTACTTGTTCTCTTGTTCTTCCAATTTCTCAAGCCTCCTCTACATGTGCGTTCATGATTTCCTGGTACAGCTTTGTTCCCGTTCCGTTGCCTCCGAGGTCGTGGTAGGCGGCGTACACGCTGGTAGCCTGCTCCTTCACGCGGACGGGGCAAGCGTGCCCCGACACAACGTAGTCGCGGTGGTAGTCGATGAGCTGCTGGCGCAGAAGCGCCCTCATACCCTGCTCCATCGCCTTGTCGTGGTCGTTCCCGCGCTTCACCACGCCCTTCACGTAGACAACGAGGCCGCCGACGATAGCGGCCAGGAGCGGGGATACCACCCAGCCGACCAGTTGATTTGCGTCTATGAGCAAAATGCATCACCTCCCCTCGCTTGCCGTATAATCTGGGCAAGCCCTGGCGGAATCCGATTGGAGAGCAGTTAGCCGCCAGAAACGAGTGAAGCCACCCTAACGGGTGGCTTCCTTGCTTTTCGCCGTTTTGCGGTCTATGAGATTGTTCCCGAACGGTCACCTGCCGCTAGCAGCCGCACACGCGATCGACTAGCACGCATGCCTGCTTGATGCCGACAGCAGCGTCGGGGGGCGAACGTCAGGGTTGCGAAGGCTCCCCCAACACCGCCTACCACCGTCACGTAATCGACTATCGAGACCGTTGCCAGGTCGCCTGCCGCAGCAAGCGTCGCCCCCGCGCTGGAAGCGTAGCCAGGGCTCCCGCTCTTGCTCATGGTCACGTTCACCGTTCCCGCTGCGGCAGCATCGAGCGTGAAGCTGGATACCACGCGGTAGGTGCCTGGCGACTTGAGCTGTATCTCGCCTGAGCCGTTTCCCTGAATGGCGCGCGTCCTGCTCACCGCAGTCGGGAACAGGATGCTGCTGCCAGCGCCCACCGCCTGCGATGCGCTGCCGCCGTAGGCGAACTTCGCCGTCTTGCAACCCATGGCGCACCGCCTAAGCCGAGAAGGCGGTTCCGTAGCCTCCGCAGCAGCCGTTGCCGCCGAAGAACGGGTTGCCGCCCGCGTTGTAGGTAGTTGCATTCGGGTAGCGCACCACGCCGCAGAGCGCGTTCTGCATCTGAAGCTGGTTTACCTGAGCCTGAAGGGCGTCGATCTTGCCCTGGCAGAGCGCATCTAGGACCTTCTGCACCTGTGCGGTTGTGTTCTCGTTGATAGCGGCCGTGTTCATCGCTGCGTTGTAGTTAACGGAATCGATGTTGCGGTTTGTCTTGCAGCAGCAGTCGGACATCTGCTGGGCGAGCGCGTAGTCGCCGTTCTGGATGGTCTGCTGGGTCTGCGCGAAGTTGCGCAGGTTCTCGTAACCGAGGTTGCAGATTCCGTTGTCGGTCTGGCGTGCGATGGCGGCCTGCTGGTCGCTCATGCGGCCGACGGCGTTCTCAAGGTTGTTGAAGTTCATGGCGCTGCAAAGCCCAGACTCGGTGACTGGCTCGGTTCCGTTGCCTCGGTTCCAGCCGTTGCCGTACATGAACAGGAACAGGACGATGATCCACATCCAGCCGCCGCCGAAGTCGTCGTCTTTGGCCACTGCGGCAATGTCCGCCGCGCTAAGGGGAGAAGTTTCCATCTTGGACTCCTTTTCTCGAAATGTGCATTCCTATCACCTCTCGCGAGTTAGGTGTCTACTTCAACCCCAGGCTGGACATGATCTGCTTCGCTTCCTCAAATGCTTGGGAGCACTGGCCTTGCGTGATTTGCCCGCTGCGTAGCATCTGCTCCACCCGCTGCTTGGCCTGCTGCGGGCTGGTCGATTTGATGAACTGCATCAGGTCGGGCGGCTGCTGCCGCTGCGGCATGCTGCTTGAATTGCTCAGCAAGGGATTCAAGGCTGCTCCTTAGTGTCTCGATGTCCTTCACGGTGGCGTACTCCGTCGGAGCGTCCTCTGCGGCCTTGAAGTCGTATGCGCTCACGGACTTCTGCCCGCTCGCGTCGGCTTCCACCACGTAGAACCTTGCCTGGTTCCTGTCCATGAGGATCTGCTGGCTGTTGGGAGCGAGCTGGTACATCCGCGCCGACTCAACCCCGTTGACGAACTGCAAGCCCTGCGGCTGCTGTTGCTGCATCTGAGGCATCTGGTACGGCATGGGGAACGATGGCTGGTATCCGTTGAACATTTGAGGCTCCTAAGACGAAGGAAGCCGCCCCGATGGGCGGCTTGCCTGGTTGCCTTGGATGTTCGCAGATCCTGCGGTAACGATGGTCACGGAACGTGGCACAATCATGGCACGAGCCTGTATCCCTCTCCGTATACGCTCAGTATGTGCCTCTTTCCGACCTTCTTGCGCAGGTTGCGCATTCTCTCCTTCAGTGCAGCGGAGTCTGCCATGGTCTGGTCTCCCCACACCTCGCGGATCAGCGTAGCCTTGCTTACGGTGGAGCCACCAGCCATAGCAAGCTGGTAGAGAAGGTCGAACTCGATCCTGGTAAGCTTCACCTGCTTCCCGTCGAACGTAGCGGTGCGCCTTGCGCGATCAAGCCCAAGCGCAACATCCGTGTGCCAGTGCTTCACCTCGCACCTGCGCAGGATTGCGCGTATGCGGCACGAAAGCTCAAGCATCCCGAAAGGCTTCACCAGGTAGTCGTCGGCTCCTACGGTGAATCCGTACACCTTCTGCGCCTCGTCGTCCAAATCGCCCATGAATATAACGGGCGCGTTGGTTCGGTCGCGCACAAGCTTCACGAACGCGAAGCCGCTAACACCGGGCAGCGTAACGTCCACGAGGTACATGCGGATCCTCGTCTGCCTGGCGATCTCAACGGCCTCTTCGGCCGATGCTGCGTGCAGGTGTTTCATCCCCATGTCGTCAAGTGCCCGCTCTATCTTGCGGGCATGGGCAAGGTCGTCGTCAACTATAAGAATGCGCGTCATATAAGTACTCCCCCTAGCTTTCGTTCTCATTCCTTTTTAGGGGGGGGGTAGGCACGCACCTGGGCTGCCTGCACGCTCTTTTACGTCCACGCATCAGCTGCTTCGGCAATTGTCTTTCATGTTCCAACAACATGACTGAACGATATGACGACAAAATAGCGTTTTGTCGGTTTGTGCCTGCTTTATTGCTTTTCGCTGCCGTCCAGTTCGGTGAGCGGACAGCAAAATCCCAGGTCGAAACGCATACGAAACATTACAAACACGCCTGGGATTTTTCTCAGGCAGAAAGGAAACCGAAATGAACTTGAAGGAAATCGCCTACAGCCACTACCTGCCAGAGAAGAGGGCAAGGCGCAGGGCGAACACATGCGAAGGGTACGAATCGGCGTTGCGGTTGCATGTGATCCCCCGCTTCGGGTCGACGAAGCTGGAGGATATCACACACGAGGAAATCCAGCGTTGGGTTGACTCTTTCGAGCTTCCAGGCGCCGCAGAGAAGGCATTCAAGACATTGCGCCAGGTTGTTCGCTGGGCTATCACCAGGTTCGGCGTGCGCATATGGGATCCGACCCAGGGGATCGAGCTGCCGCGCAAACCGAAGCGCGAGCAGGCGACGCTGACGGCAGACGAGGTGGCAACCGTGCTTCGCGGATTCTATGGCCATGTCGAGGAGCCGACCGTCCTGCTCTCGTCGTGCCTGGGTCTGCGGCCTGGCGAGGCATACGGCATGGCCTGGTCCGACATCGACATGAGGTCGGGGGCGGTAAGGGTGAGGAGGACGCTCCAGGAGGTAAAGGGGCTGCTGTACTCCTACCCGCCGAAGACGGACCGCAGCGAGAGGACGGTCTACCTCCCCGCATTCGCAGCGAGGAGGATCAGGGCCATTTGGAGGGACCGCGGCAAGCCAAGCGGAAGAATCATCGAGGACAGGAAGCCGTCGCAGGTGTCCAGGGCGATAGGATCGAGGTCGAGGGGGCTCGGTCTGCCGCTGTGCAGCATGTACGGCAGACGGCACACATGGGCGACTGTGGCGGTAGAGGCTGGAGCCGGCATCGAGGCGGTTGCGATGATGCTAGGGCACTCGTCGATCACGACCACATACAGGTACTATCTCCATTCACGCAAGGACATATGCCGATCGGTCCAGAAATGCTTCGAGAAGAAGCTGATGGCAGCTTTGTGATTCCGTATCCCCGAAAACCCTTGTTGATGGTCAAATCAAGAGCGGAGAGTCGAGGACCGTGCATGGTATCGCCGACTGGCTCATAGTTGGCGTGTATGCATCGGCGGCAGCGGGAGACAGCGACGACAGGGAGATGCTGATTCCATGCCTGGTTGGCGATAAGTTTCTATTGGGGTCAAGCGGTTGCGCGGTAGATGGAAGCAACCCTCGGTATGTATCGGTTAGATTTTTGCTAAATGGCGAGGTGCTGAAATATGTCAACGTCGCCATGCAGGATATGGAAAACGGCAACATTCTCAACAGTAGAAACGCCAACGGTATCGTTGGCCTTATCAGGCGATGACATTCCGTATCCCAGCTCTCCGAATCAAAGGTCGCAACGCTCCAATCAGGAATTACGTACGAAGTCAGCGGTAATGTTGTCATCGTCAACGTGTACAACGTCACATACAGCGGCAACTCCCGCCGATTCGGCCCCATGCCTAAGGGGCTGCGCCCAAGGAGCACTCGATACGGCATCGTCAATTCAGGTTCGAATGCAGGCATCGTGTTCGTGGATACCAGCGGCAACATCGACGTTTGGGCTGGCGCAAATGGCACGTATACGGGGCAAGTCGTCTACACGGTTTAGGCGATCACGTATACGACAAGCGCGAAAAGCCACCCATTGCGCCATGACGTGCCCTTGCCTTGGCAGAATATTTCACCGTTAGTTTGAACGCCCGCAACGACATCGTTGTTGCCGCTCTGCTGGAGCGATGTCGGACAGACCGACTGTTTGTTAGGCTTCCATCCTTCGGGCAGGCTTCCTATGGCGCTATACCCCCAATCATCCGATATGGAACAGCTTTTCACGATGTTAAGGATAGCTATCTTTCCAATACGGTGGCATGTCCACCCACTGCCAGAAATCGAATCATGGGATACGGAATCACGGTATCCGAGATCCCAGGGCACAGGCATCGCATGCGCATCGGCTGGGGCGATGACAACGGCAAGTTCAACACCCTTGACGCTGCCACGGGCAAAGGCTCCAGCTGGGGCAGTGCAGGAGACTTCCACTACGACGGCGGCAAGCTCTTCTCCGCTGACGGTAAAACGCTTGTTGATGGAGATAAAGCCCACAACAACATGCCACCGTACTTAGCCGTCTATGTCTGGAAGAGAACGGCTTAGGCGGTGCGCTTCCAGCAGTAAACCGCCAAATAAGGCGGCATATTATTATGGGCTTTGTCCCCGCCCGTGGCATTTGCCCCAACATAAGTGCCGCTCAAATTTGCCCATGCCGTGGCGTGGCCAGTTGAGCTGCCGCTGTTTGCCGCATACCTTACAGGGGTGCTGTGCGTATGGCTTGGGATCTCGGATACCGTGAGCTTGTGCGTAGCTTCGCCGCCCGTGGCTCCAGCTTTGTAGGTCGAGCCAGCGGCAAGCAGGAAGCGATCCTTGATCTGCTCCCACGTACCAAACCCAAGAAGGGTTCTCGGGTTCGTTGCCACCGTCGACATGTAGATGGAGCCCACCGGGTATACGGAATCCCCGAGGGCGCTGATGCTCTCGGCGAGCTGGCTGTTCGACTTAAGCCCACCGACCAGGACAACAGGCTCCGACGGGGCAAGCCCGGCGATCGGGACGCGAGCGATCGCGGCATACGCCTCGGCATCGCCGTTCAGGATCGACCCGCCGCCTAGCTCGGGGTCGGAGGCGGCGCCTGTGGTCGGGGTGCCGGCAACGACCTCGACGGAGACGCTCTCGATTCCGCCCTCCTGCTTGTAGTGCAGGGCCACGATGTCGTTGCGGTTGTAGCCGGTGGTGCCCACTGCGACGTCGACATCTTCGCCAGCGCCCTTGATGCGCACGTGCCTGCCCTGCATCAGCAGCTCGCCCGCCGCGATGTGCAGCGTGGTCGCCGTCTTCATGGCCATGGAGCAGCCGCTAAGGATGTAGGTGCCGTCTCCGAGGGTAACGGCGTTGAACGCCCCGAAGTCCTCGCTGTCGACGTGGTCCGTCCCGCCGCGCCCGGTGATAAGCTCTGCCATCTCTTTCTCCTTACATCTTCCCTGTCTTGATCACGGCATCCCCCGCCTCGTAGGAGACGGAGAGGCCGTTTGCCTTGTAAGACGCTATCTTCTTCTCGATCGGAACCGAGACGCTTGTGTCCGTGGCGCTGTCGTAGCAGCTCACGACGTCGCCGATGAACAGCTCGTCGGCGCCCAGGTCGCTGAAGCTCGCCTCGGCGAACACCTGATACTCCTGCAGCTTCTCGATGCCCTTCTCCTCCAGCTCGGACTCCTCCGCGCTGCTGTAGTCGTATACCTCCGCGCGCTCCATCGCGCCCTTCAGCGTCTGCGTCTTGCCGACCTTCCCAGCCGCATCGGCGTAGAGGTGCAGGACGGTCCTGGCGGCCAGCTCGCCTTTCCCCAGGCAAACCAGATGGTTCACCGGCAGGGTATGGCGCTCCACCTTCGCCGTACGCACGACGGTCCTCTTCCTCTCGGGCGCGACGGTGACCGCCCCTCCGACGCAGACGATGCGCGGGGCCATCCCGACGCTGGCCATGACGGCGCATATCCCCTCGTAGGCTGTGCAGTAGCGGTTGAGCCTGAGGCTCCTCACCACGACGCCGGAGGAGGGCTTGGGCGCAGACATGACCGAGCCCAGGCCGACACGGCCTATAAGGGAGCCGATCACGGCATTCAGCTCGCCCGACACGGTCAGGTAGTCCTGCCCGCCGTCGGGGGACAGCACCTTCGCGGCGAGCATGCCATGCCAGGTCATGCCCCCGTAGACATGCTGGCGCTCGTCAGGATCCGTGCCGAAGTCGGTGACGAGGCCGCCGTGCTCGGTGCCGTCGACGTAGACGTAGCCACCGCACTCCAGGCGCTCGCTGCCCTCGGGGAGGCGCAGCTCGAAGTCGTTCTCGTCCTTCCCGTACGCGAACTCCATGCTTGACGGGAGGACCATGCGCACGTCGCGCAGGTCCTTGTCCGCATGGACCGCCGCGATCATCGCGTCCTCCACTCAGGCTCGCTGCGATGCTCGACGAGCACGACGTCGAACATCGCGTCGCCCCTGCTCGAAACCGCCTGGATGCCGCTCGGGACCTTCTCGAAGATGTACGAGCCGCTTCCCTCGCCGCCTGGGATGCGATCCGGGAACACGTTGGTGCGGTCTCCGTACTTGCCGACCAGCTCCGCGGTCATGGCCTCGGTGTCGATCTCGGCGTAGGCTCCGTCTGGGACGGACACCTTGAGGCCGTACTCGTTGCCCGCGACGGTCGCCGCAGGGTTCTCGCATGGGCCGTAGAATCGGAGCACGATGTCCGCGGCCGAGATGCCGCCGTTGTCGATCGTCCTGCTGCGAGCGTCGGAGACGGAGAAATCGAACGGGAAGTCGAACGGGAAGTCCAGGCTGCCCGTTCCGCCGCCGTCGCCCGGCTCGAAGTGGTGGACGGTCTCCCTGCGCCACTCGCGCGACGGGACGAGGAGCGTCATCTCGCACTCGAAGAACCTCCCGTCCATCCACCAGTTGTCGGCCTCCCTGGCCACCACGTAGCAGCCGAGCCGCCACCCGTTGACCTCGACGGATCCGGGCTTGCCGTCCGCTATGTCGCATTCGGCTATGTCCGCTATCCTGTCGCGCCACGCCAGGCCCTCTTCCTCGGTCGCAGCCGCCACGCCCACCTTCAGCGTGACCTCGTCGGGCTCCCTGTAGAAGTAGGGGGCCGCGTACGACGAACCCGCCTCGTACTTCCACTCGGAGTCCCGCAGCTTGCCCTCGAAGAGGTTCAGCGCCTCGTCGGCGCCTCCGAACTCGATGCTCTGGCCCCTGTTGTTCGTGTACTTGACCGCCAGGTTCATCGCACACCCCTAACCAGGCGGCCGAACTCCCTGCTGTCGATCCTCACGGATACCTCCCTGTCCATCTTCCGCTCGATCCTGTCGAGCCTCTGGTTCACGCCGTCGAGCCGCAGCGTCACCTCCTGGATGCCCTGCATGAAGGCCTGGCCCAGAAGCGCGTACTGCGTCGCCGACTGCATCGCGAGCTCCGCGCGCGCCTGGTCGATGTCGAGGTCGAGCGTGGACATGCCGTCGACCTCGCGCGCGATCATCTGCGCGAAGGGCCTGGCGTACCGCTCGTTCGTCAGCGGCACGATCGCCTCCGCCCCGTCCTCGCCGACGATGTCGAGCGGGACCGCCTTCGTGGCGATTGCGCCCTTTGCATGGAACCGCGGCACGAAGCCGCCGTCCGCGTGGGGCCTGATGCCGCCTCGGGCGTTGTGGACCTCCGTGATGATCTTCTCGACGGTAGTCGTGATCTTCTTGGAAACCAGGCCGCCGATCGCGCTCACCGTGCTCCAGATGTTGGATGCGGCAGAGCCGTCGGCCGCGTTGCCGCTGACCGAGGCGTTGACGCTCTTGTCGTGCATCCTGTCGACGGAGCTGTTGGTGTTGTCGACCTGCCCCTTCGCCTGGCCGTTCGACGCGTTGCCGTAAACGTTCGCGCTCGCCTGCTTCGACACCAGCGCGGTGCCGTTCCAGACGTAGTTGTGGCCTTGGGCGTCGGTCAGGCTGGTGTCCTGTACGATGGCGGTGCCGTTCTTGTCGACCAGCGCGGTGCCGTTCCACGTGTAGACGTTTCCCTGCGCGTCTGTCAGCTCGGTGTCGTAGACGTACACGCCGCTGTTCTTGTCGAGCATCGGCGTCCCGTTGAACGCGGTGATCGCCGCGATCATCTGGTCGGTGTTGCCGTTGCAGCTCTGGGCCAGCGCCGACAGGTTCTCGCTGCCGACTGCGTTGAGCTGCTCTGCGGAGACGCCTGCCTCGGCGAGCTTCTGGCTGAACGCGTCTATGTCTATCCCTACCTGGGAGAACGCGTCCCCGACGCCCATGCCGTTCAACGCGTCGCGTATCGCCGCGACGCCCTCAGCGGTCTTCGCCTTCGCATCGTCCATGCCGACGCCCCACTCGGCGAGCTTGCCGACGATGCTGGCGCTCGTGCCGTCGTAGGCGAGGGCAAGCTCCTGCATCTGGTCCGCCGTGAGGTTGCCAAGGTCCTCGGTGCTCGCCCCGAGGTCGCGCAGGTCGTCCTTGAGCTGCCCCAGGCCGTTCGCGCCGAGGTTCTGCTTCAGGATCGCCACGGCGGTCCCGAACCTGTCCGTGACGGTGTTGCCCCACCTGTCGTAGGCGTCCGCGCTGTCGCTGGTGGCCTTCGACGCGTCGCCCATCGCCGATGCGATGTCGTTCACGGCGGACGTGGTGTCGTCCACCTTGTCTTTGTACTTGCCGAGTTCTTTGTCGACGATCTCCGTCGCCTGAGCCTCGGCCTCCTGCTGCGACATCCAGTAGTTGCTTCCCTGGATCAGGGCGTTCTTGGTGTCCTGGATGTCCTGACCGCGGCTCACGACCTTTGCGGCATACGCGTCCTCTGCCTCAGTCTTCTTATTCAGCGCCTCGGTGTAGTTGCTCTCCATGGCGGAAAGCTCGATCTCGCGCTTCTTCGCCTCGACCAGGCCGTTGACCGACTCGGTGAGGCTCCGCACGTTGCCGTCCTGGTCTTTGTAGCTGTTCGATGCTGCGTCAGCCGCAGTGAGCGACAGGCCGAACTGGTTGTTCACTTCCTCTAAAGCCCATTGCAGCCTGCCCTGGCTCTCGGCAGAGAGGTCGGTGTGGCCCGCGTACTGTTGGATGATCGACTGCGCGGTGCTCAGCGTGTCCACCTGCTGCTGCGCGGCGCTCGTCGTCCTCTCCATCGCGTCTACGCTTGAGGCGATGGACGAGTTCAGCTCGGCGATGCTCGGCGCGCTCTGGCTCGCTGTGCTCCCGACCGCCTGTATGGCCCCACCGTAGTCCCCGAGCGCAGCCGTGTTTGCCGCTGCTTGGTTGAGCCCCTCGGTCGCCTTCCTCGCGTTCGCGGTGTTCGTCACGTAGTCGGTGACCGCGCCCGCAAACAACCCAACCGCTGCAGCTCCAACGGTGAGCGCGATTCCGACGGGGCTGATGCTCCTGCCGAGGACCGCCGACGCCTTCGCGGCGAGCCCCGCGCCCTTCTCGAGCTGGCCGAGGCGGCCAGCGACATCGGAGACGATCCCGCCTGCGCTCTTGAACCCCGCGAAGCCAGCTACCGCCGCAAGGACCTGAGGCCCCATCTTCGACAGCGCGGTGACGATCTGGACGACGGAGGGCATCGCGCCCGACACGGCGGACGCCACCGCCTTGAACATGCCCGTGATCGCCTTGTTGGCGCCCTCCATGACGCCGACTATGTTCTCGGAGCCCACAGCGTCGAGGATGGACGCAAGGCCCTTCACGACGGAGTTCTGGAGGTTGCTGAAGCTGGTGGCTATGCCCTGCGTGCCAAGCTTGGCCTGCTCGGAGAACGACGCAAAGCCGTTGCCGCCCTCCTTGTCCAGGCGCACCAGCGCGTCGCAGAAGTCGTTCATGGTCACGTCGCCGTGCTTCAGCGCCTCGTACAGGTCGTTGGCGCTCTTGCCCTGCCCCAGCATGCTCTGCGCCACCTGGTCGAGCTGACCGGGCATGGCGGTCTGGATGCTTCTCCAGTCCTCCAGCTCGGGCTTGCCCTTGGCGAGCACCTGGCTGAACTGCTCGAGCGCCGCCTCCTGGACCTGAGTGCTCGCACCGCCAGCCAGAAGCGCGTCGTTGAAGGCGAGCATGATGTCGGTCGCCTTGCCCACGTCCTTCACGGTTGGCACGATCTTCTGCACGCTGGAGGTCATGGAGTCCAGGCGGGTAGGCAGCCCCGTCAGGTGGTCGCTCATCTTCTGGATCGAACTTGCCGCGTCGTCGGCGCTGTATCCCAGCGACTCCATGACGCGCGGGAAGTTCTTCATCGTGTCGACGCGGCTGATGGCGGAGTCCATCGAGTTGGCGATCACACCAGCGGCCTTGCTGAACGCCTGCGCGAACAGGTTGCCTATGAAGCTACCCTTGATCGCCGTGGCGAGCGACTTCTGCGTGCTCGCGCCGAGCGAGCCGATCGCCTTCTCGTAGTCGGAGGGATCGGCGGTTATCTGGATTACGACCTTGCCGTCGGACACTTAGACACCTCTAATCCTGCGGTTGCAGGCGGCCTCCTCCTCTGTCCTAGCAGGCAGCATCACTGCCATCTTCCGCTCGCGGAGCGCGCTTCGCTCCTCCTTGCCGAGCCTGCCGTCCCCGAGGTCCGCCGCCCTAATGCTTATCGCCTGCACTATCTGCGAACGGTCACCTAGGCCGTTGAACAGGGCCATGAACCGGTGCCAATGCATAGAGGTCGACTCGTCGGTCAGGTCGATACCGTACTCGCGCTGGAAGTCCGCAGCGATCCTCGAGGCGTCGTACTCCCAGTCGAACAGCCTCTTGCCGCGCAGCCTGCGCTCCGAGCGCGTGGGAGGCCTGTCGGGGACGGAGGGGTCCCTGCGCCTCAGGAAGTCCATCGCAGCCTCCAGCGCGTCGTTCGGGTGGCGCATCGCCTCTTCACGCGCCTCGCCGTGCGGGAAGGCGAGCGCCAGGACGGCAAGCGCCTTCTCTGCTGGGTCGGGGGACGGGTCGTCGAGCACCTGCCAGACGGTCATCCAGACGCGCCAGTCCGTGTTTACGGGAAGGTCCGCCCCGCACACGTCGACCGAGCACGGCGCGCCCTCCGTCAGAAGCCCCATGGGTTACTCCTTGAGTTTGCTCGCCAGCTTGTCGGCGATGGAGGAGATGGGCGTCTCCTGAGCGTCCGCCGCCTGCGCCTGCATCATGCCGGCGACCTCCTGCATGGCGGCGGAGATGCTGAAGCTCGCATCCTCGGCCTTGTTGACTTCGGTCATGAGGAACGAGAGCAGCTCGATCTCGTCGATTACGCTGTGCTGGCGATGCTCGAAGATCTCGTCCTGCGCCTGCTGGCCGAGGATCGCGCCGATTAGGTTGCGCAACATGTTCGATACGTTGACGTTCACGTTCTGGTCGTTGGCTAGCTTGTCGCCGCCGATTGCCTCCAGGTTCGTGTAAGCCATCGCCACACGGTCGGCCATCTCGGCGCTCCCGATCTGGATCGCGTACTCCCTGCCCTCGATCTCGACCTTCACCGTGCGGTCCTTGAACTTGAATCCCATTTCCGTTCCTTTCTCAATGCAAGAAGCGCCCAGGCTCGCCTAACGACGCCCAGGCGCTTCACCTTGGTCTGCGCTGCTTTGTCCCTGCCCGAACCTAGAGGCCCTTGGCAGCCGCCGTGAATGCGGGGGTCTTGCCATTCCATGTTCCCTTGGTCCAGGACTCGTCCTTCATGTTCAGCGAGCCCTTCAGCTTGCCGGGCTCGCCTGCGGTCCCGTTGTCCACGGGCGTGGGCGTGAGGAGGAACGCCGCCTTCTTGGCGGTGCGCTTGCCGTCCTCGCCGAGCCAGTTGTATACGCGGACGACCTCGACGGGGATGTCCTCCTCGTCCTCGTGCTCCACGAGGTAGGTGGACAGCTTGTTGTTCTTGTAGAGGTCGACCTCGTACTCGACGTTGAAGTCCTTGGACAGCGTGAACTTCGGCGAGTTCTTGCGGTTGATGTACGAAGGCTCGTAGCTGTTCGTGTCGGTGGACTGGTCCCAGCTCAACAGGTTGTCGAACTCGGTCCACTCCGGTGCCTCGGAAGTGCCGAGGTTGATGAAGTTCTCTACCTCGTATCCCCAAACGGGGAGCTCTGCGTTGGTATCGCCAGCCATGTGGCTACCCCTTTCTCTTTGATTGCTTGTATTTCAGGTCGAAGGTCACCTGCCAGTCCTCGAAAAGCGGTGCCTTGCCAAGGCACACGGGGACGCTCGCGGTCGGCAGCGCGTAGGCGACGTAGCCGTTGAGGACCATGCAGTCCTCGAGGATCGCATCCGCCATCCTGCCGAGCAGCTCACGGGCGTCGAGCCTCGTCTGCTGGTCGTCGGCGGAGATGCGGAGCGTCAGGGCGAACGGCATCGGGCAGATGCGCTCGCCGCTGAGGTAGCGCTGCTGCTGGCCGTCCGACTCGGAGAGCTGCAGCATGATCCTGGGCAGCTCGCCGACGTCGGCCGTCAGCTCCTCGAAGCGCACGGGCATGGACGCCCCAACTTTCTCCGCCGTCTCCTCGACCAGGTCCAGGACCTGCTCGGCCAATCCCTTGCTTACGACCATCACGTTGCCTTCCTCGCTGCCTTCTGCGCCTCATTGACCCACTTGGACCCGTAGCGCGCCTTTGCCTTGTTGAACCACCCTGGGCCCGTGCCTGGGGTGGTGTAGCGCCAACCGCCTGGCGCGTAGTAGTGCGCCCGCGCGTACGGCACGTCCCCGCCGCCGTAGGCGAGCTGCCCGCCGTAGGGGTCGCTGCGAAGCTCCGCCGATCCGCGGAGCGCGCCCGAGACCTTGGGGACGTATCGGTTGCTGTCGCGCTTCGCCGCCTCGACGTAGGCCGCCATGCCGGCAGCCTGCGCGCGCCTTCCCGCGGCGAAGGCGCCGACTGTGTCCACGTTCGATACGGTGAGGATCATCTGAGCTCAGCCTCCCAGTGAAGGGGAGCCCCGCCGATGCTGACCATCGAGACGGACTCCACGCGGAACGCGTCGCTGCGCGGCACGTCGCCGCCGACCGTCCCCATCGCTACCATGTCGCCCTTGCCGAACGGCTTCCCGCGGCTCTTGCAGATAAGGTCGGCGCTCCTGGCGGACTCGTCGCCCCTGTCGCCTGGCTTCGCCCCGAAGGTCGGCTCGAGCCTGCAGCGCCCAAGCTCGGCGCGCGTCCAGGCTACGGTGCGCCCCTCCTCGCGCCTTCTCCAGACCGTTGCGGTGTGCGGGTAGATCATCGCTACACCGCCGTCCCGACAAGGCGCGTGCCCGAAAGCTCGCGCTCGATTGCCGCGCCCACCGTGTTGGAGCGGTAGGCGGAGTCGGCGAACGTCACCGACACCTTGCCCGCGCTGTATCTCGCAAGGCCCGACTGGTCGTCGGCGAGCGCATCGACCGCCGCGTACACGGCGCGGTCCCGCGCCTCCCCCTCTTCCAGCGTGACGCTCGCTGGGTCGATCGTGGCAAGCCGCTGCCGCACCAGGGACTCGGCCCTGGGCAGGAGCGCGGAGAACGCATCGCTCTCCAGCTGCCCGCCCCAGGACGCGTACCCATCGAAGGTGGCGCCCATTAGATGGTCTCCACCTGCTCGGTGCCCTCGAGCGCCTGCGTTGCGGTTGCCTTGATGTCAACCTTCACGATGCCGTCCAGCAGCTCGGCGAAGAGCTTGGAGCCGGTGACCGCCGTGGTGTCGGTGGTCAGGGTCTTGTAGTCGACGTTGCGGTGCACGCCGATGAGGCCCGTGCTGTCGGTGATGAACTCGAACGCCTTCGCCACCTCGGAGTTGGTGGGGTTGGTGTAGTAGAGGATCAGGTTCTGCTTGGCGGTTGTGATCACCTTGCCCTGCTCGATGCCGCTGTACGCCACGACGTCGTACAGGCCGAGGAAGTCCTCGATGTAGTTCATGCCGAACGCGGTCTGGACGGTGATGTCCTTGGTGCCGAGGTAGTCAGCGATGTCGAGCGGGTTGACGAAGTACAGGAAGCCGTCTGTGTCGTAGTCCTCCCAGTACACCTGGTTCTTGCCCCATGCGGCTGCGAGCGCGCCCTGGATGCCGGTGCCGGTAGGCGTGGCGGCTCCCGTGCCGGTCTTCAGGAACGTGAAGAACTCGTTTCGGATGATCGCCTGGATGTCGAACATCATCTTGCTGTCCGTGTCCTCGACGGCCTGCTCGTAGCCCTTGTCGTTGATTGCCTCGTAGGTGGTCTGCTTGCGGTACTTCTTCAGCGCGAGCTCGAAGATGTCCGCCACCTCGGTCTTATACTTCGACAGAAGGATCTCCTCGCCCTCTGCCACGGTGCCGTCCTCGAGGGTACCCGTCACCTTGTAGGTCTTCACCGTCTGGCCTGGCACCTTCTCGATCTTTCGGGTGATGCCCAGGAGCTCGGTGAGCTGTTTCATGTTCTTGTTGAACGTGTAGACGAAGTCGATGGAGGACACCTTCGCGAAGTCCGCCGCCTTCATCATATTTTCATCGACTGCCATTTCAATCTCCTATTCGAATTGGTCTTGGTTCGCCAGAATCGCCGCGCGGCGCTCCTTGGAGTCCTTGATGGACATGATCTCGTCGCGCGTCATCTTCTTGCCGTTGCCGCCTGGCGTGCCCGCGCTGGACACGGTGCCGGTGTTCGGCTGCTGGAACAGGTGCTTGCATTCCTGGGCGAGCTTCGACACGTCCAGGCCGCTGATGTGCCCGTCGGGCGCGACCTGCACGCCGTCCATGTCGATGTGGGCCATCGCGCCAGCCGTGTCGATGCAGCTGGCCTTGATCAGCTCGTTCTCGACAACCAGGCGCTTCTCTCGCTTTGACGCGGCGGCTGCCGCCTCCTGCTGCGCCTTCTCGGCCTCCTGCTTGGCCGCCTCGACGGCGGTCTTCACGTCGTCCTCGGTGAGCGCCTTGCCGAGGTTCTCGGTGAGCGTCGTCACCTGCCCCTTGGCCTCCTCGAGCTGCTTCTTGAGGTCCGCGACCTCCTGCTCGAGCCGCTTCGCCTTCTGCTCGGCGCTCGGCGCGCCGCCTGGCTCGGCTCCCTTGGGGTCTGCCGGGTCGATGCCGCTGGGTTCTGCCATTCCTGCTCCCTTCCATCGGGTTTGTTCCGCGCTTCACTGCGCGCTTGACGGTGCCGCTCTGCGCTCGCGGCGTGCGTGCGCCCCTCTGCGCTCGGGGCCTGCGATGGTTGGAAGGTATAGGGAAGGTCACCTGGAGGGTTCCAGGGCAAAAGAAAAGCCCCGCCGAAGCGGGGCAGTGGGCTGGTCGATAATGCAAGGACTTAGGCGGCTACAATCCCATGGACGCGAGAACGGTTCGCGAGACAGCCTGGGAGATTGCCGCTCTTGCCGTGTCTCCTATGATTTGGGCAACGGACCTCATTGCGCTGTTGTCAGCCAGGAAGTTGACGCCGTCCAGCGTGATTGCAACGTTCTGGCCCATCACGACGGGTACCGGCTTGTCGTGGTAGCAGCGAACAACGACGCCGCGGAGCAGCTTCTGCTCCTGGCACTCGCGCACGGCTTCCGCGAACATCACCCTGTTGCCTTTTGCGAATGCCTCCATCTCGCCTATCGAGGCGTATGCGCCGTCTTCCATGCAGCGCTTCGCGTAGGACAGCATCTTATACATCAGGGTATCGAGCTCTTGCGTCATTTCCGGTTCCTTTCATCAACTTTCGATGCGCTTAGGATATGAGCTTGGTCACTCGCCCAGCAACTCCTTCAGCTCTTCAAGGGTGATGCCCTTTTCTTCTGCGATTGCCTTGAGCAATTCGTCGATATTGCCGGGCTGGTACTTATACCCGTATTTTTCGAAAAGGAAAGCGGATCCGGTATCATCGACAACCCAGGTATTCTCTGCGTCGAGCCCTAAAGCCTCGTTATCTTGAACCATCTCATCACCTCGTTCTCCTTCTCCAGCTTGGAAAGCGCCACCTTAGCGGTCTCTTCCCTGCTGATCAGCATTCTCTTTTCCTCAGTATATATCTCCCAATACCGCTTCTCCATACCAGCCCAGTTCTTATCTGCCTCGATCAGGTAAACGTCCCCGTCGTGGCACGCAACGATGGAGCCTCGCACGTTGCGGTTCGCAACCGTCATCTTGATGTCCGCATATGAGGGGTACACGCTGGCCGGGTGGTTGTGCACCGTCACCACGCCGTCGGCGCATTCTGATGCCCTCTTAGATTCCGTCGGCTTCAGCCTTGCGCCGTGCGGCGTCGGCTCGTGTCCGAAGGTATCGGCAACGATGTCTCCGCTTCTAGCGTTGACGATGGCGAATCGCTCGCAGTCGGTGCCGTTCCTCTCGGCTAGCATCCTTCCCGCGTTGCGGTACAGCGACTCGCGCACCGCCTTCGGGAACTTCATCGAATCGTACTTGTCGTGGTACCTCTTCGAGTTAACGACCTTTCGGTTCACGTCGTAGAGGTTGCCTTTCTCCGTGGACTTCGGGACAAGCGACTCGCGAACGCCGTAGTTTGCCTTCCACCCCGCACCTGAAAGCGCCCTCGGCTGAGTCTTCACGCCGTACGCCTTCTCGCGCTCCAGCCTGCGCGTCAGCTTGTGCCGCTTGCACAGCTCGCGCACCGCCTTCTGCTGCTGCCCAAGGAGCAGGCGCTTCTGCACATAGCTGGGCGACTCAAGCCCGAGCCCAGCGCGCTCCATGTCGGCGATCTGGCGCTTTGTCGAGCGGATACGCCGCTCCCAAGCCCTCTGCCTCTGCTGCAGCTTGTAGTACTCGTCGGAATCCATGCCCCACTTCTCGCGCTCAGCCTTGAACTCGCGGTCGGGAAGCTCGGTGATGCCTGGGAAGTACGGGCTGATGATGTGACGGCAGTTCACGCCCTTCAGCCCGCCTGGCGATCCGTAGCCGGTAAGCTCCTTCATGCCCGGGTACTCCACGCCGTCCACCTCGCACGGGCCGTCGATGCCGAACGGAAGCCCCTGCCACTCCGCGTGGCTCGGGCGCGCGCCGTAGTGCGCGTCGGTTACCGCGAGCTGGTGGTTGAACGACCGCATGGCCTCGATGGTCAGCTCGCCGCCCGCCTGGCTCGCCTGCGTTGCTATGTGCGTGCGGATCGCCGCGTCGACGGGGACCTTGCGCCCGCTCTGGTAGGTTACGCGGAACGAGTCCCCTAGCCTCTGCACAGCGTCGGCCACTATCTGGTCGTGGGTCTTGGTCCCCAGCACCTTGGCGTTGACGGCATCCTCGACCACCTCATACCACGCTCTCTCGGCGTTGGCCTCCATCGCCAGGTTGTTGCGCTGCACGATGCTAGCCACGCGCTGCGCCGCCTGGTCTGCCAGCCTGCGGAAATGAGAGCTGAGCTGTTCGGAAACGGCAGAAGCGCCGTAGGCTGCGCCAAGCGCCAACAAGTCGGCCATGGCGGAAGATGCCAGCGCATCGCCTACCTCTGCCGCCACCTCCTTGCCCACGAGCGGGCCGTACTCCGCCATGATCTGCCTGGCCTTCGACGGCCACTCGCTGGCAAGCTGCACCAGCGCCGCCCTGTCCCACTCGCCCGCCATTCCCTGGGAGAGATGTGCCACGATCGCGTCCGCCATCTCGGCGAGGTAGCGCTCCTGGCTGCCGTGCAGCACGCGGTCGCACAATTCGTCGATGTCGGCCTCAGAGAGCGCCATGGGCTACAGCTCCATCGGCGCGTCGCCTGCGCCGCCCTGGGTCGCGGCCTTGGCGTCCTCCTCGGTGTAGCCCTGCCAGCGCACCATGTAGCGCCACGGCTCCAGAAGCCCCGCGGCGACGTCCGCGCGGTCGCGCTCGCGCAGGGTGTCGTCGTCCTCGATGATGCTGTCGCCCATCACGACCTGAACCTGGCCCGTGAGGTCGGGCAGCGCGGCTGTGCCGAGCGTGCGGTAGACGTTGGCGGCCGCCTCGATCAGCTTGCGGACTGCTGGCGCGATGACGTGCTCGTGCTTGCGGACGGTGCGCATGATCTCGGCGTTGTCGGAGGCCACCTCCTTTGCGGTGGTGATGCTGCCAGTCTTGTCCAGCGCATATGCCTTGGTGCCGAAGCCGATGCGCTTGCCGAGGACCTGCAGCGATGTTGACAGCATCTCGCGCAGGGCGGCGGACCTGATCTCTGGGTTGTACTCGAAGATCGACGGCTTCCCGTCGTAGGTGTTGCTCTCAGTGGCGATGAAGAACTGGTGCCCGCTCATGTGCGGAATCTGGAGCCCGCCTGCCGCGTTGCGGCTGAACATGGACTCAGGCAGCAGCAGCATCTTCTTCGCCAGGAACAGCTCGTTGCCGATGGCATCGAATGCGAGGTCGACGGTCTCCAACGCGTCGATCGCGTTGGCGAAGAGAGACACGCCCATAGGTGAGTAGTCCCAATACGGGTTGTCGCTCGCCAGACGGATCAGCTGGAACGTCGGGAGCGGCTGCTTTGTGTCGAGCGCCCTGTCGGCCCGCAGGTAGCCCTCGGGCTGGAACTGCTCGCCCTCCTCGTCGAAGAAGCCGCACATGATCTGGTAGCTTCCCGTCATCGGGTCTGGTCGGTGGACCTCCACCTGGCGGCAACGCTCGCCCTTTATATACAGCGCCGACACGAAGGCGCACGCCGTGCAGCCTCCCTCGCACCACTCCAGCGGCACGATGCTGCGCGCGTCGTAGCGGATAGGGTCGACCTGCAAGGAATCCGACTGCCCCACCTCCGCCGCTCGGCTCACGTGCAGCGCCCAGCCTGCCGTGCCGGTGGCGCACATGCGCTTCATGGCGAGCGGAGCCTTGTCGTTCCAGGCGGTGCGGTTCAGCCAGCCCTCCAGCCACGCCGTGGCGACTTCCTCGGAGTCTGGGTCGGTCAGGCTGATGCTCGCCTTCTCGTTGTAGAGCAGGTTCGCCATGTCCTCGCACACCATGTCGGCGGGAGTGCAGCTGCGCACCTTCACCTTGTTCCTGCGCCCGTTCTCGTCAACCTCCTCGCGGGTGTAGAAGTCGGCCTCTGCCATGAGGTAGGACCACCAGCGGGACACGTGCGCGTCCATGGGCGTTGCCAGACTCGCCACGGGGTAGCCTATCGATTCCATCCATTTGACTGCGTTGGCGGTGAAGAGGTCGTTCGCCATTCTCTCTCCTTAGACGATGGTTCTGTCTGCTATGAGGTCGAACACGGCGTATCTCACCGCGTCGATCGTGTGGTTATCCTGGTCGGGGAAGCCCTTGAAGCGCCCTTCCTCGTCCTCGAGGGCGCGGTAGCGCGTGAACTCCGCCCATGCGAGGGGGCAGCGCCTGCGGTCGATGTAGATGTGGGCGCGCTTCTGCAGCCATCGGATGCCGTCGTCGACGGGCACGCGCTTCGATGCGCCCATGATCCAGACGCCGCCCTCTTTCCACGTGGCGATGTCCTTCGGGGCCGCAGCGTCTGCCCTGATCTCGTTGCACGGCTTGGACTTCTTGAACTGGAGCCTGCCCTCGGCCGTCAGCTTGGGCCTCCCGTCCGAGTCGCGCTCCGCGAGCCGCCGCTTCACCTCGTCGATGTTCGGCTGGTCGAGCGTCTCGGTGTTGTACAGCTCGTCGAAGATGTACAGGTCGCCCATCTTCCTGTCGTACGCGACGCGCAGGAACACGAAGGGGTCCTGCATGTAGCCCCAGTCGATGCCGTTCTTGATCCACTTGAACCCGTTGACCGCCTGCTGGTCGCACTGGAAGTCCTCGACGTTAGCGAACACCCTGCCCGTGAGCTTGCTGCACTCGCCGAGGTACTCGTTGCGGTATGCCTCCTCGTTCGCCGCCTTGAGCTTCAGCGCGTCGGCGATGAACGCCTCGCCCAGCCACTCGGCGGGGACCTCGTTGTAGTTGACGCGGATCGCGTAGGTGTCGGGGTCCTCGACGGACTCGCGCCAGTGCTCGTTGCTCCAGTGCTCCTCGTCCGGGTGCGTGTTCCACATTCGGAACGTCCAGAAGTGGGGCGCTCCGCCGCGCTTGACGGACTGCTCCGCCTTGCGCACCTGCCTCATGCCCTTGAACTGGTTGAACTCCTCCCAGATCGCGAAACCGATGTACTGGTCTGGGTCCTTGAGCTGCAGCGACTTCGCCTTCTCGGGGTCGTCCAGGCCGCGGAACAGGATCACCTGCCCCGTCTCCCTGCGCCTGATCTCCATCGGCTGGTACGTGTACTCGAACTCCGCCTCGACGCCCAGGCGCTTGATGGCGCTGATGATCGTCGCGAAGATGGAGTCACGTATGGTTCCCTGCACCTGGCGGAACGCCACCCCGCACAGCTTCGGGTCGCGCAGCATGAGCATCACGGGGGCGATGCCGCCCAGGATCGTTGACTTGAGCGAGCCGCGGCCGCCCGTTCCCTCGTAGGTCCCGTGGCCTGCGGCCATGATGTCGCGCCACACGTCCCAGTAGGCTGGCGGCACGAGCGACGCGGTGTCGATGGTCGGGCGCGGGTGCTCCCGCTCGTGCTCCTCGAGCACCTTCCTGAACCTTGCGTTGCTCAGGCTGTAGTCGAGCGGGAAGTTGCGCTCCATGTACCAGGCGGCGGCCTTCCAGTCGCCGTCCTCCGCAGCGTTGCTGATCGTGTTCAGGTAGCGCTGCTTCCTGTCGATCCTCGCCTTTTGTAGGCTCTCCGCCAGGGCAACCTGGTTCTCGGTGCGCGGGTTCTTCAGCCAGCCGTAGAAAGCCGAGTCGGAGATCCCCAGGTACTCGATCACGTCCTTGTTGCGCAGCCCGCTGGAGACCAGCTCCGTGGCCTTGGCTACAAGCTCCTTTGTGCATTTCTCCTTTGACATACCGCCGATGGTGCGGCAAAGGTCACGCGCAAAAAAGGCGGCAGCCGTAGCCACCGCCTAATGTAATCGCCTGTCTATGCGGGCGTTATGCCAACCGCCCAGGCAAACGCCTTCACCGCGTAAACGAGCACGGTCATGGCAACCGCGCACCCCGCTATCGCGGCGCATGCGCAGACGGTTACCGCAGCTATCGCCCTCAACGCATGGGCTGCAAGCCCGCTTATGGTCTCGTTGTCCATCCCTAAAGCTCCCTTATCCCTGCCGCCTCGCGGCGGCTTGCCGTGTAAGCCCTTGCCAGCCATGTCGGTCGCACTTGTAGACCCTCATTTGTCCACCTTCTCCGCTTCTTTTATTCGAGATTCGACCTCTTTGGCGATGTTTTTACACCATGCTTCCATCTCGTTCATGTATGCCTGAAAATTGCGAGTGGCAACCTCTTGAAACTGCAAGTAGTGGAGCAACTGAGCGAGAGACTTGTCATCGCCAATGCCAGCAGCTTCTGCCCTCTCCCTTAGCTGCATGTATTCTGAAAACGTCATTCGATCACCTCCGCTCCGCACTTAGAGCAGAAGTTGAACTCGCCTCTTATGCGGTAACCTTCGTAATCCTCGACCGTGTTCCCGCACTCTGAGCATTTGAAACCGTTCTCGCAACCGCCAACCTCCTCGGTTTCGGCGTAGATGTTTCGGCATGTCTGACGGTCGATCAGGTCGGCAAGCAGCAACGCAGCATCTTTGTTCCTTGACAGGCAGCGTCCGAGAACATCTATGCAAGACAGCTCGAAGACAACATCCCAAGATGATCGCTCGTTGCGCCATATGCGGTCGCGTATTGCCTTTGCTATCTCGCGGCGCTCTTCATCGCTAATACTCAATCTCGATGTGTCCATTCAGGTCAAACTCCCTCCCGCATTCGTCGCATGCGTAGCTCTCTAGGCCATCCCACAGCTCATCCCATACGAACCAGTCAATGTTTACGCGGTGCTCATTGCCGCAAAAAGGGCATTCGAATAATGCCGCGACGGCCTTGGTAGCAATCTCGACGTCGACCGCGTTGGGCTGCACCTCTTCCGCTCCCATCATCGCTCCGCCTTCTTCCTGCTCAAGACATGCAGCACCCATTGTGCTGGCACCATCGCGCAGCCGTACACGTATTCGCCGCTCGGCGGCTCGGAGGGGTCAAAGCATAGCCTGTCGGCGAACTCGCCGTCGTCACCTTCCATGTCGTAGAGGTCGATTTGGCTCGCAAGAGCCCAGCATTCGTCGACAAGCTCTTCGATTGTTTCGGGGTGCTTTTTTTCGCTCGTCAACATCACATGACCCCCGTGCTGCCGTATCCGCCGCGGTCTGCGCATCCCATCGATTCGACTTCCTCGAATTTGATCGCGTCCCAGTCGGGGATAAACGGCGCCGGCATGAACTGCGCGATTCGCGTTCCCCGCTCGATCACGGTATCCCTGATCGCGTAGGCAACGAAACCCCACACGTCGCCGTCACCGCAGTATTCGTTCTCGATGATCCCGATGGAGTTTGCCATCATGATTCCGTGCTTCAGGCACGTTGAGGATCGAGGGACGACGATGCCGAAATCGCCGTACGGCAGCTTCATCGACACGCCGAGCGGGATGATCTTCACCTCGCCCTGCTTCAACTCCACGGTTTCCGAGGCGGCTAGGTCGCACATAACGCCGTGGATGTCGCTTCCGATCCTGCTTGCTCCCTCGTGGTACTTGACCTTGATCGTGTACGGCTCGTTGGCCAGAGGTTCCATTTCGCCGAATGCTTCGTATTCTTTCATGCTTCTCCTTCCTGAAGCGGCTCTATCTCGTCGGTGATCTCCGCTATCTGCTGGGCAAGGAAGTTCACTTCCTCGACGCATTCCTCGTCGGTGCGGTGGCTCGTGTACTCAACTCCGTTGTCGGTGCGGGAGATCGTCACGTCTCCGAGCCACAGGTGCCCCATGTCGAACCCAACCCACCAGCGGTGATGCGGGTCGTCCCATAGGAACCCCGCGAAAGTCACCCCGCCATGGGAATCGAGGCACGCGTCCAGTTCGATTCCATCCCTGCGCAACGGGTGACCGTCGGGAACCGCCACGTAGCCGAGCGGGATGCCGCCAAGCGCGGGATTGTGCCGCACGCAGCAAGCAAGCCCCCTGTACGTCCATTCCTTGTCAATCATTCATCCCCCTCTGCTTGCACGCCTTCGAGCAGTAGCGGTGGTTTCTGCTGCGCTTGGCGAACCTACGCCCGCACACCGGGCATACTGCCTCGCCGTTGCGGCTCGCGCCCCAGTCCCAAAGGCTCTCCCTCGGGCTGTACGATCCTTCCTTCCGTTCCGTCAGGTGCATTCATGCCCCTCTCCGTCTCTCTGATGCCAATGCAACGCCATTTAGCGAGCTTTCCGCAACAAGTACCCGATTCGAGCGCATGCGCGTCTCAGATCGGCTCATAGTCCCTCTACGCCTCCAACAGCTCGTCCCCGCACATGTCCCACTGGCTCGTGCGCAGGTCCTGCGCATTGAGCGGAAGCTCGTTGCGCATGCAGAAGCCAACCGGAACGGTTCCGCTGCCCGCCATCGCCAGCCATGCGCGGCAGTGGTCGCACTCCCTGCACGTGACGGACTTCAGCACCTTGATGCGAAGCTGTTGCAAGTCCGACCAGTAGGACTCTGCCTGGACGCGAGGCTCTGGTATGCTCTCCACGGCAATCACCTCGCAGGGCGCCCGCCGCGGTGGCCGCCCGCGATCTTGGCGCAGCTCTGCTCCACCGTGGGAAGCGCGAGCGTGAGGGCCACCGACAGCGGCGAGGAGTCCGCCGCGCACTCGGGCATGCGGCGGTTGAACGCCACCTCGCACAGCCCGTCGTAGAACTTGAGCCTGTCCTCGTCTCCGAGCTTCTGGGCCGCCTCGTGGAAGCTGCGCCCGAACGTGAACCCGGACGGGTTGATCTCGGTCCTGATTTCCATTGCTTTTCCTTCCGATTTCCAGGCACCGGCGAAGGGGAAGTTATCCACAATTTTCGGCGGGTATCTTTACCTTTGCCTTTTCCTTTACCTTTAAATTGCTTTCAACCTATGGTTTTCCCTATGGTTGAAACCAACCGAGAAACCTATGGTTTCCAGTTACCTTTAAACCTATGGTTAAAACCTATGGTTTCTTGGAGGGCCTGCCGCCCTTCCTGCCGCCGTTTATCTTCTTGCGGTTCGTGTCGATGATGGGCCTCACCAACCTGAACGCCATGCGCAGGCTGGGGGTGGCGAACATCGGGTCCACGTCGAACGCGCCGTAGCCTATGAGCCCGAAGACGAAGCGCACCTGCTCGTCCCTGGTGGGAAGCTCCAGCATCGCCTCGGTGAAGCTCTCGTACCACGTGAAGTTCTGCGGCTGCCTGTCTCCTGCGCCGAACCTGAACGGCTCGCTGCCACCCAGGTCGTTGCCCGCGCCGTCAAGCTCTTCCATGCCCCTTCACCTCCATCGCGTCCCTCGCGCGCCTGCTGGCGCACTTGCGGCACCGGCAGCCGTATACCCTGTAGGCAATCTCGGTTCCGTGTCGGCAGCTTTCGGGGAGCCTGGCTGGCTCGCACTGCTCCACGCGCCTTATCGAGCGCCCGCAGGCTGTGCCGCCATTCCCGTAGCATATGGGCATTACTCCTCCTCCTTGTCCGCTATGGCGATTCGCTCGCCGATCCATCTGACGACCGGCACGGCGAAGCTGTTGCCTATCGCCTTGTAGCGCGGGCCATCGGGGCATTCCTCGGCGGGCTTGCCGCGGTACGGAACCTTCGTCCAGTTGTCTGTGAACCCTTGCAGGCGCTCGCACTCCATCGGCGTGAGCCGTCGCACCACCATTCTTCCTTGCGCTATCGAAGGCGCGCTGCATCCAACTTTCAGAGAGCCGCACATGCCCTCGTCGATTGCCGCCTTAGCGTTGTCGTCGGCCATGCAGAGTACCGACGGCTGAATGTTCATCCCCTCGCGGGTGCCGCTGCTCAAGGTAGGCCCGCATGAATCAGGGGCGAAGATTCGCTTGCTTTGAGGGTCTTCGGGATTGAGACAGCCGGCGTCGTCTGTGAGGACTGCGGGGTTGTGCCAGTCGGCGGTGCATGTCGGCGATTGCTCGTCCTCGAAGCCTATGTTCCCAGCTCCTGCTCCTTGGTGGAATTTGAAGCCCGCGCTCTCAGGGCTTCGTCCAGCTGCGGCGGCAAGCTCTTGCCTCTTTTCTCGGCTCGACGGATGATCCCCTCGCATGCCTTCGGGCTCAAACAGAACCTCGACGGGGGGGCAGGCTCCAAGGCGTCCGACAAGAAAGACACGGCGGCGTCTTTGGGCCACTCCGAAGAACTGCGCATCGAGTATCCGCCACGCCAGACCGTACCCGAGCTTGTCCATCTCGGACAGGAGCTGTCGGAAAGCCTCCCCACCCTCGCTCGAGAGCGCTCCTGGGACGTTCTCCCATAGAAACCATCGAGGACGAACCTCACGTACCGCTCGAATGTACTCGAACATGAGACCTGACTCACCGCTTAGACCCTCTCTCTTCCCTGCGACGCTGAACGACTGGCATGGGCTGCCGCCCACGACGACGTCGCACTTGCTCTTGAACTTCTTCCAGTTGACCTTGGTGACGTCCCCCACGTTAGGCACGTCGGGGTACCTGTGCTCGAGCACGGCGCACGGGAACGGGTCCAGCTCGGCGAAGCACACAGGCTCCCATCCGAGCGGCTCCCACGCGACCGTGGCGGCTTCTATCCCGCTGAAGAGTGATATGTACCTCATGTCGCCCATGCCTTAAAAGGGAATATCGTCGTCATAGATGGTGCCGGTCACGGGACCGACCGCCTGCGGCATGCCGCCCATTTGTGGCTGGTACGGTGCCTGCTGACGCACTGGTTGCGCGGTTGCCTGTGATGGCGCGTCGCTGCGGCTGGTCATGAACTCGATCTCGTCGACAACGACCTCGATCTTGCTACGCTTCTGGCCGTCGCGCTCCCACTGGCTCCAACGAAGCTTTCCCTCGATGGCGACCTTGCTGCCCTTGGACAGGAAGCGGGATACGGCGTCGGCGCGCTTGCCGAACATGGTGCAGTCGATGAAGTTGGGGCGGTCAGTCCACTGCCCATCCTCCCCCTTAACACGGTCGTTGACTGCCACGCTGAAGCCAAGCACTGCCATTCCGCTCGCCGTCTGGCGAAGCTCCGCGTCGCGGGTGAGGTTTCCGCTGATCGTTACTCTGTTGATGCTCATTTGCCCGCCTTTCCGAGGTAGAGCCTGCGCCTACCCTCTGCGTCCTTGCGGACGAGGGTGCGCACCGGCAGCCCACCGTCCGCGATGATCCTGTACATGTACCCGCGGAGCGGCTCGATGCGCCCCTCCTCCAGCGGCTCGCCCGTCGAGTCCATCACGACCTCGCACAGGTCCTCGCCGCTCTCGACGAAGGACGAGAGCATCATCTGGATGCGGGCCTTCTTCGCCCCGAGGTTGCGCCTCGGCAGCTCCTCGACCGGGCGGAGCCCGTCGACCGCCGTCATTCCGCCGCCTCGAACGCCGCCAGGGTGCCCTCCAGCTCCGCGCAGAACGCCTGGAGCTGCTGCACGTCCATGTCGGCGATTTCGACGCCGTACTCCTCGTGCGCCTGGGCCTTTATCTCGGCGATCTGGAAACCGAGCGCGTTGGCGCGCCGCATGGCGGCGCCTGCGCGGCTCTGCCACTCGCCGAGCTGGATCCCCGCCTGGTACTGCGCCTTCGTCTGCTGCGGCTGCGTGGGCTGCGTGGGCTGCTCGTCGATCACCTCCACCTGGTAGCCGTCGGGGCCTGAGCCGAAGCCGCCCTCCATCTCCTCGCCCGTGTAGACCACTCCGTAAAGCGCCTCGGGGCATGCGTCCCGCGCGCACTCCGTGATGGCTCGCGCCGTGAGCATGGCCATGGGGTACTTCTTCCAGTTCTCCTTGCCGCTGAGCTGAGCCTGCTGCGCCTTGGCCATGTCCCATGTCACGCTGAACGTGTAGTCGGGGTCGTCTGCTCGGACGATCTCGACCGTGGCCTTCCTCGCCTGCTCGTCCTTCTTGACGCGCAGCTTGTGCCCCGCCCGACGGACGTTCGCCGCGATCAGCTCCGCGCTCGCAGTCGGCTTCCCGTTGATCACCGTGATGCGGTACAGCGACTCTGCCGGGGAAAGCCCCATCGAGCGCCCGAAGTCCATCGCGATCAGGATGTTGGCAGGAGACCCCTGGTACGCCTTCGGCACCAGGGACCCCTTGCTGATCGTGTTCGCGTACTGCATCTGCTCCGCCAATGTGAGCTGAGGCTGGGCCTGCACTATCGCGTTACCCATTTGCGTTCTCCTTCCTGATGGTGTTGATGTGCCCGTGTATGCCCGCCGCCCGCATGTAGCCGAGCAGCCCGTGCTTCTGGGCGGGGGTCATGTCGCAGACGATGCAGTAGCGCCCAGCCGGCTCCGACGGCTGCGCTGCCGCCCGCTCAGGCTCGGGTTGCGGCTCTGGCTCGGGCATCGGCTCAGGCTCAGGCTCAGGCTCTGGCTCGGGGGCTATACCCATCTCGGCGTTGAGCTGGTCGATCCGCACCTGCTCCTCCTCGCGCATCGCGTTGAGGTTCAGCGCCGCCTGCAGGCTCAAGGTGCGGAAGAACTCCGCCTCAGCCTCCTTCTCGAAGGCGAGGTGGCCCGTCTTGAGCGCCGCCCAGTCGTTGAGCGCCTGGACGAGCAGCGCGTGGAGCTTCTCCTGCTCCTTGACCAGGCTCCACGACTTTGCAACGCTGATCTTGTCTCGGACTATCCCGAAACGCTCGATCGGCACCAGCTCGGCCAGCGCGGGCGCATCGGCCTCGTAGAACTCGCACATCAGCTCGTATCGCTCCTGGCGCTTCTGCGCGTTGCGCGCGTCGAGCTCGCCCTTGTAGGCGTCGACGAGCTCTTTCATGGGGGCCATCGCATCCTTGAAGGCCGCCTCCACCGCCTTCTGCGGCTCCTGCCACTCGCGCTTGAAGCGCTTGCGCGCCTCGTCCGTCTCCCTGTAGTGGCGGCTTAGGTCCTGGCTCAGCCGCTTCACGTCCTCGTCTGCGGCACCGTCCAGGGTCGAGCCCTCGAACTCCGCCACCACGGCGTTGCACTTCTGCAGTGCCGATTCCATCTCAAGCACCGCATCGGTGACCTTGTCGCGGTCGATTCGAAGCGGCGCAAGCTCCGTCTCTATTACCCGCGCTTCAGTCTGCTCTGCCATTACTCCACCTCCATCTTCTCCATGAGCCTGAACAGCTCGGCCTCCTCCTCGCCCTCGGGCTCGTAGCCGTCGGCGAGCATCGCGGCGAACAGCGTCTTGCCCTGCTTCGCCATCGTCTCCTGGTACAGCGGCGGCTTGCCGTCCACCAGGCTCCGCGCGTCGGGCGTGCCGGGAAGCCCAAGCGCCACCGTCAGCTCGTTGATGCACTTGCTGGCATTGGTGCCGCACATCTCGTCGAAGCGCTCCACATCGCGCCCGAAGCGCTCCTCGAAGCGCTCGGCGCACAGGCGCACGAGCTTGCTGTTCGCGAAGCGGATGGTGCCCGCCTTGTCGTCGTCCACGCCGTTCACCAGCTCGCCCAGCCACTTCGCGCGGCGCTCGGCGGACTCCTCCAGCGCACGCGACACCTCGTCGATGCGCTTGCGGCGCTCCTCCTCGGCGCGGCTCACCTGCTCGTCGGTCCTGCGGTACACGCTGCGGTACAGCCCCGTGCCGACCACGACCAGCTCCGCGCCGTCGGCGCGATCGACCAGCTTCTGCACGTCGCCCTGGCCGCATTGCGCGAAGTACCCCCAGTCGCCGCCGTCCGGCATCCGCATGGCCTTCGCGATGCCCGCCGCCTCCAGCTCTTCGTCGAGCTCCTGGGTCCTGCGCTCCGTCTCCAGGTCCTGCTTGATGCGGTCGTAGACGCGCCTCCACTCAGCCTCTCGGCAGTTGGTCAGCTGGTCGACCGCGGCGCGGCTGAAGCTCAGCTCGTCGATGGCGAGGAGCCTGTCAAGGCTCATGTCGTCGGCGGCGTCCTGGACCTTCGCCCGTGCGCGCTTCACGCGCCCCAGGCTCTTGCGCCCCGACACCTTCTCGACGCGCTCCACGTCCGCGAAGTGGAGAGCCTGCTGGATGCCGCGGGACAGCTCCACAGGCGTGAGCTGCTTCTTGTTGTCGGCGGCGACCATCGCCACCATCGTGTCTGCGTCAGACTGGCTCTCGCACACCAGTGCGTTGGTGCGCTTTGTTCCCAAAACCTTCATGGCGCGGTAGCGGCGCTCGCCGTCCACGATGGAGTAGATGCCTCCCTCCTGCGCCACGATGATGGGGATGTTTGGCTGGCCGTTCTCGAAGCTGTCCGCGAACGCCTCGATGTCGCCGAAGTCCTGGCGCGGGTTGCTCTCGCTGGGGAACACGTCCTCCAGGCTGATCTCCTTCAGTTGCATGCTTTTCCTTCCATTTACTGGGCTTATGGTTTTTCGGTGATGCAGGGAAACGAACGACCGCTTGCTTCCCTGTTGTTGAATCTTTTTTAGTGTCTGACCTGCATAGATGCATTGTTTCGCTCTGTGTGACCTTTGAACGAACATACGGCGCATGAAAAGAGCGCCGAAACATATGGACGTCGATCGCACCGAGCAAGCCAAGAGGGACAGACGAAGGCTGCTAATAGAGGCGGCTGGCCTCGGAATCTCCGCGCTCGGCTTCCTGCTCGACCACGGAGCGGAGATCTTCGACCTCGCGCTTGCAGCTCGCGCAGAGCCTTGCCCTTCTGTAGGTTCTCCCAGGCAAGCAAGACAACCGCCATGTCTATGGCAATCCCCGCAAGCTGATTGACCAACTCCATCACTTCCCCTTCCTTCCTATTGCCTTTATGTCCTTGAGCCGCTGCTTCGCCGCGTCGTAGCGCAGCTGCAGCCGCTCGGCCTGCCACCGCTCCATGGCGGCGAGGTACTCCTGCTCCGCACGGCTGCGCTCGTAGGGCGTGGCGTCGGACGGCACCCGCTTCACGGGCGGCGGGGCGCTTGCCTTCTGGCGGCCTTTCTTCGCCTCGCCCCTCTCGAACGCCAAACGGCGCTCCATCGGCAGAGAGCGGAGCGCTTCGGCTATCCGCTCTTCTTCCCGCTGGATGTTCGCCCGCAGCTGGCACACGCCGCAGCGCCCGTTCTTGCGCAGCCGCATCCGCCAGGTGGCGCACTCGTCGCACCACTCCATCCGCCATGCGGGCACCCGCAGGGAGAGCCCCTGACTCTGCGCCTGCTTGCGCACGCTCTCGGCGCTGCGCCTGAGGTGCAGCTGGATCTCTCGCAGGGGCACCCTGCCCGCAGCTTCCCGCAGGTACGCAAGCTCGCTTGTCGTCCACTCACAGCTCATGCATCGCCCTCTACGCACACCACGGTGCGTGGGTTCTTCCTGTTTACCCTGAAGCCAACGTCGTATGGGGTGCAGAGCTTCCAGCTGTCCTTCTTGATCACGCCCGCCTCTTGCAGCGCGTCCAAGATGAACTTCTTGGCGAACGCCACGTTGTCCTTGTCGCTGCGCGCGTTCGGGCGGATCCAGGTGATCTCGACCGTCACATGCCCCTTGAACTCGGGGGCGCGCACCAGGCACTCGCGTATGCGGCCCTGCACGCTCTTCTTGAGGCTCGCGGCGGCGTAGCGGTTGGCGCGCTCGCAGTTCACGTACTCGTTGAGGGTGGGCAACGTGCCAGGTATCTCGAACACGTACCGCATCAGAGCGCCAGCACCCAGAACAGCGCCACCAGCGTGGCGAAGCCGCCCATAACGGCGGCCGTGTCGACGGCGAGCCGCCTGCGCTCCTCGCGGCGCATCTCCTCGCGCATTCGCGCCCTCTCCGTTGCTGTCATGCCTGTCTCCTCTCTACACGACGGGCGTCCACTGCTCGTCGATCCACCTGTCCAGCGCCTCGCTCCTGATGCGGTATCCCTGGGTGCATCCCCTGCGGACGACCGCCTGGAGGTTCCCGCGCCTGATCTCCTCGTACACGGTCCCCTTGCTGACGCCCGCCAGCTGGGCGACCTCCTGCACCGTGTACATCGGCTTGCCAATCGGCTTCTTGGGCATCGTCAGCTCCATGGTGTTAGCGTCAATATAATTTTCACCATTTTCGCCAACGTATTTTCACCAATCGCGCCAACGCGGATGCGCCGGTTCCGCCAATGTAGATGCGCCGCTTTCGGCGCCTAGGCACGTTCCTCCTTCCCCTCGTCGCCGCCCAGCGACACGTCCTTCAGGCGGTACGATCGACCTGTTATCTTGATCATCGCGCAGTGATGGCACAGCCTGTCGGCGACCGCCGAGGCCGTGACGTTGCTGCCGAACACGTCGCCCCACCTGCCGACCGGCACGTTGGTCGTGACGATGGTCGACCGCTTGAGCGCGTAGCGCCTGTTCACCAGCTGGAACAGCAGGTCGGCGCCCTCCTTCCCGATGTCGAGGTAGCCCAGCTCGTCTATTATCAGCAGGCTGCAGTGCTCGTAGAAGCGCATCCTGCGCGCCAGCGCCCCCTTCGCCGAGGCGTGCTTGAGGTCCTCGACCAGCCTCGAGCAGTCGGCGAAGTACACCTGCTTGCGCGCCATCACCGCTTCGTAGCCTATGGCTATCGACAGGTGCGTCTTGCCGACGCCCGGGCTGCCGACGAGCACGACGTTGTCGCCGCGGTCGACGAACTCGAGCGTGGCCAGCTGCTCGACCAGCCCGCGCGGCACGCTCGGCTGGAAGCCCCAGTCGAAGTCGGCCAGCGTCTTTATGTAGGGGAAGTTGGCCATCCTCGTGCGGCGGTCGTCGTCGGCGCGCCGCTTGAGGGCTATCTGGGCGTCGGTGAGCTCGAGCATGGCGGCGACCAGGCT
>SKEF01000013.1_pt1 | contig 161475 bp, 167 predicted proteins | sample 4826691 | NCBI WGS metagenome assembly SKEF01 (sample SAMN11008816, study PRJNA524170) | human gut metagenome | biome: Human fecal sample; material: Feces; isolation source: fecal sample from pouch patient p23, p27 | host: Homo sapiens | place: Israel: Tel-Aviv | collected 2016-08-24
GTATATTCCTATAAAAGATATTATCCTACACTTTGAAAAATACGATTATCGTTTTCATTGGAATAGTGATAATTCAGTTATTGAAATTTGGATACCTATTCAAGATTGAAAGCAATTTCATATCCATACACAAAGCAGTTGGTCTTAGGATTGACTGCTTTTTTCATATCCAGAAAGGAGTGATTGATTTATGCGTAAGATTTGGAACAAAGGACATCGTATCAGAGCCAGCGACAAGCACCTTGTTTACCACTTTTCCATAGGGACGCTTCTGTTTGTATTCGTGGCGGTTCTATTGCTATTGAATATAAAACAGCTCATGCGTACCGATTGGGAGCATTTCGGCTTGTTAGAAAACGGCTTGACGCTTTCCCCTTACAACTTTATAACGATACTGATAGCGACTGGTGTTTGTACATTGGTCGCTTTTCTGTATTATCGCTTCTGCTACGACAGTTTCAAGAAGCTCCTACACTGTCAAAAGCTGGCAAGAATGGTACTGGAAAATAAATAGTATGAAACTGACGACAAAGCCAGAGCCTTACACCTTAGACCGCACATTGCGTTGGGTACAACGGCAGGTAGCACCGACCTTGAAAATGCTGAAAAAGATTGATAAGGGAAACGGTACAGACTACATGGAAACAATCGAAAAGCAGGCAACCTTGAGTGAAAAACATAAAATGATAATCAAACAGCAGACGACCCCTGCAAAAGATTTAGTGGAAAGTTAGGAGTGATAAAAAATGTGGGAATTAGGAAAAGACTTCCTGTTGGTATCTATGGGAATGGGTATCGGCGTAGTCTTGATGTGTATTTTGAGTGTTGGCAAAGAAGCTGACTATAAAATGAAACAATTAAAAGAAAGCGAGGACAATTAAATGAATTTCGGGCAAAATTTGTATCAATGGTTTTTAAGCAACGCACAGAGCCTAGTGCTTATGGCGATTGTGGTTATCGGTATCTACTTAGGGTTCAAACGTGAATTTTCAAAGCTCATTGGCTTCTTGGTAGTTGCCCTTGTCGCAGTCGGCTTGGTATTCAACGCTGGCGGTGTGAAAGATGTACTGTTAGAGCTGTTCAATAAGATTATTGGTGCGTAAAACCTTATTGTAGTGTTTATATAGGGCTGATATAATTGAAATATCTTAATAAAATATCAAAGGAGAAACCTATTTTATGAGCCAAAATTTTCAATATACTAAACAATTCAATTTTTTTACTGATAAAGAAATTGAAGAACAGTTAAAGAAGTCTGATTATAAACACTTGTATAAATGGTTTGATACTGACATACCCAATGATAATCCAAAGCTAATTAGACCTAGCAATAATTTTGAAAATAAACTTGCTGACGAGAGAATATATTATTTTGCATATATAAAATTTTTCAAAATGGACAATCAATTATATGGGATTGTTGCAGGAAAAACAAAGTCTAAATTAGTTAATAGAACTTCTGATGTGAATTTTACAAAAAATTTGAAATATGCTCCTAAAACAAAATGGAACGCAAAAGAATTTCTTGTTCTAAATAACCTTGAATGGGAAAAAAGTAAAATTTTAGTAATTATTCCAAAACAAACAGAGATTGGGTTAAAAGAGAAAGAAGCAAAACAAATAGAAAATTGGTTGCAAAAAGAATTTAATTTGTTCGGTAGTTGATATTGAAAGCAGTTAGTCTTAGGATTGACTGCTTTTTTCTTACCTAAATTTCAGATTGGAGTGATGAAATGAATGATATTTTTAAGGATATGCAGGCAAAAGTCGGCTGTGATTATATTTCTGACCTGCCCTCTTACAAACGTAAGGTATGGCAGGAAATGAAACGACTGAACCCTGCCGATTATGAAGAAAAGCAGTTGGAAGATTTTTCAAAGTATGTGTTTGGTATGTCGTACCAGACCTTAAAAAGACACATGCTGGGAAGCGTGATGGTATATCATTGAGGGAAAAAGAAGCACAGATAAAAAGCGGAACGATGGTATCGACACAGTCAGCGGTAAAATGGCAGTCTGCCAGCTCTATGACAAGAAGAACAGTCAAGGAAAGAATATCAAGAGGACTACTGAAAAATGACCCGTTGGATATGAGGGGCTGGTGCGAGAACTGATTAACAAGTATCACATGGACAAGTTACTGAACATCACACCACATTTATTCCGACATACTTACTGTACAAATATGACAAACAGAGGAATGAACTCAAAAACTCTCCAATATCTCATGGGACACGCTAACATAACCATGACACTTGGCTGTGACGCACACGGTACATTTCAGTCTGAAAAAGTGGAGCTGAAAAGACTGGCTTGTTAATATCGGAGCTTATATATACTACTCATTTACTACTTTTGGTTGCATTTTCATGCTGGTAAATGCCAGCTTATCAACTTATGAAAAGATAATCAGAAATTTAGTAAGCTTTTTAGTTAAAAAGACTTACAATTCATTTGACAAAAACCATTCAAGAATTTGTAAACTCTTTCTATTTTTGCTATAATGAGTGTTGTAGAAAAACTTAGGAGAAAATTATTCATGACAACATTTCTTTGGATTTTGTTAGTTTTGGTTGCCCTTCTTGGCGGCCTTGTTGGTGGCGTTTTCATTGCTCGTAAACAGTTTGAAAAGGAAATTGGTGAACACCCACGTTTGACGCCTGAAGCGATCCGTGAAATGATGAGCCAAATGGGTCAAAAACCTAGCGAAGCTAAGATTCAACAAACTTATCGTAACATTATCAAACAATCAAAAGCAGCTGCAACCAAAGCTAAAAAATAATCTTTAAGCTTTGGTTTGAAAAAATAATTGTCAATTGCTGTGATTGGTGTCGTTGATATTCCAAAAAGTCAGTCTTTTGGCTAAGATTTTCGAGCACAGAGCTCAGAAATGAATGACTCAGTTGGCTCACCAACTGAGTTTTTTCTAAGTCCATGATTAGAAAGAAGATTCTATGGATAATAGACCAATTGGTTTTTTAGATTCTGGAGTTGGTGGCTTAACAGTTGTACGTGAGTTAATGCGTCAGCTGCCACATGAAGAAATTGTATATATTGGAGATTCTGCTAGAGCACCGTACGGTCCTAGACCTGCTGAACAGATTCGCGAATACACTTGGGAATTGGTTAATTTTCTCTTGACACAAAATGTTAAGATGATTGTATTTGCTTGCAATACTGCAACAGCAGTCGCTTGGGAAGCAGTTAAGGAAAAACTGGATATTCCTGTTTTGGGAGTTATTTTGCCAGGTTCTAGCGCAGCCATTAAATCAACTCGCAATGGAAAAATCGGTGTGATTGGAACGCCGATGACAATCAAGTCGGATATTTATCATCAAAAAATAAAATCATTGGCACCGCAAATGAACGTTACAAGCCTCTCTTGTCCTAAATTTGCTCCTCTTGTAGAATCTAACGAAATGACATCAAGTGTTGCTAAAAAAGTTGTTTATGAAACGTTAGCACCGCTTGTTGGTAAAGTCGATACATTAGTGCTCGGATGTACACACTATCCTTTACTTCGTCCGATTATTCAAAACGTAATGGGACCGAATGTCAAACTTATTGATAGTGGGGCTGAATGTATTCGTGATGTATCGGTTTTGTTAAATTACTTTGAAATTAATCGCAGTCGCACACAAGATGATGTGACTCATGCGTTTTACACAACAGCAAGTAGCCAGAGTTTCAAAGAAATTGCTGTGAATTGGCTTGCTAAAGATATTGATGTGCAACACGTCGATTTGAAAAAGCTGAACAAATAGAAATAGGATTGTAATAAATGACTGATAAAATTTATGAGTATAAAGATGCGGAAAATTGGTTTCTTGGTGAATGGGGCGGATTTAATGCCATTTCAGGTTTAGGAAATGTTTGCGATGATGCCGTGTATGAATTAAGTCAACAACTGGCTAAATTGAACACAAGCAAGTGTTGTGGCAATTGCCACGGAGATTGTCATTCCGATGATAGAAATGGTTATAACGTGACTGTTGTGAAAAAATCATCAGATTTTCAATTGATTCGTTTTGTCGCTGATATGATTAATCAAGAAACAAATCGCAAGCTTGAAGTGACACAACGTGCGGGAGCAGTGATTGTTACGGAAGCTGAACAATTGCTCTTGGTTCATTTGCCAGAAAACGGTGTTGAAGCAGCGGCTTTCTTTGGACAAACTTCTGAAGCTGACTTTGGTGATACGATTTTGATTGCAACACGTAATGAAGGCAAGACCAAAGAATTCCGTAAGATGTTTGAAAAAATCGGTATCAAGGTTGAAAATCTTAATGATTATCCTGATTTACCAGAAGTTGAAGAAACTGGCATGAGCTTTGAGGAAAATGCACGTTTGAAAGCTGAAACCATTTCAAAATTGATAGGAAAAATGGTCTTGGCAGATGATTCAGGATTGAAGGTTGATGCTCTTGGCGGACTTCCTGGGGTTTGGTCAGCTCGTTTTTCTGGACCAGATGCGACAGATGAATCAAATAACGCCAAACTACTTCATGAGCTGGCTATGGTATTTGACCATAAAGACCGTTCTGCACAATTCCATACTACTTTGGTGGTTGCAGCACCAGACAAAGACAGTTTAGTTGTTGAAGCTGACTGGCCAGGCTATATTGCAATGGAAGCAAAAGGCGATAATGGCTTTGGCTATGACCCATTGTTTATGGTCGGTGAAACTGGACGTCACGCAGCTGAATTGACTGCTGAAGAAAAAAATAATATTTCGCACAGAGGATTGGCTGTTAAGAAATTAATGGAGGCATTCCCAGTATGGCAAACAAAACAATAATTGTAATGAGTGACTCTCATGGCGACCGTGAGATTATCAATGATATTAAGACAAAATACCAAGGGGAAGTAGATGCTATTTTCCACAATGGTGATTCTGAATTGCCAAGTTCGGACACGATTTGGGAAGGTATCAAGGTGGTTCGTGGTAACTGTGACTATGACAATGGTTATCCTGAAAGATTAATCACTTATCTCGGTGATGTTGTTGTGGCACAAACACATGGTCATCTTTATAATATTAATTTTACGTGGGATAGATTGGATTTATTTGCCCAAGAAGCGGATGCTGATATTTGCCTTTATGGTCATCTACATCGTCCAGCAGCTTGGCGCAATGGCAAAACAATCTTTATCAACCCAGGTAGTGTTTTACAACCACGTGGTGATGTGAAAGAAAAACTCTATGCCAAAATTGACATTACTGATGATAAGATTAAGGTAAATTATTACACACGTAATCACGACCTTTTCCATGTACTTTCTAAGGAATTTGACAGATGATAGCAAAAGAATTTGAAGAGTTTCTTCTCAGTCATTTGGAACATTATTTGATTCCAGCAGAGGATTTAGCTATTTTTATTGATACTCATAATTCTGACCATGCTATGCTTTTATTAGCTAACAATGGTTATTCGCGTGTTCCGGTTATTACTAAAGAGAAAAAATATGTTGGAACCATTAGCATTGCGGATATTATGTCTTATCAAGCCAAAAATCAGTTGACAGACTGGGAATTAGCTCAAACAGATATTGGTAAAATGGTAAATACTAAAATGGAAACGATTAGTGAAACGTCAAATTTGACGGATATTATGCATCTTTTGGTAGATTATCCATTTTTACCTGTTTTAGATAAAAATGACCAGTTTTTGGGCATTATTACTCGTAAATCGATTCTAAAGGCGGTGAATAGCCTTTTACACGATTTCACTGATTATTACACGATTACTCCGAAAGATGATTGATTTTATCCAAGATTTTATTGATAGCAAGCCCTTATCTGAAAATACAAAGAATGCCTATTTTTATGATTTGCAACAATTCGTTGAAGCTATTGATGGCAAAGTTAGCAAAGAAAAGCTGGCATTGTATGAACACTCTTTGTCACTTTTAAAAGCTTCGGCTAAAAAACGAAAAATTTCAGCGGTCAATCAGTTTCTGTATTTTTTATATGAAACAGACCGACTGGACCATTTTTACAAGTTGAGTAATAAAGAGAAAATCACAACAAAACCAGTTGAACTGGCGCTTTTGGATTATCGTTCTTTTTATCAGGAAACGAATTGTCAAACAGGGCAGCTAATTGCGCTTTTGATGATTGAGCTTGGTTTATCACCAAGTGACATTCAACAGTTAAAAATTGCTGATTTTGATTTGACTTTTGCTGTTTTGCGCGTGCAAAGAGCAGGCTTAGTGAGGGTTTTAGAGCTTCCTGAAAAATTATTGCCTTATGTGGCAGCAAGTTTTTCAGAGAATCAGCTTTATCTTTTTGACAATCAAGGACAACCTTATTCACGTCAATGGTTTTTCAATCAACTAAAATCATTTTTAGCAACCTTGGATTTAGATTACTTATCTGCGCAGGCAATTCGCAAGCAGTACATTTTGCATCAAAAAGCAGCAGGTAAATCAATATTGGAGGTTAGTCGTAATCTGGGCCTTAAAAGTCCAGTGACTTTAGAGAAATTTTATAAATAATGGATATTAAGTTAAAAGATTTTGAAGGTCCTCTTGATTTGCTTTTGCATTTGGTTTCAAAGTACCAAATGGATATTTATGATGTGCCGATTGTAGAAGTTATTGAGCAATATTTGGCTTATATTTCAACCTTGCAAGCCATGAAATTGGAAGTGGCTGGTGAATATATGGTTATGGCAAGTCAGCTGATGTTGATTAAAAGCCGTAAGCTTTTGCCAAAAGTTGTCGAGGCAGAGCCAGAAGAAAATGACCCTGAACAAGAATTGCTGACCCAAATTGAGGAATATCGCCGCTTTAAAGCGATTAGTGAGGAACTGTCAGCGCAGCACGACGAACGTGCTAAATTTTATTCAAAACCAAAGCAAGAATTAATTTTTGAAGATGCTGTGTTAACACACGATAAGACGGTCATGGATTTGTTCTTATCGTTTTCGCATGTCATGGCTGAAAAACAAAAAGAATTAAAAAATAGCAATACAGTTATCGAACGTGATGATTATCGCATTGAGGACATGATGACAATCATTGTGGAACGTCTTAATGCGACAAAAAAACTAGTGCTGACAACCGTTTTTCGTGAATGCCAGACACTTCCTGAAATGATTACCATTTTTTTGGCAACCTTGGAATTAATCAAAGTTCACGAAGTTGAGGTTGAACAAGAAAAAAATTTTGGTGACATTGTTTTACGAAGTGTTAGCTAAGCTGTCAAATCTTGTAGAAGGCATTTAGCAAAAGAAGATTAAGAAAGGAAGTTACATGAACTATTTAGCTCAGATTGAAGCCCTCCTTTTTGTGGCAGGTGAAGAGGGATTGAGCTTGCGACATTTGGCTAGTATGGTTAATTTAACACCGACAGCTCTCCAACAACAATTGGAAAAATTAGCCCAAAAATATGAAGTAGATGAGACATCAAGCCTCTGTCTGATTGAAACCGCAGGTAATTATAAAATTGTAACGAAGGAAATCTTTGCTGGCTTACTACGAGAGTTTGCTAAAGCACCTGTCAACCAAAGTTTATCACGTGCGAGTTTAGAAGTTTTGTCCATTATTGCTTATAAACAACCTATTACACGTATTGAAGTTGATGATATTCGTGGGGTGAATTCAAGCAGCGCTATTAGCAAATTGATGGCTTTAGGACTGATCACAGAAGCAGGGAAAAAAGAAGTTATTGGTCGTCCAAATCTATATGTGACAACTGATTATTTCTTGGATTTCATGGGCATTAATGACTTGAGTGAATTAATCGACGTTTCTAATATTGAGTTGGTTGATGAGGAAATGACCCTTTTTGATAATTCTGGCTTGCCTGAAGAAGGTTAGACAGTCGCTAAAAATAATGAAATACTGTAAAATAACAATAAAATCAATTGGTATTTTATAGCATGTAGTAAAGGAAAGAGAATGAGAATTAATAAATACATTGCCCATGCGGGAATTGCCAGCCGTCGTAAAGCTGAAGATTTGATTAAAAGAGGTTTGGTAACCATCAACGGTAAAGTTGTTACAGAACTAGCTACAACGGTTAAAGCTGGTGATGTTGTTGAAGTTGAAGGGACACCAATCTATAACGAAGAAAAAGTTTATTACCTTCTTAATAAACCTCGTGGTGTGATTTCAAGTGTATCAGATGACAAAGGCCGTAAAACGGTTGTTGACTTGCTACCAAATGTTACAGAACGTATCTACCCTGTTGGACGTTTGGACTGGGATACCACTGGACTTTTGATTTTGACAAATGATGGTGATTTCACAGATGAAATGATTCACCCACGTAATGAAATTGACAAAGTCTACTTAGCTCGTGTTAAAGGACTTGCGACAAAAGAAAATCTTCGTCCATTGACACGTGGTGTTGTTATCGATGGCAAAAAGACAAAACCAGCTCGCTACAATATCATTAAGGTAGATCCTGAGAAAAATCGTTCAGTGGTTGAATTAACCATTCATGAAGGACGCAATCACCAAGTTAAGAAAATGTTCGAATCAGTTGGACTTTTGGTAGATAAATTGTCTCGTACGAACTTTGGAACTTTGGATCTATCAGGACTTCGCCCAGGTGAATCACGTCGTTTGAGTAAAAAAGAAATCAGCCAGTTACATAATTTAGCTGTTAACAAACAAAAATGATAAAAAAACTTCTTATTGCGCTTGTTAAATGGTATCAAAAACGGATTTCCCCCATTACCCCTCCATCATGTCGCTATCGACCAAGCTGTTCGAATTACATGATTGTGGCGATTGAAAAGCATGGGCTAAAGGGTGTCATTATGGGAGTGGCAAGGATTTTGCGTTGCCATCCCTTTGTAGAAGGTGGGGATGATCCAGTGCCTGATTATTTTACGCTTCGACGCAATAAAGATTATCGTAAAAAGAAAGAGGAAAGCTAAGCTTTCCTCTTTTTGTGTATTAATATTTAGACCATGTTTTTGGAATGAAGAGGAGCAGCATTGGGTAAATTTCCAAGCGTCCTGCAATCATGGCAAATGACATGAGTAATTTTGAAAATGGACTAAAGATGGCAAAGGTTTGGCTTGTGCCGAGCATTGGTCCGATGTTGTTAAAGGTTGATGTTGCTGCGCTGACAACAACCATAAAGTTATTATTATCAAGCGATAACATCAAGGTCAATCCTAGAAGTAAGAAAACATAAAGCGTCAAATACTTAAGGACACCGTGTTGAATTTCCTTATCAAGTGGTTGCTCGTTGATATGAATAGTCATGATACGGTGTGGATAAAGGGTTGAGAGCACTTGATTTCTTGCGATTTTAGTTAGAATAAGCGTACGCATGACCTTAATCCCACCAGCGGTTGATCCAGCAGATCCACCGACAAACATGAGAAAGAGCAGGATAACCTGAGCAAACAAAGGCCAAACGGTCAAATCGGTCACTCCAAATCCTGTTGTTGTCATGACGTTAGCCACTTCAAATAATGAATTTTCCAAAGCTTTTCCAGTACTTGGATAAAGGCCACTAACATTCAACCAGATTAGGGCTGTTGCAATCATAACAATCCCAATATAAGTTCTTAGTTCTTCGTCTTTAAAGAATGCTTTAAACTTGCGAAGTAATAAGAAGTAGTACAGGTTAAAGTTAATCCCAAAAAGGAGTACAGCAATTGAGACAATATTTGTGATTAGTGAACTGTTGTAATGAGCAATCGAATCATTATAGACTCCAAAACCACCAGTACCAGCACAGCCCATTGCTGTGATGACACTGTCAAAGGCAGGCATGCCAGCTACCATTAAAATAACTACTAAAATAGCAAACATGCTGAGGTAAATGACATAAAGGATTTGCGCTGTTTCTTTCAACTTAGAAACCACTTTACCAAAGACAGGACCAGGTACCTCAGCACGCATAACTTCTAAGTGGCTATTTTTACTATTTTCCATAATGGCTAGTGCAAACACCAATACCCCCATACCACCGATAAGGTGGGCGAAACTTCGCCAGAAGAGTAGTGAGTGTGATAGTACGGCAACATCAGGTACAATAGTGGCACCAGTTGTGGTAAATCCAGAAACCATTTCAAAGAAAGCATCAATGATACTTGGAATTTGTCCTGAAAGTACAAACGGCAGCGCTCCAAAGAATGACCAAAGTATCCAACATAGAGCAACAATTAAGAGTCCCTCTTTGGTGTAAACATGGTAATTTTTTGGCTTGAAAGCAACTCCAAGAAGTCCAATGATGACAAGCATTCCAATCGTGATGACCAGGCTGTTAATCACGCGTATATCTTCATGATAAATGAAAGCCACAATCACAGGTATCAACATCAAAGAGGCTTCAATCAAGAGCAGTTTTGAAAGGAGGTAACGAACCATACTTTTATTCATAACTTACCTCGCTAACAAATCATAGATGCGCGTGATGTTTTTCAAGAAGGTTACGACGACAATCTTATCACCAACTTCAAAGACATCCTCACCAGTTGGATAAATGGTTTTACCTTTGCGGATAATCGCAGCAATCAGAATATTTTCTTTGAATTTCAGTGATGAGAGACTCTTGCCTGCCATTTTATTATTTTCACGAATTTCAAATTGTAAGGTCTCGATACGACCATTAGCAACGTGGTGCATGGCATCAAGGTTTGAGTCTTGGGCATTCACACGACCACGAATGAAGTGCATCATGCTATCAACCGCAATACTTTTTGGTGTGATAATACTTGAAAATTGGCTAGTGTCGATAATTTCAAGCAAGCTAGTACGGTTGACTTTGGTGATATTTTTTCGTACGCCAAGTGTTTCAAGGAACATGGAAGTGATGATGTTTTCTTCATCTACCCCAGTTAGTGTTGCGACCGCATCAAAGTTTTCTACACATTCTTCTAGGAGTACACTCTTGGCTGTACCGTCACCTTGAACGACATGGACGTTTGGAAAGTCTTGGCTGAACATCTGAGCTTGCTCAGGATTATTTTCAATGACCTTAAGATTCATCTTAGTGTTCTTAAGGATGTTGAGCAAGTAGTATGCAATTCGTCCAGCACCAATAATCATCATGTTTTTGATAGATTTGGTTTTTACAGAATTGTGGAAAAGAATCATGTCAATACGATTTCCTGTAACGAAAATCTTATCAGCAGTTTGTAGTGTTGCATCCCCATCAGGAATGATTAATTTTCCACGACGTTCGATAGCACAGATAACTATGTTGCCGAATTTTTTACGGAACTGGCTTAAACTCATGTGGCAAAGTTTACTGCCATCAGAAATCACAAATTCCATCAGCATGACACGTCCATTGACAAAGTGCTCAACAGAAAGGGCATTTGGAAAGTCAACAGTATTAGCAATATAACGTGCAGTTAACAATTCTGGATTGACCACCAAAGAAAAGCCAAGAAAATTCTTATCTTTGAAATAAGTATTTGAGTATTCTGGATTACGAACACGGACAACCGTTTCTTTAGCGCCCATTTGTTTGGCAAGAACAGCTGAAATCATATTAACTTCGTCTTTATCAGTCAGAGCAATAAAGATATCGCAGTTAGCAACATCAGCTTGCTCAAGGATTTTAAAGTTAGCACCATTACCAACGATTCCCATAATATCGTGACGTTTGGTAATATTTTTTAAAACAGCTTCTTTTTCTTCAATTAAGACGACATTGTGTTTTTCTTCAACAAGAGAGCGACAAAGTGCGGTACCAACCTTACCTCCGCCGACAACAATTATTTTCATTTTAACCTCCGAAATGTATCGTATCTATATTACTCTATTTTTCCTAAAAATACTAGCCATTCTAACTGCTGACAAGGGATTAAGCTTGATTTATCAAAGCTAACAATGATTGTTAAAATTATATAACATTTTTACAAAATACTTGCTAAATGAGAAGGGGAGAATTATAATAAATCGTTATCTAATTTTAGGGAGAATTTCAATGCTTGAAAAGTTAAGAAATGTTTTTATTGGTAATCCATTAAAATCAGCTGGCGAGTATGATGAAGAACATTTATTGTCTAAATCACAAGCGTTAGCGATGTTATCGAGTGATGCTCTTTCGTCTATTGCCTATGGACCAGAACAAGTTATCTTAGTTTTAACAACGATTTCTGCGGCAGCTATTTGGTGGTCTCTACCGATTGGATTATTGGTTTTGGTATTGTTAGCTAGTTTGACAATTTCTTACCAACAAGTTATTCACGCCTATCCAAAAGGTGGCGGAGCATATATGGTTTCGACTGAAAATCTATCGCCAAGCATGGGCTTGATAGCTGGTGGTAGTCTTTTGGTTGATTACATGTTGACGGTAGCAGTATCCGTAGCATCTGGTGCCGATGCAATTACATCAGCTTTTCCTGCTATTAAAGAATTTAATCTGGAAATTTCTATTGTATTGGTTCTAATTTTGATGTTTATGAATTTGCGTGGTTTGCGTGAATCAGCGACCTCGCTGATGATTCCAGTTTACCTTTTCATTGTCAGCATCCTTTTCTTAATTGGCTACGGAGGCATTCAAATTGCAACGGGGCACCTTGCTTATAGTGCAACAGCACATGTTGGCAAAGTTGTTCCTGGGGTGTCGTTGATTCTTTTACTAAGAGCTTTCACAAGCGGTTCGGCTTCCCTTACTGGTGTTGAAGCTATTTCAAATGCGGTGCCATTTTTCAAAAAGCCTAAAGAAAAAAATGCTGCTGGTACGCTTGCTATCATGTCAATCATTTTAGGTGTTATGTTTGCAGGTATCACTTTCTTAAACTATTGGTTGGGCATTTTGCCAACAGCACATGTGACTGTTTTGGCGCAAATTGCTCAAAAGGTCTTTGGAGATTCAGCAATTGGAAACGCACTTTTCTATATTTTCCAGTTGTCAACAGCACTTATCTTAGCCGTAGCTGCTAATACTGGTTTTTCAGCCTTTCCAATGTTATCTTTCAACATGGCTAAAAATAAATACATGCCACATCTTTTCATGGAAAAAGGAGCCCGTTTAGGCTATTCTAATGGAATTATTACCTTGGCAGGCGGAGCAATTGTTTTGCTCTGTATTTTCAATGGATCAACAGAACGTCTTATCCCACTTTATACAATTGGTGTTTTTATTCCATTTGCTCTTTCACAAACTGGTATGGTCATCCATTGGAAACGCAAATTTGGTAAAGGGTATTTGAAACATTCGCTTGCTAATATTTTAGGAGCAATCATTTGTTATCTGATTATCTTGATTTTATTGATTTTTAGAATCGGTGAAATCTGGCCATTCTTCCCAATTATTGTGGTCTTGATGATTCTATTTTATTCAATTAAGAGCCATTATAATAATGTTGCCATGCAGTTACGTTTAACAGACGATGTCAAAAATATTCATTACGACGGCAATACGGTTTTGATTTTAGTTGGGAATATCACACAAGCAAGTATTCGTGCCATTAATTACGCCAAAAGTATCGGTCAAACCGTTGTTGCTATGCATGTTTCAACGTTAGAAACCCGTGAAAAAGATTTGGAAATTGAACAAGAATTTAAAACCTATTTCCCAGACGTAACGTTTGTCAATATCGAATCAAACTACCGTGATGTTGTGAAACCAACAATGTCATTCGTTCAAAAAATGAATCGGGAAGCTAAGAAAAACAACCATACCATGACGGTAATTATTCCAAAATTCATTCCAAAACACAGTTGGCAAAATATTCTTCACAACCAAATGAGCTTACGCTTGCGTGCTCGCCTACGCTGGTATGAAGATATTATCATCGCAACGTATTCTTATCATTTGAAAAAATAAATACATAAAGCCCTGAATTTCAGGGTTTTTTTAAAAAAATGAAATAAAAAGTATTGAAACCGTTATTTTTAGGAAAAGAGTCAAAAAATCTTGAAAAAATACGCAAAAACATCACAAAATCATGTCAAATGCGTTGACTTTAGGTATTAAAGTGTTATAATAAATATCAAGAATTCGTTAGTTTAAATCAAACCTGTTATGATTTAAGTTAATGAATCGCCGCCAACCACATTGTTTGCTGAGCTTGACTCCGAGCAGTGTGGTTTATTTTTATGTCGAAATGAAAGGGTAAGTTATGAATATTGAAGAGCTTGACTATCACGAAGAACCGAATAAAGCGACGAATCATATTGTTCTTTTTCAACCACAAATTCCACAAAATACAGGAAATATTGCCAGAACTTGCGCTGCGACAAACGCTCCTTTGCACATTATTCGTCCAATGGGATTCCCAATTGATGACCGTAAAATGAAACGCGCGGGGTTGGATTATTGGGAAAAACTTGATGTGACATTTTATGATAGTTTGGATGAATTTATGGAAAAATGCGATGGTGAGGTTCATTTGATTAGTAAATTTGCCAACAAAGTGTATTCTGATGAAAATTATAACGACGGGAAGCACCATTATTTTCTTTTTGGGCGTGAAGATAAAGGTTTGCCAGAAGAATTTATGCGAGCTAATCCTGAAAAAGCTCTTCGCATTCCGATGAATGATGAACACGTTCGTAGCCTAAACTTATCAAATACTGTTTGTATGATTGTTTATGAAGCTCTTCGTCAGCAAGCTTTTCCGAATTTAGAATTAAGTCATACTTACGCACACGATAAATTAAAATAATTCATATGAAAGCAGTCAAAATGGCTGTTTTTTTGATAATGGCAAGGTTTTTGTGCGAAAAATATTGCATGAATGCTGTTTTTTTGCTATTCTAGAATTGTCTTCAGGGCAGGGTGTAATTCCCGACCGGCGGTAATAATTGCTGAAAATTTTCAACAACTTAGTTTGGTAAGAGAACGAGAGTGATTTAAGTCCGCGAGCTGCAGGGCAGCTGATCTGGTGCGATTCCAGAACCGACAGTATAGTCTGGATGGGAGAAGACTAAGAGTTTGGCTATGCTGTTTTTGTTGTGCTACCATATACTCGAACGCCTTCTTTCAATTTGAGAAAATTGGAGGAACTTTTTTATGCCTGAAACAATGACTAATACGCGTAAAATCGCTCATATTGCGATTTTATCTACACTTTCTTTTTTGCTGATGTATCTTCAGTTTCCACTGATTCCATCAGCTAGTTTTTTACAGTTTGATTTTTCAGTTTTGCCTGTTTTAGTTGGGCTTGTGATGTTTGATTTGAAGAGTGCTTTGGGAATTTTAATTCTTCGTACTCTGCTAAAGCTTTTGCTAAATAACGGTGGTATTTCAACGATTATTGGTTTGCCAATGAATGTCCTTGCTCTAGGTGTTTTTGTAGTAGCGCTAGCTATTCTTTGGAACCAAAAACCAAGCTTGAAAAATTACATACTGGCATCAGTCGTGGGAACGCTTGGCTTAACTGTGGTAATGTTTATGCTGAATTATGTTTACGCTGTGCCACTTTATGCCAAATTTGCGAATTTTGATATTTCTGCTATTTTAGGTTTGGGAAACTATCTCTTTGCCATGGTCATTCCATTTAACCTCATTGAAGGGATTATCTTTTCGGTGACATTCTTTATTTTATATAGTTGTCTTAAACCAATTTTAAAAATAGATTAAGTTGAAAAATTTTTAATACTTCCCCTAGGTTTCTTGCTTTTCAATTTCTAGACTTAGACCTCAAACCATCCACTGGATGCTTTGAGCTGTCGGCAAGTTTAACAGTCCAGTGGACTGTTAGAGGAAACCAAGGAATTCTTAAAACTTCCGAGACGTCATTTCTCTTATCTGCAACCTTAAACAATCTTCCAGATTGTTTAAGCGGTACAAAGTATTGTTTTGTTGGGAGCAAAATTCGCAAATAATTCTAAAATAAACAGAGAAAATAATTATTTGTAACCTATTTTGGATTAAAAGTGGTTTGTCTATACTCTAAAAGCCAACAATGTGTTGGCTTTTGCTTTACGCTCAAAAATGTTATAGTTTAAGTGGAATGAGGGAAAATAGATGTGGGTTTTATTTGCGATTTTATCGGCAGTATTTGCTGCGTTAACATCTATCTTAGCTAAGATTGGGATAAGTGGTGTCAATTCAAATTTAGCGACAGCTATCAGAACAGTTGTCGTGGTTTTCATGGCTTGGGGAATAGTCTTTATCACAAATGCTCAGAGTGGTATTGGTGATATTAGCCGAAAAAGTTGGTTGTTTTTGATATTGTCTGGGCTTGCTACTGGTGTTTCTTGGTTATTTTATTATCGCGCTTTACAAATGGGCGACGCTTCAAAAGTAGCTTCGATAGATAAATTAAGTGTTGTCATCACCTTGATTTTAGCCTTCATTTTTCTAAATGAACAGCTAACTTTAAAGTCAATGCTTGGGTGTTTGCTGATTGTGGCTGGAAGCCTTTTGATGATTTTGTAAACTGTTTAGAATGATAAATTCCTACAATTTTGCCACAGATTTTTCGAGGATTTATCTGGGATTTGAAAACTAACTAAGGTATAATAGACTTACGACATTTTGATAGAAAAGGTATTGTAATATGAAACATAAACAAAATTATTTTGTAGGAGCTTCATTTTTCCTTGTCATTTTTATGATGTTAGGCTATTTGGTCAAATTCTTTCCTGAGACTTTGGCTGGAATTGACTCAAGCATTCAAACAAGTGTTCGTGGCGACCTTCCTGCCAATGCGACAACTTTCTTTAAAATCGTAACGAATTTTGGACACGAAGTTTTTATCTTTGTTTATGTCTTTGCCATTGCTTTTGTATTTTATTTCTGGAAAAAGTGGAAAGCAGAGGCTATTTTGCTAGCTGGAAATTTAGTGTTAATGGGTATTTTTTCAACAGGTTTTAAATACCTTTACAATCGTCCGCGCCCAAGTATCCAGTACTTTATTCCAAAGCCAATGGGACCATCATTTCCTAGTTGGCATTGTGCGGCAACCATGGTCGTTGCTTTGAGTTTGGTTGTGATTATGGAACAACACTTAACCAAGATGATACTTAAACGTTGCTTACAAGTTTTAGTTGTGGTTATTGCTTTGACAACAGCACTTTCAAGAATTTACTTAGGGGTTCATTATCCGTCTGATATTTTGGGAGGCTGGTTACTAGCATTTACTATCGTAGCCGCAACCTATCCATTTTATGACAAAAAACGCTTTGAATGGCGCTTTCAAGGAAAACAAGAGTGAAAAAATTAGAATGAGAGAATAAAAGAAACTGGGGTCATCCCAGTTTCTTTTATAGCTAAGAATACGCTTACGACAAGTGATAAGAGTTTGTTTGTTTTTGGGAAAGTGTTATAATATAAGCTATGAAAAAGCGTTATAATACTTTAAATGATTATTATCGTCAGATTTTTGGGGAGAAGATTTTTAAAGTTCCTATCGATGCGGGCTTTGATTGTCCAAATCGAGATGGTACGGTCGCACATGGAGGCTGTACATTTTGCACTGTATCTGGTTCAGGAGATGCGATTGTTGCTCCTGATGCACCAATTCGTGACCAATTTTACAAAGAAATTGATTTCATGCACCGCAAATGGCCAGATGTTAAGAAATACTTGGTTTATTTTCAAAATTTCACAAATACGCATGATACCGTAGATGTCATTCGTGAGCGTTATGAGCAAGCCATTAATGAACCTGGGGTGGTTGGTATCAATATTGGTACGCGTCCAGACTGCCTGCCAGATGAGACGATTGCTTATATTGCTGCGCTTTCTGAGCGTATGCATGTAACGGTTGAGCTTGGTTTGCAAACAACTTATGATGAAACATCCAAAATCATCAATCGCGCGCATACTTATGACCTTTACGTTGAAACGGTTAAACGCTTGCGTCAGTTAGCGCCAAAAGTTGAGATTGTTTCACATTTGATTAATGGTCTGCCTGGCGAAACGCATGACATGATGATTGAAAATGTCAGACGTTGTGTGACAGATAATGAAATTGACGGGATTAAGCTTCATTTATTGCATTTGATGACAAGTACGAAAATGCAACGTGATTACCATGAAGGGCGTTTAAAATTGCTGGGTATGGAAGAATATGTTAATATCATCTGTGACCAACTGGAGATTATTCCTAAAAATATCATTATTCATCGTATTACAGGTGACGCTCCGCGCGATATGCTCATTGGTCCAATGTGGAGTCTTAAAAAATGGGAAGTCTTAAATGCCATTGATCAAGAAATGGAACGCCGTGGTTCTTATCAAGGGTGTAAGCTAGAAAATAAGGAGGTCGTGTTATGATAAAACGTCCTTTGCATTTATCTCATGATTTTTTAGCAGAAGTTTTGGATGAACAAGCTATCGCAGTTGATGCGACCATGGGAAATGGCAATGACACAGCTTTTCTTGCCCAACATGCTAAAGAGGTTTATGCCTTTGATGTGCAAGAACAAGCTTTGCAAAGCACGAAAGAACGTTTAGAAAAACAAGAAATTCACAACGCTCATTTAATTTTGGATGGGCATCAACATATTGACCATTATGTGAATCAACCAATTCGCGCAGCTATTTTCAATTTAGGGTATTTGCCAAGTGCTGATAAAACGGTTATCACTAAACCTGACACAACCTTGATTGCTGTGGAGAAAATTTTAGAAAAGCTTGAGGTTGGTGGTCGCTTAGCTATCATGATTTACTATGGACATGAGGGTGGCGACATGGAAAAAGATGCTGTGCTAGAATATGTCAATCAGCTAGACCAAAGGCTTTTTACCGCCATGCTGTATCAACCTTTAAACCAAATTAATCAACCACCATTTTTAGTGATGATTGAAAAATTAAAACAGTCGAAAGAGAGTTAAGCATTATGCAAACCGTAGCGGTTCGTGAAAAATTACATCAAATGCATCAAAAATATTTAGATGACGCAAACACTAAACCGTGTGCCAAGTTGTCAGAAGAAGATGCAGAGAAAATCTTGACAATTAAGAAAAAGTTAGCTAGTCTTGAAAAAGAACGTTGCGTACGACTTCGTGATCGTAAAGATGTTACGGCTATTGATCAAAAAATTGCCAAGCAAAAAGAACGTTTTACTGTTTATTGCCGCCAAAAACAACGATAAGGAGTGATGGTTTATCGAGAGTTCTATCCTTGTTATAGCATTTTTATTAATGCTTATTGTTTCCAACGTCATTAATCGTCTTTATCCTAAATTGCCTTTACCTTTTATCCAAATTGTTTTGGGAATTTTGGTGGGTGTTTTAGCAAAAGAGACGACACTCACTTTAGATTCAGAGCTATTTCTGGCTTTGGTAATTGCACCGCTTAATTTTAGAGAGGGGCAAGAAAGTGATGTGACGACCTTTGTCAAATACAAGTCGATTGTGGCTTATCTGATTTTGCCAACTGTTTTGATAACAATGCTGACAGTTGGTTATGTGACTGGTAAGTTATTGCCTGTTGATGTCCCCTTGGCTGCTAGTTTTGCCTTGGGAGCAGCGCTTGCTCCGACAGATGCCGTTGCGTTTTTATCAATTGCAAAACGGTTTAAATTTCCAAAGCGAGTCGAATCCATTTTGACAATAGAAGGGCTTTTGAATGATGCCAGCGGTTTGATTTCTTTCCAATTTGCTGTGACGGCTTTGACTACTGGAGCCTTTTCTTTGCTTACTGCGAGCTTTAGTCTGTTTTGGGCAATTATTGGTGGAATGTTGGTCGGGCTATTTTTTGCCTTGTTAAATCGAGGAGTCATGGCTTTTCTTGAAAAAATTGACGTCGCTGATGTGACAGGGGCTCTCTTATTGGAATTATCATTGCCGATTGTGTCATACTTTGTTGCCAGTCTTTTTGGTGTATCGGGTATCATTGCTGTCGTGATTGCTGGATTATCACAAGCCAGTCGCTTCAAACGAATTCGCTTATTTGATGCTGAGGTGGACCGTGTCAGCCAGATTATTTGGGAGACGGTCAGCTTCATCTTAAATGGCTTTGTCTTTATCGTTTTTGGCTATGAATTGACACGTATTGTTGAGCCTGCTTTGACCAATCCTTTGGTTAATAATTATCGTCTTGCGGCGATTGTGTTAATCGTGACAGCTTTGCTCTTTTTAGTTCGATTTGTCATGGTTGGGCTTTATTATATTCTCCATTATCGTAAAGAAAAACGTTTCAGTAAATCACTATTGAGGGAGGTTTTACTGTTAACTTTTTCTGGTGTGAAAGGGACGGTATCAATCGCGACAATTTTGCTATTGCCGCAGTTTGAAAGTTACGCCTATAGCTTGATTTTATTTACTGTAGCAGCGGTGACTTTGTTAAGTTTTCTAATTGGAGTATTTGTTTTACCACACTTGGCACAAAACTCTGATGATACTGATACTACCGATTATGTCACTCAAATTGCTATTTTAAATGAAGTGGTTAAGACATTGGAGCAAGATTTAAAAGAAGTCAAGAACAAAGGTCCACTTTATGCAGCCATTGATAATTACAATGGGCGTATTGAGCACTTAATTTTGGAACAAGAGCCGACTATTGTCAAAAAAGAATTGGCTTACTTGCGCTTGATGATTCTTGGAATTGAAAGCGATGGTTTAGAGCATGCTTTTTCAGAAGGCAAAATAGAATTAGTTGAATACCGTTTGTATCAACGTTATTTGCAAAATTTGGAACGTCAGATTAATCGCGGTTTTATTTCAACGTTTAGTTATTTCTTCACGATTAGCATGCGAGTGATTCGTCGCTTAGTTCGTGAAAGCCTTAGTTTTTGGCCGACTATCCGTCACTTTCTTTCTGGAAAATCACGCGAAATTAAATTGACAGAAGATAACCGTGACCGCTTGACAGAGCTTTATTTAAGCAATACGGAGCTGGTGTTAGAAGGGTTACAAGATTTGGAAGGCATTTATAATTCTGAGCTGATTGGCTTTCTTCAAAGGTCACGCCTACAAGAAGCTAATATCATTGAATCGGGCGTCTTTGTTGAACGTGTCATTGCTCATATGAAACCTGATAATATTGATGAAATGTTGCGAGGGTATTATCTTGAGCGTAAAGTGATTGCTGAATATGAAATGCGTGGAGACATTACATCAAGCTACGCAACCTTCCTACGCCGCAATGTCAATAAACTCGAAAGTTATTCGTTAAAAGATGACTATGGAACACTACCATATAATTACTTTATTATAAAATGACCCCTAGAACAAAAATGTCCTAGGGGTTTTACTGTTATGATTTAAATTCAGGTTTGATGTAAATGCGTTCGTCGCCTAGTGGGATGATTGAGACGGTTTGGTCATAGAAATCGGTTAAAATGTCCTCAGTCAAAACATCATTTTTAGGACCTTGGGCAATGATTTCTCCTTTTTTCAGCAACAAGACATGAGTTATTGATCGTGTAATTTCTTCGGCATGGTGTGTTACGTAGAGAATTGTTGGAGCATTAGGAAGGCTTGTGATTTGCTTAATCTGTGTCAATAGTTTTTCACGCGCAAACAAATCAAGCCCACTTGTAGCCTCATCTAAAATCAAAATTTCAGGATTTTCCATTAAACTACGTGCGATAAGGAGCAGTTGTTTTTCACCTTGTGACAGACTAGCATAAATACGTCCAAGCAGATGTTCGCCACCAATTGAAATCAACATTTGTCGTGCTTCATCAAGTTCTTTTTCACCGTATTCTTTGTAAAGAATGCTTGATTTGTATTTCCCAGTCAAAACGATTTTTTCGGCAAGCATATTTGCTGGAAGTCGCTCAGCAATAAATGAGCCAACGATACCAATTTTGGTACGAATATCGCTAATATCAGTACCACCAAATGGTGTTCCTAGGACTTCCACCTCACCGTCTGTTTTCCAATATTCAGCCATGATAAGCTTTAAAAGTGTTGTCTTACCAGAACCATTCAATCCTAAAATAGCCCAATGTTCCCCCTTGTTAACTGCCCAGTTAAGATTTTTTAATAATAATTTATGTTGACGTTCTAAGCTGACATTTTTTAGTTTTACTTGTAACATCTGGAGACCTCCATGTGTTTTTAATAATTATTATATCATTTTTCTGAAAATTTTGATATTTTAGTTTGGCATATGTAAAATATGGATGATATAGCTATCAGAATGTAAATAAATCTACTTTTAACCGAAATAAGTTATAAGTAATTATTACTTCCGTTTAATTTCAGAATTATTTGCGATCCTTGTCCCCAATAAAACGATACTTTGTGCCGCTTAAACAATCTGGGAGATTGTTTAAGGTTTCAGATTGGGAATTTTTTGGTTTCCTCTAACAGTCTACTGAATTGTTAGGACTGCCGATGGTTCAAAGCCTCTAGTGGATGGTTGAGGTTTAAGCCTAGAAATTGAAGAGCGAGGAATCTAAGGAAAGTATCAAAAAGACTTTTTCTTCAGTTTAACAGCTGATAGAGCTGTTTGCCTATTACATAAATGCAAAAATATGCTATAATGTAATTACTGTACTATTTTGTCGTGGAGAATAAAATCTTACCATAATAGATATTTGAAGAATAGGAGTAGAATTGATATGGAAGACCCCAGTCAGAATTTAATTTTGCAATTTGTTTTATTATTAATTTTGACCTTGCTAAATGCTTTTTTCTCAGCTTCTGAGATGGCATTAGTTTCCCTTAATCGTTCACGTGTTGAACAAAAAGCAGAAGAAGGCGATAAGAAATTCATTCGTCTATTGTCTGTTTTGGAAAATCCTAATAATTTTTTATCAACGATTCAAGTTGGTATCACCTTTATCAGTCTCTTACAGGGGGCTAGCTTATCTGCCTCTCTTGGGGGTGTTATTGCGTCTTGGTTTGGAGATTTTGTTTGGGCTCAGACAGCAGGTAGTGTTATTTCCCTTGTCTTTTTGACCTATATTTCCATTGTTCTTGGTGAGCTTTATCCAAAACGTATTGCCATGAATCTCAAGGAAAATCTGGCTGTTATCTCTGCCCCTGTTATCATTTTTCTTGGAAAAATTGTTAGTCCTTTTGTTTGGCTCTTATCAGCGTCAACCAATCTTCTCTCACGTATTACGCCAATGCAATTTGATGATGCGGACGAAAAAATGACCCGTGATGAAATTGAATACATGCTGTCAAATAGTGAAGAAACTCTAGATGCTGAAGAAATTGAGATGTTACAAGGTATCTTTTCGCTCGACGAATTAATGGCGCGTGAAGTTATGGTTCCAAGAACAGACGCTTTCATGATTGACATCAATGATGATACACAAGAAAATATTCAAGAAATTCTCAAACAGAATTTTTCACGTATTCCTGTCTATGATGATGATAAGGATAAGATTGTTGGTGTACTTCACACCAAACGCTTGCTGGACGCTGGTTTCCGTGATGGTTTTGACAATATTGTCTTGCGTAAGATTTTGCAAGAACCGCTCTTTGTTCCAGAAACGATTTTTGTGGACGATTTGTTACGCCAATTGAGAAATACCCAAAATCAAATGGCAATTTTGTTGGACGAATATGGTGGCGTTGCAGGTATTGTCACACTTGAGGATTTGCTTGAAGAAATCGTCGGAGAAATCGACGACGAAACAGATAAAGCAGAGCAATTTGTCCGTGAAATTGGTGAACATACTTATATTGTTCTTGGGACAATGACCATCAACGAATTTAATGACTATTTTGACGTCGATCTTGAAAGTGATGATGTGGATACTATTGCTGGTTACTACCTAACTGGTGTGGGAAATATTCCGGACCAAGATAGTCGTGAAACGTTTGAAGTGGATACGAAAGAAAAACACCTTGCTTTGACAAATGATAAAGTTAAAGATGGACGTGTTACAAAACTGAAAGTTATTTTTTCTGATATAGAACAGAGTATTGAAGAAGACTAAGCTAATCTTAGTCTTTTTCCTTTAGAAAATGTTATAATGAAAGCAGAAAAAACGGTTACAAAGGAAGAAAAAAATGACTGAAATTGATTACGGAAAAGTAACTGGGATGATTCACTCAACAGAAAGTTTTGGTTCTGTGGACGGTCCAGGGATTCGGTTTGTAATTTTTATGCAGGGCTGTAAGATGCGCTGTCAATATTGCCACAATCCAGACACTTGGGCTATGGAAACCAATAAATCGCAAGAACGCACAGTTGATGATGTATTGGCTGAAGCTTTGCGTTACAAGCATTTCTGGGGAAACAATGGTGGCATTACCGTATCAGGTGGTGAAGCCATGTTACAGATTGAATTTGTCACAGCACTTTTCACAAAAGCAAAAGAATTGGGAATCCATTGCACGCTAGATACTTGTGGTTTTGCTTTTCGTGACACACCAGAATACCATGAAATTGTGGATAAATTGTTAGCAGTAACAGATTTGGTTCTTTTAGATTTGAAAGAAATTAATCCTAAACAACATATTGTTGTGACACGTCAGCCAAATACTAATATTTTGGCATTTGCGCGTTATTTATCTGATAAGGGTATTCCTGTTTGGATTCGTCACGTTTTGGTACCTGGATTAACTGATTTTGATGATGATTTGGTTGAACTTGGTAAATTTGTCGCAACGTTGAAAAATGTGGATAAATTTGAAATTCTTCCTTATCATACCTTGGGTGAATTTAAATGGCATGAGCTTGGCATTCCATATACTTTGGAGGGCGTTAAACCTCCAACGAAGGAACGTGTGCAAAATGCCAAAGACCTGATGCATACAGAATCTTACACCGAATACATGAAACGGATTCATCAGTAAAAATATTGACATTAGCTTGAAACTTTGGTAAGCTCTAGCATAAGGTGGAATCTATGAACAGTTACAAAGTTTTAAAATTTGACGACGAATTCGTTTACTTGATGCAAGACGGAAAAATAAAAAAGCTTGCGCGTGATTTATTTGATTTTGACATAAAACTAGGAGACAAGGTTGACTATATTCAAGACGGGGACATTGTCCTTGTCTTGCCAAATCAAGATGAGGCGACTTTTGATTTAGATGATGACAAGTCTGTAAAATCTGGGCTATTACAAGGTATCTTGAACCTTTTTCTAGAAACATTGTCTATCCATAATAATGACCTAGGTAATCTGAAAAAAATTTTTTCTCAATTATTGGTGACGCTTTTTATGGCTTGGAGTTTACTTGGTGTCATTGCGATTGAAATCTTACTCTTGATTGAATCGCTTATTACATTTATTTGGCGTTTGCTCGTCAAAGGTGTGAAGAAATTGCATATTGTGGATAATAGCCGAAAGTACATGGCTTATCGCAAAGAACAAGAAGCTATCCGCAATCAAGAAAATCGTGAAGAAGAAGAACGCTTGTTACGCTTAGCCTTAGAGCAAGAAAAAACTGCAAAAGCAGAAGCCGCTAAGGACGATTCTTCTGATAATGAAATGCCAGATGTCGAAAACATCAGCAATGATTTCAAACAAAACACGACAGAAAAAGACTAAAGTAAAAGCATTTTTATCAGTAATTAACAATAATTAGTGATAAAGGTGCTCTTTTTGTGTTATTATTGCGATAAAAGCAGCTACTGACTTTGCTATCTCCTTTAAATTTTGCTAAAATAAGAATAAATAATTATTATGAGGTAGAAAACATGTCTAAAATTTTAGTTTTTGGTCACCAAAATCCAGACTCTGATGCTATCGGTTCATCAGTTGCTTATGCTTATTTGAAACGTGAACTTGGTGTTGATGCTGAAGCTGTTGCTCTTGGAACACCTAATGAAGAAACAACTTTCGCTTTGAATTACTTTGGCGTAGAAGCACCACGTGTTGTTGAATCAGCAAAAGCTGAAGGGGCTGACCAAGTTATTTTGACAGACCACAACGAATTCCAACAATCAATCTCTGATATTCGTGACGTTGAAGTTATCGAAGTTGTTGATCACCACCGTGTTGCAAATTTTGAAACAGCTAACCCACTTTACATGCGTTTAGAACCAGTTGGTTCAGCTTCATCAATCGTTTACCGCCTATACAAAGAAAATAACGTTGTTATTCCTAAAGAAATGGCTGGTTTGCTTTTGTCTGGTTTGATTTCAGATACACTTCTTCTTAAATCACCAACAACTCACTCAACTGACCCAGCTGTTGCTGCTGACTTGGCAGAAATCGCAGGTGTAAACCTTGAAGAATATGGTTTGGCATTGCTTAAAGCTGGTACAAACTTGGCAACAAAATCTGCTGAAGAATTGATTGACATTGACGCTAAAACATTTGAACTTAATGGAAACCAAGTTCGTGTAGCACAAGTTAACACAGTTGATATTAACGAAGTTCTTGAACGCCAAGCAGAAATCGAAGCAGCTATTACAGCAGCAAATACTGCAAATGGTTACTCTGACTTTGTACTTATGATTACTGATATTCTTAACTCAAACTCAGAAATCTTGGCACTTGGTTCAAACATTGACAAAGTTGAAGCTGCCTTCAACTTCAAACTTGAAAACAACCACGCATTCCTTGCAGGTGCTGTTTCACGTAAAAAACAAGTTGTCCCACAATTAACAGAGAGCTTCAACGCTTAATTAATAAGGGATAATAAAAAAGCGACGTGAGTCGTCTTTTTTGGAGAAGTTAAGGAAAAGAAATATGACAGACGAAAAAATACTCTATCATAAAAAAGGAAACCATTGGGAGATTACACTTTCAAAAACGTCAAAAAGAGAAAAGATAGAAGGTGTAATAGGACTTCTTATTGCACTCATTACTTATTTTTTGATGAAATAATGTTATTTCGGTAAATCCTAACATAACAAAAGCCAACCAATCGTTAATTTGATTGGTTTGCTTTTTATTTTTGGGATGTTATTCTTGATCACGGATAAAGGTGAGGGTTTGGTCTTTGGATAATTCTGGTGAGAATTGGAAGCCGTCAAAGGTTAGGTGTTTGATTTGCTCAATGGTTTCAATTTGTTTTTCAGCCATTAGTGAGACCAAACGACCACGTCCTTTTTTAGAAATGGTTGAATGAACTTTTGGCTTTCCGTTTCTATTTTCCATAAAGACAATTTTAACCATGCGTTTGCGGATATTTGGAGAGAAAACTTGCTCAAATTCTGATGACAGTAATGAAATGATGAGTTCGTCATCTTGGACTTCTTCGTTGTATTGTTGTCTCCAAAATTGTTTTAATGATGTGTTGTCAATCTTGAGATTTCCTTGAAAATCAAGGCGATGTGGTGCGATTAACGTCATGGGACTGATTAAACCGTATAAGGCAGTAGCGATACGAAGGTGGTTATCAAGATAATGTCGCTCCGCTTCGGTTACCTGAGTTCGTTTCATATACCGATACATGAGACCGTCATATAATAGCCATGCGGGATAGGTTTTGGCTTGTTTATCCGCTAGACGTTGCCAACGTGTCCATTCTTGGTCAGCTTTACTTGAATTGATTTTGTAGAAATTAGCCAAATTTTCGGCGGGGTATTCTTGTAAGGTTTTGAGCACTGCTTGGCTCTGGGCAGATAATGGTTGGCTTGGAAAAGCATCTTGGTTGGTATGTAATTCTTTGGCGTTAGGAATTAATATTTTCATACTGGCATTATAGCATAGACCTCAAAAATTCTTCAAAGATAAAAACTTATTAAAAAGTGAAGTTTATCTTCTTATAGCAGTCATTCTTGTTTTTTGTTACAATAAAGCTATGAATATTCAAGAATTGCGAGCTGGCGATTTGCTTTTTATGTACGGAATTTCCGATATGTCGCAAGCTATCCAGAAAGCAACTGGACAATATAGCCACGTTGCTATTTATTTTGACTCAATGATTTATCACGCGACCAAGGATAAAGGTGTCATTAAACAGCAGTTAAGGGAATTTTTGAAAACGAAGCAGCATAGGATTTTTGTTTACCGTTATCCTAGGATTAAGGCTGATCAGGTTCAGGTAGCAGCGGAGCATTTGCTGGGCAGACCTTACAATCACAGTTTCTATCCAGATAATGGTTCTTATTATTGCTCACAATATATTGCGGATATTTTGCCGATTTTTGAAACGATTCCCATGCAGTTTGGTGATGACAAGCATACGATTTCTGAGTTTTGGCAGCAATATTATGATGAGCTTGGAGTGGCTGTTCCGTTAAATCAATCTGGGACTAACCCTAGTCAATTGGCACAGTCCGAGAATTTGCAGTATTTAGGAGAATTACATGATTAACATTTGTAATCCAGATAAATTAACCAGACAAGCTTTTTTTCAAGACTTGATTAATTTTCTTTATCAAACAGATGATGTGACCTTACGCCAAATCAAGGCAAACTTTCCAGAAGTTCCCAAAATTGACCGTTTGATTGAGGAATACGTGCAAGCAGGCTACATTATTCGTGACAATAAACGCTATACGATTGGTTTTGACTTGCTTGATAGCCTAGAAAATGTTAGTTTAGACAGTCAACTTTTTGTAGATGACCAAAGTGCTATCTATGAGGACTTGATGGCTCTGACTTATGAAACACGTTTGACAAATGAGGCTAATGATTTGGTGCTTGTTGAAAAAACAAGTATCGCTCGTAGTGAGTTAACCTTGTCAAATTATTTCTTCAAATTAGCAGATAATTTACCAATGTCTAAAGCGCAAGAACCTTTGTATGACTTGCTTGGAGACGTCAATCCACAATACGCTTTGAAATATATGACAACATTTTTGTTAAAATTTGGTCGTAAGGACGAAGTTGCCCAAAAACGCCCAGATATTTTTGTAGAAACGTTGGAAAAATTGGATTATATCCGAAAAAATGACCAAGGGAAGTACGAATTGAACATGCTTTTTGACAAAGAAAACTTGATTTTTACCAGTAAAGCTTAAAAAACCTGTCCAGTGGACAGGTTTTTCATGAGCCTGAAAATTAAAAATCGAGTTAAGTCCATTGGACAATTCACGTTGTTTTTATCATTAGATAGAGAAAATAAGGAGCTCCGATAACGGCAACGACAAGTCCTGTTGGAATTCCTGTGCCAACTAAGCAAACACGTCCAATTGTATCGGCGATTAAAAAGATAATCATTCCGATGAGCAGACTAGACGGAAGGCTGATGCGGTGGTCGCTTCCTAATAATTGGCGCGTGATGTGACCAGCAAGCAGACCGATAAATGTAATATTGCCCACAAGAACAACACTAAGCGCCGCCAAGGCAGTCGAGAGTATTAGTGTGTAGAGACGTTCTCGTTTTAGATTTAAACCTAAAGCGATAGCTGTTTCTTCGTTAAGGCTCATAATATTTAGTGCATAACTTCGACTGTAAGTTAGTAGCCAAGTGACTAATAGCAGCGGTGCTAAAATCATCAATGTCTGCCAATTGCCACCACTTACTTTTCCGCTTAGCCATGAGACGATATAATCCGTCTTACTCGTATCAAGGTTAGCAATGATTGAAATCATGATGCCTGAAAGCAAGCTAGAAATCCCAACACCTGTAATGATAAGGCGTGTCGGACTAATCGGCTGATTTTTCTGACGTGAAACAAAATAAACAGTACAAATGGTCAGAATACCACCTAACATGGCTAAAAATGGCATAAGCGCAATCATCATGGAATTGGTAACATCCAAAAGCCCAACCATAATCGCAATCACGAGCCCAGCTCCTGCATTTATTCCTAAAATACCTGAATCGGCTAAGGGATTTTTAGTGAGTGTTTGAAGCAACACACCTGACATGGCAAGCGAACCGCCACCGAGCATACAAGCCAAAATGCGTGGCAGTCTGATTTGCGTGACAATGAAAGACATGGTTGCATCTGATTTTCCTAAAAAGACCTTGCAAACCTCTAGAAGTGAGGAATTAGCATATCCTAGAGATAAGGATAGCAGGAAAATAAGACATAACAGAAAAATGAGAACACTGAAATGACAAGCTACTTTCTTTCCAGATGTCATAAATTTTCCCCCTTTCGCACCAACCACAGAAAGCATGGTAAGCCAACAATACTAACAACCGCACTAACTGGCGTTTCTGCTGGCGGATTGATTGTACGGCAAATCAAATCGACCCAAAGCATAAAAGTGCTCCCAGCAAATGCTGTTAAAGGAAGGATAATCCGATAATCTTTCGCCACAAACATTTTGATAAAATGAGGAATGATAAGCCCGACAAATGCAATGCTGCCAACAAGAGCCACGGCGGCAGCCGATAAGATAACCACAATAGCAAGGAAAGTCATGGTCATGGCAAAAGTTCGTTGCCCCAGAGCTTTAGCAACTGTTTCATCAAGACTTAGAATGGTTAATTGACGCGCAAAAAGCTGCGCTAATAGCAATCCAAGGATAATAAAAGGCGCAATAATTCCCAACATTTTCCAATTTATTTGTGCTAAGCCACCAGATTGCCAACCGATAACTGCTTTTGACAAATCAAAATACAGCGTTATTGCCTGACCAAGTGATGAAAATAGGGTTGAAATCATAGCACCTGCTAAAATGAGTCGAAGTTGTTGGTATCCTTTTCGAGGATGATAAGCTATTCCAAATACTAAAATAGCAGCTAAAATCGCACCAAACAGACAAGTGATTAAAATCAAACTGTAATGCATACTACCAAAAATGGCATAACCTACAATCAAGGCTAAACCAGCGCCAGCATTAATGCCAAGCAAACCAGGGTCAGCAATAGGATTACGAGTAACGCCTTGAATAATGCTACCAGCTTGTGCCATGGCAGCCCCAACTAAAATAGCAGCAATGGTTCTTGGAAGCCGCAAATCAAAAATCACATCTTGTAAGTTAGAATCAGTTAAAGGGTGTCTAAAAACACTCATTAATTGAGCATTAGAATAAGCTACCGCACCAAAGCGAAGGCTTAAATACCAACCAAGGATAAAAAGAAAACATAGGCTGAAAAAAAGAAGCCACGCTCTTAAACGTTTATTCTTTTGAAAAAGAAGGTACAGTTGTTTCATTGTCTTTCCCTTTCAGAGAAATCAGCGAAAACTGCCTAGCGTATGGATTGCAGGCAGTTCTCAGCTGGTAAATGAGTTTAACTATTAGCTTGCTCGATTGCTGATACAAAAGCATCCAGCTGTTTATCAAGCGACATTGGGTCTGAGAAGTAGAAGAGGCTTTCATCAACTTCTAAAACGTGATTATTTTTCACAGCAGAAATATTGTTCCAAACATCGCTTTCTTTTAGGGAAGCTGCCGCTTCTTTAGTGTCGTCACTAACATTAAGAACAACGTAGTCTCCGATATAATCTCCAAGAACTTCTTGTGAAATGCCAAACCAGCCAGCAGGGAAAACATCATCTTGGACTTTTTGTGGTGCAGCATAACCAAGCGAATCATAAATCAACTCACCACCACGTCCCCAGTTATTACCATAAAGGTAGATATCTTTGTCGTAAAAATCCATAACCGTAAAAGTCGTTGATGAATCAATGTATTGACTCAGTTCTTCTTTAGCTTCAGCAGTTTTAGTTTCCCAGTTATCAAGCCATTCTTGGGCTTCATCTTCTTTATCAAAAACTTTTCCGAGATTAGTCATCATTTCCAAATAATCACTTTTACCGTATTCAATGACTAAAACAGGAGCAATTGCTTTCAAATCATCAAGATTTTCATCTGTTGAAAAAGCGATGATAAGGTCTGGTTTTTGGGTAGCAATAGCTTCGGTATCATCTGATGTTAATTGGACAGCCTCAGCTAATTGATCACCAAAAGCAGGGCTATTTTTTTCTAAATCAAGTGAATAACTTGAAACATTGACACCGAGTTCTAATAAATAACCTGTGTATGAGTAGGCAAAATTAATGACCTTTTGAGGATTTTTAGGAATATCTCCTTCATAAGAAAATCCAGTAATTTTAGGCATGCTAGATAACTCGGTATTATCTGAAGTTGATGATGTATTATGGCAAGCAACGAGTAAAAATGTTGCTAGAAAAGTCGTTAAAACGGCGAAAAACTTTTTCATGTCTATTCTCCTAATAAAAATCTATGTTAGCTGATAAGTCAGCAAAATAGGACGATTGTGGATAGGGTCTTGAACGATATGGGCTTCGATATTAAAAATATCACGTAAAATGTCTGCTGTCATGATGTCTTGAACCTTACTGTGATATTTAATCGCGCCAGCTTTCATGGCAATCAATTCGTCAGAAAAACGTGCTGATAAGTTCAAATCGTGCAAAACCATAATAATAGTTTTCTGGGTATCTTGGTTAAGTTTTTGGAGTAATTCCAAGATTTCCAGCTGGTGGTTCATATCTAGATAAGTTGTTGGCTCGTCTAAAAAAATAGTATCTGTGTCTTGAGCTAAAGCCATAGCAATCCAAACACGTTGACGTTGACCACCTGAAAGCGAATCAACTTTTTCATTGGCAAATTCAACAACTTTGGTTATTTCCATTGCCCAGTTGATTTTTTCCTTGTCTGTGTCGCTTAAACTTCCCAAATAGTTTTGATGTGGAAAGCGACCGTATGAGACAAGCTCATAAACTGAAATCCCTTCAGTCGCTTCAAGCATTTGGGGGAGTAGTGCTAACTTTTTGGCAATTTCTTTAGTTGGTAAATGAGCAATTGCTTCTCCGTCAACAAATACTTGACCAGCTTTAAGGGCATGAATGCGTGTTAAAGCTTTTAATAAAGTTGATTTACCACAACCATTGGCACCGATAATTGTCGTGATTTTTTGTTTTGCTATGGTGACAGATAAGTCATTGATAATCACTTTATCATCGTAAGCTACTGAGATGTTTTCAGCGTAAATATCTGACATAATCGACCTCCTTTCAAAATGATTTTAGGGGAATTTTTCTTCCCAAAAACAAGTCCCTAAATCGAGAATTGTTTTTTTATTGTAACAAGAAAAAAGACCTCTGAAAAGCCTTTTTTTGAATATTTTTATATTATTTAAATATTTTTATTATTAATTAGAATTGTTCAAAATAATACTTGAAATCGTTCTAATTAAGGTAGCTTTTAGCGATATTCAAATCACCAGCATAAGCTGTGCGTTCACCATTTACGATTTGATAAGCATCAGCTCCTTTACCAGCGATAATAACGGCATCTGTTTCATTATTAGTGCGTGCCATAGCTTGTGAAATAGCCTTTTCACGGTCAACTTGAATGTCAAGTGGACGTGTCACTTGACTAGCAATTTCTTCGGCAATAGCTTGTGGGTCTTCGTAATTAGGGTCATCAGCTGTTAAGATAACGTGAAGATTTGGGTGAGCATTGATGACACGAGCAAAGTCAGCACGACGGCTTTCTCCCTTATTACCAGTTGCACCAAGAATCAGGTGAAGGTCGCCTTTTTGGTGTTCTTCAACGACAGATAACAGTTTTTCAAGACTGTCACCATTGTGCGCATAATCGACGAAGACTTTAGCACCATTAGTTTGCGTAATGACTTCCATGCGACCAGGGACACTTGTTTGGGCAATTCCTTTTTGAATATCAGCTAGACTTGTTCCCAAACGCAGACAAGCAAGACCAGCAGCAACCGCATTTTCTTGGTTAAATGAGCCAATGAGCTGAATATCATAATGTCCTGCTAGTTTGCCAGTCACATCAAAGTCAAAAGCTCTGCCATTTTCAATCGTATTATCAGAATCCTTGCCGTAAAAATCATGAGGAGTATTGGCAACTTGTTGTGCGACAACATTAAAATAATCCATACCTGCATTGACAACAACAGCTTTGCTATTTGCCATTAAAAGGCGTTTGTGGTAGAAATAATCTTCAAATGTTGGATGTTCAATCGGTCCAATATGGTCTGGGCTGATGTTGAGAAACGCTCCGACATCAAAAGTCAATCCATAAACACGTTCAACCAGATAAGCTTGACTAGAAACCTCCATGATAAGGTGTGTCATGCCATTTTGGACAGCTGTTGCCATCATTTTGAAAAGGTCAAGACTTTCAGGCGTTGTTAATTTTGATTTAAAGAAAGTTTTGCCGTCCAAAGTTGTGTTCATGGTTGAAAACATCGCAGGTCTGTGGCTTTGTTTCAAGATATTGTAGGCAAAATAAGCAGCGGTTGTTTTCCCTTTTGTTCCCGTAAAAGCAATGATTTTCAAATCATTTTCTGGATGACCATAAAATTCCATGGCGATTAAGCTCATGGCTTTTTTGATATCAGTAACGATAATCGCTGGAATATCAAGCTCATAATCAACTTGGCTAACATAGAAAGTCAAGCCATTTTCAATTGCTTGCTCAAGATACTCTTTTTTAAAGGTCGCACCTTTGGCAAAGAAAAGTGTTGATTTATCTGCTTCGCGACTATCAAAACTAATCTGAGAAAAACTTGGATTTTCTTTCCAATCTAAAGAATAGTGATTATGGAAAATAATTTCGCGAAAATTATGGTCATTTTTCAGAATGTCGAGGGTTTTTTCAAGTGTAATCATACTCTCTATTTTAGACTTAATGTCTTTGTTTTACAAGTCACAATCAAAAGTTTATAATAAAAAGTAACGCTTATTTTAAAAATTAGGAAGAATACTATGTCTGAAAACAAAACAAATATGACACAGCAGCAACAGATGGTGCGCGGGGCGGCATGGTTGACAGCGTCAAACTTTATTAGTCGCCTTTTGGGTGCTTTCTACATTATCCCTTGGTATGCTTGGATGGGGACTCACGGTGAGCAAGCCAATGCACTTTTTGGAATGGGCTATAATATTTACGCCGTTTTCCTACTCATCTCAACCGCGGGAATTCCTGTTGCCATTGCTAAACAGGTTTCGAAGTATAATACGTTAGGTCAAGAAGATACTAGTTATTATTTATTACGTAAAATTTTAAGATTGACCTTGGTATTGGGGCTTATTTTTGCGGCAATTATGTACATTGGCTCACCGATTCTAGCTGCTTGGAGTGGTGGCGGAGCTGATTTGGTTCGTGTTATGAAAAGTTTATCTTGGGCACTCTTGCTTTTCCCGTCAATGAGTGTTCTACGTGGCTTTTTCCAAGGATTTAATAATTTAAAACCTTATGCCATGAGCCAAATTGCAGAGCAAATTATCCGTGTTATTTGGATGCTTTTAACAGCTTTCATGATTATGAAAATTGGCTCTGGTGATTATGTTTCAGCCGTTGTTCAATCAACGTTTGCTGCTTTTATCGGAATGATTGCTAGTGTCCTCGTCCTCCTTTTCTTCCTTTGGCGCGAGGGTAAATTGCAAGCTATTTTCTCTGCAGGAAATAATGATGTTAATATTGATGCCAATGCGATTATCATTGAAACGATAAAAGAAGCTATTCCGTTTATCATTACAGGAGCAGCGATTCAACTCTTCCAGATTGTTGACCAGTTGTCATTTATCAACACAATGAAGTTGTTTACGTCGCATACGACCAAAGAATTGCAAATTTTATATGCTTATTTGTCAAGTAATCCAAATAAAGTAACGATGATTTTGATTTCTTTGGCTACTGCCATCGGTGGAGCTGGTATTCCCCTTTTGACAGAAAACTTTGTTAATAAAGACAAAAAAGCAGCAGCTCATTTGGTCATTAATAGTTTGCAAATGCTGTGTATGGTGCTTTTTCCAGCAATGCTTGGGGCGATTATTTTAGCACAGCCACTCTATACGCTTTTCTACGGTGCGCCAAATAGCACAGCCCTGTGGTTATTTGTAGGTGCCTTGCTGCAAGTGATTTTCTTAGCACTCTATAGCCTTTTAGCACCTATGCTTCAAGCCTTATTTGAAAATCGCAAAGCTATTCGATATTTTGGTTACGGTTTAATTATTAAGATTGTTTTGCAAATTCCGTTTATCTATTTCTTCCACGCTTATGGCCCACTTTTATCCACAGCCATTGGTTTAACAATACCGATTGTTCTGATGTATAAGCGCATTTATGAAGTGACACGCTTTAACCGTAAAGCTTTGTTGCGAGGAATTTTTCTTGTTAGTATTTTAACAGCTATGATGGGTGTTATTGTTGCTATAGCAACCGTTGGACTTCATTTTATTGTTAGCCCAACGACACGTGTTGGTAGTGTTGTTTATATTGTGCTTGTAGGTGCCTTAGGTGTTCTTGTTTACGGCTTCCTTGCCCTAGTAACTCGTTTGCTTGATAAATTAATTGGTGGCAGAGCAAAAGCACTCCGCCAAAAACTACATTTAGAGCGATGAAAACAGTCCAGTGGACTAACTCGCTTCTTTATTTTTAAGCTCATGAAAAAACAGTCCACTGGATTGACTCGCTTTCTTATTTCTGGGCTCGTGAAAAAAACGTCCAAGGGACGTTTTTTTTAGTTATAGTTTTTACTTATAGCTGATTATCAAGAAATAGAATAACGAAAAAGTCATGCATTTCAACGAATAAATGATAGAATAGTTTATAAATTTTAATAGACCAGATAGCTGGTAGTGATATGTTTTGAGGGGGAGACACCATGAAAAGTGATTGTAGATTGGCAACTATTTTAGCACATGCAGGAATAAAATCAGATGAAGCGACAGGAGCGTTAGCAGCACCTATTCATTTTTCCACAACTTATCAACACCCAGAGTTTGGAAAATCAACAGGTTTTGATTACACAAGAACGAAAAATCCAACACGCGCAACGCTTGAAAAGACACTTGCAGCGATTGAAAAAGCAGATTATGCACTTGCAACGTCATCTGGTATGAGTGCTATTGTTTTAGCCTTTGAAATTTTTCCTGTTAGAGCCAAAGTAGTTGCCGCACGTGACTTATATGGTGGCTCTTTCCGTTGGTTCAATGATAAAGAAAAAGAAGGGCGTTTTTCGTTTGAATACACCAATACAGAAGCAGAGCTTTTAGCAGCGATTTCTGATGACACGGATATTGTTTACATTGAGACCCCAACGAACCCACTAATGGTTGAATTTGACATTGAAAAAGTGGCGAATGCGGCTCATGCCAAGGGCGCTAAGCTTATTGTGGACAATACTTTTTACAGCCCAATTTATCAAAATCCAATTCCACTTGGAGCTGATATTGTTGTGCATTCAGCCACAAAATATTTGGCAGGACATAATGATGTCTTAGCAGGCGTTGTGATTACAAACGACAAAGAGACATATGACAAACTTTTCTACAATCTCAATACGACTGGTCCAACCTTATCACCATTTGATTCTTATATGTTGATGCGTGGGCTAAAAACCCTTAAACTTCGCATGGAAAAATCAACTGAAAATGCGCGTGAGATTGTTGCATTTTTGGAAAAATTACCTGCTGTTAAAGAAGTGCTTTATACGGGTAAAGGTGGCATGATTTCTTTCAGAGTGGTTGATGAAAGTAAGATTCCAGATATTATCAATAGCCTTGACATCATTACATTTGCAGAAAGTCTTGGTGGTGTGGAAAGTTTAATCACTTACCCGAGAACCCAAACACACGCAGACATTCCTGAAGAGGTTCGTTTATCTTACGGATTAACCAATGATTTATTGCGCCTATCTATTGGAATCGAAGATGTTGAAGATTTGATTGATGACCTAAAACACGCATTGGAGGCTTAGTATGGGAACATATGATTTTACAACGAGACCAAATCGTCTAACACATTTCACATATAAATGGCAGGCATCTGAAAATGACCCTGATTTGCTTCAACTTTGGGTTGCTGATATGGATTTTTTGCCTGTTCCAGAAATTAAAGAAGCGATTATAGATTATGGACAAGAACACATCTTTGGCTATAATTATTTTAAGGATTCTCTTTATCAATCAGTGATTGATTGGGAAAGAAAAGAACACGGCTACAACATCACCAAAGATGACATTTCTTTCATTGACGGTGTTGTTCCTGCCATTTCAGTTGCTATTCAGGCCTTTACTGAAAAAGGCGATGCGGTGCTGATTAATTCGCCAGTTTATTATCCTTTTGCACGGACAATTCGCTTAAATGACCGTAAATTAGTGGAAAATTCTTTGATTATTAAGAATGGGCATTTTGAAATTGACTTTGACCAACTTGAGAAAGATATCGTTGATAATCAGGTAAAACTTTATGTTTTTTGTAGCCCACACAACCCTGGTGGACGTATCTGGTCAGCACAAGAATTACAAAAAATCGGTGAGCTTTGTGAAAAACATGGCGTTATATTGGCTTCAGATGAAATTCATCAAGATTTGGCGCTTTTTGGCAATAAGCATCATTCTTTCAACACAGTTGATGACCGTTTTAAAGAATTTACACTTATCCTGTCATCAGCTACGAAAACATTTAACATTGCTGGTACGAAAAACAGTTTTGCGATTATTCAAAATCCGAAACTTCGTAAGCAATTTAAACGTGTCCAACTGGCTAATAATCAACACGAAGTTCCGACTCTGGGAATGATTACGACGGAAACTGCCTTTACTTATGGCAAGCCATGGTTAGAAGAATTAAAAAAAGTTATCGAAGAAAATATTAATTACGTTGTGGATTATTTTGAAGAACATACCAAGATTAAGGTCATGAAGCCTGAGGGAACTTACCTTGTGTGGCTTGACTTTTCAGCCTATGACATTGAACAACCACAATTAGATGAAAAACTTCAAAAGGAAGCAAAAGTGGTGTTAAATGACGGCGCACATTTCGGAAAAGAAGGCAAAAGTTTTGCTCGTCTAAACGTTGCTGCACCACTAGAAACTGTAAAAGAAGCCAGCAAACGCATCGCTAGCGTCTTTGGAAAGTAAAGACATCAGTCCAATTGGCTGATGTTTTTTTCATAAAACTGAGAATAATGACTAATTTTAAAAAAGTATGACATTCGTCATAATTAGTGAGCATATTTTGCCATTTTCTGCTATAATTGATAAGGTTAAACTAAATTCAGTATAAAAGGAGTACATCATGGGAAAATTCCAAGTTATCTCACACCCGCTTATCCAACACAAATTATCAATCTTGCGTCGCACAACAACTTCAACTAAAGATTTTCGTGAATTAGTTAACGAAATTGCAATGCTTATGGGTTATGAAGTGTTGCGCGACCTTCCACTCGAAGATGTTGAAATCGAAACACCGATTACAAAAACAACTCAAAAACAATTAGCTGGTAAAAAATTAGCAATTGTTCCTATTTTACGTGCTGGTATCGGTATGGTTGATGGTTTTCTTAGCCTTGTTCCAGCTGCTAAAGTTGGTCATATCGGAATGTATCGTGATGAAGAAACATTGCAACCTGTTGAATACCTTGTAAAATTACCAGAAGATATTGACCAACGACAAATTTTTGTGGTTGACCCAATGCTTGCAACAGGTGGTTCAGCTATTTTAGCCGTTGATTCTCTTAAAAAACGTGGCGCAGCTAACATTAAATTTGTTTGTCTCGTATCTGCACCAGAAGGTGTTAAAGCTCTCCAAGAAGCACACCCAGATATCGACATTTACACAGCCACTCTTGACGAAAAACTTAACGAACATGGTTACATCGTTCCAGGTCTTGGTGACGCTGGTGACCGACTATTCGGTACAAAATAAGGTTAAGTTGATTGCTTAACTATTAAAAAGAGCACCTCATTTGAAGTGCTCTTTTTAATATCTGCATGTTCTACTTTATTTTATTATCTAAAAAATGTAGAGTTTCAATTGATTTGTAGTGCAATGTAATGAAAGTCAATGTTTCAAAAATCACATGAAATCAAGGTTTCTACCGTCTATTGACGTGTAGTGAACCCCTATTTTACTTCAGGAAAAAGTCAATTATTAACGTTTTTTATTTGACCTTTTTTGACCAATTGACTATAATAGTTTCAGATTGATTATTAAAACCAGACATGGATAAGAAGGTGATAGTCACCATTTCAATTTGTCCGTGTAGCTTAATAAAGGAGAAAATATATGATTCCTGTAGTTATTGAACAAACGAGCCGTGGCGAACGCTCATACGATATTTATTCACGCCTTTTGAAAGACCGTATTATCATGTTGACTGGACCAGTTGAAGATAATATGGCTAACTCTATCATTGCCCAATTGTTGTTCCTTGATGCACAAGATAACACTAAAGATATTTACCTTTATGTTAATACTCCTGGTGGTTCAGTATCAGCAGGGCTTGCCATTGTTGATACAATGAATTTCATTAAGTCAGATGTTCAAACAATTGTTATGGGTATGGCAGCTTCAATGGGAACTGTTATTGCGTCATCAGGTGCAAAAGGTAAACGTTTCATGTTGCCAAATGCTGAATACATGATTCACCAACCAATGGGTGGTACTGGTGGCGGTACACAACAAACAGATATGGCAATTGCTGCCGAACACCTTTTGAAAACACGTCAAAACTTGGAACAAATTTTGGCTGACAACTCTGGTCAAACATTGGAAAAAGTTCATGCTGATGCTGAACGTGATAACTGGATGAGTGCACAAGAAACTCTCGAATACGGCTTCATCGACGAAATCATGGTAAACAACGAATTAAACTAATTGAAGATATATATTAAACCCGCCTTTGGTGGGTTTTTTGTTGCGAGCTGACCAAGGATACATTTAACTTTAATTGTGGTATAATCGTTTTATGTTGACAATTGATGAACAATTATTTGATATTGATGAAGCTATTGATGAGGTTGCCGCATCTTTTCTTGAGTTGGAAAGTGTTAAAAACTATCGGAAAGCACGTGAGGTTTTCTTGGCAGATACTGTGCTTCAGGAAAAAATTATGCATTTTCAAGCCTTGAAACAAAGCTATGAAGATGTTAAATCGTATGCAGCTTTTCGATCAGAAGTTGCTGAAATACGTCGTCAACTTTTTAAGGAAAAAAGGGGCATTGACATTAACGAAAAAGTTAGTCAATTGCGACAAAGTGAAGTTGCTGTTCAAAAAAATTTAGCAGAGCTATCACAAAAGATCTCATCAACTATTTCATCTGATATTTTTGTAGAGACAGGTTTGCCTTTGGCACCACATAAATCACATTATGGGAATTGTAGTAAAGGAGGAAGGAAAAAGCATGTTTAAAAAGCAGGAACGTCAGGGGATTATTGTTTATTTATACTATAATCGTGATGCTCGAAAGTTAAATAAATTTGGTGATGTTTTATACCATTCGCATAAAATGCGATATCAGATCTTGTATGTAAACAAGGAAGAAGCAGAAGATATTGCAAAAGAAATTTCAGAATTGAAATTTGTTAAAGAAGTATTATTATCGGAGTTTGATAATATCGATGAAAATTTTGTAGGCAATTTAGCTCGTTTTTGATATAATATAATCTTGTATGAAGAAGTACGAAAAGAATATTGACAATTTTCTGATAATTCAGTATTATTTTAAGTGACTTTTTATTAGAAATTTAAGGAGAGAAATTCTTATGCATAAAAAGATTGCGCTCACAGCGCTAACTTTTTTAGCCTCAATTACTTTAGCAGCTTGTAGTAAGTCGCCAGACGTAACTGCAAATGCCACAGGAACAACGATTGGTGACACCTTGAAAATTGGTGTTAACCTTGAATTGACTGGTGCGGTAGCTGCTTATGGTAATGCAGAAAATGACGGTATTAAACTTGCCGTTGAAGAGATTAATAAAGCTGGCGGTGTTGATGGTAAAAAAATTGAACTCGTTACGAAAGATAATAAATCTGAAAACGCGGAAGCCTCTACTGCAGCGACTAACTTGGCTATTCAAAGTCAAGTTAATGCAATGATTGGTCCAGCCACTTCTGGTGCGGTTTCTGCCGCTAGTTTGAATGCCCAGAAAACAGGGGTTCCGTTGTTGACTCCAAGTGGTACACAGGATGATTTGACAGTGGGTAGTGATGGTGTGAAAAAAGACGTTTTCCGTACGACTTTCCAAGACAGCTTCCAAGGTCAAGTTTTAGCACAGTACGCTTATAGCAATTTAAATGCTAAAAAGGTTGTTCTTTATTATGATAACTCAAGTGACTATGCTAAAGGAATTGCTGAGGAATTCCAAGAAAAATATCACGGAGAGATTGTTGCAACAGCGACATTTGCTTCAGGGGATAAAGATTTCCAATCAGCCTTGACAAAATTCAAAAACTTGGATTATGATGCGATTGTAATGCCAGGTTATTATACAGAAACTGGTATCATTACAAAACAAGCGCGTGATATGGGTATCGAAGTTCCAATTTTGGGACCTGATGGTTTCAATGATGATAGCTTCGCTGACTTGGCCGGTACAGCAAATACGCATGATGTTTATTACGTATCGGGTTATTCAACGAAAACAGCACTTTCAGATAAAGCAACAGAATTTATTGCAGCATATAAAGAAAAATACGGTTCAGAACCAAATATGTTTGCAGCGCTTGCTTATGACTCTGTTTATATGATTGCTAAAGCAGCAGAAGGTGCAGAAACTTCAATTGATATTGCTAATAACTTAGCAAATCTGACAGATTTTGAAGGTGTTACTGGTACAATGACTATCGATGAAGATCATAACCCAATCAAGACAGCTTTGATGGTTAAGATGAAAGATGGTGTTGAAGATTCAGCTGAAGCCGTTGAAATTACAGGAGATAACTAGAGGTCATTTTCCTTTAGCTTTATATCACATAACTAGAAAGTTTGGTATTATATGTTTTTAGAACAGCTCCCCCAACAACTGGTTAATGGTATTATTCTAGGAAGTATCTATGCGTTACTTGCTCTTGGGTATACCATGGTTTATGGGATTATTAAATTAATTAATTTTGCTCATGGCGATATTTATATGCTAGGTGCATTTATCGGTTACTATGCTATTAGTAGCCTTCACATGAATTTCTGGATTGCCCTCATTTTTACAATGATTGCAACAGCTTGCCTGGGAATGATTATTGAGTTTTTGGCTTATCGTCCATTACGTCATTCGACGCGTATTGCAGCCTTGATTACGGCGATTGGTGTGTCGTTCTTCCTTGAATATGGTATGGTTTTCTTGGTTGGCGCAAATACGCATTCATTCCCGCAAGCTATCGATATTGTTAGCTATAAGATTGGCTCTGTAACAGTGACAAACATTCAATTGTTGATTTTAATTGTTTCCCTTGCTTTGATGGTAGCTTTGCAATTAATCGTTAAGAAAACAAAAATGGGGAAAGCAATGCGTGCCGTGTCTGTTGATAGCGATGCAGCTGAATTAATGGGAATTAACGTCAATTCAACAATTAGTTTCACATTTGCGCTCGGTTCAGCACTTGCAGGTGCCGCAGGTGTGTTAATCGGTCTTTACTATAACTCAATTGAACCATTAATGGGGATGACACCTGGTATTAAAGCCTTCGTTGCCGCTGTTCTGGGTGGTATCGGCATTATTCCAGGGGCAGCTTTAGGTGGATTTGTTATTGGTATTTTGGAAACTTTATCAATTTCGCTCAACCTTTCAAGTTATCGTGATGCCATTGTTTACGGTGTCTTAATTATCATTCTTTTGGTAAGACCTGCTGGTATTCTTGGCAAAAACGTGAAAGAGAAGGTGTAGAAAATGAAAAAGAATCTAAAAATCAATCTTTCTTGGCTTGCTTTGATTGTTGTTCTTTTTGGAATCTTAGAATTTCTAGCAACAACTAATATTTTGAACCTTTACTACATTCAAATTCTCATGGGGATTGGGATTAGTATTTTAATGGGACTTGGTACTAACCTTGTGCTCGGTTTCTCAGGACAATTCACACTTGGACAAGCTGGGTTTATGGCAATCGGTGCTTATGCCACAGCGATTATCACACAACAAAATCCAACTTACGGTGGCTTTTATTTCTCAATGCTTGTTGGGATTGTGATTGCTGTTCTTGTAGCGCTTGTCTTTGGTATTCCAACACTTCGTTTGAAAGGTGACTACCTTGCGATTGCAACGCTTGGTATGGCTGAAATTATCCGTATTGTTATTGTCAATGGTGGCGATTTAACCAACGGTGCGGCTGGTTTGACAGGAATTTTGCCATACACAACATGGCCAGTTATCTTTATCTTTGTCGTTGCAATTACGATTTTGATTTTAAATTTCCTACGTTCATCTATTGGACGTCAAGTTATTTCTGTTCGTGAAGATGAGATTGCAGCAGAAGCAATGGGTGTCAACATCACAAGAATGAAAGTCTTGATTTTTGTAATGGGAGCTATCATTTCAGCTATTGCTGGCTCACTTTACGTTGGTTACATCGGAACAGTTGTACCAAAAGACTTTACTATCATGAAATCAATTGATTACTTGATTATTGCTGTTCTTGGTGGGCTAGGTTCTATCACAGGAACTATTCTAGCAGCCATTGTTTTAGGCATTCTTAACATGTTCTTACAAAACGTTTCAAACCTCCGTATGATTATCTATTCTTTGGCATTAATTTTGGTAATGATTTTCCGTCCAGGAGGACTTTTAGGAACAAAAGAATTCACATTATCACGTTTCTTTAATAAAACTAAGGGGGGCAATCATTAATGGCACTTCTTGATGTTAAAAATTTAACCAAAAATTTCGGTGGTTTGACAGCCGTTGGTGATGTCACAATGCATTTAAATGAGGGAGAATTAGTTGGTCTTATTGGTCCAAACGGTGCTGGTAAAACAACACTTTTCAACCTTTTAACAGGTGTCTATGAACCAAGCGAAGGTTCAGTTTCTTTGGATGGCACATTGTTAAATAGCAAGAAACCTTATAAAATCGCATCACTTGGTCTTTCACGTACTTTCCAAAATATCCGTCTCTTTAAAGATATGACCGTTTTGGAAAATGTACTTGTTGGCATGGCTAATCAAAATAAATCGCATGTCTTTGCAAGCTTTCTTCGTTTGCCAAAATTCTATCAAAGCGAGGAAGAGTTGCGCCAAAAAGCTATGGATTTGTTAGCTATCTTTAATTTGGATGGAGATGCAGATACCCTAGCTAAAAATCTTCCTTACGGTCAGCAACGTCGTTTGGAAATTGTACGTGCCCTTGCCACTGAACCCAAAATTCTCTTTTTAGATGAACCTGCTGCTGGGATGAACCCACAAGAAACAGCAGAATTGACACAGTTAATTCGTCAAATCAAAGAAGAATTTGACATTACCATTATGCTTATCGAACACGATATGAGTCTTGTAATGGAAGTGACAGAACGTATTTACGTTCTTGAATATGGACGTTTAATTGCTCACGGTACACCTGATGAAATCAAAAATAATCAACGTGTTATTGAAGCTTATCTTGGAGGTGAAGGATAATGACAATGTTAAAAGTTGATAATTTATCAGTCCATTACGGCGTTATCCAAGCTGTAAAAGATGTTTCTTTTGAAGTCAATGAAGGAGAAGTTGTCACACTTATCGGTGCCAATGGTGCTGGTAAAACTTCTATTCTTCGTACGATTTCTGGTTTGGTTCGTCCAAGTGCTGGTAAAATCGAATTCTTAGGACAAGAAATTCAAAAAGAACCTGCTCGAAAAATCGTTGCTAGTGGCTTGTCACAGGTTCCTGAAGGACGTCATGTTTTCCCAGGCTTAACTGTGCTTGAAAACCTTGAATTGGGAGCTTTCTTGCGTAATGACCGTGAAGAAAATCAAAAGAATTTGAAGAAAGTTTTTGAACGCTTCCCACGACTTGAAGAACGTAAATCGCAAGATGCAGCCACACTTTCAGGGGGTGAGCAACAGATGCTTGCTATGGGGCGTGCTTTGATGAGCCAACCCAAATTACTTCTTCTTGATGAACCGTCAATGGGGCTTGCGCCAATTTTTATCCAAGAAATATTTGACATCATTCAAGATATTCAAAAACAAGGAACAACTGTCTTGTTGATTGAACAAAATGCCAATAAAGCGTTAGCAATTGCTGACCGCGGTTATGTTTTAGAAACAGGAAAAATTGTTCTTTCAGGAACAGGTAAAGAATTGTTAGAATCAGAAGAAGTCCGCAAGGCTTACCTCGGTGGCTAACAAACCGTTAACTGAATTTAGTATTTAACCAAGTCTAGGATAGCTGTTATCCTAGACTTTTTATCATTAACAACAGTCTCGTCTGCTTTATTTTCATTATTTTTTCAATCTTTGGTGAAACCGTTTGCGGTTTGTGGTATAATAATAACAAGAAAATAATGCGGAGAATTGTTATGGCAGTAAAAGATTTTATGACTAAAAAAGTTGTTTATGTGTCTCCTGATACAACAGTAGCACATGCGGCTGATATGATGAGAGAACAAGGCTTGCGTCGCTTGCCTGTTATCGAAAATGATAAGCTTGTCGGGATTGTTACCGAAAGAACAATGGCAGAAGCTAGTCCTTCAAAAGCAACGACTTTGTCAATTTATGAGATGAATTATTTGCTTAATAAAACTAAAATTCGTGACGTGATGATTCGCGATGTTGTGACGGTTTCACCGTACGCAAGTCTAGAAGATGCGATTTATACCATGATGAAAAATCGTGTTGGAATTGTTCCTGTTGTCGAAAGCGACCAAGTCTATGGTGTTATTACAGATAAAGACGTTTTCAAAGCTTTTCTTGAAATTTCTGGTTATGGCGAAGAAGGTGTTCGCGTGGTTATTTCGGCTGATGATACGGTTGGAACTTTGGCAAAAATTGTAGATACGATTTCAAACGACAATCTCAATATCAAACGTACCGTTGTTGCCACTCGTAAATCTGGAAAAGTTGCTATTGAAATTCAAATCGACGGTAAAGCTGATGTTGCAGATCTACGAGAAAAATTGCTTAACCAAGGCATTCAAGTTGATGCGATTGAATTAACAGAAGCAAAATCATTGGATTAAGTGCTAATTTAACTGAGAAAGCAGAATTTAGTTTCAAGCTAGGTTCTGTTTTTTTTTGAGCGACGAGACGGAAAGTTATGTCTATCAACTTTTTATGCTTGAATCCAATAAGTTAGCGAATTTGCTAGTGTTATTTTTGTCTGTTTTTTGTTAAAATAGAAACATAGAAAGAATTTTAAGGAATTTTCATGAAAAACGGTATAATCATTTCATTTGAAGGCCCAGATGGTGCTGGAAAAACCACAGTTTTAGAACAAGTCCTTCCAGTTTTGCAAGAAAAGGGCTATGATATTATAACCACACGTGAACCTGGTGGTGTCGAAATTGCAGAGCGTATTCGTGATGTCATCTTAGATGTTAACCACGTTGCTATGGATAATAAGACAGAGTTGCTCTTGTATATGGCTGCAAGACGTCAACATTATGTTGAAAAGGTTCTGCCAGCTTTAGAGGCTGGTAAGGTGGTCTTGATTGATCGTTTTATTGATAGTTCAATTGCTTACCAAGGTGCTGGACGTGGCTTGGATAAAGATATCATTAGGAGATTAAATGACTTTGCAACAGACGGTAGAAAACCAGATTTGACGCTTTATTTTGATGTTGAATCAGAAATTGGTTTAGCCAGAATTGCTAAAAATGCTGAGCGTGAAGTTAACCGACTTGATTTGGAAAAATTAGACATGCACAAGCGTGTTCGAGAAGGTTATTTAGCCTTGACTGAACAAGAAAAACGTATTGTGACTATTGATGCGTCACGTGAATTGGCAGAGGTCGTGTCAGAGACACTTCATACCATTCTTGAACAGTTAGCAAAAAATGAGTAGAGGGATTTAGATGGAATTAGAGCACTTGCAACCCCAACTTTTTAAAGAGTTTAATCAAATTTTGAAATCAGATAGGATGAACCACGCCTATCTTTTTTCAGGGGATTTTGCGAGCTTTGATTTTGCTCTTTACTTTGCTAAAAGTCGTTTTTGCGAAAACCTCCAAGATAGTTTGCCATGCGGGAAATGCCGTGAATGTCAGTTAATTGCGGAAAATGAATTTTCGGATGTTAAGGTTGTCAAACCAAGTGGGCAAGTCATCAAAACTGATACGATTCGTGAATTGATGCGTGATTTCTCACGTTCAGGTTTTGAAGGCAAATCACAAGTTTTCATTATTCAAAATTGTGAAAAAATGCATGTTAATGCTGCAAATAGCCTTTTGAAATTCATTGAAGAACCACAGAGTTCTTCCTACATGATTTTGTTGACTAGTGATGAGAATAAAGTTTTACCGACGATTAAAAGTCGAACACAGATTTTCCGTTTTCCGAAAAATAAGCCACTGTTGATCGAGCAAGCTGAAAAAGCTGGAGTTTTGAAAATACAAGCAGAAATATTAGCAGAATTGTCAAAAACACCGGAGCACCTTGATGAAATGATGCAAGATAAAAAAGTATTGGATGTCATTCAAACTTGTGAGCGTTTTGTCACGGTTCTGTTTAAAGAAAAAATGCTGGCTTATTTAGAAACAGGGCGTTTGGTTCAAGTTGCTTTAGAAAAGTCTGACCAAGAACTTGTTTTTCAACTCTTGCCGCTATTTTTAGCAAAGCAATTTAATCAAAAAGAAAGTTTGGTTTATTTAGAAAAAAGTTTTAAGGCGCAACAAATGTGGAAAAGTAATGTGAGTTTCCAAAATGCGCTAGAATATATGGTGATTTCATGACAGAAGTATTGAGCGTAAAATACGAAGAAACAGGCAGTATTGTCTATGTTTTACCAAATAAAAAATATAAACTCGGCGATTACGTCGTCGTCAAAAATAAAAAAGGGTGTCGTTTGGCGCAAGTTGTCACTAGCAACGAAGTCATTGATGAGGTCAAATTACCTGCTGAGATGGATTCTGTAACACGTCTTGCCAATGAAAAAGATAAACAAGCTTACCAAGAAAATATTGATTTAGCGAAGCGTTCGTTTTCAACGGTTAATGAGCTAATTTTAGCTAATGACCTAAAAATGAAAGTGATTGATATTATTTTCCCTTTGGAAAGAAGCTGTGTGCTTATCACGTTTTCAGCAGAAGAACGTGTTGATTTTCGTCAATTGCTACGTGATTTAGCAGGTCATTTCAAAACAAGAATCGAACTTCGTCAAATCAACAGCCGCGAAGAAGCTAAGGTTTATGGTGGTCTTGGACCGTGTGGTCGTGCCCTTTGTTGTTCAAGTTTTTTGGGAGAATTTCCACCTGTGTCTATTAAAATGGTCAAAAATCAAGGAATGTCACTCAGCACAGGAAAAACATCAGGTATCTGTGGGCGTTTGATGTGTTGTTTGAGTTTTGAAGATGACTTTTATAAAGCCTCTAAGAGGAAATTCCCTGATGTAGGAACGGAGATTGAAACAGTTGATGGCTTGGGAGTTATTGCAGGGATTGATGTGTTTTCTGATACCGTCAAAGTTCGTTTTCCAGAAAAACACACGCTCTTAACCTATGCTTTAGAGGAGGTCAAAGTACGTGGATAAAAAAGAATTATTTGATGCCTTTGATGGTTTTTCACAAAATTTAATGATTACCTTAGCTGAAATTGAAGCCATGAAAAAACAAGTGCAATCACTACTAGAGGAAAATACAGCTTTGCGTCTTGAAAATGATAAAATTCGCACGCGTCTAGCTCAACTTGAGCAAGATACACCAGCTAAATCTTCTAAGCAAGGAAAACGATATATCGAAGGCATTTACCATGATGGTTTCCATATTTGCAATGATTATTATGGTCAACGTCGTGAAAACGATGAAGAATGTATGTTTTGTATGGAAGTTTTAGATAGGGAGTAACTGCCTATGAAAGTACAAAAAAGTTTTAAAAATCAGACAACCTATGGCCAGCTGTATCTTGTTCCAACACCGATTGGCAATATGCAAGACATGACTTATCGTGCCGTGGAAATACTAAAAAATGCTGATTTTGTCTGTGCAGAAGACACTCGCAATACAGGGCTTTTGCTGAAACATTTTGACATTTCAGCCAAGCAAATTAGCTTTCATGAACACAATGCCTATGAAAAAATTCCTGAATTGATTGCTCTGATGAAAGAAGGAAAAATTTTGGCACAAGTGTCTGATGCTGGGATGCCTTCTATTTCTGACCCAGGTCATGATTTAGTAAAAGCAGCTATAGCTGAAGAGATTACTGTCGTTGCTATCCCAGGGGCTTCTGCTGGGATTACGGCGCTTATTGCGAGTGGCTTAGCACCGCAACCACATATTTTTTACGGTTTCTTGCCAAGAAAAGCTAAGCAGCAGAAGGAATTTTTTGAAGCTAAGAAGCAGTATCCTGAAACACAAATTTTTTATGAATCACCTTATCGTGTCGCAGATACATTGGACAATATGTTAGCAGTATATGGTGATAGAAAAATTGTTTTGGTTCGTGAGTTGACAAAGCTTTTTGAAGAATACCAGCGCGGATGCATCTCAGAAATTTTGGAATACATTGCCCAAAATCCTTTAAAAGGAGAGTGTTTAATCGTTGTATCTGGTCAAGATGAGATAGCGACATTAGAAGAAATATCAGAAAATATTAATCCAGCTGAACTCGTTGCTCAGTTAATCGAAGCTGGGGACAAGCCAAATCAAGCCATTAAAAAAATTGCTAAAACTTACGGCTTAAACCGTCAAGAAGTTTACAATGCTTATCATCAACTTTAAACATTACTAATCAGCTGAGACAACTACCGATGATTATGGAATTATCATCGGTAGTTTTTTGTCTTGTAAACTCCTTTTATTTATATTTTATAATTTTATGTAAGAAAACATAACAAGGATAGTTGTATCAAAATTAGCGACTTTGCTAACATTTCTATGTCAAGTTATAGAATCAATAAAATGAGTATTATCAAAGGAAGAATATTGTTTTTAAATGTAGAAGAAGACTGACGTTTTATGTTATAAATACAGAAAATTTAGAAAATTCAACAAAAAACACTTTACTCTGCCCCAAAATAATGTTATATTATCTAACATAAAATATCGCAACACTTGTTGTAGTATTTTAGAAAGTCGACTTTAAGGTTTAAAGTCTTAGAATATAAAAGGAGTTTTTGATATGGATGCAGGAAGTATAGCTTTTATGATTATCTGTGCTAGCCTAGTCTTTTTGATGACACCAGGTTTAGCATTCTTCTATGGTGGTTTAGGGAGACGCAAAAATGTCATTAATACAATGATGATGTGTGTGATTCCGATTGCTGTTGCTTCAGTAATGTGGATGATTTGTGGGTATTCCCTTTCATTTGGTGGTGATGGAAGCCTAATTGGTAATTTCTCGCATCTCTTTTTCAATGGTGTTAGCGAAACGGCTAGCACACGTGGTTTAGAAATTCCTGATGCGTTATTCGCAGCGTTCCAAATGATGTTTCCAATCATTACGGTTGCCATTTTAACAGGAGCGGCAGCAGGACGTATGCGTTTTACACCTTTGATTATTTTCATCATTTTCTGGCTTCTCTTGGTTTATTTCCCATTTGCTCATATGGTCTGGGATGAAGGGCTTTTGGCTCAATGGGGAACAATTGACTTTGCTGGTGGTGATGTCGTTCATATTACCTCTGGGGTTTCAGGTTTGGTTTTGGCATTGGTACTTGGAAAACGTCGAGATTATAACCGTTTAGAATACCGTCCGCATAACGTACCATTTGTTTTCCTTGGTGCAGGTCTTCTCTGGTTTGGTTGGTTTGGATTCAATGCTGGTTCTGCCCTTGCAGCAGACGGGCTTGCAGTCCATGCCTTTGTCACAACACACATTTCAGCAGCGGCAGCAATGTTGTCTTGGTTGCTTGTTGAAAAAGTGTTAACTGGAAAATTCTCACTTGTCGGTGCTTCAACAGGATTGGTAGCAGGGCTTGTCGCTATCACGCCAGGAGCAGGTTTTGTTTCAACGTGGAGCTCTCTTCTCATCGGTCTTTGCGTTAGCCCAGTTTGTTATTTTGCGATTTCAGTTCTTAAGAGTAAATTCGGTTATGATGATGCTTTAGATGCCTTTGGTTGTCATGGTATCGGAGGGATCTTTGGTGGTTTGGTAACAGGACTTTTCACTACACCAGAACTCGCTCTTGACGGAAACAATATCGGTTTAATCTATGGTAATGCGCATTTATTCCTAGTAATAGTAGCAGCTATCATTTTTACAATTGTTTGGTCAGCGGTAGCAACTTTTGTTATTATTAAAGTGATTTCAATCTTCACAAGTATTCGTGTTGAGGATCGTGCGGAAGCTATTGGTCTTGATGATAGTGAGCATGAAGAAACAGCTTACCCAACATTTATGGGGCTTGATTCATAATTAAAGGATAGTTAGAAATCTGAGCTAAATAGAAACGTTTAGAAAGAGAGTGTATTATGAAAAAAATAGAGGCGATTATCCGTTCAGACCGTTTGGAAGATCTCAAAGATGCCTTATCTAAAGCAGGATTTACCAAGGGAATGACAGTCAGTCAAGTGCTTGGTTATGGAAACCAACGCGGTTTTGCAGAATATGTTCGTGGTCAAAAGATTGTGCCAACTTTGCTTGCGAAAGTAAAAGTTGAAATTGTGACACACGATGCGGCGGTTGATGAAATTGTGGATATCATCTGCAAAGCTGTTCGTACAGGTGAAGTTGGAGATGGTAAAATTTTTATTCTTCCGATTGAAGAAGTTGTCCGTATTCGGACAGGAGAACGAGGTGGTGATGCCGTTTAAGTTTTAAAATCTCCGAAGTTTAGTCAAGCAAAAATAGTGGTAGAAAACCTGAATTCTTAAAGGATTCGGTTTTTTTGATATAAAAAAGGGAGTGAGACAGAAATCGGTAATTTTGAAAAAATTCGATTTCGTTATCTCACCCCCGTATGGCTCGAAAGATTTGTGGAATCTTTCGAGGTGGGAAAAGAAGTCAAGCGTAGCTTGATGTCAAAAAAGGGTTGTAAAAGCTGATTTATCAGCGCATTAAAAACCCCTCAACTACTGCGTTTTGCAATTAACAACAGGATAAACAAAGAAGCCGAACACTTTTGTCTCTGCCTTTTAATTAATTTTTGTTCCGTGTGCTGCTTGAGCACCAGTTTTTTCAATAAGTTCTTGGTAATTATCAGCTGTGACACCGCCACCAATCATGATTTCAATACGACCGTCAGCGTAATCAACAAGATCTTTAAGGTGAGCGACATTTTCAAAAATATCATTATTTTGAGTAGATCCGTGTGTCAAAATACGTGTAAAGCCTAATTTAACCAATTGGTCGAGTGCTTCTTTTTGCTCTTCAAGCGGAATTTGGTCAAAAGCCATGTGAAAAACAAGTGGTAGTCCTTGTGTGGCGGGAAGAAGTTGTTCGATACCATCTTGGTCAATGTGATTATCTTCTGTTAATAATCCCAAAACTAAACTGTCACTTTCAAGTTCAACGGCGCGAAGAATATCGTCTTCCATGATGCGAAGTTCGCTATCATTATAGACAAAGTTACCACCGCGAGGACGAATCATTGTTGCTAGTGCGATGTCTTTTTCATGCAGGTAGCGTGCCGCTTCTTTGATAACACCATAAGATGGCGTTGTACCTCCAACGGCTAAATTATCACAAAGTTCAACGCGTTTAACAGACTGATTGAGTTGATTGAGAAGTGTTGTATTTTCAGCACAAAATTCTTTGATAATCATTTGGACTCCTTAATTATTTACTACTTACTATTATATCATGATTATTTATAAATATTTTAAGTAAAAAATCTCAAAAATCTTTACAAAATTCAGAAAATTGTGTTATAATTTATACTATTATACGGAGGTATTTTTATGACAATTTACAATTTCTCTGCAGGTCCTGCAGTGTTACCGAAACCAGTGCTTGAACAAGCACAGCGTGAAATGCTTGACTACCAAGGTAGCGGCATGAGTGTTTTAGAAATGTCCCACCGTTCCAAAGAGTTTGATAATATTATTAAAGAAGCAGAACAATTATTGCGTGAATTAATGGCTATTCCAGATAATTATAAAGTGATGTTCCTTCAAGGTGGTGCATCTACGCAATTTACAATGCTTCCTTTAAACCTTGCTAAGGGACGTAAGGCATATTATCTAGTTGGTGGTTCGTGGGGTAAAAAAGCTTATGCAGAAGCTGTTAAATTGTCCAAAACTGTTCCTTTTGAACCATTGCTACTAGCATCATCTGAAGATACAGTATATGACCATATTCCTACTTTTGATTCAAAAGATATTGATCCAGAAGCTGCTTATGTTCACATCACAACAAACAATACAATTGAAGGAACGTCTATTTATGATCTTCCTGATACAAATGGTGTGCCAATTGTAGCGGATATGTCTTCAAATATTCTGGCTGTACGTTACAACGTTGAAGATTTTGCTTTGATTTATGCAGGTGCCCAAAAGAACATCGGTCCTGCAGGGGTTACAGTTGTAATCGTCCGTGAAGATTTCTTGAATGATGAACCAACGCTTTCTGCTATGCTTGATTACCGTATCCAAGCAGAAGCGGGTTCACTTTACAATACACCGCCTGCATATAACATCTATATTGCAAAACTTGTTTTTGAATGGGTGAAAGCTTTCGGTGGTGTTGATAAAATGGAAGCTGCTAACCGCGAAAAATCAGGTTTGTTGTACGATTTCATTGACCAATCTGACTTCTATACAAACCCTGTTAAAAATCCAGCAGAACGTTCAGTAGCTAATATTCCATTTGTAACACCAAGTAAAGAACTTGATGCTAAATTTGTTGCTGAAGCAACACCGCTTGGATTTAAAAATATCAAAGGTCACCGTTCTGTGGGTGGTATGCGTGCTAGTCTTTACAATGCATTCCCACGTCAAGGGGTACTTGATTTGATTGAATTCATGAAAAAATTTGAAGCTGAAAATAAATAATTGTTTTATTACCACTTTCGCATCGAATTTGTTATAAAATAGATTCATAATCATTAGAAGAGGTAATAATATGGAAATTAGACAAGCTTTTCCAAATGAAGTCGACCAAATCATGCTCGTTATTGAGGACGCACGAAAACAATTGGCAGCAAGCGGTAGTAATCAATGGCAAGGGAAATATCCTGATGAGGATACGATTTATGATGACGTTTTGACTGGTCAAGGGTATGTAGCCTTATTAGATGGGCAAATTGTAGCCTATGCAGCTGTTATCACTGATGGTGATCCTGCTTATGACAAGATTTACGATGGTCAGTGGAAACACAATAATCACCGTTACATCACATTTCACCGTGTTGCTGTTTTGTCTAGTGTGACTGGTCGAAAGGTTGCTCAAACATTTCTTCAAGGATTGATTGAAGGAACTGATGGACATGATTTCCGTTGTGACACCCATGAAAAGAATGGTGCCATGCAACACATTTTTGAGAAACTTGGTTATGTCTATTGTGGAAAAGTGCCAATTGATGGTGAACGTCTAGCTTATCAAAAAATTAAAACTAAGGATGAGAATGCTCTCTATCAAGAAGTTGATGAGGCTGATCATCATAGTTATTAACAATAACGGAAAAGGAAGGCTTTTTGTAGCCTTTGTGTGAAATAAATGGTATATAGTGTTAAAACGTTTAATAATATTAATCAAGTAGGGCTTAAAGAATTAGGAAATCATTTTCAAATTGATGGTGAGTTAGCGGAAAATCCAGATGCCTATATTCTTCGTAGTCAAAATTTGCATGGAACAGTATTTCCAGAAAATTTAAAAGCGATTGCGCGTGCAGGTGCAGGAACAAATAATATTCCGATTGATGAAGCAACGGCAGCAGGGATTGTAGTCTTTAATACGCCTGGTGCAAATGCTAATGCTGTAAAAGAAGCGGTTCTTGCTTCTATCTTGATGTCAGCGCGTGACTACATCGCTGCTAATGCGTGGGTAAACACCCTTTCTGGTGATGATGTTCCAAAACAAGTCGAAGCTGGTAAGAAACAATTTGCTGGTAATGAAATTTCTGGTAAAACGCTAGGCGTTATCGGACTTGGTGCTATCGGTGGTCGTATTGCTAACTATGCACAACGTCTTGGTATGAATGTTCTAGGGTATGACCCATATGTTTCTATTGAAACAGCTTGGAATATTTCTCATCACGTCAAACGTGTGGCTGATGTTAAAGAAATCTTTGCGAATTCTGATTATATCACTGTTCATGTGCCTTTGACAGATGAAACACGCCATACATTTGATAGTGAAGCATTTGGTTTGATGCAAAAAGGAACGGTTGTTATCAATTTTGCGCGTGGTGAATTGGTTGACAATGCAGCACTTTTTGAAGCTATTGCAGCTGGTGTTGTGAAACGTTACATTACTGATTTTGGGACAGAAGAGTTGCTTAACAAAGATAAAATCACAGTTTTCCCTCACGTAGGTGGTTCAACGGCTGAAGCTGAACTTAATTGTGCGATTATGGCTGGTAAGACAATTCGTCAGTTCATGGAAACAGGTGAGATTACTAACTCTGTTAACTTTCCAAATGTGCATCAAGCATTGACTGCACCATATCGTATCACATTGATTAATAAAAATGTGCCAAATATCGTCGCTAAAATTTCAACAGCGGTCTCTGACTTAGGCATTAATATTGATAATATCATCAATCGCTCAAAAGGTGACTATGCTTATACGCTACTTGACCTTGATGAAACTGATAAGGCGAAAATTGATCACTTAGTTGCTAATTTTGAATCTAGCGATAATATCGTTCGTGTACGTTTAATCACGAAAAAATAACAATAAAGATTGGAAGAGTTGGGAGTATTTCTCAGCTCTTTTTTTCTTTTTTTGCTATAATGGTTAAAACGATTTCAAAATTAGGGGAGGGAGATAGTTTATGGATAAAAAGCAGTTAAAAGAATACCAAAAACAGTTAAGAGAACGATTTTTCAGTGTTCGATTTGGTAATAAAAAAACAAAATTTGGTTCTGTTAGTTGACCGTGAAATTGGAGTAGAATATCTTGGAGTGACGGCTGGTCTAGGTAATCCTTCGGGGATAACACCTTTACTTAATGCGGATGGGACACCTAAGATTAATACAGAATGGCAGAACCATCAGTTATAGATAAGGCAGCAGAGCTTGCTTTTTCTATTAGGCATATGGATTAAGTGGGAGTGATAAAATGTTAAGAAAGTTGGTTTATCAGTCTGAGTTAGGAGAAATAGTCGTATTAGCTAATGAAAAAGGGCTCTTAGGTTGCTATTTTCTAGGACAAAAGTATTTTGAATATGGTTATGAACGCGAAAAAATTATTGAAGAAACGACCATTTTTTTAGATGAGGCAAAAGTTTGGTTGGATGATTATTTTACTGGTAAAAATCCCGACCCGAGTCGATTGACCTTGGTGCCTTATGGTACGGCTTTTCAGAGGAAAGTTTGGAAAGTCTTAGTACAAATTCCTTATGGGGAGACAATGACCTATGGAGAAATTGCCGAAAAAATTAACTGTGGTTCGGCGCAAGCCGTTGGTGGAGCTGTAGGTAAAAATCCCTTGTCTATCATTGTTCCTTGTCACCGTGTTTTAGGAAATCAAGGGCAATTAACAGGCTATGCTGGCGGAGTAGAGCGAAAGTGTTGGCTATTGGAACATGAGAAAGCTAATTTTTAGAAGGAGAAAGAAATGTTTACTTTTTATGAATATCCAAAATGTAGTACGTGTCGCCGTGCTAAGGCGGAATTGCAAGAATTAGGTGTTGATTTTGTAGCTGTCGATATTACAGTCGATACCCCAAAGGCAGAACAATTGGAAGAATGGATTGAAAATTCAACATATACTATCAAGAATTTTTTCAACACTAGCGGACAAGTCTACCGTGCCCTTGGTTTAAAAGATAAAATCGATAGTTTGTCAATTGATGAGGCAGCAAGCCTCTTGGCTTCAGATGGTATGCTCATCAAACGTCCAGTACTGGTTAAAGATAATCAAGTCTTACAACTTGGCCACCGCAAATCCTATGCAGAATTGCTAGAAAAATAAAATCAACCACTTTCGGTATAGAAAGTGGTTTTTTGTGGGAATTTTTACTCAATGAAAATTAGACTGGTGAGCCGATGTTGATAGATTATTTTTTCAAATTAAGCTAGTGAGGTCTGAATTTGATTTCCAACGAATGTTAATTATCTTGCAGGAGTTTGTTTAGTAATTTTTGAAAATCTTGGACAACTTCTCGGTGATTATCTTTTCGTTTGACGATAGAGCAAGCGATTCCTGATGTTTCTTCAAAGGGAATCCACATGAGATTTGGTGTATTGTCCTTTAAAAATCCTGGGACGAGGCAAACCCCACGACCAGATAAAATATTGGTAATGGTAGATGAGTGATTTGGGCTATCAAAGGTTTTTACTTGGGATTTAGAGATTACTTTTTCCTGAGCTTCTTTGAGTTCTTTGGGGCTGATTTGGCTGACCATTAAAGTTTGATTGTTGAGGTCAGTAGATTTAGCTGTTTTCAAAGTTGATAGGGGATGAGAATTTTCAACAACTAAGTAAATCGGGCTTTGGTATAAAAAAGTTGCTTCCAATTCTGTGATGTTTGGCAATGATGAAGTGATAGCCAGTGCTATGTCCAGTTGCCTGTTTAACAATTGTTCGAGAGCATCCGTAGCATTGAACTGCACATCAATAATTGATTATTTTTCCTACCTGAGATAATCATGGTGATTCCTAAAATGAGGAGGCTTGAAAAAACTCAGGAGCCTAGGATAATGGTAATGAGCCAGCTAAAGTAGGCATCGGCTGGACCACTGAATTGTCTTAGCATCATGGTTTGAAGGAAAAAGAGTGAAAAAGGGAAGAAGCAAAAGAAATGTTTTTATTTGCTTTGAGATAATTCGTTGGTATTATGACAGCAGTAGCGACTAATTCAGCTGCAACTTATGGTGTTAATGCTAATATCCACGGCATGAATGTCAGCTTCTTTGCCATGTCTTTATTTGCTTTGATATTATTGCTACTTGCTCTCAGCTGCCCTACAAGTGAAAAGTAAGAAGGCTTAATTTTTTTAATAAAAATAATCTCCTAAGCTAAAAAACTTAGGAGATTTTATGTGGGTTATAAATCAATTTCCAAGACAATTGGTGTGTGGTCTTGGCGTGCGCCTGAGTCAATCATTTCTGATTTTGTGATTTTGTCTGCGATACGACTTGATGTGAGCCAGTAGTCAATACGCCAGCCACTATTGTTGATTTTGCTTGTTTTGCTACGTTGCGCCCACCAACTATAAACATCAGGAATATCGCCATGGATGTAGCGGAAAGTGTCGGTAAAACCTTTTGCTAGTAAGTTGGTGAATCCTGCACGTTCTTCGTCGGTAAAGCCAGGAGAACGACGGTTTGAGCTTGGGTGTGCCAAGTCAATTTCTTTGTGAGCGACGTTGTAGTCACCTGTTGCCAAGACTGGTTTTACTTGGTCTAATTCTGTTAAGTAATCTGCATATTTTTCGTCCCAGATTTGACGTTCAGCCAAACGTTTTAAACCGTCACCAGCGTTTGGGGTGTAAACTTGTGTGACGAAAAATTTGTCAAATTCAAGGGTGATAATGCGCCCTTCACTATCCATGGTGTCAGGAGCACCGATTTCAGGATATGAAATGCTTGGTGTCAAGCTACTTTTGTAGAGAAACATGGTACCAGCATAGCCTTTTCTGGCAGGTTCAACAGATGAACGCCAAGAGACCTCGTATTCAGGAAAATAATCTTGCAAAATTTGCAAATGCTTTTTGGTCGGACCTTTGGCTGACAATTTTGTTTCTTGAATGGCAATGATGTCAGCATTTTCAGTAACCAAGGTATCAATAACAGCGCGAGACATAACAGCGCGTGCGGAATCGCTAGTCAAAGCAGCGTTGAGTGAATCAATATTCCACGAAATAAGTTTCATAACTAAGCTACCAGAACCTTGTAGGAAAACAAGATTCTCTTCTTTCTAAAAAAATCTAATCGTTACCCCCTATTTTAACAAAAAAAGAAATAGTACGCGACTTTGATGATTTGAAAGGTGGTTTTTTCTTACCATAAAATATGAAGAAAGTGTTATAATCTATTTAGAAAAATATCTAAATAGATTTTCTAAATAACGAAGGGAGGCAGCTATGGGATTTGCAGAGACTTTTAAAGCGTTATCACACCCAATTCGGCGAGAGATTCTGGAGTTATTAAAATCAGAACGCTTGCCAGCAGGTGATATTGCTGGACATTTTGACGTTGCAGGTGCGACAATTTCTCACCACCTTAATATTTTGAAAAAGGCTGGTTTGGTTGTTGAGAAACGTGAGAAAAATTTTATCTATTACGAATTAAGTACGTCAGTTTTAGAAGATATTATGACATGGTTAGCGGATTTAAAGGGGGAGTCAGGAAATGAAGATTAATAAAAAGAGTTTGGTTAAGACAAGTCTTGTCATTCTTTTACCAGTTCTTATCGGAATTTTATTGTGGAATCAATTGCCAAGTCAAATGGCGACACATTTTGATATTAGTGGAACTGCCGACGGTTATAATAGTAAAATTTTTGCCATCTTTGCTTTTCCGATACTTTTCTTACTTTTTCAATCGATTGTGCTAGTATCGTTAGAAAAGGATTCTGTTAAAGCTACCACGCCAGCTCGTATGGTAAAGATATATGCGTGGCTCATTCCTTTGTTTAGTTTAATTGTCCAGTTATCGATTTATGCGAATGCACTTGGAGTTATCAAAAGTAGTCCGGCACTTGTAACTGCTTTTCTGGGCAGCATCTTTATTTTTATTGGAAATTACCTTCCTAAAACACAACGAAATTATACGATTGGCATTCGTTTGCCATGGACACTTTCTGATGACCGCAATTGGTATAAAACGCACCGTTTTGCTAGTAAGATTTGGGTGCTGGGTGGCTTGCTTCTTTTATTTGATAGTTTTTTCCAACTTGCTTTGCCTTATGTTTTGGGTGGTGTTATTGGTGTAATGGTTATTGTGCCAGTGCTTTATTCGTTTGTGCTTAGTCGTCACTCAAGCAAGTAATTTCAGGTAATAATGTGTGATTTCAATAGCTTCGAGGTCTGGTTGGGCGTGTAGCCACCAGCTAAGCGTTGTTAAAAAAGTATCAATAATATATTGGTCCAACAGTTGGTCAGGTAACGCGTTTTCTTTAAAGTAAATGGGCTTAAGAATGGGAACCAAATATTTTTGAAGTTCTGCTTGTAGACTGCGACTAAAATAATCGTCTTCCAGCTGGTAAAGGGTTGTCACTTTATCAGCATTTTCTTTGAAGTGTTGGTAAAGGTGAGTTACCTGCTCTTCAAGGCTGCCTTTGTGTAAGGATTGGTTGGTTTGATGTTCAGCAAGCGAAGAAGTCACAAAAACGTGTTGAAAAAGCTGTTGACAGACAGCGATTAGCAAATCATCTTTGCTCGTAAAATGACTATAAAAGGTTGAACGACCAATATTAGCTTTCTGACATAATTCGCCAATGCGAATATCGTGAAATGATTTTTGAGCTAATAAATCAAAAAATGCGGTAAAAATGGCTTCCTGTGTCTTGACTTCCTGACGTGTCATGAGATTTCTCCTAAAATGGACATTTTTTCTTTTTTGTCTATTATTGAACATTATAATATTTTTGCGTATGGTTTTAAAGTTAAAAGTTTAAGATAATAGAGATAATTTAAAGAAAGAAGTAATCTTATGACAAATACATTACATAAATCCATTTTAAATCTTGCGATACCAGCAACGATTGAAAATATTTTACAGACCTTGGTGGGCTTTATTGATACCTTGATGATTGCAAAACTTGGCTTGACAGCGGTGACAGCAGTAGGTGTTTCTAATACAATTCTTAATGTTTACTTAGCGGTTTACATTGCCATTGGGGTTGGAAGTTCAGCACTGGTATCGCGAAATATTGGTGCGAAAAATAGCAAAGCTGCAAAGAGCGTTGCTGTTCAGTCGATTTATTTAGGACTCATTGTTAGTTTGGTTTTGGGACTGGTAGCGGTACTGTTTGGACATTATCTTTTACTTTGGATGGGGCTTGATGCAACAGAATTGGCAGCAGCCAAAACTTATTTTTACCTTGTTGGCGGATTGACGTGTTTTAATAGTTTGATGACTGTTTTAGCAAGTATTATTCGTGCAACTGGTGATACCAAGTCGCCGATGACGATTTCAGCTATCACAAATGTGACGAATGTCTGTGTTGATTATGTTTTGATTTTTGGGATTGGGTCGTTTGCTGGACTTGGAATATTGGGGACAGCGATTGGAACAGTAATTGCCAGAATCTTTGGAACGGTTTTGTTGTTTAAAAAATTACAATCTTCGGCACTAGCCTTGAAAAGAGAGGATTTAAAGTTTGGAAGTCGTGATAAGGAATTGATTTCCTTGACCATTCCGGCGACAGCAGAGCGTTTGGTCATGCGTTTGGGACAAGTGGTTTATATGAGCTTGATTGTTGCGATTAGTAGTAAAACATACGCCAGCCATAATATTGCAGGGTCAATTGAATCATTTGTTTACATGCCAGCTTATGGTTTAGCAACGGCAGCAGCTGTTTTGGTTGGTATGGCAAAGGGTGAAAAAGATTATCATAAAATTCGTCAAGTTGGTTTTTGGTCAACCCTTTATGGCGTTGTTATCTTAGGATTTTTCGGGCTATTTTTGTTTTTTGGTGGAGCTTATTTTGCCACTTTCTTTACCTCTGATAGCTCTGCGATTGCCCAAGTGGGCATTGCTTTAAAAATTGATGGTTTTATCCAACCTGTTTTGGCGATTAGTTTGATTTTAGCGGGAGCTCTTCAAGGAATGGGGGATACCAAAACGCCTCTTTACAGCACCGTTATTGGCATGTGGGGAATACGCGTGGTTGGTGTATTTCTCTTAGGACAATATCTTGGTTTAGGTATTGCAGGTGTTTGGTTATCGATTCTAATTGATTTAGCCATTCGAGCTATTTTTCTATCTTATCGCTTTAATAAAGTCACTAAAATCTTGGCGTGATTGCCAGGATTTTTTCGCATTGTTATGCGATTTTACCTATAATCAGCTATAAATTTATGTTATAATAAAGTGTTATCAATAAAGGAGTTTCATTAGCTCCTATTTGAAAGGAAAGAAAATGACTAGTAAACAACCATTTTATATTACAACACCTATTTATTATCCATCTGGTAAGCTTCACATTGGTTCAGCTTATACAACAATTGCTTGTGACGTTTTAGCACGTTACAAACGCATGATGAACCACGAGGTTTTTTATTTGACTGGTCTTGATGAACACGGTCAAAAAATTCAACAAAAAGCTGAAGAAGCAGGAATTACACCACAAGCTTATGTTGACGGTATGGCTGCTGACGTTAAAAAACTTTGGGAAATGCTTGATATTTCTTATGATAAATTCATTCGTACAACTGATGATTACCATGAAAAAGTCGTTGCTGATGTTTTTGAAAAATTGTTGGCACAAGATGATATTTATTTGGGTGAGTATTCTGGTTGGTACTCAGTATCAGATGAAGAATTTTTCACAGAAAGCCAATTAGAAGAAGTTTTCCGTGACGAAAATGGAAAAGTCATTGGCGGGATTGCACCTTCTGGACACGAAGTAGAATGGGTTTCAGAAGAATCATATTTCTTACGTCTTGGAAAATATGCTGACCGCTTGGTAGAATTTTTCCATGCATACCCTGATTTCATCCAACCTGATGGTCGTATGAACGAAATCATCAAGAACTTCATTGAACCAGGTCTTGAAGATTTGGCTGTCAGTCGTACATCATTTACATGGGGCGTTAAAGTGCCTTCAAATCCAAAACACGTTGTTTACGTGTGGATTGATGCGCTTCTTAACTACGCTACGGCACTTGGTTATGGTCAAGAAGAACACGCAAACTTTGATAAATTCTGGAACGAGGGAACAGTTTTCCATATGGTTGGTAAAGATATCCTACGTTTCCACTCAATTTACTGGCCAATTATGCTCATGATGTTAGATATGAAATTGCCTGACCGCTTGATTGCCCACGGTTGGTTTGTCATGAAAGACGGTAAAATGTCTAAATCTAAAGGTAATGTGGTTTACCCAGAAATGCTTGTCGAACGCTATGGACTTGACCCACTTCGTTATTACCTCATGCGCTCACTTCCAGTTGGTTCTGATGGAACATTTACGCCAGAAGATTACGTTGGACGTATCAATTATGAGTTGGCAAATGACCTTGGAAACCTTCTTAACCGCACGGTTGCCATGATTAATAAATATTTCGGTGGCGATGTTCCAGCCTACGTTGAAAATGTCACAGCATTTGATGCTGATTTGGCAGGTGTTGTCGAAGAAAAACTCGCTGAATACCATAAACAAATGAATGCTGTTGACTACCCACGCGCACTTGATGCGGTTTGGAACATTATTTCACGTACAAATAAATACATTGACGAAACAGCTCCTTGGGTTCTTGCAAAAGATGACGCTAAACGTGATGAACTGGCAGCAGTAATGGCTCACTTGGCAGCTAGTCTTCGTGTGGTGGCTCACCTTATTCAACCATTTATGATGACAACATCAAACGCTATTATGGAACAACTTGGTCTAGGAAGTGACTTTGACCTTGAAAATCTTACCCTTGCAGGCTTCCCAGAAGGTGTTAAAGTTGTTGCCAAAGGAACACCAATCTTCCCACGCCTTGACATGGAAGCTGAAATCGACTATATCAAAGCTAACATGGGTGGAGCAGCAGTTGCGACAGAAGAAAAAGAATGGAATCCAGCAGATGTTGAGCTAAAAAATGAAAAGAAAGCTATCAAATTTGATGACTTTGACAAAGTAGAAATCCGTGTTGCAGAAGTCAAAGAAGTATCAAAAGTTGAAGGTTCTGAAAAATTACTCAAATTCCGTCTTGATGCTGGCGACGGGGAGGACCGTCAAATCCTTTCAGGAATTGCAAAATTCTATCCAAATGAACAAGAACTCGTTGGTAAAAAATTGCAAATCGTTGCTAATCTGAAACCACGTAAAATGATGGGCTTGCTTAGTCAGGGAATGATTCTATCGGCTGAACATGATGGCAACTTGACTGTTTTAACCATTGACCCAAGCGTACCAAACGGTAGCCAAATTGGTTAATAGTTGTCACAAAAGATAATGAAAATACTCAGTACCTATAATGGTAACTGGGTATTTAACTTGTCTTTTTATGAAAAGAAATTCGCAAAAAATGAAAATAAATTTCAAAAATGACAATTAATTTTCATTTAAGTTTCCTTTGATAATTTTTAATGGCGAATTTTATTATGGTGAATTAGAATCGAGAAAAACAAACATGACTTTAAAAATCTTATCACGAGAAGATTATGAACAAGTGAGTGCCACATTTAAAGAACGTTCGTTTATGCAATCTGTTGAAATGGCGGATTTGCTTGAAAAACGTGGGTTTGACATTACTTTTCTAGGTTTGGAAGCAGATGGAGCTATCCAAGTGGCGGGTGTTTTGTACAGCATGCTGATGACAGGCGGACTTCACATGGAAATTAATTCGGGTCCTGCTTCGACAGATACGGCTTATCTGGCTGAATTTTACAGAGAATTACAAGCTTATGCCAAGGAAAATGGGGCGCTTGAACTGATTGTCAAGCCTTACGATACTTATCAAACATTTGATAGTCACGGTGAGCCAAATGACGACGAAAAGCCTGAACTGATTACGTGTCTGACAGAACTTGGCTATCACTTTGATGGTCTGCAAACTGGTTATCCTGGTGGCGAACCAGATTGGCATTATGTCAAAGATTTGACAGGATTGACACCTGAAACGCTGCGCAAGTCATTTAGCAAAAAAGGACGTCCGCTAGCTAACAAAACAAATTCTTTTGGTATTAAAGTGCGTCGTCTAGAGCGTGATGAACTCCACATTTTTAAAGAAATTACAGCATCAACTTCAGAACGTCGCGAATACGTTGATAAACCGTTAGATTATTATGAAGCTTTTTACGATAGTTTTGGTGATAAATGCGAATTTATGATTGCAACGATTAATTTCCAAGACTATCTTAAAAATCTTCAGTCTAGCCATGAAACGATTGCTTCTGAACTAGCTGTTTTAAATCAAAGAATTGCTGACGGTGTTAACTCAGCTAAGGTCAATAAACAAAAAGCGCAGTTGGATAAACAAATTGCAACCTTTGATGTTCGTATCAAGGAAGCCAAAGAGCTTATTGAGAAACATGGTTCAGAAGATGTGGTTTTGGCAGGTAGTCTCTTTATTTACACACCACAAGAAGCTGTTTACCTCTTTAGTGGCTCTTATACGGAATTTAACAAATTCTATGCGCCTGTCGCCCTTCAAGAACATGTGATGACAGAATCATTAAATCGTGGTATTCATTTTTATACTTTCCTTGGTATTCAAGGGATTTTCGACGGTAGTGATGGTGTTCTTCGTTTCAAACAAAACTTTAATGGCTATATTGTCCGCAAAATGGGAACATTCCGTTATTATCCACGTCCAATACTGCATAAAGTCATAGCTATAATCAAGAAAGTTCTAAGACGATAATTATAACGAGCTTACGAGCTCGTTTTTTGATATACTAGACTTAGTAAAATCAAGGAGAGAGAAATGACTTTTGAAGAAATTTTGCCTGGTTTAAAGGCTAAGAAAAAATATGTCCGCACAGGCTGGGGTGGCGCTGAAAATTACGTTCAGCTATTTGATACGCTTGAGCAAAATGGCGTGGCATTACCAGTAACACCGTATTTTCTCATCAACGTTTCAGGTGACGGTGAAGGCTTTTCCATGTGGTCGCCGACCCCATGTGACGTTCTAGCGACTGATTGGGTTGAAGTCCATGACTAAAGTTCTCATCACAGGCGTTAGTTCTGGCATTGGACTCGCACAAGCACGACTTTTTTTGAAACATGGCTGCGCGGTATATGGCGTTGACAAATCGCAAGCGCCTCAGATTCAAGATGACAACTTTCATTTCTTGCAGTTGGACTTGACGACGGATTTAGCTGCGCTGTACGATTCTGTTCAGGACGTGGATATCTTGTGTAACACCGCTGGAATTCTCGACGCTTACAAGCCTTTGCTTGAAGTATCAGACGACGAATTGGAACGTGTTTTTCAGACCAATTTCTTTGCGACAGTCAAAATTACACGCCACTACTTAGCCAAAATGGTGGAACGACAATCTGGTATCATCATCAACATGTGCTCAATTGCGTCATTTATCGCAGGTGGTGGCGGAGCAGCTTACACCGCTAGTAAACACGCTCTTGCAGGCTTCACGCGCCAGCTGGCACTTGACTATGCTAAGGATAAGATTCAAATTTTTGGTATCGCACCAGGTGCGGTTAAGACAGCCATGACAGCTAGCGATTTTGAACCAGGAGGATTAGCTGACTGGGTAGCCCAAGAAACACCAATCGGACGTTGGAGTAATCCCGAAGAAATCGCTGATTTGACAGAATTTTTAGCATCAGGCAAAGCAAGCTCCATGCAAGGCGAAATCATCAAAATCGACGGTGGCTGGAGTTTGAAGTAGTTATTGGTTATTTGCGAGCGTAGTAAATAGCATATTTAGAAACGAGATTTTAGCAACGGGTAGATAAACAATTCGGCATTGCTTCAAAGGTAGAACAATGAAAGGGAGGCTTCAAAATGAAGAGGAGAAAACCATAGTGGAAAATTCTGTCAAACGGATTGTAAGAAGAAGTAAGACAGAAAAGAATAGGAGATAACCATGAACGCACAAGAACTTTGGAACAAGTATAAGAAAATCAACCCATCAATCGGAGATGTCATTGACGCTTGGCAATTTGGGCTAGAAGCTGATTTGTTAGCGAAGCTAGTCCTTGAGGGCACAAAAACGGCGACGGCATCAGCTTATGACTTATATGCTGTTGATAATGACCCGCTACCTGAAGTTGGATTTTATGATGTGATTTTAGATAGCAAAGACCAAGCAGTTTGCATTATTCAGATTAAAAAAGTCTCTGTTGTACCTTTTAAGGAAGTCTCGGAGAAGCATGCTTTTAAAGAAGGTGAGGGTGATAAATCGCTTGCTTACTGGCGAGATGTTCACGAAGCATTTTTCAAACCCTATTTTAAAGAATGTGGGTTGACATTCACACCAGAAAGCTTAATCGTTTTAGAAGAATTTGAAGTGGTTTATCCCACAGTTTAGCAAGATACGATAGGAGGAAATTCATGAAATTAGCCATTTTAGGAACAGGAAAAATTGTTGACGAAGTGTTACCGGTTTTAAAAGAAATCAATGGCATTGAGTTAAGTGCTATTTTATCAACACCACGAAGTCTTGAAAAAGCACAAAAACTCGCTGAAATTTACGGCATTTCTCAAGCAAGTAGCGATTATGATAGCATTTTGGCAAATCCAGACGTTGACACCGTTTATGTGGCACTTCCAAACCACTTGCACTATGATTATGCTAAAAAAGCACTTCTTGCTGGGAAACACGTCATTTGTGAAAAGCCATTTACATTGACTTTAGCAGAATTTGAAGACTTGGCCAAAATAGCAGAGCAAAACAATCGTATTTTGTTAGAAGCTATTACCAATCAGTACCTTGGCAATTTTGCAGCTATTAAAGACAATCTGGCTAAGCTTGGTGATATTAAAATCGTTGAATGTAATTATTCACAGTATTCTTCACGTTACGACGCCTTCAAACGTGGCGAGATTGCGCCTGCCTTTGACCCAGCAAAAGGTGGCGGAGCACTGCGTGACCTTAATATTTACAACATTCATTTGGTAATTGGCTTATTTGGTAAACCTGAAAAAGTACAGTATTTGGCAAATATGGAACGTGGTGTGGATACCTCAGGTATCCTAATCATGGATTATGGTCACTTTAAAGCTGCTTGTATTGGTGCCAAAGATTGTGCAGCAGAGATTAAATCAACGATTCAAGGCAATAAAGGCTCAATTGCTATTATCGGCGCTACGAATACCTTGCCAGAATTAGCTTTAAGCTTGAATAATCAAAGCATGACAATGATTAATGAAAATACCCTAAATCACCGTATGCACGATGAATTTGTTGCTTTCCAAGCCATTATCGAGCAAGAGGACATGACGGCTACAAAATTGGCGCTTGAGCATAGTCGTGCCGTTATGGAAGTCTTGGATGCAGCCGTTAACAGCTTGTAATGGTTAGAATGTGCACCTTGATTGCCATAAAATTAAGCTCAAAATAAGTAAATGTGATATAATGGAGTAGCTTGTGTGAGAAAAATAAAGGAATGTAACCTTGTTTATCCCACAGAACTACTCTATTTTTTAAGGAATTAGTTATGTCAAATTATGCAATTATTTTAGCCGCTGGTAAGGGAACACGTATGAAATCTGACTTGCCAAAAGTCCTTCATAAAGTTTCTGGCATTACAATGTTAGAACACGTTTTTCGTGCCGTATCAGCTTTGAATCCAGAAAAAAATGTGACGGTTATTGGGCATAAAGCCGAAATGGTTCGTGAGGTTTTAGCTGACAAATCAGAATTTGTCATGCAAACAGAACAACTCGGAACTGGTCATGCGGTCATGATGGCAGAAAATGAATTGGCTGGTCTTGAAGGTCAGACCCTTGTTATCGCTGGTGATACACCGCTTATCACTGGAGAAAGCTTGAAAGAATTAATTGATTTTCATGTTAGCCACAAAAACGTTGCCACAATTTTAACAGCGACAGCCGAAAATCCATTTGGTTACGGCCGTATCATTCGTAATGAAAACGGCGAAGTGCTTAAAATCGTTGAACAAAAAGACGCTTCTGAATTTGAACGTCAAGTCAAAGAAATCAACACAGGAACTTATGTCTTTGACAATAAACGCCTTTTTGAAGCGCTTAAAAATATCAACACTAACAACGCCCAAGGGGAATATTATTTGACTGATGTTATTTCAATTTTCCGCAATAATGGTGAAAAAGTCGGAGCTTACGTGCTTCATGATTTTGATGAAAGTCTTGGTGTTAATGACCGTGTGGCACTTGCGACAGCAGAAGACATTATGCGCCGTCGTATCAACAAAAAACACATGGTCAACGGTGTGACTTTCCAAAACCCAGCAGCAACTTACATTGATGTTGACGTTGAGATTGCACCTGATGTGATGATTGAAGCCAACGTTACCCTCAAAGGAAATACTAAAGTTGGTTCAGGCTCTGTCTTGACAAATGGTACTTATCTTGTTGATGCAACAATTGGTGAAAATGTCGTTATCACAAGCTCAATGATTGAACAATCTGTTGTTAAAGATGGTGTAACCATTGGACCATTTGCTCATGTTCGCCCAGATTCAACACTTGAAAAAAATGTTCACATTGGTAACTTTGTTGAAGTAAAATCATCTATCGTTGGTGAAGATACTAAAGCAGGACATTTGACATACATTGGTAACGCGACCGTTGGAAGCGAAGTTAATTTTGGTGCTGGTACAATCATTGCCAACTATGATGGTCAACATAAATTTAAAACAACCATTGGCAACAATGTGTTTGTTGGAAGCAATTCAACAATCATTGCGCCAGTTACTTTGGGAGATAACGCTTTGACAGCAGCAGGTTCAACGATTTCTGATGATGTTGAAAAAGATGCTTTAGCGATTGGACGTGGTCGTCAAGTTAATAAAGCAGGCTATGCGCTTAACAAACCACACCACCCAAACAATAAAAAGTAAGCATATTTTAGGAGGTTTAAATCATTAAGCTGTATTATGACATGGGCGATTTCTGCTTATTGTTCAGAGGGGACAGTATCAACTTGATTTGACCTCTTTTTAATGATTTTTTAGGGACATTATGGCAATTGACCGTGTAAGAATGGCATTTCTTGCTGTTTTGTAGTAAAATTTATTTGGGAATATTTTTAGGGAGAATGCTTAGTATGGCTTTTGAAGAAAAAACGCTCAAACGAACAGAAATTTTTGATGGGCACATTTTTAAAGTTGTTGTTGACGATGTTGAATTACCAAATGGTTTAGGTCAAGCTAAAAGAGAACTCATTCTTCACCGAGGAGCTGTTGCTGTTTTAGCGGTGACTGATGAGAATAAAATTATTCTGGTTAAGCAATATCGCAAGTCAATCGAAAAAATTTCTTACGAAATTCCAGCAGGCAAACTCGAAATTGGTGAAAACGGCTCTGAACAAGATGCCGCTGCGCGTGAATTAGAAGAGGAAACAGGATACTCTGGCGATTTAAAACAAATTCATGAGTTTTATACTGCTATTGGTTTTTGCAATGAAAAAATTAAGTTATATCAAGCAACTCATTTGCAAAAAGTGCCAAATCCACGTCCGCAAGATGATGACGAAGTCTTAGAAATTCTTGAATTAACCTATCAAGAATGTATGGATTTGGTGAAATCTGGAGCTATTGAAGATGCTAAAACAATCATAGCCCTTCAATATTATGCTCTGCATTTTGGAGGATAGACAAAATGGGAAAACCACTTTTAACAGACGAGATAATCGAACGTGCTAACCGTGGTGAAATTTTTTATGATGACCAGTATCTAGAGGATGACGAGGAGACAAAAGTTATTCGTACAGACCTTTATGACACCATTGTGCCATATGAAGAAGAGGAAGAAGAAACCCAAGGATTTCTGGATAAATGGAAAGATCGTAAGAAAAAAGACCAATACGTTTATAAAAGTCGTCGCATTGAAAATGCTAAACGTAGCAAGTTTCAACGAAAACTTAATCTAATCATGTTTGTGGTTATTGTTTTATTAATTGCACTCTTTTTCGCGGTGTTTAATCTCTAATTAAAAAAGTTAAGAAGGAGTAAGCAAGAGTTAGAAAACTAACTTGGAGAATCATCTTAGTTGAAAACTCTTGTATTTTTGTGATGAAAATTGGAATTATTGCAGCAATGGAGCAGGAATTAAAGCTTCTTGTGGAACATTTGGAAAACAAAGTTGAACATCAAGTTCTAGGGAATACTTATTATGAAGGTAAACTTGGAAATCATGATGTTGTTCTTGTCCAATCAGGTGTTGGAAAGGTGATGTCAGCGATGTCTGTAGCTGTTCTTGCCGATCATTTTGGTGTTGATGCTCTTATTAACACAGGGTCAGCTGGTGCTGTTGCTACGGGTTTAAATATTGGTGATGTTGTCGTTGCTGATAAATTAGTTTATCATGACGTTGATTTAACAGCTTTTGGCTATGATTATGGTCAAATGTCAATGCAACCTCTTTACTTTGAGTCAGACAAAGGCTTTATTGACACTTTTGAACAAGTCTTAAACAAAGCTAACGTCGCTAGTAAAATTGGTTTGATTGCAACTGGGGATTCTTTTATCGCTGGCCAAGATAAAATTGATGCCATTAAAGCAGCATTTCCAGAAGTTCAAGCTGTTGAAATGGAAGGTGCTGCGATTGCGCAAGCTGCCCACAGTTTGAACAAACCATTTATCGTTGTTCGTGCCATGTCTGACACAGCAGCCCATGATGCCAATATTACATTTGATGAATTTATCATCGAAGCTGGTAAACAATCTGCCAAAATTTTAATGGCATTTTTGGAAAAATTAGCGTAGTAACAGTGACTAAGGGATTATTTATTATAGTTAACACTTTACTCAAATAAATCAGATATATGGAAGTAAAATAAAAATAAGTCTGAGACAAGAGTAACTCAAAGCAAAAAGCAACAGCATCAAAACTGTTGCTTTTTGCTTTGTAGCAAGACTATCTCATGTATCTTCACTGTAACACAAATCAAACAAACTTACCATTAGAAATTGCTTCTTGTTTGTCTACTCACAAGGGGTCTTTTCTGGACGGAAAATCGAAAAAATGATGGTTGAAAACTTGGCATGCCCTATCGAACAGGTCAACTTGTCGTCTCTTAGCGGACTATCAATCAATTTCAAGTAGTAGCTGGTATGGAAAGATAAAAGAAAACTTAAACGCCGTCAGCTTAAGAAAGTCCTTCAAAAAGTTTTAGTGCGGGCTGAAAAGTATGAGAACTATCAAGAAACATTTGATGGTCATAATAGCTTTTCTAAAACCAATCCAGATGCTACCTTTATGCGGATGAAAGAGGAGTATATAGTGGTCAACTCAAAGCAGGTTATGGCAGTAAAGAGAACCTCCTAACCTTAGAAATGGGAGTCAGCCACCTGATTAAATATGGCTTATTTAATAAAGACTAGAAAAGAAAGCAGAAGCAATGTTAAAGGTATTTCGATAATTGAGGTTATGATGAAGTCAATGTTATTTACCTCATCTTGACGGTTTGGAAGATCATTTTGATTCTGTTAAACATCAGAGGACAGAGACAGGATTTGAACAAGAAATCAAGGTTTATCAAGCCGTACAGCTAATTTACCTTCCCAAAAAGGACTCTATGTGAATGGGAATATCAGCTCTTAAAAGTAAAAGAAAGCGCTGTTATCTTAGGAAAGCAGTCAGATTTTTGCACAACGCAAAGTTGATGTGGAATCAGTCTTCGGTCAGATCAAGGCTTGTTTGGGTTACAAACGCTGTAGCTTACTGAAATACAACAAGAAATTAACTAATAAAAAAGAGAAACTCACACTAAATATGACTCTCTCTTTTTTATTAGCTGAGAATTCTGCTTATCTCAGACTTATTTTTTGTCTAAGGTTCCTCAATATATAGTTGAGGACATTCTTTTTGGGCTCGTGAGTGTTTAGTTAACTTTAAAATATTTTTACTACAAGCTAATATTAGCTACTCAAACTTTAATAGTCGCTCAGTTAGTTTTCTACTTGATGTCTATTTATACTGATTAATGCAATGCACAATGTTCAGAAAATAGTGTTTCAACTATTAATTGGAAGTGACCTGAGTACTATGAATTAAAGCCTATACCACATAGTAACTTGATATTAGTATATGAACTTTAAAGTTATAACTCCCTAAGTTTTTGGTGGCTTTGTCGGTATCTTTTTCGATTTAAGAATATGTTTTTTAATTAATCATTTGAGGTGTTAGTGGTATCAGTTGTCATAGAATAGGGGAGTTCATTTGCTGTATAAGAACGTGGATTTGGTACAATTCCTAGTTCAAATGACAGCTCCCCTCCCTTGATGATATCATCATGGTTTAAGAAAGTTTCTGTGATAGTTTTCTTATTAAGATCAATGTGATCAACAAATAGTTGTTGAGGAGCGTTTGGTTGAGCGAGAATAGTCAGTTGTTTTCCAGAAGATAGGTTGATAATAGCTTTGTCCCAAAGAGGAATACCGAGTACATATTGGTTTGAAGCAGCAGTAACTGGATAAAAACCAAGGCTAGAGAAAATGTACCAGGCAGCAGTTGTACCGTTATCTTCGTCACCTGGATATCCTTCATAACCGTTGTTAAAAGTCTCTGTCATAAGTTGTCGTAATAAAGGAGTAGCCATCCAAGGTTTTCCGATATAGCTAAAAAGATAGGGATAATGAAAGCTTGGCTGATTCGAAATAGCAACTTGACCAAATTCGAGTGCTGCTAACTCGCTCATTTCATGGATTTCAAAACCATACCCTTCTACATTGAAATCTGGTCGCTGATTACATAATTTAATTAATTTTTTCTCAAAAGCTTCAGAGGAACCATAGCAACTAATAAGTCCAGCAAAATCATGTAAAACTGACCAAGAAGTTTGCCAAGCAGAACCCTCGGCGTAGTCTCTCCCCCATCTTGTAGGGAGAAAATTAGGACGGAAATTGCCATCAGTATCTTTAGCACGCATAAAACCAGTAACAGGATCAAAGATATTACGATAATTTTTGGCTTGTTGGGCATATTTTTGAGCTATATCATCTTTTCCTAGTTTTTTAGCAACTTGTGAAATACAATAATCAGAGAAAGCATAATCCAGAGTGTGGTTAACAGACTCATGGTGATTGAGTGGTACATAGCCTAGTTGCAAGTAATCTTTAGTACCGCGTCGACCGTAATTTGTTTTGCTTGATTGAACAGTTGCCCCTTTTATCATCGCATCTAAAAATTCAGGCATTAAGTCAAGACGGATTTCCTTACTAGCTGCATCAGCAATGACAGCATCAATTAAAGTACCGGGCATAAGGCCACGTTCATCTGGAGAGAGCCATTTTGGTAAAAAGCCTGTCTCACGATAACTGTTAAGAAATCCTTCTAGCATATCACTATACTGTTCTGTTGCAATTAGGCTGTATAGTGGATAGACAGTTCTGAAAGTATCCCAAAATCCATTATTGGTGTAAAGTGGTCCTGTTTTAATGCTTTTAGAAGTAGTATCATAATGAATTTTCCGATTATCCTTATCGTATTCATAAAATGTTTGAGGAAACAGGAAAGTACGATAGAAGTTATGGTAGAAAGTAGAAACTTCATCTTGGTTATGGTGTTCAATCTGAATACGTGAAAGTAAATCCTCCCAAGCGGCTTCAGCTTTGGTAAGATAATCTTCTTTAGACCAATCTTGTTCACGTTTGAGATTAAGCTGGGCCTGTTCTTGTGAGATAAAAGAAGTTGCAAAGTGGATACTAATTTGTTGAGAATCGCCGAAATGTAACTGAACAGCTCCATTTTCTTCCGTCGTTTTCTGTTCACTTATTGTAAAAGGTTGGCTAGTTTTTAGAATGCAGTAGAAAGTGAAATTTTTATCTTCGCAGTCGGCAAAATTAATAACTGAAAGACTGAGAAGATTAGAGTCTTCTTGAGCTACTTTATATTGACCTGGAAGATGAAGCACGAGTCCATTTTCGCTTGCTTGAGTGTCTTTATAGGTAATGTCAAGTAAACCACCATACATAGATGGAATCAATTCAGAAGTGATTTGGTAGCGACATTGAGTGATTTTTAATCGTGTAGGATTAAAAATAGCTTCTTCTGGTCGGTAGGAACTTGTAATATGGTATAAAGAAAGGTCTTTTACCAAGCCCGAAATAGGAGTCATAGTGAGATGTGAAAAATCTCCCATCCATGGACTTGGTTGATGAGTTATGCGATACCCTTCAAAGGTTCGATCGTTTGGATGAAACCACCAAGCCCCCCGGTTGTTAGCAGTCGAGGGGGCGAAATAATTCATCCCCCAAGGAAGTCCCGTGTAAGGGAGGCAGTTTCCATGTGAAAAAGTAGCATCATTTGCAGTGCCATGACGTGTGTCGATAGTATGAATAATCATTTTATATTGTGTGCTCCTTTAAAGTTTTGCGTTTTACAAGATGGACAGGGATTTTAACATCATTTGGCCTTTCTCCTGTTTGAATCCAGTCTAGAAGAAGTTGACCAGCGACCTGTCCCATACGAAAGAAATCTTGTGCTACTGTAGTAAGTGGTGGATTGGAAAGACTCGCTGCCTGAATGTCATCAAACCCTATAATGGAAAGATCATTTGGGATAGAAAAATTATTATCTTGTAATGTTTTCATTGCTTGTAGAGCCACTAAATCATTTTCGCAAACTAAACCAGTTACCTTTTGCTCACGCACTAATTCTAAGACCGAATCTTCTGTATACAGCGCATTATCTAATGTAGTATGAAAAGGAATATTATATTCATTGAGAACTTTAATATAACCTAAGTAGCGATTTCTAGTTGTATGAGGATGATGTTTTTCATTGCTAGTAAGAAAGGCAATGCGCTGATGCCCTAGTTCTAATAGTGCTTGTGTAGCTTGTTCACCACCATTAAAATTATCTGAAGAGACACACGGAAATTGAAAACTATAGATTGGTTTATCTAATAATACAACAGGAAATTGCTGTAGGGAAAGTTCTAATAAGATATCTAGATACTGTGCAGTCGATAGAGGATAGTAAATCAAACCATCAAAACTTTTGGTAATATCAGCGACGGTATTTTCATTTAGATAATTAGCATAGGTAATAAAAACTTTGATATCACTATTATCTAAAGTTGGTACAAGTCCCTGGGTGAAATTACCAAAAGAGACACCTTCAAATGGAATGAGAAAGAGGATTTGTTTCGAAGAGTGGGTTTGTTGCTTTTGAGGGAGTTGGACAAAGGTACCTTTTCCTCTGGTCCTACTAACAAGTCCAAGATGCTCTAAATCATTAAGAGCTCGCTTGGCAGTGATGCGGCTTACAGAGTAACTTTCGGAAAGTTCCTTTTCAGTTGGAAGCTGGTCTCCTACTTTAAAATAACCACTAACAATTTTTTGTTTTAAATCGTCAGAGATATGTTGGTAGAGAGGTAACGTCATAAAAGTATCCCTTTCTTTTAAATATGATATACCATATTTTACTATTTTTTATTAAAAAAACAAGGAAAAAAGCCCAAAAAACTATTTTTTTAATTAAAAAGTTATAATATATCAAAAAAAGCGCTTGCAAAAAATATCAAAAAGACGTATAATCTACTCAAAAGATATATCAAATATTCTATGGAGGAAGACAGTGAGTATGACTATTCCAAAATCGGTTCAAAAATTTATGGAAGAAATAACGGAACTTTGTGGTGAAACTCATAAAGAGTGGGCGATTAATTTTAATCATTCTTTTTCAAATACCTTAGAAACGACCTTAAAAGTTCATGACGATGGTACTACTTTTTTGTTGACAGGTGATATTCCAGCTATGTGGCTGCGGGACTCGACAGCTCAAATGCGTCCTTATCTTGTATTAGCCGAAAAAGATGAAGCTATTCGGAACTTAATTGCTGGCCTTGTTCGTAAGCAAATGTATTATATCAATCTCGATCCATATGCAAATGCCTTTAATGAAAGCGAAAATTTTGCAGGTCATCAGAGTGACCACACAAATTTTAATAGTGCAAAAGGATGGATTTGGGAACGCAAATACGAGATTGATTCGCTTTGTTATCCTGTTCAACTAGCTTATTTGCTTTATAAAAATACGGGCTATACAGAGCATTTTGATGAAGTTTTTGTAGAAGCAGCAAGTAAAATATTAGATGTCTTCGAAATAGAACAAAATCATGAAAAGTCTGAGTATCGTTTTGTTCGTGATACGGAGCGTTTGGAAGATACGTTACCACGAGAAGGACGTGGGACAGCTGTCGCTTACACGGGGATGACTTGGTCCGGTTTTAGACCAAGTGATGATGCTTGTCAATATGGTTATCTGGTTCCGTCTAATATGTTTGCAGTAGTAGTGTTAGATTACCTTGTGGAGATTTTTACCAATCTTATCCCAAATGATACTCTAGCTTGTCGAGCTGAGAAATTATGTATGGTGATTCGGGACGGGTTGGAGAACCATGCCAAGACGACAAATCAAAAAGGTGAGACTATTTGGGCCTATGAAGTAGATGGTCTTGGTCAAGCATCTATTATGGACGACAGCAATGTTCCTAATTTAATGGCGGCTCCTTATCTTGGCTTTTGTGAGATGGATGATGCCTGCTACCTTCAAACGCGAGAGACACTACTAAGTCAGGAAAATCCATTTTATTATGAAGGAACATATGCGTGTGGTATTGGTTCCAGTCATACTCCTGAAAACTATGTGTGGCCAATTGCAATGGCTATGGAAGGACTAACTAGTTTAGATAAAAAAGAGAAAAGACGTATCTTAGATCAGTTGGTTGCAACTGATGCAGGGACGCATTTGATGCATGAAGGCTTTGATGTTGATAACCCGAAACACTATACTCGAGAGTGGTTTAGTTGGGCTAATATGATGTTTTGTGAATTAGTTATGGATTATTTTGATATTCGTGTAAAAAGATAAGAGGATAATTTTCTAGCGGTTTCAAAGGCTGTCATATCAGCTCCAATTTCAGAAATGATACGTAAAGCTGATAAGCGAACCAGGTACGCTTTGGATAACTGATACTTGTTCTTGAAACTTCTGTCTCAAGTCTAAAATTATTTGTTTAAATCTTCTTTACAAATGGCTAGTTCATCGTAGTGAACCTTAATCAGTGGTTATCTCACTATCAATGGTAATTTCTAAAGTTTGGGCTTTGACTGTCATACTTTTATGAACCAGTTCTCCAATTTTTGATTCTTCTTCGGGGTGGTCAAGGATGCTTTCGATAATTGATTGAGCACTTTTTCCGAAAACATCAGAAACGACATTTGCCGCTTGAATATTAGACCAAGTCAGACAATTTTGATAATGGTTCTTTTCATTCACTTGAAGTTGCGTTAATTTCATACGATAACGAAAGAGGTCAGCTATCCACTGTGTCTTTTTCTTATCTGTCTTTTTCCTCGAATTGCTTTGACGTATTTAGGATAAGCCAAACAAATATGGTAGTCCTTTTTAAGGATATTAAAGACTGGAATCCAGTATTTTCTAGTTGATTCCATGCAGATATCCAACCAGGAATAATAGTTAAGCCAATCTTTTAGCTGAAGAAGCCCGTTGGTAAAAGTCGAAAAAGGTTTACGGTGATATTTCGTAATTCTTTGCTTATTTGCGATAGCAACAACCGCAATCACAAAGGTTTTGTGCACATCGATTTCACAACAAGTCGGATAGACAATTTTTACTATGGGTTACTCCCTACATAAACGAGCTAAGTATAAGTTTAGTGCTCATCTTTGCAGTTAGTGATGCTTGATAGAAAAGACGGCACCTATAAGGATACAAGGTCGTAGATGAAATCACACACTTACTCATCTCCCTGTGATTTGTAGTAGTGACAAGGCTTCTCACTTTAATTGTAATCTAGAAAACTCAAAGCACAACACTTTCTCATGAGGTGTTATGCTTTGAATGAAACGAAAGGAATGTATTATAAGAATGACAAAGAAAACAGTACATATCATTTCTCATAGTCATTGGGATCGGGAATGGTATATGGCTTATGAAGAACATCACATGCGACTGATTCAGTTGATTGATGATTTATTGGATTTATTTAAGGCAGATCCAGACTTTGATAGTTTTCATTTAGATGGACAAACTATTATTCTAGAGGATTATTTGCAAGTAAGACCTGAAAGGCGTCAAGAATTAGCTGAAGCGATTACTGCAGGCAAATTAAAAATTGGACCTTTTTATATTTTACAAGATGATTTTTTAATTAGTCCTGAAGCGAATGTTCGTAATATGTTAATAGGACGTCAAGATTCTGAGCATTGGGGCTCGCCAGTAGAACTAGGTTATTTTCCAGATACTTTTGGTAACATGGGACAAGCTCCACAACTCATGAAAGGTGCAAAACTAAATGCCGCAGCTTTTGGTCGAGGGGTTAAACCTATTGGTTTTGATAATCAGGTTTTAGAGCAGTCCGATGAAGCTTATAGCTCACAGTTTTCAGAAATGTGGTGGGAAGGACCAGATGGAACTAAGATTTTAGGGATTTTATTTGCTAACTGGTATTCTAATGGAAATGAGATACCTTCAGAAAAGGAAGCTGCAAAAAGCTTTTGGAAAGAAAAATTAGCAGACGTGGAGCGCTTTGCTTCTACATCTCACCTTTTGATGATGAATGGAGTTGATCATCAACCAGTTCAAAAAGATTTGAGTAAGGCTATTCGACTAGCCAATGAACTTTTTCCAGACTATCATTTTGTTCATAGCAACTGGCCAGCCTATTTAGAGGCAGTATGTTCGGATTTGCCTGAGGAGCTTTCTACGGTAACAGGAGAATTGACTTCTCAAGAGACTGATGGTTGGTATACTTTGGCCAATACAGCTTCTAGCCGTGTTTATCTCAAACAGTGGAATACAAAAGTAGAACGCCAATTGGAAAATGTTGCCGAGCCACTAGCGAGTCTGGCTTACCGAGTGACTAATCAGTATCCACATGATCAATTAACTTATGCATGGAAGACGCTTCTGCAAAATCATCCTCATGATAGCATTTGTGGTTGTTCAGTTGATGCAGTACATCGTGAAATGATGACACGTTTTGAGAAAGCTTACGATGTCGGAAACTTTATTGCTGAGGATGCCTTAGTGGAATTATCAAAAGCAATTACTTTTGAAGGGGAACATCCTTTTGTAGTATTTAATACGGCAAGTTATTCAAAAACTGGTGAGGTCGAAGTTGAGGTGGTTTTGGAACGCAAGTTCTTTAAGGATGGACGTCCGGATCAACTCTATGATCATTTACAAACACGTCCTCAATGTCAATATAAGGTTGTTGATCGAAATGGCTGTGAAATTCCAGCTATGATTAGTGATGAGGAAGTTCTATTTGATTATGATTTACCAAAAGACCGTTTCCGAATCCCTTATATGAAACGTTTTGTTAAAGTCACTCTCTTCTTGAAGGATATGCCTGCTTTTTCTTGGGATACTTACGATTTAGTTCGAGCAGATACAGCCTCTTATCAGAAAGAAAGTATGATTTTTGATCGAATTATTGAAAATGAATATATTCAATTGAAAGTTCAAGAAAACGGTAGCCTGCGTTTGTTTGATAAGATTTCGCAAAAAGTTTTTCATGATTTACTTGTTTTTGAAGAGACAGGAGATATAGGGAATGAATACATCTATTTCCAACCAACAGGCACAAAGCCAATCCTGTCAACGGATTTACCAACTACTTTCTCTGTTGTCATAGATAGACCAGAATTAGCAAAAGTTCGATTAGAGCAAGTCATGATGGTTCCTGAATCAGCAGATGCCTTGTTGGAAGAAGAACAGAAAAAAGTTTTGGAATTCCGTAATCGAAAGGCAGGCCGTTCTGAGAAGATGATACCGATGAAAGTAACAACTTTCATAACAGTTCGTCAATACTCGAAAAAAATAGATTTTGAAACTTATGTGGACAATCAAGCTAAAGATCATCGCCTTCGGGTACTCTTTCCAACAGGTATGAAAGTAGCGACTCATGAAGCAGATAGTATTTATGAAGTGGTAACTAGACCAAATGTAGTACCAAAAACATGGGAGAATCCAACAAACCCACAACATCAGCAGGCTTTTGTAAATTTACGTAATGACCAATATGGTCTAACTGTTGGTAACTTTGGTTTGAATGAATATGAAATTTTAGATAGTTCGACTATTGCACTTACTCTCTTTAGGGGAGTCGGTGAGATGGGGGATTGGGGCTACTTCCCAACGCCGGAAGCACAAACATTGGGCAAGCTTAGATTTTGCTATAGCTTAGAATGTCATGGTCAACCAAGGGAACGTTATAAGACTTATCAAAATGCTTATGCTAGTCAAGTACCATTTTCAGCGATTCAGATTTTATCCACAGATGATAATACATCTACCAAGATGCCGTCTCATGGAACAATGGTAGCTATTGATGATGAGCGTTTTGCTGTGACAGCTTTAAAACGTCGTATATCTGATAATGGTCTCGTCTTACGTGGTTTTAATCTATCGAATCAATCGATTGATTTGAAATTTAATGGAGCTTTACAACTTAATTTATTGGAAGAAGCTTTAGATACACCTTTTGAGGGGCATGTCGGTCCATGCAATATTCAAACTCTATTAATTAAGGAGGAAGAATAATGACAAAATTTTTCAAAAATCTTTGGAGATACAAAGCTTTGGTAGCTATGGCTTTGCCTGGTGCTGTTTGGATGGTTTTCTTCTTTTACATCCCAGTTTTTGCTAATGTTGTCGCTTTCAAAGACTTTCATTTAGATCCAGCAGGTTTTTTAGCTAGTTTATCCAATAGCCCTTGGGTAGGATTGAGTAATTTTGAATTCCTCTTTTCTTCAGGAGCAGCTTTTGACATTACTCGTAACACTATTCTTTATAATCTTGGTTTTATTACTCTGAATTTGTTTATTTCGATTTCATTTGCCATTATTATGAGTGAGTTACGTAATAAAAAGCTTGTAAAAGTGTATCAGACAATGTCACTTTTCCCTTACTTTCTTTCTTGGATTGTAATTTCTTACTTTGTTTATGCATTTTTGGCACCAGGAAAAACAGGTATTATCAACCAACTCATTATGAATAATGGTGGTGTGCCTGTTAACTGGTACCAAGAACCAAAGTATTGGGTTGCTATAATTCTCTTTATTGGTGTCTGGAAAGGAATTGGTTATAACTCAATTGTTTATTTTGCTACTGTCATGGGAATCAATCCAACCTATTATGAAGCAGCCATGGTAGATGGAGCTACAAAATGGCAACAAATTAAACATGTTACCATACCACAAGTTATTCCTTTGATGACCATTTTGACCATACTAGCAGTGGGTAATATTTTTAGAGCAGACTTTGGATTATTCTACAATGTACCACGTCAGTCAGGTGCCTTAACTTCGGTTACTCAGGTGTTAGATACTTACATCTATAATGGTTTGGCTAATACAGGAGATTTAGGAATGGCGACGGCTGCCGCACTTTATCAGTCAGTTGTTGGTTTTATTTTGTTAATGATTACAAACTTTTTCGCTCGTAAATTAGATAGCGATTCTGCCTTATTCTAGGAGGAGATTTGATTGTGAAGAAAAAAAGAAAAAAATAGCATCTTTATCTGTTAGGGGATTTAATCGTCCGGTCAATTTTATCTTCAATATTGTGATTGCGTTATTTGCGATTTCATGTGTTCTCCCCTTTTTATTTGTTTTAGCTATTTCACTTACAAAAGAATCAGCTTTACAGCAATATGGTTATAGTTTTTTTCCTAGGGAATGGAGCTTTTATGCTTACACTTTCTTGTTTGATCAGATGAAAGAGAAGATGTTGCAGTCTTTATTTGTAACAATTCTTGTAACAGTTCTTGGGACAGTGATTAATGCGACGGCAACTTCTTTATATGCTTATGCAATTTCTCGGAATAACTTTCCTTTTCGTCGCTTTTTTACAGTATTTTGTCTTATCACTATGCTGTTTTCACCTGGTATGATTGCTAACTATCTTGTTGTAACCAATCTTTTGCAACTGCAAGATACAATTTGGGCCTTAATTTTACCAATGGCAGTTTCTCCATTTAATATTATTGTTATGCGAACCTTTTTCAAACGTTCGGTTCCGGATTCTATTATTGAGTCAGCACGTATTGACGGGGCTAGCGAGATGAGAATCTTTACTCAAATTGTTCTTCCACTAGCTGTCCCTGGTATTGCTACTATCTCACTTTTTGCAGCGCTTGGCTATTGGAATGATTGGTTCAATGCTCTACTTTATATATCAGATGATAAGCTGATACCGTTGCAGTATTTATTGATGAAGATTCAAAATAATCTACAATATTTGACGCAAAATGCTGGAGCAGGATCACAGATTGCTGGTGGTCTAGCGGCTCTTCCGGGAGAATCAGCTCGAATGGCTATTGTCGTTATCTCAACTTTGCCGATTGCAATCAGCTATCCTTTCTTCCAACGCTATTTTGTTAAGGGATTGACAATTGGCGGTGTCAAAGAATAGCTAAGATATTATTTACTTTTTAATGTGTTATTTAAATAAAATGGAGGAAACTCCAAGGAGGTTATCTTATGAAAAAATACCAAAGAATTGCTCTTGCTTCACTGTCGATATTGGCAGCTACAACTCTCGTAGCTTGTGGAACTTCAAAATCTTCTAAAGAAGGTTCTAGTGACAAAATCCTGCACATGTATCAAAAAGGTGATAAGCCGGATAATTATGAAGAGTTGATGGCTCAAGCTAATAAAATTATTGAAAAAGAAACAGGATATAAACTAGAAATTAGTTACATTGGTTGGGGAGATTATGATAAAAAAATGAATGTTATAATTTCTTCTGGTGAGGATTACGATATAGCTTTTGCTCAGGATTATGCGACTAATGCTTCTAAGGGAGCGTTTGCTGATTTGACAGACTTAGCACCTAAGTATGCTAAAACTGCATATGAATCTCTCAATCCATCTTATATTGAAGGAAATAAGATTAATGGTAAACTTTATGCTTTTCCTGTAAATGCGAATATTTATGCCCAACAAGTAATTACTTTTAATAAACAGTATCTTGATAAGTATAATTTATCAATTAATGATGTGAATTCCTTTGCGTCAGCTCAAAAAGTTTTAGAAGAATTTCATGAAAAAGAGCCAAATATTGCAGCTCTAGCTGTTGGTCAAGGGTATAAAACACCAGGAAATGTTGATTATGTATTAGGAAATGGCCTACCATTTGCGGTTGATGTGACTGGAGATGGAAAGAAAATTCAAAATGTATATGATATTCCTTCTTATGTTGAGAATTTAAAACTAATGCATGAATATTATACAAAAGGACTTATTCCAGCAGATGCTGCTACTTCTAGTACTGCTTATGATTTGAACTCAAACAACTGGTTTGCTCGAATTGAGACTCAAGGTCCTTACGATTATGGTGATACCATCTTAACGCAAGCTGCAGGTCAAGAATTAGTTTCAAAACCTTTGACAGAATCATTGATTACAACTGACCAAGCACGTGTAGCAAATTTTGTTGTCTCAAATACTTCTAAACATAAAAAAGAAGCAGTGCAAGTTCTTGGATTAATCAACAGCAACGAAAAGCTACTTAATACTCTTGTTTATGGTATTGAAGGTAAACAATGGGAAAAAACGGGTGATAAGAAGATTAAAACATTGAAATCTTATAGTGAAGGTGTAACACACATGCCTGCTTGGAATACTGGAAATAATGCCCTTCTTTACACTACAGATGCTGTTACAGATGAGATGATTGCTAAAAGAGATGAGTCTATTAAAAATGCTTCTGTTTCACCATTATTAGGTTTTACTTTCGATCAATCAAAAGTAAAATCTGAGATTTCAAATCTTTCTAATGTGATGAGTCAGTACTTGGACCAATTAAATACAGGAAGTGTTGATCCGACTGAAACATTGCCAAAACTAAAAGATGATTTGAAGAAAGCTGGTTTTGATAAAGTACAAAAAGAAATGCAAGCACAATATGATGATTATCTTAAAAGTAAAGAATCTAACTAAAGGTATGGTTAACAACAGTCGTTTTTAAAATTAGAGTTTAATTGGTCTAACGTATTAAAACTTTGCTATACCAGAAATCTACTTGACTGAAATTCGGTAGAAAAATTAGTAAGTATCGGGACCTCTCTTGTTGTTTTTTTAAAACATCTTGGGAGGTCTTATTTACTAATAAGTTAACTCAACATTTTATTTTCTTCCTCTTGTATCTATCTTATTCTTAAGCTACATTGGAAGTTGTTCACAATAAAAAATGATTTGGAGTATATGATGACTAATTGGTGGAAAAAAGCTGTTATTTATCAGATTTATCCACGTTCTTTTAAAGATAGTAATGGTGATGGAATAGGAGATATACGTGGAATCTTAGAGAAGTTAGATTATCTAAAAAACTTAGGAATTGATGCTATTTGGCTATCTCCTGTTTATCAATCTCCCATGGTTGATAATGGTTATGATGTGGGGGATTATTGTAAAATCGACCCAATTTTTGGAACGCTATCAGATTTTGATAAGCTTGTCAATCAGTCAAAAAAACTAGGAATTCGTCTGATTATGGATATGGTGGTAAATCATACTTCGGACCAACATGCTTGGTTTCAAGAATCTTGTAAATCTAAGCATAATTCTAAAAGAAATTTCTATATCTGGCGTGATCAGCCTATCGGAAATCCTAGTAACTGGACCTATGATTCGCAGACCAATCAGTATTATTACCATCTCTTTAGTCCCCAGCAACCTGATCTTAACTGGGAAAATAAAGAAGTTCGTCAGCAAATTTATCAGATGATGAATTTTTGGTTAGACAAAGGTATTAGCGGTTTTCGTTTGGATGTGATTGATTTGATTGGTAAGCAAGTCGATAAGGAAGTGACAGTAAATGGTCCGCATCTTCATGATTATCTTCAAGAAATGCATGAGGCTACCTTCGGAAAGCGTGATTGTCTTGTCGTTGGTGAGGCTTGGTCGAGTTCACCAGAGTTGGCAAAGCTTTACAGTGCGCCAGAACGTAAGGAATTGTCGATGGTTTTTGGCTTTTGGCATATCTTGACTTCAGCTGGAAATGGTGACAAATGGAATAAACTTCCTTTAAATGTACCAAAACTAAAAGAGGCTCTACTTGCTTGGCAATCACTAAAGCCAAATCAAGCATGGAATGCTTTATTTACAAATAATCATGATTTGCCACGCATAGTATCTTTCTGGGGTGATGAAGGAGACTATCGTGAGCGTTCGGCTAAAGCTTTTGCTATTCTTTTTCACTTGCTACGAGGCACACCCTTTATTTATCAGGGAGAAGAATTGGGCATGACCAACTATCCCTTTACTGACTTGTCGGAGTTTAAAGATATAGAATCGTGGGATTTTTACAAGTTACAACGACAAATTGGGAAGTCAAAAGAAGATATTTTGAATATCTTACGTGATATGAGTCGTGACAATGCTAGAACCCCTATGCAATGGACAAGTGATATCCAAGCAGGATTTACAACGGGGATTCCTTGGATATCAGTAAATCCTAATTATGTCAATATTAATGCAAAGGATGCTTTAGCAGAGCCTCAATCTATTTTTACGACTTATCAAAATCTGATTCGTCTGAGACACGATGAAGATTGGGTCACTACGGGAGAAACTTTATTTCTAGATAGTGTTGATAGCGTTATTGCCTATCTCAGAAAAACATCTCACCAGACAATTCTTGTGGTCATTAATTTGTCATCCTATCCACAGAATTTTGAGTCTGATTTTATTATAAAACGTCTTATTATTGGTAATGTCTCATTTCCAGATTCGCTGAGTATGGTTTTGCTCCAACCTTGGCAAGCTTTTGCTATCGAAATCGATTCGGTGACTAGGGAAGACTAACTATTTATTGGAGAATGATATGAAAATAACGAAGAAAATGCTCGTTCGATTAGGTCTGTCAACAACAGGAGTGTTAACAGTAGCAACTTTATTAGCAGCTTGTAATAATATGTCTAGTGAGACAAACTATAAAGTAACCTCGGAAGCAATAGCGGACTATCAAAGTAAAAATACCCCCATTTCCTCCTATTGGATGCCCGAAAAATTCTTGAAGTGGTCAGCTAAAAAAGATAAAGATTTACTCTATAATCAATCAAGAGTTCCTCTGGCAAAACGTGTTGCTACAGAGAATTTAACTTCGTCAAATTCCTCACAAAATGAGAAGACTAAAATTGTAGCTCTTTCGATGATGAACTCGTCTACTTCGGGGAACCCATCACGTGGTAGTTCTGAATTTTCGACTTATACTTTCGACTATTGGCAATACATTGATACACTAGTGTATTGGGGTGGTTCAGCTGGAGAGGGGTTGATTGTGACTCCATCAGCAGATGTTATCGATGAAGCTCATATCAACGGTGTACCTGTTCTGGGCACGATTTTCCTACCTCCTAATGAATATGGTGGTAAGGAAGATTGGGTTAAGAAAATGCTTGCAAAGGATGATAATGGTCAATTTCCATTTGCAAGTCAAATGGTAAAAGTGGCAAAAGCATATGGATTTGAAGGTTGGTTTATCAATGAAGAAACAGATGGACTTAGCGCTGAAGATGCGGCAAATATGAAAGCCCTTATTCAACAAGTCAAAAAAGAAGAGCCTAATCTGCAAGTGATGTGGTATGATGCCATGACAAAAGATGGTAAGGTAGATTGGCAAAATCAACTTAATGATCAAAATGCAACCTTCATAGAAGATAAGGCAGCTGATAGCATGTTCTTGAATTTTTGGTGGAATACTAATAAGCTAGCCGATCAAAAGTTACTTGAGAAATCAAATCAATACGCTAAAGAACATAGTTTGGATCCATATCAAATTTATGCGGGGATAGATGTTCAAGAAAAAGATGTGCAGACATCGGTTAAATGGGACTTATTGGAGCAAGGAGACAATAGCACCCAAACTTCTATCGGTTTGTATGCTGCTAGTGCCACCTATACCAATGCTACTGATTGGGATGATTTCCAAAATCGCGAGTCAACTTTTTGGGTCAATCAAGAAGCAGATCCAAGAAAAGTCGATGCCTCTGATGATGAATCTTGGATCGGACTTTCTAAATATGTCCTGGAAAAATCAGCAATCACAGGAGATTCGTTTACTACTAATTTCAATCTAGGAAATGGTTATAATTATTTTAAAGACGGTCAAAAAATATCCGAAAGAGACTGGAACGATCGTAGTTTGGCGGGTATTCTACCGACTTATCGTTGGATTATTGACAATGAAGGCGATAATCAGATAACTCCAAGTTTTGATTTTGCTAATGCTTATAATGGTGGTAATTCTCTTAAATTGCAGGCAGACTATCTTGCAGCAGGTAAATCTTCTACGCTTACTTTGTTTGCCACAGATTTGACCGTCAAAAAAGATGCCATTTTTTCTGTCAAGATGCGTTCCGATCAATCAGTTAAAGTTAAAGCGATTTTTGAATTATCTGATGGTAAAAAAATTGAGTTATCTGGGGATAAAAGCTTAGATAGTGATTGGTCTAATATTACTTTTGATACCAAAAAACTGGTTGGAAAAAACATTCGAAAAATTGGACTTCGCTTGACAGCAGATAAAGATATGGAGGCTCAATCTATTCATATTGGCGAAATGACATTGACAAATGGAGACAAAGCTAAAAATATTTCTGTAGCAGAGGCTAAAGTCTCTGATAAAGTCTTTGAAGAAGAAGGGACTATTGGTGGTTTTAGACTAACTTGGAAGTCAGATGCAGATGAGAGTAATCAAGTACACTATGAGATTTATCAGATTAATGCGGATAAAAGCAAGGAATTTTTAGGTAGCTCCAATATTAATGCTTTCTTTGTAAACGCTTTAAAACGTGGTAAAAATGTAGAGAAAACAAGCTTTGAGATTGTACCTGTTAACCAAGAGGGTAAAGCAGGAAAATCATCAACTACTACAGTTGATTGGCCAGATAATTCTTTACCACAAGCAGCATTTGTAGCAGATAAAACAGTGGTTAGTGTTGGTGAAAAAGTGCACTTTATAAATAAGTCAAACTTAGCTTCTGTAAAATACAAGTGGAAAATCGAAGGTGCCGATAAGGAAAGTGCAACAGCGAAAAATCCGACAGTAAGTTTTGCAAAAGCAGGTACCTATTCAGTTAGTTTGACAGCAGTAAATAATAAGGGCAAGGAAAATAAAGTGACGCAAAAAGCTTTAATAACTGTCGTAGATAAAACAGTGGAATTAACAAATTTTGCTCTCAATAAAGTAGTTGAAGTGGATGGATTTACCAATGAATCAGAAGCAGGCGAAATGGTTGTTGATGGTAAATTAGATACGAAGTGGTGTGCTGTTGGCCCCCGTAAACATAATGTGACGATTGATCTTGGAAAAGCAGAAACAATTAACCAAGTATCAATCAGCCATGCAGAAGCTGGTGGAGAATCGGCGGACATGAATACTTCCGATTATATTGTTGAAGTCTCAGCAGATAAGCAAAACTGGACAGAAGTTGCTAATGTGAAAAAAAATAAGGCGGAAGAAACACAACACGCCTTTAAGCAATGTCAAGCACGTTATGTGCGTATCACAGCAAAAAAACCAACTCAAGGTTCTGACTCAGCGGTTCGCTTGTATGAAGTTCAAGTACAAGGTTTAAAATAAATACAAAATTCACTTAGAAAAGATACTTCCTTATATTTCGGCATCTCTTAATGAATCATTATTTATGAATTTGCAACTCTTATTTGAGTAAAATAATCCTTTAGAAATAAGTAATTCTGAGAAAAATGGATCATGTACACTCTTCGAAAGTTAAAACGATACTGTACCTTCCTTGACTTACCAAATCTTGGTTATATGGGGTAGTTCATTATCTAGTATAGTTTTAATTTTCGTTGAGCGCTATTTGATATTTACTGTTTACCTTAAAACGATATTAACGTTGTTTAAAAACAGTTAAGTCCTCAGAGAAGTGGTACAATAAGGAAAAACACAAATAGAAAGATAGTGAAAAATGATTGGAAAAGCATTAGAAACTTTTTTTATTCGAATATGGGTTATCGTAAAATTGACCCTATTCTTTTGGATTTTAACGGCTACTGGTTTAATTGTTGCGGGAATCGGACCTGCTTTAAAAGTTATTACCATTCTTTATTTATCATATGACTTCGATTATAAATCTATTACGTTAAGGGAAGCGTTTCAACTTTTTCGAAAAGAGTTTGCACGCGCGAACCTAATTTTTTGGATTTATACAGCTATACTTATTTTACTTAGCTACAATTTATATTTATCAGTGCAGATTTCAGGTCTATTATTCTTAGTAGTTGATTTTATTTTGTTCTTCGCTTTAATTTTTGTCATAATAGCTTTTGAGTATGCTTTATTGATCGATAGTCAATTTGAGATAAGTATAAAGAATTTAATAGGATTAAGTTTTATTTCAAATTTTGTTAATTTTATGACCTATTTAAAACTATTAGTAGGCTTAGTTTTGATTTTAGCTCTCACATATCAATTTAAGGGATTAATTCTTTTTGGGATGATAGGTCTTTTACAGGTCTATTGTGTAGCTGTTACCAAGGATTGGCGAAATCATGTTGAGGAACAATTAGCAGAATAAAAGGAGCTTTGTATGTTAGTAACATTTCCAAAGGATTTTTTATGGGGGGGAGCAACGAGTGGCCCGCAAACCGAGGGACGATTTAAGAAAAAGCACGATAGCGTCTTTGACTATGATTTTGATCACTATCAAGAGCGTTTTTGGGGAGCGCTAGGTCCAGACACTGCCAGCAATTTTTTTCATGATTTTAAAGAAGACATACGTTTGATGAAAGAAGCTGGTTTAAAATCACTAAGGACCAGTATTCAGTGGACTCGTTTAATAGATGATTTTGAGAAAAACACTGTCAATGAACAAGGACTTGCCTTTTATAATGCTGTTATTGATGAGTGCTTGGCACAAGGCATTCGCCCCATGTTGAATTTAAATCATTTTGATTTACCAATGGAGTTGATGGAACGGTATGGTGGTTGGGAGAGTCGTCATGTAGTGGATTTGTACGCAAAATTTGCTTCTGTTTGCTTCCAAGCATTTAGCGATCGTGTGGTTGATTGGTTTACCTTCAATGAACCGATGGTAGTGGTTGAATGTGGCTATCTTCTAGGTTTTCACTACCCAGATCTAGTTGATGGCAAAAAAGCAATTCAAGTCGCTTATCACCTTCAATTAGCTTCCTCGTGTGCTATTGCGAATTACCGAAAATATAATCAAAACCCCAAAGGACGGATTGGTATTATATTAAATGTTACGCCTGTCTATCCAGCGACAGACAATATAGAAGATATCAAAGCAACAGAGATGGCAGATCTTTGGCAAAATCGTTTCTTTCTAGATGCTTCAGTTAAAGGCCAATTTCCAAAAGATTTTGTGGAATTATTGGTTAAAGAAGGTATTATCTGGAACTCTAATGTAGAGGATCTGGCTTGTATTCAGAATAATACCATTGATATTTTAGGGATAAATTATTATCATCCAAATCGTGTTAGAGAACCAGAGTATTCAAGTGACAGTTTAGCGCAAGATTGGCGTCCAGATAAATATTATGCTTCTTATCAAAAACGAGGAGTACGTATGAATGCAGATAGAGGATGGGAAATTCATCCTCAGACGCTATATGCTATTGCAAAACGTTTACAAAATGATTACGGAAATCTTCCTTGGTTTGTATCAGAAAATGGAATTGGAGTTGAAAATGAAGAACGCTTCAAGGATGCAGATAATATGATCTGCGATGATTACCGTATTATTTTCATGACTGAGCATCTTTTTTGGTTATATAAAGCTATAGAGGAAGGTGCTAATTGTTTAGGATATCATGTCTGGACTCCGATAGATTGTTGGAGTTGGCGAAATTCATATAAAAATCGTTATGGATTAATTGCTCTAAATACGCATACTCAAATTAAGACGTTAAAAAAATCTGCTTACTGGTATAAACAGCTAACAGATACGTCTACTCTAGATATTTCTGAAGAAATTTTAGAAAAGTATCGAACTTGATAGTAATTTTTTAACTAATTATCTGTATAAGGAGATATTATGTCATTACTAGCTATTGATATCGGTGGAACAACCATAAAATACACCCTTTATGATAAAGGAAAATTAGGAGATATTACCAGTGTTAAAACACCGATAGATTTAGAATCTTTTTATCATTGCCTAAGTAATATAGTGGAACAGGCAAAGAAGGAACACATTATTCAAGGTGTAGCGATTAGTTCCCCGGGTGCTGTTAATAAAAACACTGGTGTTATTGAAGGAGCAAGCGCTCTACCTTATATACATGGATTTAATATTCAGTCGGAACTTGAAACACTGTTTGCTCTTCCTGTATCCATTGAAAATGATGCCAATTGCGCAGCTTTAGCAGAAGTAGCTTTTGGAGCGGCTAAAGGCTGTACGACAGCTTTGTTGTTAGTTCTTGGAACTGGTGTGGGAGGTGCTGTTGTTATCGATGGTAAGGTTCACCATGGCGAGCATCTTTTTGGTGGGGAATTCGGTTATATGTTGGTGGATGATACTCAAACTTTCTCAACTGTTGGAACGACTGTTAGCATGGCTAGACGTTATTATAAACGTACAGGGGAAAAGTTAGATGCAGTTGAGATTTTTGAAAGGGCTTTTCTTGGTGAAACCATTGCTTGTGAGGAAAAAGCTTTTTTTGTACATCAGGTAGCCAGAGGAATTTTTAATTTATCTTATGCTTTTGATCCAGACATTATTTTAATAGGTGGAGGTGTTTCTCAGGCAGATTGGTTAATTCCCGACTTGACAAAAGAATTGAATAATCTGAAGCAAATCGTTGGTATTGCGCCTTTTGTCCCAAATATTGCCAGATGTCGATTTCAAAATGCTGCTAACTTAATGGGGGCTACTGTTGATTTTTTACAAAAAAACAAATTATCTTAACATAGTAGCAGCATATTTTTTGAAAGACTTGCTATACTTAGGTTGACCACTCTTGTTCTTATTACATTTCCGGCGAAATAAACAGTGATAGAGTGGAACTATGGATGTTATTGCAATTAAGGTAAATTATTTTTAGTGTGAGGCATCTTCTTTCATAAGATTTAAGAATTGTCCATCTATTGATTGTTTGTTACTGTTACAAATGATTTACTTCTTTTCTAGTGATTTGGAGTGATGGAGCTTCTCAAAATGTTATTATGAAAATAAAAAGCGTAACACTTCTTTTTCGTTTAGTGTTGTGCCTTGAGTGAAACGAAAGGAATGATTTATAAAAATGACTAAATTATACGGTAGTGTAGAAGCGGGCGGAACCAAATTTGTTTGTGCCGTTGGAGATGAAAATTTCCAAGTTGTTGAAAAAGTACAATTTCCAACAACAACCCCTTATGAAACCATTGACAAAACAGTAGCATTCTTTAAACGTTTTGAAGCTGATTTGGCAGGAATTGCTATTGGCTCTTTTGGTCCAATCGATATTGATGAAAATTCAGAAACTTACGGCTATATCACAACCACTCCAAAACCACACTGGGCTAATGTTGACTTGGTTGGATTGATTTCAAAACACTTTAAGGTGCCAATGTATTTCACAACAGATGTTAACAGCTCTGCTTATGGTGAAACAATTGTTCGTAAAGGTGTTAAGAGCCTTGTCTATTACACAATCGGTACAGGTATCGGTGCTGGTGCAATTCAAAATGGTGAATTCATCGGCGGTATCGGTCATACAGAAGCTGGTCACGTTTATGTGGCTCCACATCCACAAGACGTTGCGAACAACTATACTGGTTTCTGTCCTTTCCACAAAGGTTGTCTAGAAGGCATGGCAGCAGGACCATCACTAGAAGGCCGTACAGGCATTCGTGGTGAATTGATTGAGTTGAATTCAGAAGTTTGGGACGTTCAAGCTTACTATATCGCACAAGCTGCAGTTCAAGCTACTCTTCTTTACCGTCCACAAGTTATTGTCTTTGGTGGTGGTGTTATGGCTCAAGAACACATGTTGAAACGCGTTCGTGATAAATTCACTGCTTTGTTAAATGGTTACGTACCAGTTCCAGATGTAACAGAATATATTGTGACACCAGGTGTTTCTGAAAATGGTTCTGCTACTCTTGGTAACTTTGCTTTGGCTAAAAAAGTATCTGAACGCTAATTATTAATGTCTAATAAACCATTGAGATTGAGGGAATCTAAGGAGATTCTATCCAATAAGCGAGCTCCAAATGAAAGGACTCCAAAACCCAGGTTTTGGAGTCCTTTTGTTATTGACTGATTATACTCGTTCAACATAAATTTGTTCAGCAATTCTTTCTGGGATAACCAATTGTCGTGAGTGGTAGGCGAGTGTGTGCGTTTTGGCATAATCATCGACTTTTATCAACTTGACGACATCATTAATGGCTAATTCATGTTCTTCAAGGTAGTTTAGTAAATGAGCTTCATCGTGTGTTCGACTGATTTTGTAAGTTCCCAATGTTTCAATTTGACTGAGCGTTTGGTGATGAATTTCTACTAAAAAGTCACCCTTTTTTGGAATTGTTCCACCGTGTGGACAAAATGCGGGAAAATTAAGATTTTCTTCCAAACGATCGATAAAAATGGTAGAAACCGTATGTTCTAAAACTTCAGCTTCTTGGTGAATTTCATCAGCATTGTAATGAAGATGGTTGGCTAGAAAAACTTCTATCAAACGGTGTTTTCGGTAAAGTTCTGAAACCAAAAGCAAGCCTTTTTTGGTCAGGTAGTAGCCAAGCTCTTTATCTTTGACAATGAGGTCCTCGGCAATCATTTTTTTGATCATTTCAGAAACAGCTGGCGCAGATACTTTCATTAATTCAGCAATGCGTTTGTTCGTGATTTTAGTTCTGGTTTCTCCAAGTTCATGAATACATTTTAAGTAATCTTCTTTATTTGGCGTCATATCGTCTCGCTTTCTGTTCTTATATTATAGCAAAAAATCTGTTTTTCTTGGGAGATTTGGCGTTTTAGTGGAATGATTTTAATAAAAAGGTAAGCAAAAAATCAAGGCAGGTTATCCTAGCTTGATTTTTTAATTATTTGAGGATCAATTCATTAATCAAAATCGTAGTCTTTCACAACCTCAATACTTGTGATGGTAACATCAGTCGTTGGTTTATCATTGTCATCAGTGTCAACCGCAGCGATTTTATCAACTACATCCATGCCATCAATAACTTGTCCAAAGACAGTATAGTTTTTATCTAAGCTTGGGTTACCGCCGTTAGCATAAGCATCAATAATCGATTGAGGATAATTATCTGATGAGAGTTGACTTGATTGGTCATCTGAATTTTGGTTGATGAAAAATTGGCTACCGTTGGTATCAGCACCAGCATTTGCCATGGCAAGAGCGCCACGAATATTATAGAGGTAGGGTGAGATTTCATTGACAAATCCATTCCCTGAGTCGATACTCTTGTCTTTACCATTCCAGATAGATTGACCACCTGTGCCATCTCCGTTAGGATCGCCTGATTGAATCATGAAATCTGAAATCACACGGTGAAATAGCAGACCATCATAATAGCCGTCCTTGGCGTGTGTGAGGAAATTATCGACCGCCAAAGGTGCGTATTTTGGAAAGAGTTTTAAGGTAATATCTCCCATAGAAGTGTGCATAATAACTTCTGCTTCGTCATTTGCGACATCTGTTGATAATTGAGGAAAGGCAGATTGGTCAGCACTTAAAGCTTTCTTTAATTCTTTTTGGTAAGCTTTTGATGAGGATGCGCTGGCGCTTGCTGAAGCAGAAGCAGCAGCTTCTGAAGAACTCGCTGCTATTTTTGCATTGACATAATCATCACCACGAATAGCGCGTGTAATGCTTTCACAACCAGATAAACTAGCTAGGCATAATACCATTAATCCAAAAGACCAAAATTTTTTCATGTTGCCTCCTAAACAGCTCAAAATCATCAACAGCTTGTGGATATTCTGGTGATAACACGTGTGCATAATCATCATTTGAAATCAACTTATCCACAAGTTTATAGTAATAGAAGTGATATTAGTTATTCCATTTTATCATATTTTTATCGAAATAACCTAAAAGCTTAAAAAATGCTATAATAAGGTTATGGCAAAATCAAAAAGTAGAAAAAAAGGTCGTAAATCACGGCAACCAACAAAAGCAGAAATAAAAAGACAGAAAGCACTGCAACGTTTTATTTTGGCAATTGTGACAGCTGTTATTTTTTTCTTTGCGATTGCTCGTCTAGGAATTTTTGGCATAACAGTTTACAATATCGTCAGATTCGTGGTGGGAAGTTTGGCTTACTTCCTAATGTTTGCGGTACTTATCTATTTAATTGGATTTAAATGGTTTCATAAACAGACAGGGCTTGTCGGTGGTTTTGTGGTGACAATGATTGGGTTGTTGCTTGAATGGCATGCTTACCTATTTTCATTGACAGCTTATCGTGACAAGGAAGTCTTTTCAACAACAGCTCGCTTGCTTTATGGTGACATTATCAATTTTAAAGTAAGTAAGTTTGTCGGTGGAGGAATGCTTGGTGCTGTTCTTTATAAACCCGTAGCCTTTCTTTTTTCAAATGTTGGCACATTTCTGATCGGGGCGTTGTTTATCATCTTGGGGCTCTTTTTGATGAGTCCGTGGGAAGTTTACGATATTGTAGAATTTTTTAAAGAAAAATCCCAAGAATGGGCTGCTAAAAACGAAATCAGAAAGCAAAAACGCTTTGTAAAACGAGAAGAGAAAAAAGCACTTGCTGAACAAAAACGTCAGGAAAAAGCTCAGAAAGAGGAAGAAGAACGCTTGGCTCAAATGACTGTTGACCAAGAAACAGGAGAAATTTTAGAGAATCCTACTGACAATGAGACTTCGCTATTTGATAATCTTCCAGAAAATGACTCACCTACTGAACCTGAAATTTTGGCATATGACCACACTTTGGATGGCTTAGAAGAACCGCCACTTGAAGATTATCCGACAATGGATTCGTCACCGTCGCAAGAAGCTACGCAAGCTATACTTGATGAAGAAGATGACGGCGAACCGTTAGAAGTTGATTTCACGGCGAAAGCAAATCTTCTTTATAAACTACCAACGATTGACTTATTTGCACCAGATAAACCTAAAAATCAGTCTAAGGAAAAAAATCTCGTTCGCAGAAATATCAAAGTCTTAGAAGATACGTTTAATAGCTTTGGGATTGATGTCAAAGTTGAACGTGCGGAGATTGGACCGTCTGTTACGAAATACGAAGTCAAACCAGCAGTTGGGGTGCGTGTTAACCGCATTTCAAATTTGGCCGATGATTTGGCACTTGCACTTGCCGCTAAAGATGTTCGTATCGAGGCACCAATTCCAGGAAAATCGTTGGTCGGTATCGAAGTTCCTAACTCAGAAATTGCAACGGTAACCTTCCGTGAACTTTGGGAACAAGCAAATACAGACCCTAATAAATTATTGGAAGTACCACTTGGTAAGGCTGTTAACGGAACAGCACGTACATTTGACCTTGCTCGTATGCCACACTTGCTTGTCGCTGGTTCAACAGGTTCTGGTAAATCAGTTGCCGTTAATGGGATTATTGCAAGTATCTTGATGAAAGCTCGCCCAGACCAAGTCAAATTCATGATGATTGACCCTAAAATGGTTGAATTGTCAGTTTATAATGATATTCCGCATTTGCTAATTCCTGTAGTAACCAATCCACGTAAGGCAGCAAGAGCACTTCAAAAAGTGGTTGATGAAATGGAAAATCGTTATGAACTCTTTAGTCATTTTGGGGTGCGAAATATCGCAGGCTACAATGCTAAAGTTGAAGAATTTAATGCGCAATCTGAACAAAAACAAATTCCTTTACCATTGATTGTAGTTATTGTTGATGAGTTGGCTGACTTGATGATGGTTGCCAGCAAAGAAGTGGAAGATGCGATTATTCGTCTAGGGCAAAAAGCGCGTGCTGCGGGTATTCACATGATTCTTGCCACACAACGTCCGTCTGTTGACGTCATTAGTGGTTTGATTAAGGCTAATGTGCCATCACGTGTTGCCTTTGCTGTATCATCAGGGACAGATAGCCGTACCATCTTGGATGAGAATGGTGCTGAAAAACTTCTCGGTCGTGGTGACATGCTTTTCAAACCAATTGATGAAAATCATCCAGTCCGCTTGCAAGGCTCTTTCATTTCTGATGATGATGTGGAACGCATTGTTGGCTTCGTTAAAGACCAAGCTGACGCAGATTATGATGATAGCTTTGACCCAGGTGAGGTTTCTGAATCAGATTTGAAATCTGGTGGTGGCGCCCAAGAAGGTGACCCACTCTTTGAAGATGCCAAAGCTTTGGTACTTGAAACACAAAAAGCAAGTGCTTCAATGCTCCAACGTCGTTTGTCTGTTGGATTTAACCGTGCCACCCGTTTAATGGATGAATTAGAAGCAGCAGGTGTCATCGGACCAGCCGAAGGAACAAAACCACGTAAAGTTCTGATGACTAACCCAAATCCAGAAGCATAATAAAAAAACGTTAGCTCAATTGGCTAGCGTTTTTTATGTAATCGTAAAAATTAAAATCAGTACCATAATGTAAAAGAGAAAAGTCAAAATAAAACCAGAGCGCCAGAAAAATTTCCCAAAACGGCGGTAAGAAAAAGAATGATCTCTTCTAAGAAAAGTTACCGTTAAAATAATAGCGAGTAGTGACAGACAAATCAAATAATAAAAGAAAATACTACTCCCTAAAAATTTATTTCCCACCAATCCGATTTCAAAAGCAAAAATCGGAAAAGCAATGTCGGTAAATAGAATGCCAAAACGTTTTAATTTGAAAAATGTCACTAAAATATAAGCAAAAATTGGTGTCAAAAACACAAACGAGAAAGAAAATAATTTGTACATCATCATACTTTATATTTTATACTGAAACCTAAAAGATGTAAATGATTAGAGGGCTTTTCCTAAAATTTAGTTTGACTTTCTTTGTTAGTAAAAATGGACATCAATAATTTAACGTGGAATGGAAATAGGTTATTAGGAAAATCAATAGTGTCTGACGAAAAAATAGCTGGAAAGTGCTTAAATTTGATAACAGTTAATAAAAGTTGTCAAATCAAGGATTTTTAAGAAAATAAATGCAATAAACTCCTTGCTTTTTCCAAAAATTAATGTATAATGGTAAGGTATGCTATTGAGCATATCTGTGGGAGGTAAAAATCTTAATTACCGCCAAAACCACAACAGGAGGATTTTATAAATGGCTAAAAAAGTCGAAAAAGTTGTTAAACTTCAAATTCCTGCTGGTAAAGCTACACCAGCTCCACCAGTTGGTCCAGCTCTTGGTCAAGCAGGTATTAACATCATGGGATTCACTAAAGAATTTAACGCTCGTACAGCTGATCAAGCTGGCATGATTATCCCAGTTGTTATCTCAGTATATGAAGATAAATCATTTGATTTCGTAACTAAAACTCCACCAGCTGCTGTTCTTTTGAAAAAAGCTGCAGGTGTTGAAAAAGGTTCAGGAACACCTAACACAACTAAAGTTGCAACAGTTACTCGTGCACAAGTACAAGAAATTGCTGAAACTAAAATGCCAGACTTAAACGCTGCAAATATTGAATCTGCAATGCGTATGATTGAAGGTACTGCTCGTTCTATGGGATTCACTGTTGTTGACTAATCAATAGCAACCCAATCTGTGATTAATTGAGGTAACCACACTGTACCGTTGAGATTAATTCACGTTAGACCCGCAAGACTTCATCGTAATTTGATGAGTGACGTGGGAGATTTTAAATCAAATCGATATGACCACATTACAAGGAGAATTTTAAATGGCTAAAAAAAGCAAACAAATGCGTGCTGCACTTGAAAAAATCGACAGCACAAAAGCTTACAGCGTAGAAGAAGCTGTGGCTCTTGCAAAAGAAACTAACTTCGCAAAATTTGATGCATCTGTGGAAGTTGCATACAAACTTAACATTGACGTTCGTAAAGCAGACCAACAAATCCGTGGTGCAATGGTATTGCCAAACGGTACTGGTAAAACACAACGTGTTCTTGTATTTGCACGTGGTGCTAAAGCTGAAGAAGCTAAAGCTGCTGGTGCAGACTTCGTTGGTGAAGATGACCTTGTTGCTAAAATCAACGACGGTTGGCTTGACTTTGACGTAGTTATCGCTACACCAGACATGATGGCTATCGTTGGACGCCTTGGACGTGTTCTTGGACCTCGTAACCTTATGCCAAACCCTAAAACTGGTACAGTAACTATGGATGTTGCTAAAGCAGTTGAAGAATCTAAAGGTGGTAAAATCACTTACCGTGCTGATAAAGCAGGTAACGTACAAGCTATCATCGGTAAAGTATCATTTGATGCAGATAAATTGGTTGAAAACTTCAAAGCTATCCACGAAGTTGTCGTTAAAGCTAAACCAGCTACTGCTAAAGGTACATACATGACTAACTTGTCTATCACAACTACACAAGGTGTAGGTATCAAAGTAGATCCAAGTTCATTCTAATGTGATGATACAACAGAAAATCCGTTTCGTTGAAACGGATTTTTTTATGGACTGTGTGATTAATATAGAAAACAAAAAGGGAGTGTTTTGTCATTGTGACATCGTGATTTTGAAACCTTGAATCTTTCAAAATTCAGAGAATTTTGCTAGGTAAAACAGGTAAATTATGATAAAATAGTAAAGATAAAAGAAGGAGTAACTTGTAGTGGAACCTAAGTATAAACGTATTTTAATTAAATTATCTGGTGAAGCGTTAGCTGGTGAAAAAGGTGTGGGAATCGATCTTACAACCGTTCAAACTATCGCAAAAGAAATTGCTGAAGTACATAGTTCAGGTGTTGAAATTGCTTTGGTTATTGGTGGGGGAAATCTTTGGCGTGGAGAACCAGCTGCTGCAGCTGGTATGGATCGCGTACAAGCCGATTACACTGGTATGTTAGGTACAGTGATGAATGCCCTTGTAATGGCTGATAGTTTGCAACAATATGGAGTTGATACTCGTGTTCAAACAGCTATTCCAATGCAAAATGTAGCAGAACCTTATATTCGTGGTCGTGCACTTCGTCATCTTGAAAAAGGTCGCATTGTTATTTTTGGTGCTGGTATTGGTTCACCATACTTTTCAACAGATACAACAGCTGCCCTTCGTGCTGCTGAAATTGAAGCAGAAGCTATTTTAATGGCGAAAAATGGTGTTGATGGTGTCTATAATGCCGATCCTAAGAAAGATGCTAATGCCGTGAAATTCGATGAATTGACACATGGCGAAGTCATTCAACGTGGACTTAAAATTATGGATGCAACAGCTTCTACTCTTTCAATGGACAATGATATTGACCTTGTTGTCTTTAACATGAATGAAGCTGGTAATATTAAACGTGTTGTCTTTGGGGAATCCATTGGTACAACTGTTTCAAATAAAGCTGAACACCACAAAAAATAAGAAATGAGGATTAATAAAATCTATGGCTAATGCTATTATCGAAAAAGCTAAAGAACGCTTTGAACAATCACACAGTTCATTGGCACGCGAATTTGCAGCTATCCGTGCTGGTCGTGCTAACGCATCTCTTTTGGACCGTATCCAAGTAGAATACTACGGTGCCATGACACCACTTAATCAATTGGCTTCTATCACCGTTCCAGAAGCACGTGTTCTTTTGATTTCACCATTTGATAAATCATCTTTGAAAGATATTGAACATGCTATCAATGCTTCAGACCTCGGTATTAACCCCGCGAATGATGGTTCAGTGATTCGTTTGGTTATTCCTGCGCTTACTGAAGAAACTCGTAAAGAACTTGCTAAAGAAGTGAAAAAGGTTGGTGAAAATGCTAAAGTTGCTATCCGTAATATCCGTCGTGATGCTATGGACGAAGCTAAAAAACAAGAAAAAGCTAAAGAAATCACTGAAGACGAATTGAAAGTTCTTGAAAAAGATATTCAAAAAGCAACTGACGAAGCTGTTAAACACATCGATGCTATGACAGCTAACAAAGAAAAAGAATTGCTTGAAGTCTAATCAAAAAAGAAGGTATGGGGGTGGACTTTCCACCTCCTTTTATAAAGGAAAGAATACATGAATAATTTACTTGCCACTATTATCACAGGTCTTGTGATTGATGAGAATGCGAAAGCGTATTTTGTGCAAAAAGATGGCGTGACTTTTATGCTAGATAAGGCAGAAGGTGAGCATAAGATTGGCGATATGGTCAAAGGGTTTGCTTATACTGATGTGCACCAAAAAGCTCGTTTGACAACAGCTGACGTTGCCACAACACGTACGACTTATGGTTGGGGTGTCGTGACAGAAGTACGTCGTGATTTGGGTGTCTTTTTGGACACTGGACTTGCGGATAAGCAGTTTGTTGTTTCACTTGATGTGTTGCCAGATATGAAGGAATTGTGGCCTAAAAAAGGTGATAAACTCTATGTTCATCTGGATGTGGATAAAAAAGACCGTATCTGGGCAATTCCAGCGCAGCCAGAAGTTTTCCAAAAAATGGCTGGACCTGCTTACAATAATATGCAAAATGAAAAATTGCGCGCCATTGTCTATCGTTTGAAACTATCTGGAACATTTGTTTATCTCCCAGATAATAACATGCTTGGCTTTATTCATCCAAGTGAACGTTATGCTGAACCACGTCTTGGTGAAGAAGTAACAGCACGTGTCATTGGTTTTCGCGAAGTTGACCGTACGCTTAATTTGTCATTGAAACCACGTTCGTTTGAAATGTTGGAAAATGATTCTCAAATGATTTTGACGTATTTACAATCAAATGGTGGTTTTATGACCTTGAATGACAAATCATCGCCAGCTGATATTAAAGCAACGTTTGGCATCTCAAAAGGTCAGTTTAAAAAAGCGCTTGGCGGCTTGATGAAAGCACGAAAAGTCAAACAAGACCAATTCGGAACAGAATTAATTGACGAAGAAAAATAGCTTTGAAAAAGAATCCTGATGTTTTAGAAAGTGATGAATAGTATTTTTGAGCAATAAAAAAAGCTTGCCCAAAAAAGCTTAAGGTTTGGAATTAAATAAACTTGCTATTTAGTTTTCGGACTCGAGAAAAAATGTTCAGTGGACCGACTCGCTTTTCAATTTTCAGGCTCGTGAAAAAAATGTCCACTGGACATTTTTTTGCTATAATATATTCACCATAATTTGGAGGTCATAGAATGGAACGTGCGATTTTTGCGGGTGGTTGTTTTTGGTGCATGGTACAACCTTTTGAAGAGCAAGAGGGGATTCTATCTGTTCGTTCGGGTTATACTGGGGGACATGTTGCAAATCCCACTTATGAGCAGGTTAAGGCGCATGAGACTGGTCATACAGAAGCGGTAGAAATCATTTTTGATGAGGAAAAGATTTCTTATGCGGATTTAGTTGAGATTTATTGGGCACAGACGGACCCAACGGATGCTTTCGGTCAGTTTGAAGACCGTGGTGATAATTACCGCCCTGTTATTTTTTATAGCGATGAGCGTCAGCGTCAAATAGCAGAGCAGTCAAAGGTAGCTTTGCAAGCTTCAGGTCGTTTTAAAGAGCCAATCGTAACAGCAATTGAGCCAGTTCAACCATTTTATTTGGCAGAAGATTACCATCAAGGTTTTTACAAGAAAAATCCTGAGCACTATGCCGAAAGTAGTACCATTAGACATCAATTTTTAAAGGAGAATTGGCAATGAGAAAATCATTTTATACTTGGTTAATGACGCAACGTAATCCTAAAAGTCATGAGCCAGTAGCCATTTTAGCGGATTTAGTTTTTGATGATACAACTTTTCCGAAACATACTGACAATTTTGAAACCATTAGTCGTTATTTGGAAGATGAAGCAGATTTTGCCTTTAATCTTAGCGAATTCGACAAAATTTGGGAAGAATACTTAGCGCATTAAGAGGTGAATCACCTCTTTTTTTGTGTAACAAAGCTGGTACAATATCATAAGAAATTTATTCTCTGTGAATTTGCGTGAATCGGCTTTATTTTCAAACTTTTTGTGCTATAATGGATGGCAATTACGATACAAAAACATAGAAATTTCAAGGGAGAGTGGGCTATATGCACGTAGATCAAATGATTTAACTCAATAACTGGCATTTGATAGGCTTTTAACTGACTTATAGGTCTGTCTAAAAGAAATCAAATTTTAAAATCTTATTTTGTTAATAATCTATGACTCTATGGAGAGTCTGACATATTTTAAGGAAATTTACTATGTTTAAAAAATCGTATCGTCATAATATTGCTTTAGTTGGAGCAAGTGAATTTTTCGGTTTTTTCGGAATCACAAGCTTCTGGCTTCTCTTTCTTAGTCAACATGGCATGAGTTTTGGTCAAATTGGGATTTTAGAAAGTCTTTTTCATCTGACCAGTCTCTTGTCTGAAGTGCCTTCAGGTGTCCTAGCTGACCGTTTTACTTACCGTACAAATCTTTATTTGGGACGTTTGATGTCAATATTGTCGTGTCTATTTATGCTATTTGGGCAAGGTCATTTTTGGATTTATGCATTTGGAATGGTACTGAACGCATGGGCATACAATTTTGATTCTGGCACAAGCACTGCCATGTTATTTGAATCGGCTAAAGAAGCAGGGTTAGAGGACAAGTTTCTCAAATTTTCAAGTTTTGTGTCTGCTGTTGCTGAAGCAACAAGAACGTTAGGCGCTGTTGTTGCAGGTTTTTTTGTTCATGGTTTATTGGATATGACGTATGTTATCCAAATTTTCTTCTCTTTGATAGTCATTATTTTGATTACTATGATGAAAGAGCCAGCGTTTAAGAAAGAACGAGAAGAGCCTGCAAGTTTATCGTGTATTTTAAAAACGGTTGTTCAGGAATTTAAAGTGAATCGACACTTATTTTATTGGCTCATCACTAGTCAAGTTTTTTGTGTCATGATGTGTATGTTTTATTTTTACTATCAAAATGAATTAGATATTTTCCCGTCATGGCAGATTAGTTTGCTGATGCTTATCTCTAGTGTTATCAATATTGGGGCTGTTTGGTTGGCAAGTAAGATTGGTAAACGGTTTAAAGCAGTCGCTCTTCTTCCTATCTTAGTTGGGGTGACGGGAATGCTTTACGTTTTAGCAATCACGAAATTACCTCTGATTTATATGATTATTTATTTGATGGCAGATGGGCTTTATGCTTTCTTTTTACCAATCTTTAATAATGATCTTCAAGTGATGATTCCAAGCGATGTGAGAGCCACAATGCTTAGTGTTACTGCCATGTTTTTCAGTCTGTTTATGATAGTCATTTTTCCGATGACTGGCTTTTTGATTGACTGGTTGGGTTTTTCACTAACATTTCTACTTTTAGGTATTGTATTAATGCTTTTAGCTCCGCTTTTCATTTTGAAGCGCAATGATTTGAAATAAAGATAGTTAAGAAATCACGCAAGTCGTGATTTTTTATGTTAAATAAGCTATAATAGGCTTATCAAATACAAAAGAAAGAGGGACTCTATTTGCAAGAGTATTCTGTTGAGATAACATTAAATCATCCTGATGATGTATTGGCGTTGTTTGGGTCAAATGAACGTCATTTGAAGCTGATTGAAGATAATCTTGGCGTTATTATCCATGCACGAACTGAGCGTGTGCAGATTTTGGGAGACGATGAGAAAAGTGTCGAGCTTGCGCGTGTGACTATCCAAGCGCTTTTGGTTTTGGTTTCGCGTGGGATGCTGGTTAATACATCAGACGTTGTGACAGCTCTTTCCATGGCACAGAATGGTTCAATTGATAAATTTGTTGCACTTTACGAAGAAGAGATCATTAAAGATAATTCTGGAAAGCCTATCCGTGTTAAAACTTTGGGACAAAAAGTTTACGTGGATAGCGTCAAATCACATGATGTGGTTTTTGGGATTGGACCAGCAGGAACTGGGAAAACTTTCTTGGCAGTAACTTTAGCGGTGACAGCTCTCAAACGTGGACAAGTCAAACGTATTATTTTAACGCGTCCAGCTGTTGAAGCTGGTGAAAGTCTTGGCTTTTTACCAGGGGATTTGAAAGAAAAAGTTGACCCTTATCTTCGTCCAGTTTATGATGCCCTTTACCAAATTTTAGGAAAAGAGCAAACAACACGTTTAATGGAACGTGATATTATTGAAATTGCTCCGCTGGCTTATATGCGTGGACGAACACTTGATGATGCTTTTGTGATTCTTGATGAAGCACAAAATACGACAATTATGCAAATGAAGATGTTCTTGACACGCCTTGGTTTCAATTCGAAAATGATTGTTAACGGTGACACTAGCCAGATTGACTTGCCTAAAAAAGTTAAGTCTGGTCTGATTGATGCGACTGAAAAATTACAACACATTAAACAGATTGATTTTGTCCATTTTTCAGCTAATGACGTTGTTCGTCATCCAGTTGTTGCTGAAATCATCAATGCTTATGAAAAAGCTGCACCAAAACAGCGCAGCTATTCTCTAAAAGTGTCAGAAGAATCTGTGGCTGAGTCAGGTTTTGCAAGCTATGAAACAATTGGTCAACCAGCTAGTGATAAAGAAGCAAATAATGATTAGAAAGAAAGTGGGACAGTTACAGGTCAATCATAAATTGGTGATGCAGGTAATGACCTTTACAAAGCTGCAACAGTAGCAGTTGTCAATAAATTCCACAACGCTATGGTTGGTGAATTAGAATACATCCATAACCCTAACGGAGACGAACAAGTTGCTATGATTGAACGTGGAAGCAAGGGAGCTGTTCTTGTCACCCTTGTCAGCGGCGACAAGTATTTGGATTCTGAAACAAACTTGGCAGATGGTACTTACACAGACCAAGTTTCAGGACGCCAGTTTAACGTTTATAACAAAGAGGTTTGAAATGATGATAGACTTATGATTAGAACTAATCCTTAACACTTCTCCTTGAAGAAGTAGCTTTACCCTGAGCTACTTCTTTTTCACAAGAAGATCAATCTTGCTATCAGTTAAAAAGTGAAAAACGATGAAAGTTGACCTGCTAAATTCTTGAGATAGTGGGGATGAGTGTTGTAAAGCGTACAGTAGCGGGCTTTATTTTATTATGGTATAATAGCCTTGATATAATTAGTTTGAAAGAAGATTTATATGTACGTTGAAATGATAGATGAAACTGGTCAAGTTTCAGAAGCAATTAAAAAACAAACCCTTGATTTATTACAATTTGCAGCTGAAAAGACAGGTAAAGACAATAAAGAAATGGCCGTGACTTTTGTGACAAATGAACGTAGTCATGAGTTGAACTTGGAATACCGTGACACAGACCGTCCAACAGATGTTATCAGCTTAGAATACAAACCAGAATCAAGTCTGTCATTTTCAGAAGAAGACTTAGAAGAAAATCCTGAACTGGCTGAAATGCTAGATGAATTTGACGCATACATCGGTGAATTATTCATTTCGGTTGATAAAGCGCGTGAACAAGCAGAAGAATATGGACATTCATTTGAACGTGAAATGGGCTTCCTTGCAGTACATGGTTTTTTACATATCAATGGTTATGATCATTACACCCCTGAAGAAGAAAAAGAAATGTTTACTTTACAGGAAGAGATTTTAACTGCCTATGGACTCAAGAGACAATAATTCACCTAAAAAGTGGAAAAATCGTACGTTAGTAGCGAGTATGGAATTTGCCATTACAGGTATTATCACAGCTTTCAAAGAAGAAAGAAACATGCGCAAGCATATGATTTCAGCTATTTTGGCGATCATAGCTGGCACTGTTTTTCGAATTTCGGTGACTGAGTGGCTCTTTTTGCTACTGGCAATTTTTTTAGTCATCACGTTTGAAATCATTAATTCGGCGATTGAAAATGTGGTCGATCTTGCTAGCAATTACCATTTTTCAATGTTAGCTAAAAATGCTAAGGATATGGCAGCGGGTGCGGTTTTAATAATTTCAGGCTATGCTGTTTTAACAGGATTGATTATTTTTGTACCGAAAATTATTGCCTTGATTTTTGCTGAATAGCCAAAACTTAGTTAGAGAGAATTGAAAGGAGCAGGGCGTTTAACGTCCTTTATATATTATGTTTAAATCAGGTTTTGTAGCGATTTTAGGTCGCCCAAATGTTGGAAAATCAACATTTTTAAATCATGTTATGGGGCAAAAAATTGCTATCATGAGTGATAAAGCTCAAACTACTCGTAATAAAATTATGGGAATTTACACGACGGATACGGAACAGATTGTCTTTATTGACACACCTGGGATTCATAAACCTAAAAATGCACTTGGTGATTTCATGGTAGAATCTGCTTACAGCACTCTTCGAGAAGTTGAAACAGTCCTTTTTATGGTGCCTGCTGATGAAAAGCGTGGTAAGGGGGATGATATGATTATCGAGCGTTTGAAGGCTGCTAAAATTCCTGTTATCTTAGTCATTAATAAGATTGACAAAGTGCACCCAGACCAACTTTTGGAACAAATTGATGATTTCCGTAGTCAAATGGATTTCAAAGAAATTGTGCCAATTTCAGCTCTTCAAGGGAACAATGTTGAAACATTGATGAACATTTTGAAAGATAATTTGGAGGAAGGGTTTCAATATTTCCCTGAGGACCAAATTACTGACCACCCAGAACGTTTCTTGGTGTCAGAAATGATTCGTGAAAAAATCTTGAAATTGACTGAACAAGAAGTGCCACATTCTGTTGCAGTTATCGTTGAGTCTATGAAACGTGACCCTGAAACGGATAAAGTGCATATCCGTGCGACAATTATGGTTGAACGTGATAGCCAAAAAGGGATTATTATCGGTAAGCAAGGGGCAATGCTCAAGAAGATCGGTAAAATGGCACGTCGTGACATTGAAATCATGCTTGGTGACAAGGTTTACCTTGAAACATGGGTTAAAGTTAAGAAAAATTGGCGTGATAAAAAACTTGACCTTGCTGACTTTGGTTACAACGAGAAAGAATATTAAGCGTAGCTTAGGTAGTTTTGTCAAAAATAACACTAAAACAGAGTGCTTGTTTAAAAGCAGCACTCTGTTTTATAATAAGCGTAGAAATGTTAACTCAAGAATTAAATAAATTTTAGAAAGGATAGAGGTTCTCAATTGAACCCGAGCGGAAAAGCTAGTGAAAAAGATGATGCGACTGGAAAATTAGGATTTTCCGCCTCATCCTTATTTGTTAAATTTTGTTTAGAAAGGAGTGCCAAGCGGTTGGTTGACTAGAACCCGCCTACGACTCTTTGAAAAAAGATAATCTTTCCTAGGTGTCTTATCACCTTCGTCAAGATTCCTATTTTTCTTTGAGTCGCTTAACGGCTTGGTATCGTATTGTTATGCCTGAATTACCTGAGGTTGAGACGGTTAGACGTGGTTTGGAGAGTCTGATTGTTGGTCGAAAAATTGTAGCTGTTGATGTTCGTGTGCCTAAGATTGTCAAGACAGATTTGGTGGCGTTTGAGACTGGGATTTTGGGGCAAACGTTTCAGAATATTGGAAGGCGTGGAAAATATTTACTATTAATGTTGAATAAGCAGGTGATTATTTCTCATTTGCGAATGGAAGGTAAGTATTTGCTTTTTCCAGAACAGGTGCCTGATAACAAACATTTTCATGTTCTTTTTCAACTTGATGATGGGTCAACGTTGGTTTATCAAGATGTTCGTAAGTTTGGGACAATGGAATTGTTGTATCTAAATCAGATAGAAGCTTATTTTCAAAAGAAAAAGCTCGGTCCTGAACCGACAAAGGAAACATTTGACTTATCAGAGTTCACTAGAAAATTGAAGGCTTCCAAGAAGATTATCAAGCCTTATCTTCTAGACCAAACTTTAGTTGTGGGGCTTGGAAATATTTACGTTGATGAGGCGCTTTGGGCAGCGAAAATTCACCCAGAACGTGTTAGTTCGAGTTTAACAGATTCGGAAATAGCTTTGTTGCATGACGAGATTATTCAGATTTTGCAGCTAGGGATTGTAAAAGGTGGAACGACAATCAGAACGTATCATAATGCCTTTGGTGAGGATGGCAATATGCAGCAGTTTTTGCAAGTTTACGGTAAGACGGGCGAACCTTGTCCACGTTGTGCAACGCCGATTGAAAAAATCAAAGTAGGAGGTCGTGGGACACATCTTTGTCCTGCATGTCAAAAACGATGACAAAAATTATTGGAATCACTGGGGGAATTGCTTCAGGAAAATCAACAGTTGTGGCTGAAATTCGAAAGCAGGGCTATCAGGTTATTGATGCAGATCAAGTTGTGCATGAATTGCAAAAAAAAGGTGGCAAGTTGTATCAAACTTTAGTTGAATGGCTTGGACATGACATTCTGCAAGAAAATGGAGAGCTTGACCGTCAAAAATTAGGACACGCTATTTTTGGAAATAAAGAGATGATGGCAAAATCGTCAAGGTTGCAAAATGAGATTATTCGCCAAGAATTAGCTAATCGTCGCAATCAATTAGCCCAGACAGAGGAAGTCTTTTTCATGGATATTCCGCTGTTGATTGAGCTTGATTATATGGATTGGTTTGATGAGGTCTGGTTAGTTTATGTTGATGAAAAGACGCAGTTAGATCGTTTAGTGATGCGAAATCATTACACACGTTCTGAAGCACAACAACGTATTGCAAGTCAAATGTCAACAGAAGCTAAAAAAGCTTACGCTGATAAATTACTAGATAATCGTGGTAATCTACAAACGCTAAAAGGGCAGGTTGATCAATTGTTAAAAACATTATCGGACTGATTTTTAGCTGTATTTTTAGTGATTAAAACATAATACTTGTATAGGCAACTGTCTTTCTCATTTGACTAATATTGTGCTATAATATCAATTGACGTTTTTTAGAAAAGAGGGTGAACAATGATTAACAGCGAAATTAATTGGAAACAGAATTTGCGGGTAGCTTGGCTTGGTAACTTTTTTACCGGGGCAAGCTTTTCGCTTGTTATGCCTTTTATGGCTTTATATGTTGAACAACTTGGAGCACCTCAAAATAAGGTAGAATGGTATGCTGGTTTAGCGGTGTCACTATCAGCTTTGACTTCGGCTCTTATTGCTCCCGTATGGGGACGTTTGGCAGACCGTTATGGTCGTAAACCAATGATGGTAAGAGCAAGTTTGGTGATGACTTTTACCATGGGGGGGTTAGCTTTTGTTCCTAACGTTTTTTGGTTATTAGTCTTGCGTATCTTGAACGGTTTGTTTTCTGGTTATGTCCCTAATTCAACAGCCTTGATTGCCAGTCAAGCTCCCAAAAATCGTTCAGGTTATGCACTTGGAACACTAGCAACTGGTGTTATCGGTGGTAGTTTGGTAGGACCGTTATTGGGTGGTGTTCTTGCTGAAATCTTGGGTATTCGTCAAGTTTTTCTTTTGGTCGGTTTTATTTTATTGATTTGTAATCTGATGACTATTTTTCTTGTTAAAGAGGATTTCCAACCAGTTACTAAGGCAGAAGTTCTATCAACACGTGACCTATTTTCATCAATTAAGGATAAGCAAATTTTAATTGGTCTTTTTGTGACTAGTATGATTATCCAAGTATCAGCACAATCTATTGCTCCAATTTTGACCTTGTATATTCGTCATCTGGGTCAAACGGAGAACTTGATGTTTGTCTCGGGTTTGATTGTGTCTGCACTAGGATTTTCAAGCATGCTCTCAAGCTCGACTCTTGGGAAAATTGGTGATAGAATAGGTAATCATAGATTACTTTTGATTGCTCTGTTTTATAGCTTTAGTATGTATGTGCTTTGCGCCCTTGCTCAAAATTCATTACAATTAGGCATTGTCCGCTTTTTGTACGGTTTTGGTACGGGTGCATTGATGCCGAGTATTAATTCATTGTTGACTAAAATCACACCACGCGAGGGAATTTCACGTATTTTTAGTTATAATCAAATGTTTATGAATATAGGACAAGTTATTGGACCTTTTATTGGGTCAGCAATCGCAACTGATTTGGGATACCGTTCGGTTTTCTATGTGACTAGTCTTATCGTCTTTATAAACTTTGTTTGGAGCCTTATCAATTTTAGAAAATACTTGAAAGTTAAGGAAATTGTGTGAGAGTAAAGATTAATTTAGAATGTAGCAGTTGTGGCAGTAAGAATTATTTGACAAGTAAAAATAAAACAACTCATCCAGAGCGTATTCAAGGTTTAAAATATTGTCCGAAAGAGCGAAAAGTGACCTTACATATTGAATCTTAGGGATTTTTATGTTAGAATAATCAAGACCATAGTGTAGGAAAGGAATAGAACTCAGACTGAAAGTGCCAAATCATGACCAACTCAATTGATTTGAAAATAACTTTCTGACGCGTTCTTAGTGAAAAAGATGTACAATATACTACTGACAACTTTGCTGGTATTATCTGTTATTATTGTAATTGCTATTTTCTTGCAACCACAAAAAAATCCAAGTGGCAATGTATTTGATAACAGCGGTTCAGAAGCTTTGTTTGAACGTACTAAAGCGCGTGGCTTCGAAGCGTTTATGCAACGTTTTACAGCAGTTCTAGTTTTCTTTTGGCTAGCAATTGCTTTGGCGCTAGCGATTTTATCAAGTAAATAGATAGCAACTAACGAGGCTAAATAGTGGCTTACGTTGGCTGCGCATCTTGAATTTTGTACGAAAATTCATGGGCTGGTCACTCAGCTCATTTTTTATTATGAAGTCGTAAAAGTCTTGTTTACGACCTATTAGAATGAAGTAGAATACGAGAGGAAAATTATTGAGTTAAGCCTAGCTAGGCATTTTATGTCTGATTTTTACTAGGAATACTTACAATCACAAATTATGAACGAAAAAATTATTGCTTATTTAGGGGAGCATGGAAAAGTCAATATTAATGAATTGGCTGCTGGGCTAGACATGGCTGGCGCTGAAAAATTTCCAAAGCTTATCAAAGAGATTTCAAAATTGGAAAGCCAAGGAAAACTGCGTTTTGATGACTATGGGAACCTTGCTCTTCGTAAAAAAATAGAGAAGAAAAAAGAAATCACCGTTACGGGTGTTTTTCGTGCTAACAAAGCTGGTTTTGGTTTTTTAGCGGTTGACGAAAATGAAGATGACATGTTTGTCGGACGTAATGACGTTGGTCATGCGGTTGACGGAGATACGGTTGAAGCGGTTGTTAAAAAGCCAGCTAATCACTTGAAAGGTACAGCTGCTGAGGTTCGCATTGTCGGCATTGTTGAGCGTAGCTTAAAAACGGTTGTTGGGAAATTTATTCTTGATGACGAAAAACCAAAATACGCTGGTTACATTAAATCCAAAAATCAAAAAATTCAACAAAAGATTTATATCAAGAAAGAGCCTGTTCTGCTTGACGGCACTGAGATTATCAAGGTTGACATTGATAAATACCCAACACGAGGCTATGATTATTTTGTTGGTCATGTGCGTGACATCGTTGGACACCAAGGTGATGTTGGTATTGATGTGCTTGAAGTCCTTGAATCAATGGACATCAAATCAGAATTTCCAGAAGATGTTATGGCTGAAGCTAATGCAGTTTCAGATGCGCCGTCTGAGAAAGACATGGTTGGGCGTGTTGATTTACGTAATGAAATCACCTTTACCATTGATGGTGCAGATGCCAAAGACCTAGATGATGCTGTTCATATTAAATTGCTCAGCAATGGTAATTTTGAGCTCGGTGTTCATATTGCGGACGTTTCATACTATGTCACAGAAGGCTCTGCGCTTAATCGTGAAGCTGTTGCTCGTGGGACATCAGTTTATGTGACTGACCGTGTAGTTCCAATGCTGCCTGAACGTTTGTCAAATGGTATTTGTTCGTTAAATCCTAATGTTGACCGTTTGACACAATCATGTTTAATGGAAATTGACCGCAATGGTCACGTTGTTAATCACCAAATTTGTCAATCAGTCATTAAGACAACTTTCCGTATGACTTACAGCAATGTCAATGACATTATTGCTGGTGATGAAGAATTGATTGAGCAATATCAACCAATCGTTGACTCTATTCATCATATGACTGCTCTTCACAATATTCTTGAAACCATGCGCATGCGCCGCGGTGCTCTTAACTTTGATACGAGCGAAGCCAAGATTATTGTTAATGATAAAGGAATGCCAGTTGATATTGTGCTTCGTCAACGTGGTATTGCTGAACGCATGATTGAATCTTTCATGTTAGCAGCTAATGAAACAGTTGCAGAGCATTTTGTAAAATGTAAATTGCCATTTATTTACCGTATCCATGAAGAACCAAAAGCTGAAAAATTACAAAAATTCCTTGATTATGCTAGCATTTTTGGCGTTCAAATCCATGGTACAGCTAACAAAATCACTCAACAAGCTTTGCAAGATTTCATGGCAAAAGTAGAAGGTAAACCAGGCGCAGAAGTGTTAAACATGATGCTTCTTCGTTCAATGCAACAAGCACGTTATTCTGAACATAATCACGGACACTATGGTTTGGCTGCGGAGTACTATACTCACTTCACAAGTCCAATTCGTCGTTATCCTGATTTGCTTGTTCACCGCATGATTCGCGAATACACACAACTCACTGATGAGAAAATCGAACACTTTAGAAATGTGATTCCAGAATTGGCAACGTCATCTTCAACCCTTGAACGTCGTGCTATTGATGCTGAACGTGTAGTTGAAGCTATGAAAAAAGCCGAATACATGGAAGAATACGTTGGTCAGGAATTTGACGGTGTGGTTGCTAGTGTCGTGAAATTTGGGATGTTCATCGAATTGCCAAATACAATCGAAGGACTTGTTCACATCACAACTCTGCCAGAATTTTACAATTATAACGAACGTACATTGACCCTTCAAGGTGAAAAATCAGGAAAAGTTTTTCGTGTTGGTCAACCGATTAAAATCAAATTAACACGTGCTGATAAAGAAACTGGTGATATTGACTTTGAATACATTCCAAGTGAGTATGATGTGGTAGAGAAAGTTAAAAAATCACGCAAAGACCGTTCTGGTAAAGAAAAACGTCGTCCAAAAGCGGATAACCACAAAGGTTCAAAATCAAACAAACCACGAAATCGTAAATCTTCCGCTTCAACTTCTAAAAAGTCAGGCAAGAAACCTTTCTACAAAGAAGTTGCTAAGAAAAAATCACGTAAAGCTAAAAAATAAAACTGCTAATTAAGATAATCACTAATTTTCAAGAGAGGTATCTAATATGCCAAAAGGTGACGGAAATGTTGTTGCACAAAATAAAAAAGCGCGTCATGACTATAACATCGTTGATACAATTGAAGCAGGGATTGTTCTGACAGGAACAGAAATCAAGAGCGTTCGCGCTGCACGTATTCAGCTCAAAGATGGCTATGCCCAAATCAAAAATGGTGAAGCTTGGCTAATTAATGTTCATATTTCACCTTTTGAACAAGGAAATATTTGGAATCAAGCCCCTGAGCGCACCCGTAAATTATTGCTAAAAAAACGCGAAATCGAAAAATTATCAAATGACCTAAAAGGAACAGGGATGACTCTTGTACCACTTAAAGTCTATTTGAAAAATGGCTTCGCTAAAGTTTTGCTTGGTGTGGCAAAAGGGAAGCATGATTATGACAAACGTGAGACCATTAAACGTCGTGAACAAGACCGCGACATCAAACGCCAAATGAAAAATTTCAATGCAAGGTAAAATGGATTTACAATACTGACAAGAAGTTAAAGTATATAAAAATTAATTGAATGTTTAATTTTGATAAAAAACAGTTATAAAAAACGCTTACATTTTTTGTAAGCGTTTTTTATAATGTTTTTATAAAGAAATGGAGGCGTACTTATGCATACAGATTATGAAATGAATATTATTTACCAGTCCAAAAACCAACAATTTCATTTATTTAATGGGGAGATAAGTTATATTTTTAGGGTATCAGGAGATGGTAAATTACTACACTTATATTATGGTGAAACTTTACCAGATAATGACTATAGTCATTTAATTGAGATGCATCACAGACCTATGAGTACTTATCGAAATGAAAATGATTTATTATACTCTTTAGAACACTTAAGACAAGAATTTCCTGAATATGGTACAACTGATTTTAGACATCCAGCTATTTCTATATTACAGAAAAATGGATCTCGTCTAACAGATTTTGTTTATATAGGCCATGAAATAGAAGATGGAAAGCCAAGATTAGAAGGTTTACCAGCGACTTACGTTGATAGAGATAGTGAAAGTAAAACACTGAAAGTTTACCTTTTAGATGCTATTACGAGCATTCAAGTAGAGTTATTATATACAATATATAGAGATTATCCTGTTATTACTCGTAGTGTACGAATTATAAACAAAGGAAAAGAGAGTCAAATAATTGAAAATATTAGCAGTTTATCATTAGATTTACCAGATGCTGATTATGAATGGCAACAACTCTCTGGTGCTTGGGGACGTGAGAGAACCATTAAATCGCGTACTTTACAACAAGGGATTCAATCAATTGAGTCTACGCGAGGTATCTCAAGTCATCAACATAATCCATTTGTTACTTTAAAAAGGAAAAATACTGATGAAAATCAAGGAGAAGCTATTGGTGCAGCTTTAGTTTATTCAGGAAATTTTTTAATTCAAGCAGAAGTAGATACATGGGATGTTACCAGACTTCAAATTGGTATCAATCCATTTGGATTTAATTGGCAACTTAATTCTGGTGAGACGTTTACAACACCAGAAGCAATTCTAGTTTATTCAAGTACAGGTTTAAACGGTATGAGTCAAACTTTTCACCAACTATTTAGAAAACGTTTGGCTCGTGGTGAGTGGCGAGAAAAAGATAGGCCAGTTTTAATTAATAATTGGGAAGCAACATATTTTGATTTTGATGAAGATAAGTTAGTTAGTATTGCTAAAAAAGCTTTTGATGTTGGTATAGAATTATTTGTATTAGATGATGGCTGGTTTGGAAACCGAGAAAATGATTGTGCTGGATTAGGGGATTGGTATGTAAATCCTAAAAGATTACCTGAAGGGATTAGTAGCCTCTCGGAAAAAATTCGTAGTTTTGGTATGAAATTTGGCTTATGGTTTGAACCTGAGATGGTGAATAAGGATAGCGAATTATATCGTAAACATCCAAATTGGATTATTTCGACACCAAATCGCAAACCTCATCATGGTAGAAATCAATATGTTTTAAATTTTGGTTTAGATGAAGTTGTTGAAAATATTTTTGATCAAATGTGTAAAATTATTGATGAATCTAAGTTGGATTATATAAAATGGGATATGAATCGACCGTTAACTGATGTGTTTGATAGTCATTTGTCAGCAAATCAACAAGGAGAAGTGTTCCACAGATATATACTAGGTGTATATCGTTTATATGAAAAACTGATAACAAAATATCCTAACATATTATTTGAATCTTGTTCTTCAGGTGGAGGACGCTTTGATCCTGGAATGCTATATTATGCTCCTCAAGCTTGGGCTAGTGACGATTCAGATGCAATTGAAAGACTAAAAATTCAGTACGGAACGAGCATGCTTTATCCTATATCATCTATCGGATCTCACGTTTCGATTGTTCCTAACCATCAAACAAACCGTATTGTACCTATCAAAACTAGAGGAAATGTAGCATTTTTTGGTGCTTTTGGATATGAGCTTGACTTAAATGAATTGAATGAAGACGATCTTAGTATTGTTAAAGAACAAATTAGCTTTTATAAAAAATATAGAAATTTAATCCATAATGGTACTTTTTATAGATTATTGTCTCCTTTTGATAACGACAATCAAACCTCATGGATGGTCGTCAGTCACGATAAGAAAATTGCTATTGTAGCTCATTATAAAACATTAAATGAGGTAAATGCCTCTTATCGACGTTTAAAATTAAAAGGACTGGATAGTAATAGGCTCTATCAAGTGGAACAAAATGGTTTATATTCTGGTGCAGAATTGATGAAAGCTGGTTTAGTTTGTTCAGATGCTTCTAGTGGACAAATAAATGATCAGAACCAACGTCCAGAAACATTTGACTTTGATTCTAAAGTTTGGGTTATAAAACAGGAGGAGAGCGACGATGAACAATAACAAAAGTATACTTCAAAAAGGAGCAATTTTAAGTATTTCATTAATGCTAACAAGTTCTCAGGCAATAAATGGCATTATTCCACAAATGAAACAGTCTTTAGGAATATCGCAAAGTCAAAGTGAACTTTTAGGTACTGTTCCAAGTGTGACAGTTATTATATTTATTTTGTTATCTAGTTATTTTGCAAAGAGAGTAGGAATGAAAAAAACAATAATTTTAGGATTATTGTTAGCTGGTGTAGGTGGTATCCTACCAGCTTTTATGGCTAATTTTCAAATAGTACTTATTAGTCGAGTAATACTTGGAGCTGGTTTGGGGTTATACAATTCATTGGCTGTTACATATATTAGCTCTCTATATAGTGGTGATACTAGAGCAACGCTATTGGGAATTAGAAATTCAATGGAAGCTTTAGGGCAAACAATTCTTATTTTTTTAGCTGGACTTCTAGTGAATATTACTTGGACAGCTTCCTTTTTAGTTTATGCAGTAGCGTTTCCTATAGCTTTCTTATTTGCAATGAAAGTTCCCGAGATTAGAAATGAACAAAATGACATTTCCAAAAATGATGTCAAAGAAAAAATGAATCCGATAGTTTTTGTTCTAGTCTTATTTGCAATTTTACTGGTAATGAATAGCATTGCTATTTCAGTACGATTTGCATCTATTGCTACTGAAATCAAAGGAGGAGAGTTTAATGCTAGTAATTATTTGGCTTTAATGCCTATTTTAGGAATACTAGCAGGATTTATATTCGGACCAGTAAATAAATGGATAGGAAAAGGAACACTATATTTAGGAATTATATTTTATATCGTTTCAAATCTATTAATTGCCACGTCAAATGGTAACATGACGTTTTTATTGATGGGGTTGTTCTTATCGAGTATAACAGGATCATGGTGTTTCCCATTTATTTTTAGTAACTTAGATAAAGTAACTACAAAGAATACCATTAACTTTGCTACTTCATTGATTTTTATTGGCTGTAATATTGGTAACTTTATTGCTCCTATTGTTATGGAATTGGCACAACTTCTGACTGGAAGTACACACTTAACAGCCCCATTTTATGTGTTTGCCGGAATCTTTATGCTTGTTTTATTTGTGACCTTTTTTATGACGAAGAGAAAAACTGATAGGGTAGTGACTAATTCAATTTGATTAACAAATACTGAACTATCGTTCATAACTTTTTAGTTTAATTAAAGTATTGATGATTTATTGATTTTAGAAAAAGTATTTGGCTTAAATAAAAAGGAGAAGTATCAAAATAATGTTGCATAAAAAAATCATTATGAGATGACATTTTCATTATTTTAGGTTGGTATAATACTTGATATTGTGGACGATTGCTCAGAATATTGCTATGGTCATCAAGAAATCTAAGAGTTTGAGTTATCCATTTAACGCTCCTTAATCCATTTCTTGCAATTAAAATATGACTGTGGTAGAATACGATTAAATTTTTATATAACAAAACGGAAGGTGTTAATGACTTTCCGTTTTGTTAAGTTAGGGACAGCTCTTTTTATTCAGTTTTATATTATGATACAGGCAATATAGTTATGTTAAGAATAATCAGAAAATAACGAGAATTGTTAAAATCTAAAAATAGGAAGGTAGATAATGGAAAATTCTCTTTACTTAGTGAAAGAACCTAATACTCATCTGAAAGATTGTTACTTTAATTTCTGTGGATATTCAAAAACAGAACCGAGACATAGTTTTGGACCAGCTATTCGAAAGCAGTACTTAATACATATAGTTTTAGAAGGCCAAGGCTACTATTTAGTTAATGATCAGAAATATTATTTGAGGAAAGGTCAAGGTTTTGTGATTCCTCCAGGGATATCGACTTTCTATCAGGCAGATGAAAATAATCCGTGGTCGTATGTATGGTTGGGGTTAAGTGGTGATCTTGTCGAATATTATCTCAAAGAAATCGGTGTTGGAAAGGATCACCTTACCTTTAAAGTAGATAATTTAAGTTTATTTAAAGGATTAATTTTTGAAACTTTATCTTATGATCAAGATAATCTAGTTAGCGAGCTATCTAGACAAAAACAGGTTTATAAATTTTTAGAACTTTTATTGAGCTCAGCGAGTCATTTGAAGGAAGGAATTGTTACCAAAAAGATGAATCCTTTTGTACGTCAGGCGATAGAAATAATTCGCGAAAATGCTTATCAAAAAATATCTGTAAAAGATATTGCTACAATGCTATCATTACATGAAAATTATCTATCTCGTTTATTTAAGCTTGATATGGGAATATCAATAAAAGAGTATATTAGTGAGATTAAACTTTCAATTGCAAATGATTTATTATCATCGACTGAATATTCAATTCAGCAAATTAGTGATAAGATAGGTTTTTCAACAGTGCAATCTTTTTCAAAAGCCTTTAAGAAAGCAAATGGTGTTTCACCTGGTATATATCGAAAACATCGATTGGGCTTAGGGATTATTAAAGTTGAATAGTTTTTCATGGAATTGGTTTCGGTGTTAGTTATATGGAGTGGATGAGAATGAAGTAGGCACTCCCAGAGAGGATGAAAGTCATTCTCTTTTTTATTTCAAAAAGAAAGTGTTACATATTGGTATAGTAAAATCTCAGAATCCTATTGTAGTATTCTAGGTAGCTATGTTAGTTTTCATCAGATTTCTTATCATTGCTCTGATGCGAATGCATTTACTTTTCATTGTAGGTTGAATCATATGAGCTTTTTCTACAGTCAAAGAATTGCAGTAAGACAGAATTATGGAATCTAGATTATAGCCTTTTTATAATTTCTTGTGGGCCATATTGAGCAAAACCTCAACAAAAATCATAGCGATAGCCTGCGTATCTACAATAGATTGTTTTGAAATGGAATTTCCAGGAAGAGTAATGACATGATTAAAGTATTTCGCGGCAGCAGCGTGCTCATTTAATGTAATCAGATAGGAATTCTGTGGCATATTTTTTGAAACAGCACTTAATGTGTTATTGAAATTGGTTGACGACCCTGAAATAGAAAACATAATAAGTGTATCTTCTTCGTCAATAATATTTGAAAGATGATTTCCGCTGTTTAAATCACTTGCTAATTGACTAGCGATACCTAAATCTTGTAAACCAAAATGTAAGTACCTTGCAGGGAGTGATGATAGAAAAATACCAAGAATATGCAGACGCTGTCTTTTTAAAATACAATCAACAAGTTCGTCAATTGCTTGACGATCTAAATGTTTCATTTGATTTAGAATAAGGTTATAATTATCCGCAATTTGGTCAAGAATATCTTCATTTTCTTCTTTTGGCTTTTGATGAATATAATTGATAGCATCGTAGCGAAAATCTTTAAAACCTTTATAGCCCAAAATTTGGCAAAATCGTAGGACGGCAGATGTAGAAGTATGTGAATTTGTTGCAATTCTAGTAATTGTCAACGTTTCTACTTTCTCAAAGTTTTCTTTGAGAAAGTGATAAACTTTTGTTTCAGATTTTGAGTATTCTGGTTCGTGGAGTTGCATTTTTTGTAAAATATTCATAGTAAAAATACCTTTCTAATCAAGTATTTTAATTATTTTTGACAAAAATGTCAAAAATAATTATAAAAAATGTCAAAAAACATTGACAAAGTTTTTGAAAAGAACTACAATGATTGTGTTAAAATTTACAAAATAAAATGACAAAAATTACAAAAGGAGGTTAGCTATGGATTATAAGAAGTTAGCACAAGAAATTGTCACAAATGTTGGTGATGTTGACAATATTCAAACCTTATCTCATTGTATGACACGGTTGCGGTTTCAACTAAAAGATGCTTCAAAAGCTAATAAGGAAGCTTTAGAAAATTTAGAAGGGGTTATTGGAGTTGTCTATGCTGGTGGTCAATATATGGTCATCTTGGGACAACATCTATTGCAAACTTATGATGTGATAATGAATGATTTTAACATTGCATCAGGTGGTAGTATCGATGAAAATTTGGATGGTGACTTAACCCCTAAAGAACCGTGGACATGGAAGAATGCAGGCAGTAAAATTATTGGCTTTGTATCAAGTTCAGTTACCCCAATGATCCCTGGTCTGATTGCTGGAGGGATGTTAAAGGTTGTCTTATTATTGATTGTGACCTTTATTGATAGTCATTTTGCTACTTCATCAAGTTATTTGTTATTATCAGCTATTGCAGATGCCCCATTTTATTTCATGCCAATTTTTGTTGCTTACGGTGCGGCTAATAAATTAGGTGCTACACCAATTTATGCTATGGCTTCGGCAGCAGCATTATTGCATGGGAATTTTACAGGTTTAGTAACAGCAGGTGCCCCCATTACGTTATTTGGAATAAGTGTTAGTTTGCTTTCGTATGGAACATCACTTTTACCTGCTCTACTAATTGCTATTCTTGCTTATTATGTCGAAAAATTTCTTAACAAGATTATTCCAAATATTTTTAAGGCAATTTTTGTCGGAATGGGGACTATTTTTGTAGCAGGAAGTTTAGGTTTTATTATCTTAGGTCCACTTGGAAATATGTTTGGACAAGGTATCGCAAGTTTGTTTATGTTCTTGGAAGGAACTGTGGGACCAATTGCTGTGGGGCTTTTGGCTGCTGCTCTTCCTTGGATGGTTATGGCTGGAATGCATACCGCATTAGCACCATTTATGACACAGTTACTGTCTAATCCTGGATACGATGCCATGATTCGTCCTGCCTTTCTTTTACATAATATGGCTGAAGGTGGTGCTGTTATTGGTGTTACGGCACGTACTAAGGACAAAGCTAAACGAGGTGAGCTTCTATCGATTGCTATTGGTTGTATCGTGGCAGGTGTCACAGAACCTGCAATTTATGGGGTTAATTTGAAGTACAAGAAACCAATGTATGGTGTTATGGCTGGTGGTTTTGTTGGTGGTATCGTTGCTGGTATTCTTGGTGCTAAAGCCTATGAAATGGGGTATTCAAATATTCTTGCTCTACCAATCTTCGGTAAAACTGTTTTAGCAGCTGTTGCTGGGATTGTTGTGACTATTGTTGTTGCAGCGGTTGTAACTTATCTACTTGGAATTGATACTAGCAAAGAAGATGCTAAGTTGACTGTCACGGAACCTGTTCGTCAGGTTGTACCAGATGATGCTATCCTTGCTATTGCTAATGGTGAGTTGGTTCCATTAGAAAAGGTGAATGATGAAGTATTTGCTCAAAAATTAATGGGAGATGGTATTGCCTTCAAACCAACAAGTGATTTTATCACAGCGCCTGCTAATGGTGAATTAACAACTGTCTTTCCAACAGGACATGCGTTTGGTGTAACACGTCCTGATGGCGTTGAACTATTGGTTCATATTGGTATTAATACCGTTGAGCTAAACGGAGAAGGCTTTGATGTTTTGGCAAGAGCTGGTGATAGTATTCGCGCGGGTCAACCGATTGTGAGAATTGATCGAGACAGGATTAATCAAAAAGGTTATGATACAACAACTATGTTAATTATTACCAATGCTAATGGAAAAACGATTGAACTACCTCAAATGGGTGATGTGAAGCAAGGGCAACGTTTGGATAAGGAGGAAAACTAATGTCATACGAATTACCAAAAGGGTTTCTCTGGGGAGGAGCCACAGCAGATTTTCAATATGAGGGGGGCTTTGACGAAGGAGGACGTGGTTTACTTTCCCATGATTATGAAACAGATGGTTCACAAGAAAATCCACGTCATCATACCATGCAAATGCCAGATGGTAGCATTATCAATCCGCGTAGCTCATTTTTCTATGCCGATCCTGTTCCGAAAGAAGCACAGCCTGTCTTTTTAGAAGATGAATATTATCCTAGTCATCGTGCAGTTGATTTTTATCATCATTATAAGGAAGATATTGCTTTGATGGCTGGCATGGGATTTAATGTTTTTAGATTTTCAATTTGTTGGTCACGTATTTTTCCAACAGGTGAGGAAGAAACGCCTAACGAAGAGGGGTTAGCGTTTTACGATGATGTAATTAATGAAATGGCAAAATATGGCATGGAACCTTTAATTACGATTTGTCATGATGAGTTGCCGATGCATTTGGCGTTGAGATATGATGGTTGGTCATCACGTCATGTCATTGATTGTTATGTAAAATATTGCAAAACTCTCTTTGAACGTTACGGCAACCGTTGCCGTTATTGGTTGACTTTTAATGAAATCAATGCTGTGCGAGGCTTTGGTCCATGTGGGACACGACAATCAGAAGGGCAAGATCGTTATCAAGCTGCCCACCATATGTTTGTAGCTAGTGCGCGTGCTGTTAAACTTGGACATGAAATGATGCCAAATAGCCAATTTGGTGCAATGTATGCCATGAGTGAACTATATCCAGCAACTTGTAAGCCCGAAGATGTTTTTCATCGCTTGCAGGAACGTCGTGAAAATTGGTATTTTATTGACATTATGGGGCGAGGTTATTACCCACGTTATGCAAAAGAAATCTGGCATCGTCGAGGCGTGAAAGAAATTGTTTTTGCTGAAGGTGATGAAGAAATCCTTAGAGAAGGTCAACTTGATTTTATTTCTTTTTCTTATTATCGCTCTAATACCACTAAAGCTGGAGATGACTGGTTTAATGTTGGTGGCTCTACGAATCCATATCTTAAAGAGACGCCGTGGGGATGGCCTGTTGATCCCTTAGGGCTTCGTCACGTCATGAATGAGATTTATGATCGCATACAAAAACCAATTTTTATTGTTGAGAATGGTATGGGTGCCATTGATGAGCTTGATGAAAATGGTATTGTTCAGGATGATTATCGTATTGATTATTTACGTGATCATCTTCAAGCAATGGCTGATGCTATTATCATTGATGGTGTAGAATGTTTAGGTTACACCATGTGGGGACCTGTTGATTTAGTCTCACTTTCAACAGGAGAAATGAAAAAACGTTATGGCTTTATTTACGTGGATATGGACGATAAAGGTAATGGTAGCTTGAAACGTACTCCTAAAAAATCCTATGCTTGGATGAAAGAAATTATCGCCTCAAATGGTGCTAAGTTATCTGAAATTTAGAAAGAAAAATTCAATCAATAATGAGTGTCATCTCCTTTTGTCATTGATTTTATAAACAAAGCCAGTTCTGAACGTCAAAATTCAGAACTGGTTTTTGGTTATACGGTGTTAATGAAAGGTCTCTATCAAACTAAACGGGGGTATTAGCCTTAGGTAGTTGACAAGCATTGTCTTAGTGTATAAAATTAAGCTACTGAGAATTGTCTATTAAACCACCAAAGCCCGAAGGTATCTTAATGCCTGCGGGCTTTTTGACGTTCTTTTCAAGTTAACGGATTTGCTGATAAAATAGAGCAGAATACAGCTACGATAGCAAGGACGACGTCTGAGAGTTTGTCCACTAGTAGCACTTCCCTTCTAGTGTAAACTTGCTCAAGGGGGAAGCATTGCCTAAATAGCATGGCATATACTTGTGTTATTGTGTATGTAAAAGTTATAGTAACGGTTTACGACTAAATTCTTACGTTTTATGACTTGTACCATCATTTTCTTACGAATGTGTTATACTAAAAGCGTGTTAGCTCTCACCGTAAATGTAAAGGGGAAGTATTCGTTATGAGTGCAAAAACGTTACAAGAGTTTCAGACATTGACAGATACAGAACATGCTTCTGTTAGTAGTGGCGGTTTAGGTTATTATAAAACAGTTATAGAAGGTGCAAATGGTTATGCCTGCTGTTGTAGTAACGGATAGTGGGATTATAAAGTAACTAAGGGTGTCTTCCAAGCTACGACTGACGTTATTACGAATGATTGGATAAAGTCTATAGGGCAATCTTATTTTATTATTCCAGATTATAGAGGATAAAATCAATGCCAAAGTTCAATAAAGAAAATATACTAGTTGAAGTCTATAATCTTATTCTTGATAGTGAAACAACCGATACAGAAAGAAAAGAATTAGTTATCTTTAAAGATGAGGTTGAAAAAGGTTTAGACTTTGATAATGCTTTAATGAAATTAGCCGATCACTTACGTTTAATAGGTTTAGATAATGTGTCGAAATACAGAAGCATGAGTAAAAAAGTTAACAAATTTTACATGAAGATAAATTCAGTTGGTCAATTTAAGAAAAATTTTGGTATCTATTTTCCACCTATGTTTTAATTAAGTTGAGAGCTTACACAATATTATGATAAAAAGGAGATTGTTCAATGAGATTAAAATGGTTTGCTGGTGGTAAAGAAAGAAGAGACAAAGCTCTAATTATTCTTGATAAATTAATAGCCAGTTTTCATAATAATTATGGTGTGCAGCCTTTGACAGATTTATTCTTAAAGTATAAGAGTGAATTAAAAAACGGTAGAACATCAACATCGTTTGTTTTGAGTCGTATGAATATCGAGCTTTCAAGAGTATTCACTCAAAATGAAATTAGATTAACTGAAGAGCAGTCTAGATTACTCAAAGATTTAAGAAGTTTATCAAATATCAGATGGGGGTATTATTAATGTTTAGCCAGTACTGGGGATAAAGAGTTACTCATCTTTATCCCTAAATTATTTCTAAAATGTTGCAAAACACCATTTTGGATATTCGCAAATATTGATATATAGCTATTTTTACTAATTAAACTTTTAATCGAGCCATGTAATGACTTTTTCACGAGGCTTACGTGAGCGTGGGTGTTTAGGGTCACGTAGACGATAACCAAATGATACCATGCTTGCGATGCCTTCGTTGTCAGGATTAATGATGCCTGCACTAGCTAAAATGCTATTGACTTTTTCGTAATTAAACCCTTCAATTGGGCAAGAGTCAATGCCAAGCATGCTAGCTGTGGTCATCATATTTCCAAGTGCAATGTAAGTTTGTTTGGCAGTCCAGTCAAATAAAGCACGAGGATTATCAGCCATTTTCATATCATTTTTTTGGAAAGATTCGTAGGTTGCTAAACGGCTGTTAAGAGCATCATCTTCACCGAGACCACGTCGAATAAGGCTATTTTTGACCGATTCAGAATCATAGCGTGTATTTTTTTCAGCAATGAGGAGAACAAAATGACTTGCTGTATCTAATTGGTACTGAGCTCCCCAAGCAACGGCTTTGAGTTCATCACGAAGTTTTTCAATTTGTTTGCGGTCAAGAACAACGAAACGCCAAGCTTCCAAACCAATAGAAGAAGGGCTCAACCAAGCTGTATCAAGAATAAAATCCATGTCATCATGGGAAATTTCTTGGTCGTTGTAAACACGGACAGCAACACGGTGGTCAAAGGCAGTGCGAATTTGTTTTTTGATATCTTCTTTTGACATAGTTTTCTCCAGTTTTCTTTCTATGGTAACACTTAAAAGCTATTTTTGCTAGTTTTTAGCAAAAGAAACAAGCCCGTCTAACCAAGCTTGGTAACCAAGCATCATTGTGTTAGGAACAGTTTTTGCTAACTCCTTAGCAGGTGTAACGATTTGAGATTCTTGTGTCAAGATACGAACACGGTTGCGGCCCAATTTTTGAACTAACCAAGCATGGTAAACGTCAAGAAATTCATCGCCTTCAGCTTCGTTCCAACCATGCTAAGCGTAAAACACCATTTTCAGTATCTAAGTCATATGCTTCAATTTGAGCTTCAACGGTCAAAAACAAATGTTTTAAAACGGAAGCGTGTGTCGTTTATAAGAAATAGTAGGCTCTTGACTATACATGTGCCCGTCTGATGAATTTTCGTAATAAGTTTCCCATTTGCTAGCATCAAGCAGACCGTTGAGAATATTGTCAAAGTCAAGGTCTTTAAGGATACCCTCGTTTGAAACAAAGTTATCAGTCAAACCTGGTGTGAATTTTCTGGAAAATTAATAGATAACATCAAATATACATCTTTTATTTGTTAATAGAACAGTATAACAAATAAAAGATGTACACACAATTATTGAAACTCAAAAATATAAAAATGGGAGTTACTTGCTCTCCGATTATCTTAATTTTTCTGAATTGATATTGATGATAGAAGCCAAATCATTGGCGTAAGCATCACCAAGAATAGCTTTATAACGGGTATGCAGATTGTCCCAAGCTTCTCGGATATCTGGTAAAAGTTTTCTGCCATTGACTGTAAGATAAACTTTTCGAGTACGTCCTTCAGTTAGTGTTGTGACATAACCTTTATAGACCAATTTTTCGATAAGGCGTGTCAAGGTAGAAGGTGCAATATAAAGTATTTGTGCAATATCCTTTTGCAACCTACCATCTTCTTCCGCAAGAATAAGAAGAATAAAGGCATAAGTTGGAGCCATTCCAACTGTTTGGAAAGCTTCCGCCGCCAATTTGTTGAGGGCACGATCCATCTTTTTTACAGTAAAAAATAGGCAAGAGTCAAGTGATTCTTGAATAGATTTAGACATAGGATTCCTCTCTTCTGTCAATCATATTAGCATACAGAATGGAAATTGGCAAATGGGAGAGATTCATTTTTTTGAAAAGGGTTACATTATAAGGCGAAGTAGTGTATACTAATCTGTATAAATAACTTTGAGGTCTGCTGATGAAAACAAATAAAGAAAAAATTTATGATTATCTGATGACTGATGTTTATGAGACCGGCAAGATAGCTGTAGTAACACAAGAAATTGCTGAAGTTTTCGGACTTCAGCGTTCAAATGCTAGCAGCCTTCTCAATGAATTAGTTAAAGAAGGTCGCTTGGTCAAGCAAAGTGGACGCCCTGTAAAATATATCATCAATGACCATTTTGAAAGTCAAAACAAGCAATTTCCAAAAATGATTGGGGATGATGGTAGCCTTAGTAAAGCTATTCAGCTGGCTAAGGCAGCGATTTTATATCCTAAAGAAAATATCAATGTACTGATAATTTCTGAAATGGGGACAGGTAAAACGGAGCTTGTTCGAAATATGTATGCGTTTGCGACTTCAAATCATGTACTGGGAGTCGATTCACCCTATATTGAGTTTAATTGTCATCATTTCAAAAAAGAGATGCAAACTTTGGTCAATGAATTGTTTGGTTCACGTCTTGAAGATAGTTTATTTGCCAAGGCAGATAATGGTCTTTTGTTTATTGATAATGCAGATATTTTACCAGCAAAGGAACAAAGCAGGCTTTTTAAGCTATTAGAGACAAAGCGTCTATACAGCGAGGACATGACAGATTACATTGATTGCCAGCATTTAAAACTTATTTTAGGTATCTCAGGAGATATAGACAATCAATTTAATCAACATGTCAATATGATTATCAACTTGCCTTCCCTAGATGAGCGAAGTGTGGAAGAAAAGTATAATATCATGTTATCTTTGTTCAAGGAAGAAGCAGCGCGTGCCAATAGACGCATCGAAGTATCCAAGGAAGTGTTGTCACAACTTCTTTTAGCTCATTTTGAGTTTAATATCAAAGAGTTGGGTTACCAACTAACTTCGGCATGTGCCACGGCCTATTTGAGAGTTATTGATAATGAAAAGCCTATCAAGGTTAATTCAAATGACTTGGTTTTAAGAGATAATCAAAAGCTTATTCGTGAGTTGTCCTATCGTCAAAAAGTTTTAAATCTGCTAGAGGATGTTGACTATGTCAGTTTCTTACCTGAAGGTGACAGTTATTTAACCAAGCACAATATCTATCATAAACTGGACAAGAAGTTTCAGGAAATGGGAGATGTGAGTCAGGCTGATAGTTTATTGAAAGAAGTTCATTCGCATATTGGAAAGATCCTTTCCAAATATTTTAAAGGGAGTGAGGATGGTTTAGCGCAGCTGTCGAAAATTGTAGATAATCGTTTGATTACCACCGTTAGTGATTTTTTGCAGCAACACCACATCGAACTTGAGCGTAGTCGGTTTTACGGTTTGTGTCTGCATGTAAATGCTCTCCTAAAAGACAATCACAATCAGCAACAACTTTCCCAAGAACGTTATGTTGAAATGATTAAAAATTATCCAGAAGAGTATCTCCATGCTAATCAATTAGGTAAGGTTTTGGAATCAGATTTTCACCTTGATTTAAGTTTTGAGGAGACTATTATTCTTGCTGCATTTTTTATCAATGAAGAAATGGTAACACCAGTTTCAAAGACTGTTTTGCTGTATATTTTACACGGTGAAGGAACAGCTACGTCATTGGCAGAAACGACCAAGACACTCACTCAGGCAAATAATGTCTATGGTTATGACCTCCAGTTGAATCAAGATATTAGTGATGTAAGAGATGATCTGAAGGACTACATTGCGAACATTCATCAGGGGAAAGGGCTTATCGTTATTTATGATATGGGGTCAATAAAATCTATGCTTAATGAGATTGCTCTGCAACTGAATATAAAAATAAGACGTTTAGAAGTTCCTATTACTATGCTGGGGATTGATATTGCCAGAAGGTTGCAAATGGAAAATGATATTGATGATGTTTTCCATGATACCGCTCTTGAATGGAATAGGTATGCTAATAAAGAGCATAAAGAAAGAATTATTATCACGCTTTGCCACACGGGAGAAGGTGGTGCCTTGCAGATGAAACAGGTAATTGATAAAAATTCTCGGCTGGGCTATAAGGTTATCCCTTTGGCGATTTCAGATAGGGACCTGCTCAATCAAGAGGTTTATTCTCTAAAGAAAGCCTACTATATTCATTGTTTTGTAGGTACTTATGATCCGCGAATGCTGGGTATTCCTTTTATCCCATTACGGTCAGTCTTTGATAATGGTATTGATAATATTGATGCAACGCTGACTTTTTCTCCTATCGCAACCAATCGTGCTAACTATGATCCTATTTATGAAAATCTTGCTGAGAATTTGAAATACACACCGATTGATAAAATCAAAACGTATTTACCAGACTTTATCAATCAGTTGGAGCTGATTTATACCTTATCAGAAGACCAACAAGTTGGACTTTTAATGCACATATCTGCTATGATAAATCGTCTCCGCAGTCCTAATCTAACGGATGTCAATTATAAAATTGATACAGACTATTTTTTACAGCATTTCAAAGATGACTATAAATCAATCCGACGGATGCTAAAAAATCTTGAAAAGCACTTTAATATTATTATTAGTGATGATGAAGTTGCATTGTTAATCCAAATCATTAGGCAAATTTAAAATCCAACCAAACTCTAAAAAATAACTCCCTTAGACAACTGTACTGGCCCCTAAAAGTTGGACAATTAATTATTGAAAGGATTTAGTTCTATATTGCATAGGGCTGAATCCTTTTCGTTTTGTCTTGATTCGTTTATTGTTATAGTAAAAAAATATAGTCTGTAATGGCTTTCTCAAACGCATCAAGAGACTGATAAGACTTCCCGTATAAAACATCTCGGACTTTAGAATGCCAAAGAAAGATTCCATCTATTCCCAAGTTTTCTTTGGTTTTCGCCCCATCTTTGGTGGGCTCCCTCTAGTTTTCTCAACAATAGTACCCCTATTTTTCTTATATTGTGCCAGCCACTTTGCCAGATGACTATAATTGAGTAAGGCATAATCAAGAGCTAGTTGCTTTTGGGATTGACCTTTAAACAAAACTTTAGCAATCATTTCCTGCTTTAAGTCTGGAGAGTAATAGATATTTTTCCTTTTCTAGACGATACCTATTCCATACCGATCAATCAGTCGAAACATATATTTGATATAAGCCTTAACAATACTAAACTTTTCTGATAAGGAGTTAATCGACTCTCCATTTTGGCGTAACTCATAGAGTTGAACCTTATCTTCATAACTTAATGTCATACAAAAAGCACTCCAATCGTTAGATGTCGTGTCTAACGATCAGAGTGCAGGTCGTTCAGAGAGAGTTTTTTGTGCTAATCATTACTAGATTCTGTGCTACTATTATCTAAATTGTTGTCAGCTTCGTTTGATGATTCGGTTGAAGAACTATTTTCACTAGTAGATTCAGCGGTTGATGACTCTTCTTCAGAGGAAGTTGAACTTGAACCGTAGATGTTACTGTAAACGGAACTTGATGTTGATGAGTAAGTGTAGTTATTACTTGAACCACTTAGGTAAACATAGCTACCGCTAGTATAAACACCACTTGGTACGGTGAAGTCTTTACTGCCACTACCATATTTTTCATTTAGATAGCTTTGCATTGCTTTATAAACATCAGCTGCGACATTCAAACCATCACCATAAATTGGTGTCATCCTATCCTTATAACCTGTCCAAACTGCCATTGAGTATTGTGTGGTGTAACCAACAAAGAGTTCATCTGGAGCCATTGTACCAACAACGCTGTTGTAAATACCAGTTGATTCTTCAATTTCTTCTAATTCATCATCAGAATAGTTAGAAGTACCAGTCTTACCAGCTTGGTAAACACCAGAAATAGCAGCTTCAGTACCTGTACCGTAGGTTAAAACAGTTTTCAGCATTGATGTCATCATATATGCTGTTGTTTCTTTCATGGCACGTGTACCAGAAGAACTGTAGGTTTGAGTAGTACCATCATTAAACTCGATTTTATTAATATATTGAGGTTCGTAATAGATACCACCGTTGGCAAATGCCGCATAGGCAGCAGCCATTTTTTCACTACTTGCGCCATATTTTTCATCAGAATCACTAGTAGAACTTGAAATGGCATTTGAGTAGTAAAGTTGTGGGTAATAGATACCAAGCCCCTCAAGGAATTCTTTAGCAGCATCTAACCCAACAGCTTCAAGAGCCTTAACGGCAGGTACGTTACGTGATTGTTGAATCGCTGTTTGAATGGTCATTGTACCATAGTATTGACGGTCCCAGTTGTAAATCTGAGTAGAAGTGCCTGGCCAGTAATATTTACTATCGTTTGTCGTAGCTGCGGTACTTGTGTAAATACCATTTTCAATAGCAGGTGCATAATCAGTAATAGGTTTCATTGTAGAACCCCAGTCCCTATCTGTTAGAACAGATTGGTTTGTACCAAGTGAGACAGAAGTATCTTGGTTACGTGAGCCAAGTTGAGCAATAACATTACCGTTTGTCACATCAATGATAGTTGAGGCAACTTGAAGATCAGAATCTGGATAAGAGACATAATAATCAGTATTGTAAACATTCCAGAGATATTGTTGGACATCAGTATCAACGTTTGTATAGACTTTGAGTCCTGCTGAATAAATATCTTGACCTGTCTTATCGCTGACTTCTTCGATAACTTCCTTAATATAATTATCAAGGTAAGCATCATAACTTGAAGTCTCCGTGAGTGTTTGTAAGCCGTCTGTAACAGGAGTTGCTACTGCAGTATCGTATTCGCCTTTTGTAATGTTACCGTCCTCGTACATTTCTGCCAAAACGATATCACGACGACTTTGTGCTGCGTCTGGATTAGTATAAGGGTCATATTGACTAGGAGCTTGAGGAATTCCTGCAAGTAAGGCAAGTTGGGCAATGGACAAGTCTTTCAAATCTTTACCGTAGTAAGATTTAGCAGCGGTAAGCATACCGTAGTTACCATTTCCCATATATACCTTGTTAATGTAGAAAGTTAAAATTTCTTCCTTAGTATATTTGCGTTCCATTTGGAGAGCAAGCCAAGCTTCTTGAGCCTTACGTTTTAAGGTCTGGTCGGATTCACTCGTTGAGAAGTAAGCCAATTTAATCAGCTGTTGGTCAAGTGTGGATCCACCTTGGGTGCTCGAGCTAGTGAAGTTGTTAAAAGCAGCTCCAAGAATACGGTAAACATCAATACCACGGTGTTTGAAGAAACGTTTATCTTCAATAGAAGTAATGGCATTTACCAAATTCAAAGGAATATTATCAGCCGTAACACTTTCACGTTTTTCAGAACCAAGGTCCGCAATCAAATTGCCGCTTGAATCGTAAATTAAACTGGAGTTAGTAGATGATAACTTGCTTTCAGACAATTTTGGGGCACTACTTACATAGTAAGCAAAGAGAGAGCCACCAGCCAAAACAGCTGCAATGATAAGTGTTAGTCCTGCAATCAAGCCATATTTTAAGACTTTAAGAGCAGTTGTTTTTCTTGAAGAAGTAGTAGGATTAGTTTTCTTTTGTTTTCTTGTTATTTTCTTTTTAATTGTGATCACCGCCTAAAATTTTTTGATCAATAATATCTAAATAAGGAACTTGAGGTAGTGAACTTGTTGTCACTACATAACCATTTTTTCTGATATAATCAAGTGGCATGGATTTGGTGCCGAGATTGATTTGGTAAAAATCTACTAGAGCACTAGCAGGTAGAAAATAAGTTTCCTTAAGTGTCGAAAAATGAAGTAGAACAAAGCAGATGCCGTCTTGTTTTAAAACATTTGCCATGTGCTCAATCTGGTGAGCGTGGAAATTTTTTAATGGCATAGATGTCTTTTGCCGCGTTTCTTTGGCTTCAAAGTCGATATAGCGTCCTTTATAGACACCAGAATAATCGGTCGTGGAAGCTTGTCGAAAATACGCTTCTACAATTTTGGCACGGCTTCTTTTCGGATAATCAACTTTAACAATTTGAATCGGTGTTGGTTTTTTATGAATGACAGCAATATTACGAGACAAGTAATAATTATTGGTTTCATTAATTGCTGCTTCAAAACTCATCCCACGATTAGCAAAGTTAACTGTTGATTTTTTCACTTTTTTAGAAGCAGGAACTGCTTGTTTTCGAATAAGATGATGAGGGTAATTAACCATAGAACTCCTAACATTCATGCTTAAGTCAATATAAGCAATCTTATTATAACATATTTTTAGAAAGGAAACAGAATATGGCTGCAATTCTCGTGACGGGTTATAAGAGTTTTGAATTAGGAATCTTTCAAGATAAGGATGAGCGCATTAGTGTTATAAAAAAAGCTATCCGCCATGATTTGATTCGTTATTTTGAAGAAGGAATTGATTGGCTGATTTTTATGGGAAATCTTGGTTTTGAATATTGGGCTTTACAAGTTGCCAAGGAATTGCATGAAGAGTATGAGTTTAGCATAGCAACGATTTTTGCTTTTGAAAATCATGGTCAAAATTGGAATGAAGCTAACCAAGTAAAATTAGGTGAATTTAAGCAGGTTGATTTTGTCAAGTATACTTATAAAAGTTATGAAAATCCAAGTCAATTTAAAAACTATAATCAATTTTTAGTAGATAATACAGAAGGAGCCTATCTTTTTTACGATAGTGAAAATGAAACAAATTTAAAATATTTGTTACAAGTGATGCAAGAAAAAGAGGACTATCCGATTAATTTTCTGACCTTTGACCGTCTTAATGAATTCTTAGAAGAATGGTAATAAAATTTTAATAATGAAATAAAGGTAAATGCTTGATTTTTCATTAAATTTTCTGTAACATATACCTTGATATGATGATTTCATATTCTTACTTTTAACTAGAATAGTTTTGTTTGGAGAGATAGAATGGCAAGTATTATTTACAGTCCTAAGGACATTTTTGAACAAGAATTTAAAACCAGTATGCGTGGCTATGATAAGAAAGAAGTGGATGAATTCCTTGATGACATCATCAAGGATTATGAAAGTTATATTTCGCAGGTTCAAGAACTACGCGCTGAAAATGAAAAAATAAAACAACAACTCGCTTCAAAACCAAAATCAGCGCCAACACCATCTTATGTTGGTTCACATACGGTTAATGCAGAGCAACAAACACGCGTTGCTCAATCAGCAACAAATATTGATATTTTGAAACGTATTAGCCGATTGGAAAAAGAAGTATTTGGAAAACAAATCACTGAATAAACAGCCTAACTAACGACAGTTAGTAAGCTGTTTTGATTTTGTGTTTAACTTATTTTGGAAATTTGTCAAAGTGAGTTTATAAATTGCAATTTTTGGATAATCGCGTGGTATTTTTATACCATGAGGAAAGTCCATGCTAGCACTGGCTGTGATGCCGGTAGTGTTTGTGCTAGGTGAATCAATAAGCCTAGGGGCATCTTTTTTGATGTTACGGCGGGCAAAAAGGCTAAGTTCTTTATGGATATGTCTGAATAGCCCTGAAAGTGCCACAGTGACGTAGTTCTTAGGGAAACCTAAGAAGTGGAACGCGGTAAACCCCTCAAGCTAGCAACCCAAACTTTGGTAGGGGCATGGGATAGTTGGAATCCGAACAATCTATCCTGACTGGAAACAGTAGACAGATGATTATCGAAGGAGATAAGACCTAGTTATCTCTGGAACAAAACATGGCTTATAGAAAATTGCATATAGGTATATAGCTAGCTTAGGCTAGCTTTTATTTTTGGTTGTATTTTAATACTAGATATTGGCTAATAATGGTGTTTGAAAATTAATTGATTTTTACTAGCTTAAAGCCAGTAAAACGTGTTAAACTTATAGATAAGAATTTGATGAAATAGGAATTAATGAATGAAAAAAACGTTTAATTTAGTAGCGACAGCGGCAGCAGGACTTGAAGCGGTTGTAGGGCGTGAAATCCGTGATTTAGGCATTGACTGCCAAGTCGAAAATGGAAAAGTCCGCTTTCAAGGAGATGTTAGAACGATTGCGACAACCAACCTTTGGTTACGTGCAGCTGACCGTATTAAAATTGTAGTCGGTGAATTTCCGGCTCGTACTTTTGAGGAGTTATTTCAAGGTGTTTACAAATTAAATTGGGAAAATTATTTACCACTTGGTGCTAAGTTTCCAATTTCAAAGGCAAAATGTGTGAAATCTAAACTACATAATGAGCCAAGTGTTCAAGCTATTAGTAAAAAAGCTGTTGTTAAAAAACTGCAAAAAGTTTATCATCGTCCAGAAGGTATTCCGCTGCAAGAAAGTGGGGCAGAGTTTAGAATAGAAGTTTCCATTTTAAAAGATAAAGCAACAGTTATGATTGATACAACAGGAGCAAGTCTTTTCAAACGCGGTTACCGTGTGGAAAAAGGTGGGGCACCGATTAAGGAAAATATGGCAGCAGCAATTATTGAGTTGTCAAACTGGTATCCAGATAAACCTTTTATCGACCCAACATGTGGTTCGGGAACCTTCTGTATCGAGGCGGCTATGATTGGCATGAACATTGCGCCAGGCTTTAATCGTGACTTTGCTTTTGAGGAATGGAATTGGGTTGACGCCGATTTGGTTCAACAAGTTCGTGATGAAGCTGAAGAAAAAGCTAATTATGACATTGAACTTGATATTTCTGGATTTGATATTGACGGACGCATGATTGACATTGCGAAAAAGAATGCTGAGGAAGCTGGACTTGCAGATGTCATCAAATTGAAACAAATGCGACTTCAAGATTTAAAAACTGATAAAATCAACGGTGTTATCGTGTCTAACCCCCCTTATGGTGAACGATTGCTGGATGACAAAGCTGTGGACATCTTGTATAATGAAATGGGACAGACTTTTGCTCCGCTAAAAACATGGAGTAAATTTATCCTAACAAGTGATGAACAATTTGAACAAAACTATGGTTCACAGGCTGATAAAAAACGTAAACTGTACAACGGTACACTAAGAGTTGATTTGTACCAATTCTATGGCGAACGTGTTAAACGTTTAGTTACCACGCCAACACAAGAAAAGTAAAATACGGCGTTAAACAGCCTAATAAAAAAGACAATCTGATTTAGAGAGGTGAACAAGCGTGTCAGACAAGAAAGAATTGCCGTCTTCTGAAGAACAAGAAGGACTTAATTTAGAAGATGTAAAAAATATGACCATTGGAGAAGCTGTTCGGAAAGATTCTGAGTTAAAAGCTGGAGTGACTGAGTCTGACGGTGTTTTGGATAAATACATTAAACAACACCGAGACGAAGTGACATCACAAAAGTTTGAGGCTAAATTATCTGACTTTGACAATTTAGATACCAAAGCTTTGGACAATTTCATTAAGAAACAACGTGCAGAATTGGTCAACAGCGGGCTTGTTGGTGAGTCTGCTTTGAAAGAAAATGAAGCTACGCCTAAAGCTGTTGATTTTGAAGCAGAAAAAGTTGAGGACACTCAAGAGACTTCGCAAGAAGTACCAGTATCAGAAGATGTAGCATCTGAAAACGACTCAACAATTCAGCAAGAAAATGTTAGTATTGAAATACCAAATGCTGATTCAGCAGTTTCAGAGCCAACTCCAGAAGCTGCATCAGCTGTGGTTGCTGATGACAAAAACAGTGAAGCTATTGCTCTTGAAACGGCAGATGAGCAACCAACTTATAAAAATAAACGTGTGATTATTGGTGGCTTGGCGGTTCTTGTTGTCGCTATTTTTGCTGTGGCTTACGGTTTGAATTATACTAAAGAACCAAGCACGAGTGTTGCTAGCTCATCAACATCTACAACTAAGAAATCAACATCATCTAGTTCGTCTGCAGTAGCTAAAAAGGCGAAAAGGGCATTCGACGATGCCTATGCAGCCTTCTTTACAGATGATACTAAAACAAAATTGAAAAATAGTGAATTTGACAATATTTCATCATTAAAAGAAAAACTTGATGACTTGAAAGACACAGATTACTATGACGATGCTAAGAAAGAATACGATACTTTGGCAGCTCAAATTACAGCTATCCAAACAATCAATGCCTTATTTGAATCAAATGTTATTGTAAATGGTGAAAAAGCTTCAGCAACTGTAAAATCTGATGCTAACTTTGATAATTTATCAAGTGACCTTTTGAATACAGGCAATGCTAATCTAGATACGTTGTTGCAATCAGCGATTACTGATGGTAAGAATCAGTTAGCTGCTTTGGCATCATCAAGCAGTCAAGAAGCAAGTGCAAGTATCTCAAGCCAAACAGAAAGTGCAACTCAATCATCATCTGATACGTCAACAACACCAACTGTCTCTGGAGCTAGTGGATATGGTATCACATCTTATGATGCTTCTACACTTCAACGTAGCTTGAGCCGTGTTCCTTATAGTGATTCAGCGATTGCGGATTCAAGCAATTCTGCTTGGACATTTGCGGACGGTGTACTTGATAAAATTGTGGCAACATCTCAATCACGTGGTTACTTCTCAGGAAATGATTACATTCTTGAAAAAGTTAATATCATTAATGGAAATGGTTACTACAATATGTTCAAGGCTGACGGAACATACCTTTTCTCAATTAACTGTAAAACAGGTTACTTTGTTGGGAATGCTTCTGGTAATTCGGATGCACTTGATTATTAAAAACAAAATGCTCTCTCCTTACGGAGGGCATTTTTTATTTGATAAATAAAAGTAATGAAAACTGATTGAAAAAAGTTTCAAAAAATTGACAGAAAATATTGTAAGCGCTATAATCAAGTTAACTTAAAGATAAGGGGTGATATTATGGTAAAAGTCGCTATTGTTACAGGTGCAGGCCAAGGAATTGGCTTTGCTATTGCAAAACGTCTGCATGACGATGGTTTTAAGGTGGGAATCCTTGATTACAATCAAGAAACAGCTGAAAAGGCTGTTCAGGAAATTTCTCCAACAGATGCCTTTGCTGTGGTTGCAGATGTGTCAAAACGTGACGAAGTAGCAAAAGCTTTCGCAAAAGTTGTTGAACACTTTGGAGATTTATCAGTTGTGGTTAATAACGCTGGCGTAGCTCCAACGACACCTTTGGATACGATTACCGAGGAAGTGTTTGAACGTACTTTTGCCATTAATGTCGGAGGTACGATTTGGGGAGCCCAAGCAGCTTTGGCAGAGTTCAAAAAATTAGGACACGGTGGTAAGATTATTAATGCAACTTCACAAGCAGGTGTTGTTGGTAATCCTAACTTGACTGTTTACGGTGGTAGTAAATTTGCGGTGCGTGGCATCACACAAACCTTAGCACGTGATTTAGCTAAGGATGGCATTACAGTAAATGCTTACGCACCTGGAATTGTTAAAACACCAATGATGTTTGACATTGCGCATGAAGTCGGTAAAAATGCTGGTAAAGATGATGAATGGGGAATGCAAACTTTTGCAAAGGACATCACTTTAAAACGTTTGTCAGAACCAGAAGACGTTGCAAAAGCTGTTAGCTTTTTAGCAGGACCTGATTCCGATTACATTACAGGTCAAACAATCATTGTTGATTGCGGTATGCAGTTTCATTAATCGATGAATAAAAGGCAAGGAGAAATGCTTCTCTTTGCCTTTTGTTATTAAAAAAGCCAGCTAAGCTGACTTTAATATTTAGATGACATGACGTTCAAATGGGTCGTCTGAAATACCGTCTTTTAAGATTAATTTTGCCCATTCTTTAGCGGTAAAAAGGCTATGGTCTTTATAGTTGCCGCAAGATTCAATGGTTGTTCCTAGAACATCTTCCCATGATGTTACGTTGGCAATTTCTTCTAAACTTGATTTGATAACTTTGGCGATTTCAGTTGTATTGTATTTCCCCCACATAATCAAATGGAAACCAGTACGGCAACCAAACGGAGAGCAGTCAATCATTCCGTCAATTCGTTCACGAATAAGTTTAGCAAGCAAGTGTTCGATAGTATGTAAACCAGCTGTTGGAATAGCATTTTCGTTAGGTTGCACAAGACGAATATCAAAGTTTGAAATAACATCGCCTAGAGGTCCAGCTTCTTCTGAAATAAGGCGGACGTAAGGGGCTTTAACGATAGTGTGGTCAAGTTCAAAACTTTCCACAGTAACTTCTTTTTTAGACATAGTACACTCCTTTTTTGTTCCTTGTAAATATCATAACACAAATTTTAGTAAAACGCTTTACAATTTTAAATTGTGAAAAAGCTTATTTTATGATAAACTTAAAAGTAGCTTTCTATAGATGAAATCTAAAATTTTTATTGAGGTAAAAACATGCCAAATATTATTATCTTGATTGTTTTTGCCCTCATTGGTTTGATAGTTGGTTATGCGTTGATTTCAGTTAGACTTAAGTCTGCGAAAGAAGCGGCAGAACTCACTCTTTTAAATGCAGAACAAGACGCTGTTAATCTACGTGGTCAAGCGGAGTTAGAAGCTGAGCAAATCAGAAAAACAGCCGAACGAGAAAGTAAATCATATCGTAAAGAATTACTAATCGAGGCAAAAGAAGAGGCTAGAAAATATCGTGAAGAGATTGAAAAAGAATTTAAATCTGAAAGGCAAGAGTTAAAACAAATGGAAACTCGTTTGACAGAACGAGCTTCTTCTCTTGACCGCAAGGATGAAAACCTAACCAGCAAGGAAAAAGTGTTGGATAGTAAAGAACAAAGTCTAACCGATAAATCTAGACACATTAATGAGCGTGAAAAACAAATCGGAGAACTAGAAGAACAGAAAAAAGCAGAACTTGAACGTGTAGCGCTCATGACGATTGCTGAAGCGCGTGAAATTATTTTAACGGAAACAGAAACTAATTTGACGCACGAAATTGCTACTCGTATCAAAGATGCTGAACGTGAAGTCCGAGATAAATCTAGCAAACTTGCTAAAAATATTCTCGCGCAAGCTATGCAACGTATGGCAGGTGAATATGTTACTGAACAAACTATTACAACAGTTCACTTACCAGACGATAGCATGAAAGGTCGTATCATTGGACGTGAAGGACGTAATATCCGCACACTTGAAAGTTTGACAGGAATTGACGTTATCATTGATGATACCCCTGAAGTTGTTGTTCTTTCAGGATTTGATCCGATTCGTCGTGAAATCGCTCGAATGACTTTGGAAGCTTTGATTCAGGACGGACGTATTCACCCAGCTCGTATCGAGGAATTGGTTGAAAAAAATCGTTTGGAAATGGATAACCGTATTCGTGAATATGGTGAGGCTGCTGCATTTGAAATTGGAGCCCTTAACTTGCACCCTGATTTGATTAAAATCATGGGACGCCTGCAATTTAGAACATCATACGGTCAAAACGTCTTACGTCATTCTGTCGAAGTTGGTAAGATGGCAGGTATTCTCGCAGGGGAACTTGGAGAAAACGTAACACTTGCTCGTCGTGCCGGTTTCTTGCATGATATGGGGAAAGCCGTTGACCGTGAGGTTGAGGGAAGCCACGTTGAAATCGGAACGGAACTTGCTCATAAATACAAGGAAAATCCGATTGTCGTTAATGCCATTGCTAGTCACCACGGTGATGTAGAACCGGAAAGTGTTATCGCTGTGATTGTTGCAGCTGCAGATGCGCTTAGCTCAGCTCGTCCAGGTGCTCGTAACGAATCAATGGAAAATTACATCAAACGCCTTCGTGATTTGGAAGAAATTGCCACAAGCTTTGAAGGTGTCCAAAATAGCTATGCTTTGCAAGCAGGACGTGAAATTCGTATCATGGTGCAACCAACTAAAGTTTCTGATGATGAGGTAACAATCTTAGCTCACAAAGTTCGTGAAAAAATTGAAGGTAATCTTGATTACCCGGGTAACATTAAAGTTACCGTTATTCGTGAACTTCGTGCAGTTGATTATGCAAAATAAAACAATTTTTAAAGGAGGTGCTAATCTTAGCGCTTCTTTTTTAATCGATATTTATTTACTAAGAAATAGTTGCTGAAATTACTAGAACTTAAGTAGAATGTCTAACTAAGATTTAAACAGCATTTTTTATGCGGAAAGAGCCACGGAAGCTTTTAAAATTCCTTGAAAAATGGCTATGTTTTTGATACACTAGTTTGTAGTCTAATTGATAAAAAGCAAGTCTTAACTTGTAGTCTATAATAAGGAGAGTGGCATGACCGAACGTGGTTTGTTAATTGTTTTCTCAGGACCTTCTGGGGTTGGTAAGGGAACAGTTCGCCAAGAAATTTTTTCAACACCGGATCATAAATTTGAATATTCCGTTTCTATGACAACACGCCAAAAACGGCCAGGAGAAGTCGATGGCGTTGATTATTTCTTCCGAACTCGTGAAGAATTTGAGGAGCTTATTAAAAATGGTCAAATGTTGGAATATGCTGAATACGTAGGAAACTACTATGGCACACCACTGACTTATGTTAATGAAACTCTTGATAAGGGGATTGACGTGTTCCTTGAAATCGAAGTGCAAGGAGCGCTTCAAGTTAAGAAGAAAGTTCCAGATGGGGTGTTTATTTTCTTAACGCCACCTGATTTGGACGAATTAAAAGATCGTTTGGTAGGACGTGGTACAGATAGCGAGGAAGTTATCCGCCAACGTATCGAACGTGCTAAAGAAGAAATCGCTTTGATGCGTGAGTATGATTATGCTGTTGTTAACGATGAAGTGCCTTTGGCAGCTGAACGCGTTAAGCGCATTATCGAGGCAGAACATTTCCGTGTTGATCGTGTTATCGGACGATATAACGACATGATTAAAGATATTGATTAAAAAAGAGAAAAGAGAAAAAACTATGATGTTAAAACCTTCTATCGATACTTTGCTTGATAAAGTACCTTCAAAATATTCACTTTGCATTCTTCAAGCCAAACGTGCTCACGAACTTGAAGCAGGTGCTAAACCAACTCAAGAATTCAAATCTGTAAAAGCAACTTTACAAGCACTTGAAGAAATTGAGTCTGGTAATGTTGTGATTCACCCAGACCCAGAAGCTAAACGCACAGCTGTTCTTGCTCGTATCGAAGCAGAACGTCTAGTTAAAGAAGAAGAAGAACGTAAAATCAAAGAACAAATCGCTAAAGAAAAAGAAGAAGGAGAAAAAATCTAAGGTGTTTTATCTTAGATTTTTCTTGTAATAAATCATTGTGATAAGCTAGACAAACATTGGTCGCTATCATGATTATTCTTCTTCTTTTTCATGAATAGCTAAGGACTAGATAGAAAGGAAATTTATGGTAAAAATTGCTCAGGTCATCGTTGATGTCCCACTTATGCAAACAGATAAACCTTTCTCTTACATCATTCCGAAAGATGTTGAAGACCAAGTGACCATCGGCTCACGAGTTCATGTACCTTTTGGACGTGGTAATCGGCTTTTGCAAGGTTTTGTTGTCGGTTTTTCTGATACTTTTGATAATACTGTGACTGACTTAAAAGCTATTAGTGAAGTTTTGGATTTTGAGCCTGTGTTGAATGCAGAACAGCTAGAATTGGCAGAGCAGATGCGTCATACCGTGTTTTCTTATAAAATTTCCATTCTGAAATCGATGATTCCTAATCTGCTGAATTCGCAGTATGATAAACGTTTAACGCCTACAGAAAGCTTATCTAGCGAAGAACGTTTGGCATTGTTTGGTGAGAAAGAGAGCCGACTTTATTCGTCATTCACTGAGGAAGAAGCGAAAAAAGTCGCTCGCTTGGTTCAAGCAGGAAAAATTACCGTTGATTATTTAGCTAAAGATAAGAAAAATATCAAAACAGAAAAATATTATCACATTCAAGCTAAAAAAATGGCTGCCGCAGACATCTCCAATCGTGCTAAAAAAAGATTGGAATTACGTGATTATTTGTTAGAGAATCCTGAAGAAGGAAGACTGTCAGATTTGCATCATCTTTTTTCACGTGATGTTGTCAAATTTTTTGTGGATAATCAGTTGATAACTGTTCTTGAAAGAGAGAAAAAACGTTCAGACGCTTATTTTGATGTAGCAACAACAGATTTTCTTGATTTAAATGCTGAACAAGCGGCTGTCGTTGAACAAGTAACTAGCCAAATTGCTCAGGAAAGTAATCCGTTTTTACTGGAAGGTGTGACAGGTTCAGGAAAAACTGAAGTTTATCTGCATATCATTGACAAGGTTTTGAAACTCGGTAAAACAGCCATTGTCTTGGTGCCTGAAATTTCTTTGACACCACAAATGACCAATCGTTTTATTTCACGTTTCGGCAAGCAAGTGGCTATCATGCACTCTGCTTTGTCAGACGGTGAAAAGTTTGACGAATGGCGAAAAATCAAGTCTGGACAAGCACGTGTCGTTGTTGGGGCACGCTCTGCCATTTTTGTTCCTATTGAAAATATTGGTGCCATTATCATTGACGAGGAACATGAGGCGACTTACAAGCAAGAATCCAATCCGCGCTACCATGCGCGTGATGTGGCTTTGCTTCGTGCTAAATACCATAAAGCTGTGTTGTTAATGGGCTCTGCAACACCAAGTATCGAAAGCCGTGCTCGGGCTAGTCGTGGTGTTTACCAATTCCTACAATTGACACATCGTGCTAATCCTATGGCAAAGATTCCAAAAGTTGAAATTGTCGATTTTCGCGATTATGTTGGGCAGCAAGAGGTTAGCAACTTTACTCCGTATCTCTTAGAAAAAATTGCTGACCGCTTAGAAAAAAATGAGCAAGTCGTGCTCATGCTCAATCGTCGTGGTTACTCTAGTTTTATCATGTGCCGTGATTGTGGCTATGTTGATGAATGTCCAAATTGCGACATTTCCTTGACGCTGCATATGGATACCAAAACCATGAATTGTCATTATTGTGGTTTTGAAAAATCCATTCCACACACTTGTCCGAATTGTCATAGCCGTAGTATTCGGTATTATGGAACAGGGACACAGAAGGCTTATGATGAACTCGTGGAAGTTTTTCCACAAGCTCGTATTTTACGAATGGACGTTGATACCACACGTCAAAAAGGGGCTCATCAACGCATTTTGGATAAATTTGGCAACCATGAAGCCGATATTTTACTTGGCACACAAATGATTGCTAAGGGACTTGATTTTCCAAATGTTACTTTGGTAGGAGTTTTAAATGCGGATACGTCTTTAAATTTACCTGATTTTCGTTCTTCTGAACGCACATTCCAATTGTTGACACAAGTTGCAGGGCGTGCAGGACGTGCAGAAAAAGAAGGTGAGGTTCTTATCCAGACCTACAATCCACAGCACTATGCTATTCAACTAGCGCAAAAGCAAGACTACGAGGCATTTTACGCTTATGAAATGGGAATCCGTAGGCAATTAGCTTATCCGCCTTATTATTTCACGGTCGGATTGACCTTATCACATAAAGATGAGCAGACCATTGTCCGTAATTCATTTGAACTCTTGCAATTATTGCGCCAGCAATTATCAGATAAAATCAAAATTCTCGGTCCGACACCAAAACCGATTGCCAGAACGCATAATCTTTATCATTATCAAATTATCGTTAAATATCGCTTTGAGGACAATTTAGAGAATGTCTTGAACCAGATTTTAGATTTGACACAATTACCAGAAAATAAAGATTTACGCTTAGTCATTGACTATGAGCCACAAAATTTCATGTAGCGGATGACTATGCTATAATAGAGAAAATTTAAGTAAGAAAATCCTTTGAGAGGAACTGAAATGACAAAATTAATTTTTATGGGAACACCTGATTTTTCAGCGGCTGTTCTAAAAGGTTTGCTAGATGATAGCAACTACGACGTCCTAGCGGTGGTAACGCAACCTGACCGTGCTGTTGGACGCAAAAAAGAAATCAAAATGACACCTGTTAAGGAAGTTGCATTAGCGCACAATTTACCAGTTTATCAACCTGAAAAGATGTCTGGTTCAGAAGAAATGGCAGAGCTGATGACTTTGGGTGCTGATGGCATTGTGACAGCTGCGTTTGGTCAATTTTTACCAACCAAATTGCTTGATTCTGTTGATTTTGCGGTCAATGTTCATGCTTCGCTTCTTCCCAAATACCGTGGTGGTGCACCAATTCACTATGCAATCATTAACGGAGAAGAAGAAGCTGGCGTGACAATCATGGAAATGGTTAAGAAAATGGATGCTGGTGATATGATTGCCAAGGCTTCAACACCGATTACTGACGATGATAATGTTGGAACAATGTTTGAAAAATTGGCTGTTATTGGACGTGATTTGTTGTTAAAAACATTACCAGATTACATTGCAGGCAATATTAAACCAGAACCGCAAGACGAAAGTAAAGCCACTTTCTCACCAAATATTACACCAGAAGAAGAGCGCATTGACTGGAATAAATCAGCACGTGATGTCTTTAATCACATTCGTGGTTTGTACCCATGGCCAGTAGCTCATACCCTTCTTGACGGCAAACGTTTCAAGATTTATGAAGCTACTTTAGCTGAAGGTCACGGAAAACCAGGTGAAATTATCGAAAAAGGTAAGAAATCACTTGTCGTAGCAACAGGTGACGGGGCAATTTCGCTTAAAACAGTGCAACCAGCTGGGAAGCCACGCATGAACATTGTTGATTTCCTTAATGGTGTAGGACGTAAGCTCGAAGTAGGTGACCTTATTGGCGAATGATTGGAAAAATCAGGCACGTGGTTTAGCGCTTCTTGTCCTTGAAAATGTCTTTGAAGACGGAGCTTATTCTAATATTGCTCTCAATCAAGAATTAAGCCATACGACATTATCGCCAAAAGATAAGTCTTTAGTGACAGAAATCGTTTATGGAACAGTTGCACGAAAAATTACCTTAGAATGGTATCTTGCTCATTACATTAAAGACCGTGATAAGTTAGATTTTTGGGTTTATTACCTATTAATGTTGAGCCTTTATCAGCTCTTGTATCTTGATAAAATTCCTGCCCACGCTGTGGTAAATGACGCGGTTAACATTGCTAAAAATCGTGGTAACAAAAAAGGTGCAGAAAAATTTGTCAACGCTGTTCTAAGACGTTTTACCAAGGAAGAATTACCAAATCCTGAAACGATTAAACGTAAGAATAAACGTTACTCTGTTCTTTATTCATTGCCAGTTTGGTTAGTCAAAAAATTAATTGATCAATTCGGCGAAGAACGCGCGGTAGCTATTATGCAAAGCCTTTTTGTCCGCAATAAGGCAAGTATTCGTGTGACAAATCTTGATAAATTAGCTGAGATTAAAGCTGCGACTGGTGCAGAGCAATCTATCTTATCGCCAGTTGGTTTGGTGAAAACATCAGGACATTTTGCTGGGACAGATTATTTTGCTAATGGTAATATCACAATTCAAGATGAATCTAGTCAACTAGTTGCTCCAACGCTCAATATTCAAGGAAATGAAGACATTTTAGATGCCTGCGCTGCCCCAGGTGGCAAGACAACTCATATGGCTTCGTATTTAAAAGAAGGACACATCACAGCGCTCGATTTATATGACCATAAATTAACGCTTGTCATGGATAATGCCAAGCGTCTGCATGTCGCTGATAAAATCAGCACACAAAAAATGGACGCCACAACCGTTCATGAGCATTTTGCACCAGATTCTTTTGATAAGATTTTGGTAGATGCCCCTTGCTCAGGAATCGGCTTAATCCGCCGTAAACCGGACATTAAGTACAATAAAGAAAATCAAGATTTCTCGGCTCTGCAAGAAATTCAACTGCAAATACTTGATAGCGTTTGTCAAACGTTGCGTAAAGGTGGTATAATAACTTATAGCACTTGTACAATTTTTGATGAGGAAAATTTCCAAGTTATTCATAAATTTTTAGAAACTCATCCAAATTTTGAACAAGTAAAACTGAGTCATACGCAAGAAGATATTGTTAGAGATGGATGTATTACAATTACCCCAGAACAATATCAGACAGACGGGTTCTTTATAGGACAAGTCAAACGTATCTTGTAATCTCAAGGAGGAAACTGACACAGTCAGAAGAAAAACTATGAAAATTTCACTTGTAACTGATATCGGACAAAAACGTTCAAACAATCAGGATTTTATTAACAAATTTGATAATAAAAACGGCATTACTTTGGTTATTTTAGCAGATGGCATGGGTGGTCATCGTGCAGGAAATATTGCTAGCGAAATGACTGTTACAGATCTTGGACGTGAGTGGATTAATACCGATTACACTGAGTTAAGTCAGATTCGTGATTGGCTTTTAGTGACATTAGAAGCTGAAAATCGCAAAGTCTATGAACTCGGTCAAACTGATGAGTATAAAGGTATGGGAACAACAGTAGAAGCCTTGGCAATTGTTGATAACAATGTCATCTATGCTCACGTTGGGGATTCACGCATTGGTTTGCTCCACCAAGGAGAATACCAATTGTTGACAAGTGATCACTCTTTAGTTAATGAACTGGTAAAAGCTGGTCAGTTGACTGAAGAGGAAGCTGCAAATCATCCTCAAAAAAATATCATTACACAGTCTATTGGACAAGCAAATCCTGTTGAGCCAGATTTAGGTGTTCAGGTACTTGAAGAAAATGACTATCTCATTATTAACAGTGATGGTTTAACTAATATGATTACCAATGACGAAATTGTTAGCATTTTAAGTCAAGATAAAAATCTTGATGACAAGAACAATGAATTGGTTACTCTTGCTAACGAACGTGGAGGTCTTGATAACATTACCATTGCTTTAATCCACGCCGAAAGTGAGGAAGCTTAATGATTCAGATTGGCAAATTATTTGCTGGTCGTTATCGGATCCTCAAATCTATCGGACGGGGTGGAATGGCAGATGTTTATCTGGCAAAAGATCTCATTCTTGATAATGAAGAAGTGGCCATTAAGGTGCTTCGGACGAATTATCAGACTGATCAAATTGCCGTAGCGCGTTTCCAACGGGAAGCGCGTGCCATGGCAGAACTGAACCATCCAAATATCGTCTCGATTCGTGATATTGGAGAAGAAGACGGACAGCAATTCTTAGTAATGGAATATGTTGATGGATCGGACTTGAAAAAATACATTCAAGATCATGCTCCGCTTTCTAATAATGAAGTTGTTAGAATCATGGAAGAAGTCTTATCTGCGATGACTTTGGCGCATCAACAAGGGATTGTTCACCGTGATTTAAAACCACAAAATATCTTATTAACCAAAGATGGAACTGTTAAAGTTACTGACTTTGGTATCGCCGTAGCCTTTGCCGAAACAAGTTTAACGCAAACCAATTCAATGCTAGGTAGTGTGCATTATTTATCGCCTGAACAAGCACGTGGTTCAAAAGCGACTGTTCAAAGTGATATTTACGCTATGGGGATTATGTTGTTTGAAATGTTAACAGGTCACATCCCATATGATGGTGATTCAGCTGTTACCATTGCGCTTCAACATTTCCAAAAACCACTTCCTTCCATCATTGATGAGAATAAGAATGTTCCACAAGCACTAGAAAATGTTGTTATCAAGGCGACTGCAAAACGTTTAAGTGACCGTTATGCATCAACTTTTGAAATGAGTCGTGATTTGATGACGGCACTTTCTTACAACCGTAGCCGTGAACCTAAACTTGTTTTTGAAGATACTGAAAATACAAAGACACTTCCAAAGGTAACAACATCAACATCTGTTCCTTCAACGACAGAACAACTCTTGAAGAAACAAAAAGCAGCTAAAGAAGATAAAGTAGCAACAGAAAACCAAGCGACTAAAGCTAAAACAAAGAAGAAAAAATCACGTCGTATGTTCGGCACGTTAATGAAAATCTTTTTTGCAGTTGTGATTGTAGCTATTGCTATCTTTACTTACTTGACGTTGACCTCCCCATCAACCGTGAGTGTTCCAGATGTTGCTGGCTCTAGTTTATCAGAAGCAAAAACAACGATAAAATCATCAGGTCTTAAAGTTGGAACCGTTCATAAAGTATCAAGTGATACCGTTGAGAGTGGTTACGTTATTAAGACAAGTCCAACTGCTGGTTCATCGAAAAAAGAAGGGTCATCAATTGATATTTACGTATCAAAAGGCTCATCAGGATTCAAGATAAAAGACTATACAGGTCAAGATTATCAAACAGCCGTTAAAGATTTGGTTAATAATTACGGTGTTTCAGAGTCGCAAATTGAGATTGAAGAAGTCTCAACGTCAGACTATGACGAAGGTGTTATCATCAGTCAAACGCCTAGTGAAGGTGAAACCTTTAAGGTAAGTGGTGATGATAAGATTACCTTTAAAGTAGCCACAGAAAGTACAGTGACAATGCCGAATTTGACAGGCTATACTTATTCAGAAGCTATTGCTGCCTTAACAGCTCTAGGCGTGTCAAGTTCACATATTACGGTTTATCAAGCCGACCCAAATTCTTCTACGGGTTATGTGCAAGTAAGCTCACCATCTTCAACAGCAACTATCACTGCTCAAACACCTTACTATGGTGAAACGTTAAGTGGTAACGTGATACTTTACCTAGCAGCTGATGAAGAAGAAAGCTCACAGGCGCCATCGTCATCAAGTTCAGAACCCTCTGAATCAAAAGAATCAAGTTCATCAAGCAGCAGTACGGATGATAGTAGCTCATCAACAGAATCAAGTAATGAACAATAACTTAAAAGTCCAGGATAACTTCCTGGGCTTTTAAGTTAGAAACCTGCATTTTTGGCAGCTTTTTGGTAAAATACAGAAAAAGAAAGGGTATGATATGAGGAAAGTTCAGTTTTTTGTCATCGTAGAAACGATTTTGCTTGTGATGGGTTTGATGACTATCATGGCAAATAATCTATCAAGTTTTATTCTTATTCTTGTTTTGATTTTGTTGGCGCTACGATTTTATGATCAAGATAAACGGAATAATTTTTTATTGACCATTGGTCTTGTTCTTTTATTTTTAATTTTTATGCTTAATCCTTATATTATCATGGCGGTAGTATTAGGCGTTGTTTACGTTGTTATCAACCATTTTTCACAAGTTAAGAAAAAAAATCGCTATGCTTTGGTACGTTTTCGTGAGGAAGAATTAAAGGCAAAGCCTGTCCGTAATCAATGGATTGGAATGGATACGCACGATAGTGATTTTTATGCGTTTGATGATATTAATATTATCCGTTTGACAGGAAGTGATACGATTGATTTAAGCAATGTCATTGTAACTGGAAAGGATAATGTCGTTGTCATTCGAAAAGTTTTTGGCCCAACAAAAATTTTGGTGCCTATTGATGTTGCCGTGAAATTAGATGTTAGTGCGATTTACGGTAGCGTTCGGTACTTTGATTTTGAAGAATATGATTTACGTAATGAATCGTTAAAATTATGGCATAGTGAAGACGAAGAGTATTTAAAAGCAGTGAAAATTATCGTTAGTACGCTTGCTGGAGATGTTGAGGTGGTGCGCAAATGAAAAAACATCATTTTATATTATTTATTCTTTATGCGAGTATTATTATCATCTCAATCGTTATCGTTGTTTTGGATAGTTTAAATCTGCATCTGAAAAATCTTATCACAGATTTCTGGATGGGAGAACAATTTGTCTTTTCAATTGTCTTTTTGATTCTAGCAGTAACGATTTTATTGCTTTTGCTTTGGGTTATTTTAGATGATAACAGCAAACGTGGCATCAACCAAAACTTACGCCGTATTTTGAATAATCAGCCTATCACTCTAGACGAAGATACAGAAATCAATACGAATTTATCGCGTTTGTCTAAAAAAATGACGCATTTGACAAATAGCTTGCAAAATACAGAAAATAGTCGTATTCTAAACAGTCAAGAAATTGTTGAGCAAGAACGAAAACGAATTGCGCGTGACTTGCATGACACGGTTAGTCAAGAATTATTCGCTTCTTCGATGATCCTTTCAGGCGTGTCTGCTAATCTTGACCAAATTGAAAAAGAGCAATTAGAATTTCAATTGACGGCTGTTGAAAGCATGCTACAAAATGCTCAAAAAGATTTGCGAATTTTACTATTGCATTTACGACCAACAGAATTAGAAAATAAAACCCTTTCAGAAGGTTTTGATATCCTCTTGAAAGAATTGACAGATAAGAGTAGTATAGAGGTTGTTTATAAGAAAAATATCGGTCAACTACCTAAGAAAATAGAGGATAACGTTTTTCGAATTGCACAAGAATTCATTAGTAATACCCTTAAACACGCTAAAGCTAGTTGTTTAGAGGTTTATCTAAATCAAACAGAAACCGAGCTGCAGCTTAAAATGGTCGATAACGGTGTCGGTTTTGATATGGATGAAAGTCATGATTTAAGTTATGGTATTAGTAATATTGAAGAACGTGTTGATGATATGGCTGGAACAGTTACATTGCTGAGTCAAAAAGGTAAAGGAGTATCAATGGATATTCGTTTGCCACTGGTAAAGGGAGGAAACGAGGAGAAAGAAGATGACCCAGAAAATTAAAATTATCCTAGTTGATGACCATGAAATGGTACGTTTAGGGTTAAAAAGCTTTTTGAATTTGCAACCAGATGTTGAGGTGGTCGGCGAAGCTGGAAATGGTTTAGACGGCATTAATTTGGCTTTAGAATTAAAACCAGATGTGGTTGTTATGGATTTGGTAATGCCAGAAATGAGCGGTGTCGAAGCGACATTGAAGCTTCTGGAAGAATGGAAAGAAGCTAAGATTCTTGTCTTAACATCTTACCTTGATAATGAAAAAATTTATCCTGTCATTGAAGCAGGTGCTAAAGGTTATATGTTAAAAACATCTAGCGCAGCAGAAATTTTAAATGCCATTCAGAAAGTTGCACGTGGTGAGTTAGCTATTGAAACAGAAGTCGATAAAAAAATCAAAGCTCATGATATGCAACCAGAATTGCATGAAGATTTGACAGCGCGTGAACGTGATATTTTGAGATTACTTGCTAAAGGGTATGATAACCAAACTATTGCTGATGAGTTATTTATCTCACTAAAGACCGTCAAAACACACGTTTCAAATATTCTAGCTAAGTTAGAAGTCGATGACCGTACACAAGCAGTCGTTTACGCCTTTAAACATCATTTAGTACCGCAAGATGACGAATAATGATATAATATAACCATGATTTTTCTTTGATTTTTTATTAGAAAGGAAAATGGGAAAGTGATGCCACTTTATGGAAAATGAGATTCTGATGATCATTTTCTTTCCCATAATTTTCAGATGGATGTAAAAACTAAATACAAGGCTAAAAAAACTAAAATTGTCTTTTTTGACATTGATGACACCTTGCGCGTAAAAGCAACAGCCTATATGCCAGAATCAATTAAGTATGTTTTTAAAAGCTTAAAAGAAAAAGGTATCATGACTGGGATTGCAACCGGGCGTGCCCTTTATGGCGTTGTGCCAGAAATTCGCGCTCTAGAGCCTGATTATTTTGTGACGATTAATGGTACATATGTCATCGATAAAAAAGCAACGGAAATTGTTAATGATCCGTTGCCACGAGACATTGTCGAAAAATACGTTGCTTGGGCTAAATCAGAAGGAATTGAATACGGTTTTGCTGGAAAAGATAAACCAGTTGTTTCAGCTCGTTGTGACCTAATCGATGACGCAATGATACCAATATACGGTGTCTGCGACGTTGAGCCTGATTTCTATTTGACAAATGATGTTTATCATATGTGGACCTTTACGGAAAATAATGCTCAGTTGCAATTACCTGATGAATTAGCCTCAGAAATTCGTTTAGTCCCTTGGCATGAACATTCATCTGATGTCGTCAAAAATGGTATTTCTAAAGCTTCAGGTGTTGCACATGTTCTAGAAAGTCAAAACTTAAAACCAATCAATGCCATGATGTTTGGTGATGGTCCAAATGACATGGAAATCTTTGATTATGTTGGCTTGAAGATTGCTATGGGCAATGCAGTCCCTGAACTCAAAGAAAAAGCAGATTTTGTAACAAAAACAGTAGAAGAAGATGGCATTTTATATGCTTTGGAGGAACTCGGTTTGGTAGAAAAACAATTAAATTTCCCACAAGTTGATTTAACAACAGTTGAAGGTCCAGTTGCGACAATCAGAACTAATCACGGTGATATGAAGATTCAACTCTTCCCAGAACATGCACCAAAAACAGTTGCAAACTTTATTGCCTTGTCAAAAGATGGCTACTATGACGGTATTATTTTCCACCGCATTATCCCTGAATTTATGATTCAAGGTGGTGACCCAACTGGTACTGGTATGGGGGGACAATCTATCTATGGAGATAGCTTCGAAGATGAATTCTCAGAAGAACTTTATAACGTTCGTGGGGCTCTTTCAATGGCTAATGCTGGACCAAATACAAACGGCAGTCAGGTCTTTATCGTTCAAAACAGCAAAATTCCTTATGCTCAAAAAGAATTAGAACGTGGTGGCTGGCCAAAACCAATTGCAGAATTTTATGCGACAAATGGTGGAACGCCACACTTGGACCGTCGCCATACCGTATTTGGCCAAATCATGGACGACGATTCATACAAAGTTTTAGATGAAATTGCTAACGTTGAAACTGGCGCTCAAGACCGCCCAGTTGAAGATGTCGTTATCGAAACAATTGAGGTAGTGGACTAATGAGAATTGGCGACAAAATCACTGGAACAATAACAGGTATAAAACCTTATGGTGCCTTTGTCGCATTAGATAATGGGACAACAGGTCTTATTCATATTTCAGAAATTAAAACAGGTTATATTGAAAACATTTACCAATTACTCAGTGTTGGTGAAAAAGTTTTAGTCCAAGTTGTTGATTTTGATGAATTTACGCAAAAAGCAAGTTTATCTCTTCGCACACTGGAGGAAGAAAAACATCACTTACACCGTCGTCACCGCTTTTCAAATAGCCATCTAAACATTGGCTTTCAACCATTGGCGGACAATTTACCAAAATGGACAAAAGAAAGCCTAGAATTATTGACGAAAGAATAATAAAAATCCTATCACAGCGACTGTGATAGGATTTTGCTTTTATACATAGATAGTTATTTTAATGATAGAGGAGAGAAATGTAACCTAAGGAAAGTTAACATAATTGGTGACATTAGTCGTTAAAATCATAAAGAGATGTTGAAAGGTAACGTTCACCGTTATCTGGGAGAAGTGCGAGAACTTTTTTACCTTTACCAAGTTCTTTTGCTTTTTCAATAGCTGCATAAATAGCTGCACCAGAAGAAATACCAGCAAGGAATCCTTCTTTTCCACCGAGATTACGGCTAGTAATGATAGCATCGTCAGAAGCTATACGAATAACACCGTCATAAGCTTTGGTGTCAAGAGTGTCAGGGATGAAACCAGCTGAAATACCTTGGATTTTATGTGGACCAGGTTTTTCACCAGAAAGCACGGCAGATTCATCAGCTTCAACAGCATAAACTTGAACGTTAGGATTAGCTTTTTTAAGAGCATGAGAAACACCTGAAACTGTTCCACCAGTACCAACACCAGAAACAAAGGCATCAAGACCCGTCGGACCAAACGTTTCGATAATTTCAGTACCTGTTGTATCTTCGTGCACAGCAGGGTTAGAAGGGTTAGCAAATTGAAGAGGCACCCAACCATTTTTTTCTTCAGCAATTTCTTTTGCTTTTTCAATAGCTCCTTTCATTCCTTCACTTCCAGGAGTTAAAACGAGTTCAGCACCATAAGCTTGAATAATTTTGCGACGTTCAACACTCATTGTTTCAGGCATAACGATAATCACTTTGTAGCCTTTAGCTGCGCCAACCCATGCAAGACCAATTCCTGTATTTCCAGAAGTTGGTTCAACAATAATATCACCTGGTTTGATTGTGCCTGCTTTTTCAGCATCTTCAATCATACGAAGGGCAATACGGTCTTTGACAGAAGAACCAGGGTTGAAAGCTTCGATTTTAACATAAACATCAGCAGCATCTTCAGGGACAATGTTGTTAAGTTTTACGATTGGTGTATTTCCAATTAATTCAGTAATTGAATTGTAAATTTTTGACATATGTTCACCTCTTATTGATTTAAAAATTTATAGATAAAAGTATATGCCTAATCAATTCCTTTGTAAAATACATATTTCTTATCAAGGTGATAAAAAAATACTATCACAAGGGAACTTCGACAATTTTTGAACCTGATTTAGTAAAGTCAAGTTTGCCTTGGTAAAATTCAATTAAACGCCCACTAACTTCTTTGACATTGTCAGGGTCAAGGTAAATATAGGTTGTGACATTTTCAAGAAATTCTGTATCAAATTCTTGCAGGTTTTCAGCCTGTAAAAAGTTAGCAAAGGTTTGGTATTGAGGATAAGAAAGGGTGATTTTGAGCCCCTCTTGCTCTTTTACCTCAACTAGACCAATTTCCTTGAGAGCATTAGCAACACTGCCTGAATAAGCCCGAATAAGCCCACCAGCACCTAATTTAATCCCACCAAAATAACGTGTCACAACGGCAACAACGTTGGTCAAGCCTTGTTTTTCTAAAACAGTTAGCATCGGAACACCAGCAGTTCCACTTGGCTCACCATCATCGCTAGAACGCTTGATTTCAGCATGTTCACCAATAATCATAGCCGAGCAAGAATGTGTTGCTTTATAATGTTCTTTTTTGATTTGTGCAATGAATTGACGTCCCTCTTCCTCTGTGTCAACTCGTTTTAACTGACAGATAAAGCGTGACTTTTTTATTTCTTCTTCAAAAATACCATCATTTTTAATCGTTTTATAGTTCATACCAAAATTTTACAAGATTTTAAGCTATTTAGCAAAATTTTCGAATAAATAAAGTATGGATAAACTGAATAATTATTATGGAAGACTATTTACACAAGCTCAACTTTCGGATGCCTTAAAAAAGCAGGCTAAACAGTTGCCGGCAATGACAAAATTAAATCATCATTATATCTGTAATCGTTGTGGTAGTCAAGTGTCTTTACAAAATAAACTTCAAACAAACGTTTTTTATTGTCGAAATTGCCTTGTTTTTGGAAGAAATACGAGTAATGGACATCTCTATTATTTTCCACAAAGACGTTTTTCTAAAAAAGATTCTCTTATTTGGAAAGGAAAATTGACCCCTTACCAAGATGATGTTTCAAAAGGGATGTTAGAAGGCATTGATGCTAAGAAAGACCTACTTATTCATGCTGTTACAGGTGCTGGAAAAACAGAAATGATTTACCAATCTGTATCCAAAATAATTGATGACGGTGGTTGTGTTTGCCTAGCAAGTCCGCGAATTGATGTTTGTCTGGAGCTTTATAAACGCTTGTCACGTGATTTTTCGTGTCTGATTACATTGCTTCATGGAGATTCTGAGCCCTACAAACGTGCCCCTTTAATCATTGCCACAACACATCAACTTTTAAAATTTTACCAAGCTTTTGATTTGTTAATTATTGATGAAGTTGATGCCTTTCCATTTGTGGATAATGCCGTGCTTTACCATGCTGTTGATAGAGCTATCAAACCTAATAGAACCAAGATTTTTTTAACAGCGACATCAACAGATGAATTAGATAAAAAAGTAAAAACAGGAACTCTGACTAAATTGCACCTTGCTCGACGATTTCATGCCAATCCATTAGTTGTGCCACAAAAAATCTGGTTGTCTGGCGTTTTATCCAATATGCAAAAGAAGAAAATTCCCCAGAAATTAATAAATCTTATAAAAAAACAACGTCAAACCCACTATCCTTTGCTAATTTTCTTCCCAAATATCGAACAAGGAGAAGCCTTTACTCAAATTTTACAGACCTATTTTTCAGAAGAACAAATCGCTTTTGTGTCTAGTAAAACAGAAAATCGCTTAGACATTGTAGAAAAATTTAGGAGACAAGAACTTTCTATTTTGGTGACAACAACCATTTTAGAACGTGGTGTAACTTTCCCTTGTGTAGATGTCTTTGTATTGCTTTCCAATCATAGATTATACACCAAAAGCACGCTAGTTCAGATTTCAGGGCGAGTTGGGAGAGCAGCAGAGCGTCCAACAGGAGAACTGTTATTCTTGCATGACGGTAGTACCAAAGAAATGAGGAAAGCTATTGCTGAAATTAAAGCGATGAATAAAAAAGGAGGATTTGCATGATTTGCCTGCTCTGCGGACAAGAATTTTCCAAAAAAGAACAATTTTTAAACCTCATCTTAATGAAAAAAGATGACAATGGCGTGTGTCTGGAGTGTCAAAAAACATTTGAAAGAATAGGAGATGTTCATTGCCCAACCTGCTGCCGAAATGGATTTTCTCAGCAATGTCCAGATTGTCAAGCGTGGGAAAAACAACATCATCACGTATCTCATGAAGCGCTTTTTACCTACAATTCTTCAATGAAAGATTATTTCTCAAAATATAAATTTCAAGGAGATATTCTTTTAAGTCACGTTTTTTCAAAAGAAATCAAACAAGCATTAAAAAAATATAAAAACTACACCTTTGTTCCAGTTCCCATAAGTCCAAAACGGCTAAAAGAAAGACAATTTAACCAAGTAACAGCACTTTTACAAGCAGCTAAAATCCCCTACGAAGACTTACTAATCAAGAGAGAAATCAGTAAACAGTCCGATAAAACACGAAAAGAGCGCCTAGAAACTCTCAATCCTTTTTCTTTAAAAAATGTTTCAAAGGTGCCAGAAAATGTCTTGATTATCGATGATATTTACACAACTGGCGCCACTTTAAAGGGAATATATCAACTTTTCTATGAAACTGGAGCCAAAAATGTAAAAAGTTTTACGATTGTGCGGTAAATGCTTGCAAATTTTCATGAAAGCAGTATAATAAAAGAGTAAAGAAAGCGCTTTATAGCGAGAAAGAGGTGTTTTATGATTAAATATAGTATTCGTGGAGAAAACATCGAAGTAACTGATGCTATCCGTAACTATGTCGAATCAAAACTCGGAAAGATTGAAAAATACTTCCATGCTGAACAAGGTTTAGACGCTCGCGTTAACCTTAAAGTTTATCGTGAAAAAACTGCCAAAGTTGAAGTAACTATTTTAGTTGATTCTATTACGCTAAGAGCAGAAGATGTCTCACAAGATATGTATGGTTCAATTGATTTGGTAACTGACAAAATTGAACGTCAAATCCGTAAAAACAAAACTAAAATTGCTAAAAAGCATCGTGAAAAATTACCAGCTAGTCAAATTTTTACAAGTGAATTCGAAGCAGAGCCTGTGGAAGAAGGACCAGTAGTAAAAGTTGTTCGTACGAAACACGTTAGTCTAAAACCTATGGATATTGATGAAGCGCTTCTTCAAATGGATCTTTTAGGACATGACTTCTTTATCTACACAGATGCGGAAGACGGTGTTACAAACGTTCTTTATCGTCGTGAAGACGGTGAACTTGGCTTAATTGAAGCAAAATAATTTACTAACAAATCTGAAATCCGCTATTATACGGATTTCAGACTGAAGACAAAGCCTCTTGGAAACAACAGTTTCTAAGGGCTTTTTGCATGGAGTAATATAGATAGAGATAATAACAACCTAGAGGTGATCCTATGTTCCATAAAGAAAATCCAGCCTATAATCGTAAGCAAGTTGTAGATGATTTGGTGCAGAAGAGCATTTGTTACGCTAGAGTGGGTGTGTGATTGACTTTTCTTTTATTTATGAGTTGGTAGCAGACGAAGCAGGTTGTCCCAGTCTCGACCCTATGAGGGTTATCAAAAATACTTTAATTCAATGCCTCTTTTTAGGGCATTCGATGCGCCAAATTATTAAAGAGATTGAGATCAATATGCCTTATTGTTGGTTTTTAGGATTAACATTAAAAAATAAGGTTTCTCATTTCACCACTTACAGTAAAAAACTACAGTTGGTGTTTTCACGATAAACAAGTGATTGAAGCAATGTTTAGTTAGGTCTTAGGAGGGCGTATCAATACAGGTTTAATTGAGCTAAGTGAGATTTTTGTGGAGGGTACTCATATCAAAGCAGCTGCCAATAATCACAAATACATCAATCAAGAAGTTGACCAAGACTAAATTCATGGCGGATTAGCTTGAACTTGAAATCAATCGCGACCGTGAGAAACATGCAAAAAAGTGGCTAGGGGTCGCCAACGAAAAAAGCCCGAGAATAAAAAAGTTTCAACGTTCGCCCTAGAAAGCGACTGGTTTCATAAAGGCGACCATAAACAAGTCTTTGCTTATGATGCTCAAGTAACCTGTGATAAGCATGGCTGAGCGTTAGCTTACCGAACGAATAACTATCAAGGGAATAGTGACGATTGAACTGCACCCCAAACGTTAGATTTTATGCCCAACTTTTGAGGTACAGTACACAGGATAGTCTTTTTTATTTACCTAAACTTCTTGATATTAGGGCTATTCAAGCGAAAAAGTTTCAAAATAAGAAAAGACAAACCAAAGAAATGAGGTTCATCCTCAGTCTGATTTTTTTATTAAGTTTAAAATATCAATAATAATCTGCATTTTTAAGTGTTAATTTAGGGTATGTAAGATAAGTTTTAGTCCCTAAGAGTCTGAAAAACACCAAAAAAGATATTGACAAAACAGGTCATGAAATGATAAGCTGTTATGGCTGTCAATTGAGCAGAAAGTTTATCAGCAATCAAGAATTGCAACCTTGAAAGTTTTTTGAAAAAGAAGTTGACAAAGTAAGTTTGAGATGATACACTAATATAGCTGTTGTCCGAGATGTTCAGCAGTAATCAGATTGAAACAGATTTGAAAAAAACTTTAAAAAAGTAGTTGACAAGCTGTTTTAGATTTGATAGAATATAGAAGTTGTCTCACGAGAGGCAAAGACCTTTGAAAACTGAACAAGACGAACCAAACGTGCGGGTTGAGAAAT